>Ga0210409_10001633_pt1 | contig 28475 bp, 25 predicted proteins | sample IncBWH17MmetaG_FD_161649 | JGI IMG/M metagenome (GOLD analysis project Ga0210409, IMG submission 161649) | Forest soil microbial communities from Barre Woods Harvard Forest LTER site, Petersham, Massachusetts, United States - Inc-BW-H-17-M | ecosystem: Environmental > Terrestrial > Soil >...
GCGCCTTGGGGAAGGCCGTCGAACTGTTGGCACACGGGTTTCGGCAATTGTTTGAGGCAGCCGACACCACGAAGCCCGTGACGAGGCACCAAAGAGGTGCGCCCGCGAATCGGCGGGCGGCGCGACGGCCCAAGTAGTCCCCGGAACACAGTGCGTGACCTTTTGGGTCACGGCTCAGTCGGCATGTCCCTGCGCTATCCACACCTCGCACCCGATCAGCGGCGCGAAGCGGTCGCCAAGCTCAACGAAAAGCCAGTTCTTGCACTCACCATGCGCTTGCAGTGTGAAGGCTTTTCCGCAGAAACTGTTATTGGACTACTAGAATGGTCTCAAGGCCTCCGGTGCATTTTGATTTGCGCTTATAAGCGCAGTCGAAAATGCCTGGATTTCCCGATCGAAAACGCAAGAAGGCCGATTCTTGCGCTTACCCTGCGCTTACGGCGACCAGGCAAATCCGGCAACCGTCGGTATCGCTCTGATCTGATTGGTGGAAAGGGAGGGACTCGAACCCTCGACCCCGGCATTATGAGTGCCGTGCTCTAACCAGCTGAGCTACCTTTCCACGCGGGGCGCGCATTGTCCTCACCGGCGCCCCGGCGTGTCAAACGAGGCAATGCCGATCAGACGTTGAACCGGAAGTGCATGACGTCTGCTTCCTGGACCAGGTACTCCTTACCCTCGAGCCGCAGCTTCCCGGCGTCCCTGGCGCCGGCCTCACCCTTGCCGGCGAGGTAGTCCGCAAATGCAATGACTTCCGCGCGGATGAAGCCGCGCTCGAAGTCGGTGTGGATGACGCCTGCCGCCTGCGGCGCGGAGGCGCCGATGCGCACGGTCCAGGCACGCACTTCCTTGGGTCCGGCGGTGAAGAAAGTCTGCAGGCCGAGCAGGGTGTAGGCCGCGCGGATCACCCGGTTGAGCCCCGGCTCGGTGAGGCCCAGTTCGGTGAGGAAATCGGCGCGGTCGGCATCCTCGAGCTGCGCAATTTCCGCCTCGATCGCCGCGCATACGGCGACCACCAGGGCACCCTCGGCCGCGGCGCGCTTCTCGAGCGCCACGAGCAGCGGGTTGTCGGTGAAGCCGTGTTCGGCGACGTTGGCGACGTACATCACCGGCTTCGCGGTAAGCAGCTGCAGCTCGCGCAGATCGCGGCGCTCCTCCTCGGTGAGCGTGAGTGCGCGCACCGGCTTTACCGAATCAAGCTGCAGTTTCACTCGTTCAAAGAGTGCGCGACGGCGGATGGCGTCCTTGTCGCCGCTCTTCGCTGCCTTCATGGCGCGCTCGAGTCCCTTCTCCAGCGTGGCGAGATCCGCCAGCGCCAGCTCCGTGTCGATGATCTCCACGTCCGACACCGGATCGATGCGTCCGGCCACGTGAATGATGTCGGTGCTCTCGAAGCAGCGCACCACGTGTGCTATCGCGTCCACTTCGCGGATGTGCGACAGGAACTGGTTGCCAAGTCCCTCGCCCTCGGAGGCACCAGCGACCAGGCCGGCGATGTCGACGAACTCCACCGTCGTCGGCATGATCTTCTCGGGCTTCGCGATTGCGGCCAGTTGTGCCAGGCGCGGATCAGGCACCGGCACCACGCCAACGTTCGGATCGATCGTGCAAAACGGATAGTTCTCGGCGGCGATCTGCGCGCGCGTCAGCGCGTTGAACAGCGTCGACTTGCCGACGTTGGGGAGACCGACGATACCGCAGCGGATGGGCATGTCAGGACTTGGCCGCGGGCGCGGCGGCCGGTGCCGTCGGACCCGCCGGCGGATCATCACGGCCGTGCAGGCGATTCATCGCCGCCTGGGCGCCCTCTTGCAGCAGCACCGGTACGATGTCAGCGGCCGCCGCAATCGCGTCCTGCATGAGCTGCGCATCAGTGGTGTTCGCACGACCCAACACGTAATCCAACACCTGCGAGCGATCGCCCGGATGGCCGATGCCGATCCGCAGGCGCCAGAAGCCGTCGCCCATCTGCGCGATCGCATCGCGCATGCCGTTGTGGCCGGCGGCACCGCCGCCCTGCTTCAGCCGCACGACGCCGGCTGGAAAATCCAGCTCGTCATACGCGACCAGCAACGATTCCACCGCCACCTTGTAGAAGCTTGCGACGCTGCGCACCGGATCCCCGCTGTGATTCATGTAGCTCATGGGCTTGAGCAGCCACAGCTCCTTATCGGCGATGCGCACCCGCGCCAGTTCCCCGTGGTGGCGCGGCTCGCTGCGAAAGGTGGCCCCATGCCGGCGTGCCAGTTCGTCGGCGAACTGGAAGCCGGCGTTGTGCCGGGTGCGCGCGTACTCGGTACCCGGATTCCCCAGCCCGACGATCAGCTTGAGCAACTCGCCTGTCATGTCGTTGGCTCACCCCGGAAACGCCGCCGGCCGCTTCGGATGCCAAAGCGGCCGGCGGACGATCTGCGGCTTGCGCGGCGGCTACTTCTTGCCGCCCTCCTTCTTGGCAGGAGCGGCCTTGGCCGGAGCCGCCTTGGCAGGCGCGGCGTCCTTTTTCTCCTCGCCCTTCTTGGCGTCGCCAGCGGCCGGGGCAACCGCAGCGCCCACGGGGGGTGCAGCTCCCGGCGCGCCCGGGGCACCCGTGGCGGCAGCCGGGGCACCCTCGGCAGGAACGGCGGCGGCGACCTCGGCGGCAACCGGCTCCGGCTCCTCGGCACGCGGCGCGTGGATCGACGCCACCGGCGCGTTGCGCTGCGTGAGCTCGGGGATCGCAACCCCGGCCGGCAGCGGAATATCGGCCAGGAACTTGGTGTCGTTCAGGGCCATCCCGGACAGGTCCAGCTCCAGGAACTCCGGCAGATCCTTCGGCAGGCAAGACACCTCGACGTCGGCGCGCATGTGCGACACGACACCGCCCTCGGTCTTCACGCCCGGAGAGATGCTCGCGCCCTTGAAGTGGATCGGCAGGCGGATGCGGATCTTCTCGTTCTCGACCACGCGCTGCAGGTCGACGTGCACCACGAGGTTCTTCGCCGGATGCATCTGCACATCCTTGACGATCGCCTCCTGGGTGCTCTCACCGATCTTCAGCCGCACGATCGAAGAGTAGAAACGCTCATCGCCAATCATGGTGAGCAGGTTCTGCTGATCGAGAATCAAAGCCTGGGCGTCCTTCTGGGCGCCGTACAGGATTGCGGGGACCTTACCCGTGTGACGCAGGCGGCGGCTCGCACCCTTGCCTTGCATCGCGCGGGTATCCGCGCCGAATGTGAATGAAATACGCATTACTCAAGTCTCCAGTAGTGACAACCCGTGCCGGTTCGCGACCAAACCCGCACACCCAAAAACTCTTGCGCCCACTCGCGAAAAAACGCGCACGCGCGCGTCAATCGACGTACAGCGAGCTCACCGATTCCTCTTCGCGGATGCGGCGGATCGTCTCCGCGAGCAGCGCCGCCACCGACAGTTGCCGGATGCGGCCCGCGCTCTTCGCCGCGGCGCTCAAGGGGATCGTGTCCGTCACGACCAGCTCATCGAGCGCCGACTGCGAGATCTTCTCCACCGCGCCGCCGGACAGGATCGGGTGCGTGATGTAGCCGATGACCTTGGCGGCGCCTTCGTCCTTCAGCGCCTGCGCCGCCTGGCACAGCGTGCCCGCCGTGTCGATCATGTCGTCCACCAGCAAACAGGTGCGGCCCTCGACCTCGCCGATGATGTTCATGACCTTCGACTCATTCGGCCGCGGACGGCGCTTGTCGATAATCGCCAGGTCCGCATCGTCCAGGCGCTTGGCGAAAGCCCGCGCGCGCGCCACGCCGCCGACATCCGGCGACACGACGATGACGTCGCGGTACGCCTGCTTCCAGGCGTCCCCGAGCAGCACCGGCGAGGCGTACACGTTGTCGACCGGGATGTCGAAGAACCCCTGGATCTGATCCGAGTGCAGATCGATCGTCAGCAGGCGATTCACTCCCGCGCTCGACACCATATTGGCGACCAGCTTCGCCGTGATCGCCGAGCGCGTCGCGCGTGGCCGGCGATCCTGGCGCGAGTAACCAAAATACGGCACCACCGCCGTGATGCGCGCAGCGGAGGCACGGCGCGCCGCGTCCACCATCACCAGCAGCTCCATCAGGCTGTCGTTTGCCGGCGGACAGGTTGGCTGCACGATGAACACGTCCCGCCCGCGCACGTTTTCCATCAGCTCGACGTTTACCTCGCCGTCGCTGAAGCGCCCGACATACGCGCGCCCGAGCGGCGTCTGCAGGGCGCGCGCGATGTCCTGCGCCAGCGCCGGATTGGCGTTGCCCGCAATCAGCGCGAGTGTGTCGCTGGTACTCATAAATCTTAAATGCGCTGTGCGCGTGCCGCCTTCGAGAACCTGGCTGGGGTGGAAGGATTCGAACCTCCGAATGGCGGGATCAAAACCCGCTGCCTTACCACTTGGCGACACCCCAGCACCGCACCGCCACGCGTAAAGAGCGAGCGGGCGCGCATCTTACAGCCGCCTCAACCCCGCCGCCCGGTGGAAAGCAGCTCATGCACGGGCGAAGTATTCAGGCCCCGCGCCACGAAGCTCGTCCAGCGATCAGGAACCCGCGCGGCCAGCTGTTCCGCCTGCGCCGCGCGCTCACACCCGGTGAACACGCACGAGCCGGTGCCCGTGAGGTGCGCCGGCGCAAACCGCGCCAGCCAATCGAGGGCTTCCGCCACCTCGGGGGCGCGCGCACGAATCACGCGCTCGCAGTCGTTCCGTCCGCCCGACTCCAAAAAGGCGCGTATTGTGATGAGCGGCGAATTTCGTGTCAATTCAGGGCTCTGGAACACCTCGCGGGTGCTCACGTCCACCCCGGGGTGCAGGATGACGAACCACTTCGCGGGCAACGCCACGGGGGTGAGCCGCTCCCCGATCCCCTCCCCCCAGGCAGAAGAACCTTGAACAAAAACAGGCACATCAGCGCCCAGCGGGAGTCCAAGGGTGGCGAGCTCGGGCAACGATAGCCGCGTGCCCCACAGATCATTGAGCGCCAGGAGCACGGTCGCCGCATCCGAGCTGCCGCCTCCCAGACCTCCTCCCACGGGGATGCGCTTGCGCACTTTCAGGGTCGCGCCCAGGCGGCAGGCGGTGGCCCGCTGCAGGAGGTGCGCCGCGCGGACCGCAAGGTCCGCCTCCGGCGTCACGCCGGCCGGCCCCGCCGGCCGCTCGATGCGGCCATCCTCGCGCACCGTAATCGCGATGCTGTCGCACAGGTCGACGAGTTGAAACAGCGTCTGCAGTTCGTGGTAACCGTCGGCGCGCCGCCCGGTAACATGTAAAAACAGATTGAGCTTCGCCGGCGCGGGCCAGCGGGTCTCGTGATGAGTCACAACCGCCAGCCGTCGATGAGCAAACGCACCCGCACCGACTCGCGCTTTACGGTCAGGCGCGCCGGCAGCCACTCATTGCCAACCAGCGTGTAGGACGTGTAGAGGATGCTCCACCCATCCTGCGTGAGCGCCTGCAGCCGCTCCTGGCCCGGCTCGAGCGTTTCGGTCGCCACAGTCGCCGGGTCCGGCACGCCCTGAATCCAGTAGCGCAGGCTGTGAAGCGGCGGATCGAAGCCTAAGCGCGCCGCGAGCTCGGCATGCGCTGCGTCACTGTCCACGCGTTGTCCGTCGGCGTTGACGATGACGAGTTCAGCTCCCGCGGCGCTGATGCGCACCGCGCCCACCCCGAGCGGACCCTCGAGCGTGACCTGCGTGCGCTCGCCCGCCTGAGTCCACTGCAGGTTGGCGTTGACGCCCTGATCCGCGACGGCGATGGCGACGCGGCCCTTCAGTTCAAAGTGATCCCGCGCCTGCAGCAGCGGCCGCCGCTGCTCCCACGGCACGGCAGCGGGAGTCGCTACCGGCGGCAGAGTGCGGCATCCCGCGACCAACCCGAGAGCCACGACCCCGAGGGCCGCCGCCACCTTATGGGGCATCGGGCAGGAACCGCTTTACCGTCGCCTTCAGGGGTTTCGAGTCCGGCTCGCGGGCGAGCGCCGTGGCCCAGACTTTGCGCGCCTCGCTGTGCTCGCCGCTCATCCACAGTGCCTCCCCCAGGTGCGCAGCGATTTCGGCATCCCGTCCCACGGACCAGGCGCGGGCGAGGGTGCGCGCCGCGGCGCTCGCGTCCCCCGCACGAAATCGCACCCAGCCCAGACTGTCGAGCGCCGCCGGGCTGTCGGGCATCGCCAGCAGTGCGCGCCGGATGAGCGCTTCGGCATGCGGCAGCTCGAGGGAGTGATCGGCCAGCGTGTAGCCCAGGGCGTTCAACAGCGTCGGATCATCAGGCCGCTCGGCGAGCAAATGCTCCAGGGTCGTCACCGACTCGTGCACCTGCCCGGCCTGCTCGAGAATCACCGCGCGGTCGTACTCGATCGCGGGATGCTGCGGATGGCGCTCGAGTTCCGCCTTGAGCACCGCCAGACCCAGGTTGGCATCGCCGTGATCGGCAAGCAGCCGTGCCTTGGCCAGCGTCAGGTCGAGTTCCTGCTCCGGGTGGTCCGCGGCGTAGTCGTCCAGGAGCGCGAGCGCTTCGGCGCTGGCGCTGCGCTCGAGGAGCAAGGCCGCCGCGCGCGAGCGCGCCGGCAGCGCCACGCTCGAATCGTATAGCCGCCGGTAGTCCGCGATCGCGCCCACCGCATCGCCGTTGCGCGCTTCGATGTCGGCAAGATACAGCTGCGCGCCGTCGCTGCCCTCGCCGTTCGACAACAGCTTGGTGAAACGCGCCTTGGCGTCCGGCAGGTCGCCGGAGTCGAAAGCGAGCAGTGCCAGGCGCCGGTCGATTTCCGCCGACAGCGCGCCCTGCGAGCGCAACTGCTCGAGCTGCTGACGGGCCTCCTCGTAGCGGTTGAGCGCCGCGAGAATCTCGGTGAGCTCGAAGCCGCCGCGGATGGCGTCCGCGGCCATGGCCGTGCGGGCAACGCCGATGGCCTCAGCAGCGCGGCCCTGCAGCAGGCAGGCGCGCGCCAGCACGTGCAGCGCGACCAGATCCTTGTCGTTGTGCGCGAGCACCTGCCGCGCATAACTCTCCGCGCGCGGTCCGTCGTAGGCGCTGAGCGCGATATCGCCCAGCAGCAGCTGGGTTGCCGCCGAGGGTGGCGGCGGCCCCTCCAGTGCACCGCTCATCGCGGCCAGCACCCCGGGGGCGTCGGCTTCCTCGAGCAACAGGCCCGCAAGCTCCGCCATGCTGCTCGCTAATTGATCAGCCGCGACGCCCTTGCCCGGGTGCGCCGGGGCACTGCCGGCACCCGCGGCGGGGGCAATCTCGCGCTCCACCGCGCGGCGGATATCCACAATGGCATTGCGCGCGTCCGCGGTGCGATAGAGCTTCAGGGCGACCGCGGCATACAGTGTGTTGGCGCCCGCGTCCTGCGGCGCGAGTGAGCGCCAGCGGTTGGCGGCTTGCCACGCGGCGGGTACGTGCTCACAGGCGATCGCCACCTGCGCGGCGCGGCGCGCCAGAGCGGCGTCCCCGGTGGCGGCGGCCTGCGCATAGTCCTCGGCCGCCGTGCGGCAGTCACCCCGCTTCAGGGCAACCTCCGCGGACACCGTCAGGGCCGCGGAGTCCGTCGCCGGCGGCGCGGAGGGCTGCGGGTGAACGCTGGCGCAGCCTGCGAGCTCAAGGAGCGCCAGCGCGGCTGCGCCAACGGCAGCGCTCAGGCGAGCTGGGGGATGCAATACCGGCATGCCGGTCACTATAGAGCCTCCACGGGGAGTGCGCACCGCGCAGCTTGTCACAAACTACAGACATCCCGGAGAATGCCGCGCGCCAGCCCCACGCTGAAAGCGGCCCGCGGTCCTGCATGAAGGAATCCATCCATCAACGGCTGCAGAAGCTGGCCGATCGTTTTGAAGAGGTCGGGCAACTGCTGGCCAGCAACGAGGTCGCGGGCGGATCGCCGCGTTTCCGCGAGCTGTCGGTGGAGTACGCACGGCTGCAGCCGCTCGCGGAGCGTTTCGGACAGTATCACGCGCTGCAACGCGAGCTGCTCACGGCGCGCGACCTGCAGGCCGACAGTGATGCCGAAATGCGCGTCCTCGGGAACGAGGAAGTGGCGCGCGTGCAGGGTCAGATCGTGTCGGCGGAGGACGAGCTGCGCCGGCTGCTCGTGCCGCAGGACCCGCGTGACGAGAAGAGCATCTTCCTCGAGGTGCGCGCCGGCACCGGCGGGGATGAGGCGGCGATCTTCGCCGGCGAGCTGCACCGCATGTACGCGCGTTACGCGGAAAGTCACGGGCTCGTGCCGGAAGTCCTGAGTGAGAGCCCCGGCGAGCACGGCGGCTTCAAGGAGATCATCAGCCGCATCGCCGGCAAGGGGGCCTTCTCGCGGCTGAAGTTCGAGTCCGGCACCCACCGTGTGCAGCGTGTGCCGGCTACCGAGGCGCAAGGGCGCATCCACACCTCCGCGTGTACGGTCGCCATCCTGCCGGAGCTTGATGAAGTGGACGAGATCCAGATCAACCCGGCGGAGCTGCGCATCGACACCTACCGCTCCTCGGGCGCCGGCGGACAGCACGTGAACAAGACCGAGTCCGCGATCCGGATCACGCACCTGCCCAGCGGCCTGGTCGTGGAATGCCAGGACGAGCGCTCGCAGCACAAGAACCGCTCGCGGGCGATGGCGCTGCTGAAGGCGCGCCTGCTGGCCGCCGAACAGGAGAAGCAGCACAGCGCGCAGGCGCAGTCGCGGCGCCTGCAGGTCGGCAGCGGCGACCGTTCCGAGCGCATTCGCACCTACAACTTTCCGCAGGGACGGGTCACCGATCACCGCATCAACCTGACGCTCTACAAGCTGGCGCAGATCATGGACGGGCAGCTCGATGAGCTCATCGCAGCGTTGCAGCAGGAGCATCAGGCGCAGCTCCTCGCGGAGGAGGCGTGAGCGGTTCCGCCCCCGACCTCAACATCGAGAGCGACACCGGCATAGATGTATCGCTGCCCGTGGCCGGCCCCGGCGCGCGCGCCTACGCGTTCCTCCTCGATTGGCACGTGCGCGTGATCCTGGCGCTCGCCTGGTTCACGATCGCAGCGCTCATCTTCAACGGCAGCTTGCGGCTCGCGCCGCCGCTGACCAACGATGCGCACTGGTTCGGCTTCGTCGTGACGCCGGCGCTCGCGATCTACTTCCTGTATCACTGCGCACTCGAACTGTTGATGCGCGGCCGCACACCGGGCAAGCGCATGGCGGGCGTACGCATCGTGGCGCGCGACGGCGGCATGCCCTCCGCCGGGGCGCTTCTGACCCGCAACGTCTTCCGCCTCCTCGACAGCCTGCCGGTGTTCTACGGCGTGGGACTCACCGCTACCATCGTCACGCGCGAACACCTGCGCATCGGCGATATGGCCGCCGGCACGCTATTGGTGTACGAGCGTGCCGACGCACGCCCGCCGCCGACGCGCGCTCAGCAGAGGGCGATGCCGCGCCTCGACGCCGCCGGCGTCGAAATCGTCGCTGAACTGCTCGAGCGCTGGCCCACCCTTGATGTCGAAGCGCGCGCGCAGCTCGCGCGGGCGGCGCTCGCGCGTTTCGGCGCAGCCGTCGCCGGCGACACTGACGACAGCTTGCATGCGCAGCTGCAGACACTGCTGCGCGGGCCGGGTGGCGACACATGAGCGACCGGCGCCAGCAGGCCCTGGCCGCAAGCCTGCTGCAGCGCGCGCAACTGTGGCGGGATGCCGAGGCGCGCTCCCGGCGTCTGGCGCAGGGGAGGACCGAGGATGCCCGGGACGCCACCCGCATGGCGGATGACTACCGGCTGCTGGCGCACGACCTGGCGCGCGCCCGCAGACTTCTGCCCGACTCCCGGACGCGCGAGTACCTGGAGGCCGCGTACGCCCGCGCGCACGCCACCTTGCACCATGGCGCGTGGCGCCTGGGTGCCACGCTCCTCACCCTCTTCCGCGATGACATTCCCGCCGTGGTGCGGTGGCTGCGGCCTTACATTCTGTGGTCGAGCCTGATCCTCGTGCTTGCCATGGGCGCAGGCTACGCGCTGGTGCATCGCTATCCTGAGCTCATCGCCCTGTTTGCCTCGCCCGATGCCATCGCCAGCGTCGAGCGCGGCAAGCTGTGGACCGAAGGCCTGCTCAATATCGTCCCGCCTTCCGTGTTGTCGGTGCAAATCCTCTCGAACAACATCGTGGTGAGCCTGTTTGCCTGGTGCGCCGGCTTTCTCTTTGGTCTCGGCACACTATATATGTTGGGATTGAACGGCCTGATGCTGGGCGCAGCCTTCGCGTTCGTGAGCCTGCACGGCCTGCGTGACCAGTTCCTGACATTCATCGTGGCGCACGGCTGCGTGGAGCTGTCGGTCATGTGCCTGTCCGGAGCCGCGGGCGCGGCGGTCGGCGAGGCGCTGGCGCGCCCGGGCGAGTCAGGGCGCATCGAATCATTCCACCTCGCGGCGCTGCGCTCCGGCAAGCTCCTCATCGCCTGCGTGCTGCTGCTCATCGGCGCCGGACTCATCGAGGGCTACGTGTCACCCAATCCGCGCATCCCGCTCGGTGCGCGCATCGCGATCGGCGTGAGTTACTGGCTGTTGATGGTGCTGCTGTTGAGCGGCTGGCTGTTCGGCCGGCCGCGCAGGCCGGCGGCGTAAGAAAACTACACGCGCCGCGAACGCCGCAGCGCCTCGTACTGCGCGAACACCGCCTCCTCCAGGCGCTCGGCGGGAGCGGCGACCACGGGCGCGCCCAGATGCCGCAGCAGCGCACGCTGCGCGAGCGCGCGCGCCTGGTGCTCCGCCGCCGCCAGCGCGATCCACGGATCCTGCCACGCGTGCGCCTCGCGCTGCGCCAACTCGGCAATCTCGGCGCTGTGCACGCCGGCCACCACCACCAGGTGCGGTGGCGCGAGCAGGCGCACTGCGCGTGCGAGTTGGTCGGCGACGCTGGCATCATCAAGATCGGTGAGCAGTACGATGAGTCCGCGGTGCCGCAGGAGCCCGCGTAGGCACACCGCCGCCGCCGTCGGATCCGACTCCGCCTGCTGCACCGACAGTTGCTCGAGCGTGCGCCGCAGGCGCGTCACCGCCGGCAGGCCGCGCGCGGGCGCCACGATTGCGAGCGGCCGGTCGGCATACACCAGGAGTCCGATGCGGTCGTCGTTTTGCGTGACCAGCTGCGCAAAACGCGCCGCCAGGTTCGCGTACAGGCCGAAGCGATCGAGCTTGCCGGCGTGCACGCTGCTGAAGCGGCCGGCGTCGATGGCAACCAGGATGTCCAGGTGCTGATCTTCGCTGAACTCGCGCGTCACCAGGGCGCCGGAGCGTGCGGTGGCCTTCCAGTCGATGCGCGCCAGCGGGTCGCCGCGCACGTAGGCGCGCAGCTGGTGCAGTTCCGCGCCGGCGCCCGCTACGCGCCGCGGGCGCACGCCGCCGGTCATGCCGCGTGGGCGCAGCCGGGTGCGCAGCGTATCGGGAGCCACCACCAGGCGCTCCGCAGGCTGCAGAGCCGTGCTCCACCAGGCGAGTCGCAGCAGGCCTAACAGACGCACCGGCAGCGGTGGCCATTGCTGAATCCCCAGCCGCACGGGAAGCAAGGTCAGCGGCACCTGCGCCGCGCCGCGCGCCGGCGCCGTCACCCGCCGCACCTGGGCGGACGTTTCGAGGCCGGACGGAACCGCGGCAGCGAATTCGAGGGTGCGCGCCCGGGCGGCGCCGTTTTCGAATATGAGGGCCGCCGGCTGCGGGTGCCCGAGATAGGCACGCGCGGCGGTCGCGAGCCGCACGCCCACCCGGGCGCGGCGCGCGAAAAACCCCTCGAGCGCGAGCCCGGTGAGCAGCAGCACCGCCACCACGCGCCACGGCAACGCGCCGTCGCGCCCGTCCGACCAGATGGCGACGATCGCCAGCACCGCCGTCAGCAGCGCAAGGAAGTAGGCGCGGCGCGCAAGATGCATGGGTCAGCGCGGTACCGGCGTCTCGGCCAGGAGCGCGCGCACGACCTCGGCGTCGCTGGTGCCTTCGAGCGCTGCTTCCGGAGTCAGCACCAGGCGGTGCGCCAGCACACTCACCGCGGCTTCCTTCACGTCGTCCGGTGTTGCGAATTCCCCGCCGCGCAGCCCGGCGGTGATACGCGCCGCCTTCACCAGCGCCAGCGCGCCGCGCGTCGACACACCGAGGGTCAGCCGCGCGTGCTCGCGCGAGGCACGCGCGAGATCCAGCACGTAGGCGACGAGCGCCTCGGCGACCCGAATACGGTCAGCCTCCGCGCGCGCCTCGGCAAGCAGCGGGCGCGCCAGCGCCGTGACACTCCCCAACGCCGCCTGCGCCAGAGTCGTGACGCCGCCGTAGCGGTTGAGGATATCGGCTTCCGCTGCGCGCGCCGGGTAGTCCATGTCGATGCGCAGCATGAAGCGATCGAGCTGCGACTCGGGCAGGGGGTAGGTGCCCTCGAATTCACGCGGGTTCTGCGTGGCGATCACCAGGAAGTCCTCGGGCAGCTGCCAGGCGGAGCGCTCCACGCTCACCTGCCGCTCTTCCATCGCTTCCAGCAGCGCCGACTGCGTCTTCGGGCCGGCGCGGTTGATCTCATCCACGAGCACGACATCGGCGAACAGGGGACCGGGGCGGAACACGAAGGTGCGCTGCGCCTCATCAAACACGTGCACCCCGGTGATATCACTCGGCATGAGGTCGGCCGTGCCCTGGATGCGCTTGAACTCACCGCCAAGGGCGCGCGCCAGCGCTTTGGCCAGCAGCGTCTTACCCAGACCCGGCACGCCCTGCACGAGCACGTGACCGCGGGCGATGAGTGCGATCACCAGCTGCCGCACGGCTGTGTTGGCGCCGATGACCACCCGCCCCAGCTCCCGTGCGAGGGACTCTTCCAGCTGTTGGATCGATGCGCTCATGCGGCGAGCTGCCTTTCCGTGCGGACAATGAGATTGTGCAGGCGCGCGAGCGGCACGCGCTGGTCGGAGTACGCCCCGGCGTACCATTCCCGCAGCTGCCGCACGTCCTCAGGTGCGAGGCGCGGATGCTGCTCGAGCCACTCCCAGGGCGGCTCTGCGTCCTGCCGAGGGCGGCGCGTGAGTGCGCGCAGGTGGGCAAAAAAATGTTCGAACATGCGGCGCGCGGCGGCCGGCGGCCGCAGCACCCGCGCGAGAAATCCGCCCGTGGCGCGCACCAGTTCCGCCTCCCGCGGGGCGCGGCTGCGCGCCTCCCGCAGCCGCAGCCGCGTGCCCCCGAGCACCCACGTCAACCACAGCGCCGCCGCCACCGCCAGCGTCGCGTACAGGCGCGGGTCGCGGTAGAACTTCGCCGGATCATAGGCCGCGGTCAGTCCCTGGTGCTCGTCATCGAACAACACCGCGCCCGCAGGCGTCACCGTACTGCCCACGATGTTGGCGAGCAGGCGGGCATTCTGCGCCAGGCCAAGCGCGCGATTGCTGAAGAGCGATCCAAAACCGCTAACGATTGCTGTGCCAGCGGACAGGGTGCGCACCCACAACACCTCCGCGCCGTTCTCGCGCTGGTGCGCGAACGCCAGCACAAAGCCGTCCGGGGGGATTGTCACCGCCCAGCTCTGCGGCGGGTAGTCGGACCACGCGGTCGCACTGCCCACCCCGCGCAGGTAGGCGTGCGGCCTGTTGGGCACCAGAGTGCCGGCCTGCGGCCGTGCCAGCGCGCGCGTTGCGCGCAGTAGCTGCGCGCCCGGGTCGCCCTGCTGCGGATCGGCAGGCGCCTCCTCAGGGGCTGGGTGCTCGGCGCCGCGCACGGCGCGCACTTCCAGACCGGTGAGTGCCTGCAGATCGCTATGGAACAAAATTCCGGAGCGGCCCCAGTCGGGCCGGTCCGAGAGTGCGGCGAGCACCAACAGGGTGTTGCCGGCGTGCACCCAGCCATCGAGCGCGCTGAGCTCCGTGACGCTGAAGGGTATTGCCACCGGTAACGTCACGACCATCAGGTTGCCGGTCGCGGGCAGGTCGCGGCGCTTGGCGAACGTGTCGAAGCGCTCGCGCACCGACAACGTGCGAATCCCCTCGCCCCGCAGCCAGGTCATGGCCGCCATTAGCCCGTTGCCACGCCGCTCAGCCGTCGTCGGCCGCCCGGAGCGCTGCGCGTCCGGCGCCTCGGCGCGCACGAACAGCGTCGCGAACAAGAGCAGTGCACCGAGCGCGCAGAGGAGGGTGAGCAGGCGTTCGCGCACGGCCGTCGCCTCTACGCGCCCAGCTGCGCGGGCGCCGCATCGAGGGATGCGAGCAGCTCACGTCCCTGCGCAAGCGCGCGCGCGAGTATCGCCGGTGCGACTTCCTGATCCGAAAAGCGCACGCGCTCGCAGGTCGAGGCGAGGACGCTCAGGCGGGCACGGTCGGCCAGGTCCTCGAGGCGGGCGGCGCCGCTCAACTCACGCACCGTGAGCGCGCGTGCGGGGGGGAGGCGCGACTGTTGGACCAGGCGCGTGGCGACCAGCTCGAGCAACAGGCGCGGCTGTTGGGAGAGACTGGCAAGCTCCAGCTCCTCAAGCCTCACTCCCGGCGCTGCGCCCCCACCCACCGCCGGCACGCGCGCCCCGCGGCCCCACCGGGAAGCGAAGACTCCCGCGACCCGCAGTTCATTGAGCACAATGGCCAGCCCTGAGGCGGCTAGCAGAGCGAGTGAAAGCCAGCCGATCCAGCGCGCCAGCGCCGGCGGCAGGTGCATGGCGATGAGCAGGCGCTGCAGCCAACCGTCTGGCGCGGGCTGCGGCCGCGGCGTGAGCAGATCGCGCAGCCAGCTCCTGAAGCGCTGCCACCAGGTGCGCGGGGGATCAGCCTGTGTCAGCGCCGCCAGTACACCGCTCACCGTGCTGGTGCGCAGTTCGTGGCCGGACGGCGTGCGTGCCGCTTCGCGCTGCAGCAGCGCGCGCAACTCCACCAGCGCAGCGGCGGATAGCTGGTTGTGGGGCCGATTCCAGTCGCGCGGCAGCCACGCCTCCCACGGGCTCGCTTTCAGACTCGGTGTCAGATCGGGGCAACGCGCCGCAATCCGCTCGTAACCGACATCAAGGCCATCGAGCAGCTGCACGCAGGCATCGATCGCCGCCAACGCATCCCGCGCCTGGCCGAGCGGCACTGCGCACAGCCCTATGAGCAGCGCCAGGAAAGCGCGGCGCATGGACTACGCGGGGGACGAGATGCGCGCGGCAAGATCAGTACCCTCCGTACGCACGGCAAGGTCCCCGAACACGGCGAGCGCCAGCGCCGTATAGAACGGCCTGACTATCGAACCCAGCACGACCACCACCGCGGCCGTGACCGCGGTGATCAGGGCGATATCGCCAAGCGCGAAGGGCACCACGAGGGCGGTCGCGATGACGCCCGCCAGCACGTAGAAGACAATGATCAGCACGATATAAACACTGAAGATGAGCGTCAGGCGCCAGAAGTTGCCGGCCGTCAGCCGCCAGCTGTAGCTGAGGCTCGCGAACACCCCACGGCCGGTCAGGAGGTAGATCGTGACCGCGCACGAAAGCCTGGTGCCGATATACAGCCCGGGTATGAGGAGCAGCAGCAGCCCCGCCATGGTCGCCAGTAAGAACAGGAACGACACCGCTATCAGACCCGGCACGAGCCGCAGCGCCGCGGTCAGCTCGCCACGCGGGGACGGCGGCAGGCCGCTGGCAATGGCGTATTGCCGCCGCACAATCGCGGCCGTAAGGGTAAGCGTAACCAGAGAGCCGGCGAGCACCAGCAACACCCAGAGCGGATCGAACTGCGTTGGATAAAGGTGCTGCAGGGGGCGGCCTCTGAGCAAGCTGTAGATGCCCGCCAACTGTCCGGCGAGCAATGACAGCACGGCGAACGGCAGGCACTTCAGCAGCGTGGCGCGGAAGATCCGGAATGAGGTATCCAGAATCTCTCCCACCGTCTGCGGCCGCGCGGGCGGGTACAGCTTGTTTGTCATTCGTGCATATTACCGGTCCGAAGCGAGAGTGCGCATGACGGTGAACCTGAAGGTGGCAACCCTGCTCGCCGAGGGCGTAAGGCGGCTGCGCGCATCCCCGGCGGCCAGCGCACCGGGGGCGAACCCGGACCTGGACGCCCAGGTGCTGCTCGCCCACGTGCTCGCGGTGCCGCGGGTGCGACTGCGTTCGCACCCGGAATCGCCGGCCGCAGCGGCGGCCGCCGCGGCCTACCGCGCCCTCCTCGAGCGGCGCGCCGCGGGGGAGCCGGTCGCGTACCTGACCGGGGAGAAGGACTTCTGGACCCTGCGCCTCAAGGTGACGCCCGGAGTGCTCATCCCGCGGCCGGAGACCGAACTGCTGGTGGAGCGTGCCCTGGCGTTATGGCCGGCGGAACATGCCCGGGTCGCGGACCTTGGCACCGGTTCGGGCGCCATCGCGCTGGCCCTCGCGAGCGCACGCCCCGCGTGGCGCCTGCTCGCAAGCGATGTGTCGCCGGAGGCGCTGGCCACGGCGCAGAGCAACGCCGCGGCACTGGCGCTCACCCAGGTTGAATTCCGCCTGGGCAGCTGGTTCGAGCCGCTCAAGGGGGAGCGCTTCGAGCTGCTGCTGAGCAACCCGCCCTACATCGCCGCCGACGATCCGCACCTGGCTCAGCTTGCGTACGAGCCGCGGCTCGCGCTCACCCCGGGAACTGATGCGCTCGCCTGCCTGAAGGCCATCATCCACGGGGCGGGTGCGCACCTCGAGCGCGGCGGCTGGCTGCTGCTCGAACACGGCGCCACCCAGGCACAAGCGGTGCGTCACGAGCTTGTCCTCGCCGGCATGCGTCACGTACGCTCGCACCGCGACCTCGCGGGACTTGAGCGCATGACGGAAGGACAACAATGATCCGCTTCGAAACCTCACACGGCCCTTTCACGGTGGAGCTGTTTGCCAAAGAGGCGCCGGTCACGGTGGCGAACTTCCTGCGCTACGTCGATGACGGGTTCTTCGACGGCACCATCTTCCATCGCATCGTGCCCGGCTTCGTGATCCAGGGCGGCGGTCTCACCGCCGACTTCGCCAACAAGAAGACCCGCGCGGCGATCGCCAACGAGGCCAAGAATGGCCTGAAGAACGGCCGTGGCTTTCTGTCGATGGCACGTACCAGCGACGTCAACAGCGCCACTTCGCAGTTCTTCGTGAACCTCGCCGACAACGCCTTCCTCGATCACGGTCCGCGCGACTTCGGTTACGCCGTTTTCGGGCGCGTCACGGACGGCATGGACGTCATCGACAAGATCGCCCGCGTCGGCACCGGCCGCCGCCACGGCTACACCGACGCTCCCATGGAGGACGTGGTGATCGTGTCGGCGCGCCGCCTGCAGGCGTAGCGGACGCCTCGTGGCGCGGGGCGGGTGGCGGCGAGCGCTCCTCAAGGTACTCGCGCTCCTGGTGCTGGCGTTCTTCGTGGGTACCGCGTTGCCGGTGCTCATGTTGCGCTGGTTCCATCCGACCACCAGCGCGCTGATGGTGGAGGCGCGGGTCGCGGCCTGGCGTGCCGGCGTTCGCGGCTATCGCTCCGAGTACCAGTGGGCGAGCCTCGAGCAGATCTCCCCGCACGCGGCGATCGCGGTGATCGCCTCCGAGGATCAACAGTTCCCGTTCCACGCCGGCTTCGATTTCGACTCCATCCGTGAGGCGGTGCGCGCCAGCGACCACGGCAAACGGCTGCGCGGCGCGAGCACCATTTCGCAACAGGTGGCGAAGAACCTGTTCCTGTGGAGCGGCCACAGCTTCGTGCGCAAGGGCCTCGAGGCCTGGTTTACCGTGTTGATCGAGACCTTGTGGCCGAAGGAACGCATCCTCGAGATGTACCTGAACATCGCGCAGTTCGGCGACCGTATCTACGGCGTACAAGCGGCGGCGCAGCACTTCTGGCACAAGTCCGCGCGCAGCCTGGACTCGCGCGACGCGGCGCTGCTCGCCGCAGTGCTGCCGAACCCGCATCTGTTGCGCGTGGACCGACCGTCGCGCTACGTGATCGCGCGGCGCGAATGGATTCTCGGGCAGATGCGCGACCTGGGCGGCGCGCAATACCTGCGCGCGCTCGAGCACGAGCGGCGCAGCTCGCACTGACGCCGCGCCCGACCGTATGGTCACCGCCGCAGCCGGCGAAAGTCCGTGCGCCCACCCTTGCCATGAAGTGCTCGGCTGCTGAGGTGATTGTGGCAGATGTGCATCGAGCCCCGCCTTTCGCCGGCGGCAACGAAGCTGATGTCTGCCAAAATCGCCGCAGGCGATTTTGGCCAATAAACTCTACGGCTCGTAGCCCAGGCTCGGCGACAGCCAGCGCTGCGCCTCGCTGAGCGCGAGCCCCTTGCGGCGCGCATAGTCCTGCACCTGCTCGCGATCGATCTTGCCGAGCGCGAAGTAACGCGCCTGCGGATGCGCGATGTACCAGCCACTGACCGCCGCCGTCGGGTACATGGCGTAGGATTCCGTCAGACGGATGCCGGCGTTGGTTTCTGCGTCGAGCAGACTCCACAGTTTCGCCTTCTCGGTGTGATCCGGGCAGGCGGGGTAGCCGGGCGCCGGACGGATGCCGCGATACTCCTCGCGCACCAGTTGCTCGTTGGTCAAACCCTCGGCGGCCGCATAACCCCACAGCTCGCGCCGCACCCGCTCGTGGAAGTGCTCGGCCGCCGCTTCGGCGAGCCGGTCGGCGAGTGCCTTCAGCATGATCGCCGAGTAATCGTCGTGGGCGCGCTGGAAGCGTGTGACGTGCGCATCGATGCCGATGCCGGCGGTGACCGCGAAGGCGCCGAAGTAGTCGCTTACCCCGCTGGCGCGCGGCGCCACGTAGTCAGCCAGGCACTCGTGCGGCTGGCCATCGGGCTTGGGCTTCTGCTGCCGCAGGAAATTCAGCGTCGTGAGCAGTCCGTCGCGCGCCTCGCTGGCGTAGATCTCCACGTCGTCGCCGACGGCATTGGCGGGAAACAGGCCCACCACGGCGCGCGCCGTGAGCCAGCGTTCAGCGATGAGCGTCTTCAACATGCGGCGGGCGTCGGCGTACAGGTTGCTCGCGGCCTCCCCGACCTTGGGATCCGTGAGGATGTCGGGAAATTTCCCGGCGAACTCCCAGGAATTGAAGAACGGCATCCAGTCGATGTAGCCGAGCAGTTCGCTCAGGGGATAGTCGTCGAAGCGCTGCACGCCGGGCACGCGCGGCGGCACCGGCGCGTACGCGGCCCAGTCGATGGGGCGACGGTTGGCGCGCGCCGCGGCGAGCGACAGTTCCGGCACCTTGACCTTCTTGGCCGCGTGCTGCTCGCGCCGGCGCGCGTGCTCCTCGCCGACCCGGGTGATGAACGCCGCGCGCTGCTGTGGCTGGGTCAGCGTCTGGCACACCCCGACACAGCGGGAGGCGTCCTTCACGTAGATAACCGCCGCGCCGTACTGCGGCGCGATCTTGACCGAGGTGTGCGCCGGGGAGGTGGTGGCGCCGCCGATGAGCAGCGGCACCTCGAAGCCCTGCCGCTGCATTTCCTTCGCGACGTGCACCATCTCATCCAGCGACGGGGTGATGAGGCCCGAAAGACCGATGAAGTCCGCCTGCTCGCGCCGCGCGGTCTCGAGAATCTTCTCGCACGGCACCATCACGCCCAGATCAACGACCTCGAAGTTGTTACATTGCAGCACCACGCCGACGATGTTCTTGCCAATGTCGTGCACGTCGCCCTTGACGGTGGCGATGACGACGCGGCCGTTGGTGCGTCGCGCCGTGGCGTCCTTGCTCTTTTCAATGAATGGCACCAGGTGCGCCACCGCGCGCTTCATGACGCGCGCGCTCTTGACCACCTGCGGCAGGAACATCTTGCCGGCGCCGAACAGGTCGCCGACCACGTTCATGCCGTCCATGAGCGGACCCTCGATGACCTGCAGCGGCCGCTCGAACTCGAGTCGCGCGGCCTCGGTATCCTCGATGATGTAATCGTCGACGCCCTTGATGAGGGCATGCTCGATGCGCTTGCCCACCGGCAGATTGCGCCAGCCCAGATCCTCGCGGCGGCGCGCGGCGCCATCGCCCTTGAAGCGTCCGGCGAGCTCCAGCAGCCGCTCGGTGGCATCCGCGCGGCGGTTCAGCACCACGTCCTCGCACGCGGCCCGTAAGTCCGGGTCGATGTCCGCGTAGATCCCCAGCTGCCCGGCGTTCACGATCCCCAGGTCCATGCCGGCGGCGATGGCGTGATACAGGAACACCGAGTGCATGGCCTCGCGCACCGCGTCGTTGCCGCGGAAGGAGAACGACACGTTGCTCACGCCGCCCGACACCAGGGCGTGCGGCAGCTCGAGCTTGATGCGGCGGGTCGCCTCGATGAAGGCGAGGCCGTAACCATTGTGTTCCTCGATGCCGGTGGCGATGGCGAAGATGTTGGGATCGAAAATGATGTCCTCGGGCGCCATGCCCGCCCGCGATATCAGCAGCTGGTAGGCGCGGGTACAGATCGCCACCTTGCGCTCGACGGTGTCGGCCTGGCCCTGCTCATCGAAGGCCATGACCACCGCGGCGGCACCGTAGCGGCGCAGCTTGCGGGCGTGTTCGAGGAATACCTGCTCGCCTTCCTTCATGCTGATGGAGTTGACGATGGGCTTGCCCTGCACGCATTTCAGGCCCGCCTCGATCACCGACCACTTGGAGGAATCGATCATCACCGGCACCCGCGCGATGTCCGGCTCCGCGGCCACGAGGTTCAGGAAGCGCACCATCGCGGCTTCCGAGTCCAGCATGCCCTCGTCCATGTTGACGTCGATGATCTGCGCGCCGCTCGTCACCTGTTGCCGCGCCACCTCGCACGCGCTCGCATAGTCGCCGGCCTCGATGAGCTTGCGGAACTTCGCGGAGCCGGTGACGTTGGTGCGCTCGCCGGCGTTCACGAACAGCGTGGCGGCGTCGATGTTGAGGGCCTCGAGCCCGCTCAGGCGCGACTTGACCGGCTGTGCTTCCGGCACGCGCGGCGCATGGTCCGCGATCGCGGACCGCAGCAGACGAATGTGATCCGGTGTGGTGCCGCAGCAGCCGCCCACGACGTTCACCAGCCCACCCTGCGCATATTCCTGCAGGATGACGGCGGTCTCCTCCGGCGACTCGTCGTACTCACCGAACGCGTTCGGCAGGCCGGCGTTGGGATAGGCGCATACATAAGTGTCGGCGGTGGCGGCGAGCTCCGCGATGTAGGGTCGCAGCTGCTTGCCGCCGAGCGCGCAATTGAGTCCCACGAACAAGGGCTGCGCATGGCGGATCGAATTCCAGAAAGCCTCCGTCGTCTGTCCGGACAGGATGCGGCCCGAGGCGTCGGTGATGGTGCCGGAAATGGCGAGCGGCACGGCGACGCCGGTCTCATCGAACAGCGTGAGCGCGGCGTAAATGGCCGCCTTGGCGTTCAGGGTGTCGATTACCGTTTCGATCAGCAGCAGATCGACGCCGCCGAGCACCAGCGCGCGCGCCGCATCCAGATAAGTCGCCACCAGGGCATCGAAGCTGACGCTGCGAAAGCCCGGGTCGTTGACGTCGGGCGACAGCGAGCTCATGCGCGTGGTGGGCCCGAGTGCGCCGGCGACGAAGCGCGGCACCCCGGAAGCCGCCGCCAGCTCGTCTGCTGCCGCACGCGCCAGCCGCGCGGCCTTGTAGTTGAGCTCCGGTACCAGCGCCTGCAGGCCGTAGTCCGCCTGTGACACCGAGTTGGAATTGAAGGTGTTGGTTTCGATAATGTCGGCGCCGGCGGCGAGGTACGCGCGGTGGATGCCGGCGATTACCTCCGGGCGCGTGAGCGTCAGGATGTCGTTGTTGCCGCGCAGGTCGCGGCCATGCCTGGCGAAGCGCTCGCCGCGGAAGTCACGTTCCTCCAGACGCTGTTGCTGGATCATCGTGCCCATGGCGCCGTCGAGCACTACAATGCGCTCGCGCAGCAGCCGCTTCAGGCGCTCGATGCGGGTGCCGCGCTCGGTCTCATCCGTCGGCTCGAGCGCGAACGGCGCGGCGCTCGCCGGCGCCGCCGCGAGGTTGCGATCCGCGTGCGGCGCGCCGCCGTGCGCGCCGGGGGCCGCGCCGTGTCCGCAGGCACTCATTTAGATTGCCCCGGCGGCTGCCGGGACTCGCGCCGGCAGCGGGCGCAGTCCGAGGGCGTGGCAGATTGCGTAGGTAAGCTCGGCGCGATTGAGGGTGTAGAAATGAAATTCCTGCACGCCGTGGCGGGCGAGCGCCTGCACCTGTTCGATGGCGACACTCGCGGCAATCAGGCGGCGCGTCTCCGGGTCCTCGTCGAGCCCCTGGAAGCGTTCGCGCAGCCACTCGGGAATACCGGCGCCGCATGCCTGCGCGAAGCGCAGCACCTGGGGAAAGCGGGTGATGGGAAGAATTCCCGGCACGATCGGCGCCCGGATGCCGGCAGCGGCGCAGCGATCCCGGAAGCGCAAAAAAACCTCGGTGTCGTAGAAGAACTGCGTGATGGCGCGCGTCGCCCCGGCATCGATCTTGCGCTGCAGATTCTCCAGGTCCGCCGCCGCCGAACGCGCCTGCGGGTGAACTTCCGGGTAGGCGGCAACCGATACCTCGAACGCTGCGACGCTCCTGAGCCCGGCGACCAGGTCCGCGGCATAGGCAAAGCCCTGCGGGTGCGGCGCGTAGCCACCGTGTCCGCGCGGCGGATCACCGCGCAGCGCGACCAGGTGACGGATGCCCTGCTCCCAGTAGCCGCGTGCAATATCGAGGATCTCCCCGCGCGTGGCGCCGATGCAGGTCAGGTGCGGCGCGCTGGTGAGCGTCGTCTCCTCCTGTATGCGCGTCACGACGTTGTGGGTACGCTCGCGCGTCGAGCCGTCGGCACCGTAGGTGACCGACACGAAGCACGGCGCCAGCGGCGCCAGCCGTTCGACCGAGTTCCACAGTGTCGTCTCCATCGCGGCATCCGCCGGCGGAAAGAACTCGAACGACACGCGGATAGCGGCAGGCTGCGTGCTCATGGGTGATCTGCGCTCAGCGCGCCGCCGGCGCTCAGTTGTCCCGGGAGTCCGGCGGCGACGCGGCTCACCGCGGCCAGCACGTGCTCGCCGTCAGCCTCGATGGGGCTCAGGCGCTCGCATTGCAGCCCCGCGGCGCCCAGCAGGCGCCGCAGGCGCGCCAGCGGATGTTCCACTACCCGTTCGTGCGCACTCTCCAGCAGGTCGTAGCGCTCAAAGATCCACAGGCGTCCCGCCGCCGACATGAGCGCCCGAACTTCCGCCAACAGGCGCGTCAGCGCCGCAGCGCCCATGGCGGGATGATCCAGGATCACCGCGTCGAAGCCCGATCCGGCGCCGGCGATGTCCTCGACGCTGAACGCTGCGGCGCTGGCGGCCCGGAGGATGCGGCAGGCGAAGCCACGCTGTTGTGCAAACGCCGACGCGGCTTGTGCCGCGCGACGCGAGTGCGCGAGGGCCGTGCACTGCCGGGCGGCGGCGGCGCACGCCTCCAGCAGCTGTGGGTGCTGCACGCCCACAACCAGCACCGCCCCGAGCGGTGCGCGCAGCCCGCTGGCGGTGGCAAATCCGGCGAGCGCGCGTCCCAGTCGCGAGCGTTCATCGTGCGTCAGCTCCCCGACCTCGGACGTCACGAGCGCCCGGGCTCGGGTGCGATCACCGACAGGCACCGGATCGCGACGCTCCAGTTGCGCCAGGAGCCCGCGCACGAAGCTCGCCGCCGCTGCCTCCGCCACCAGGCGGTAGTGGACCCACTGTCCCTGGCGTGAACGCTCGATGAGCCCGGCCTCACAAAGGATCTTCAGATGCCGCGATACCCGCGGTTCGCTTTGGGTGAGCACCTGCGCAAGGTCAGAGACGCTCAAGGCCCCCTCGGCGCACAGGGCCAGAAGCCGCAGGCGGCTGGGTTCCCCCGCCGCACGCAGCCATTTCAGCAGGGTCAGATGGGATGCCACCATTCTGATAATTGTACAAATCTTTAATTTATAAGAACAGATCTGGTTGCACCTGGCTCGCGGGGTTGCCCTGGACCCGGAGCGGCTCCGCACCCGGACCGCTCGAATCTCGCTTATTGTTGCTCTACTGAGACAGTAGCCCAGGATTTCAGTCTAATGGATCGCAGCTGATCCACCTTCGGCCGAACCCTCGGAGAACAGTGTCTCGACATCCCCAGCGTCGAACCGGTACGGGCGGCGGCAGAATTCGCACGTGACTGTAACCGCCCCCTGCTCCTTCAATACGTCACGGACCTCGTCCTCACCCAGGGCCCGCAAGAGCCCTGCGACCCTCCCCGAGCTGCAGCGGCACTCGAACTGCACCGGCGTGCCGCGAAACAGACGCAGGTCGCTGCCTGCAAAACCCTGTGCGAGCAATTTCTCGACCGGTGCGTGCAGCAGTACCGAGCCTTCCAGGGATTCGATTCCCCGCTGGGCGACGTCCCAGGCGGACGCCACCTCCTCGGAAGTCTCCGCGTCGGCGTCGGGGAGGCGCTGCACGAGGAGCCCGGCGCCGTGGGTGTCGTCCGCGGCGAGCAGCACCCGCGTGGGCAGCTGTTCAGAGGAGGCGAAATAGGCCTCCAGCGATTCCGCGAGCGAGGTGCCGGCCAGCGGCACGACGCCCTGGTAGCGCATGCTTTTTTCATCCGCTTCGATGGTGACGGTGATCTTGCCGTCGGTGCCGACGAGCTGGCGAAACACGGCGCCGCGGCGCGTGTCGCCCGCAATGTCCCGCACCGCCCCGGCGTCAAAGCGCGCCACCGCCCGCAGCCGGAAATCATGCGTGCATTGGGCCACCAGCAGGTTCACCGCCCCGTCGCCTTGCAGCTGGAAGGTCAGCGTGCCGCGGAACTTCAAGGTCGCGGCGAGCAGCACCGAAGCGGCCACCGCCTGGCCGAGGAGCTCGCGCACCGCCGGCGGATACTCGGTGTGCGCACGCAGGTCGCGCCACGCGCCCGTAAGATGCACCCAGTGGCCGCGCACCGGCCGCTTTTCGAATATGAAGCGGCGCACGAGGTCGGTCATTTGAGCTTCCGCAGCAACAGCTCGTTCAGTTGCGCAGGATTTGCCTTGCCGCCGCTCGCCTTCATCACCTGGCCGACAAAGAAGCCGAACAGCTTGTCCTTGCCCGCACGGTAGTCGGCGAGCTGCGCCGGGTTTTTCGCCAGCACCTCATCGATCACGCGTTCGATGGCGGCGGCGTCCGTGATTTGCCGCAATCCCTGCTGTTCAATCACCGCATCGGCGCTGGCCCCGTCCGACCACATGGCGGCGAACACGTCCTTGGCGATCTTGCCGGAGATGGTCTGATCGCTGATGCGCCTGAGCAGCCCGGCGAGGCGCGCGGCCGGCATTTTGCCGCCGGTGACCTCGAGATTTTCCCGATTGAGCGCCGCCGCCAGATCGCCCATCACCCAGTTCGCGGCGAGCTTCGGCTCCTGCGGCAGCTCGCGCACGACGCTCTCGTAGTAGTCCGCCAGCTCGCGGCTGGCGGTCAACACCTGCGCGTCGTAGGCCGAGAGCGCGTACTGCGATGCGAAGCGCGCGCACCGCTGGTCCGGCAATTCAGGCAGGCTGGCGCGCACCGACTCGATGAACTTTTCCTCCAGCACCACCGGCAACAGGTCCGGGTCGGGGAAGTAACGATAGTCGTTGGCCTCTTCCTTGGAGCGCATGGAGCGGGTCTCGTCCTTGTCCGGATCGTAGAGGCGCGTCTCCTGCACGACCTTGCCGCCGGACTCGATGAGCCCGATCTGCCGCTCGATCTCGAAATTGATGGCGCGCTCGATGTAACGGAATGAGTTCAGATTCTTGATCTCCGCGCGCGTGCCGAACTTCTGCGTTCCGGCCGGGCGCACCGAGACGTTGGCATCGCAGCGGAAGGAACCTTCCTGCATATTGCCGTCGCAGATCTCAAGATAGCGCACCAGGGTGTGCACCTTTTTCATATAGGCGACGGCTTGCTTCGCCGAGCGCAGGTCCGGCTCCGAAACGATCTCCACCAGCGGCGTGCCGGCGCGGTTCAGGTCAATGCCGGTGACTCCGGGCAGCCCCTCGTGCAGCGACTTGCCCGCGTCCTCCTCAAGGTGCGCGCGGGTGATGCCGATGGTCTTGATGCTGCCGTCCTCGAGCTCAATGTCGAGCGCTCCCCTGGCGACGATCGGCAGCTCGTACTGACTGATCTGGTAGCCCTTCGGCAGGTCGGGGTAAAAGTAGTTCTTGCGCGCGAACACCGAGTGCGGCGCGATGCGCGCGTTGATCGCCAGGCCCAGCTTCACCGCCATGCGCACCGCTTCCGCGTTCAGTACCGGCAACACGCCCGGGTAGCCGAGGTCCACGAGGTTCGCCTGCGCGTTGGGAGACGCCCCGTAGGCGGTGGCCGCGCCGGAGAAGATCTTGGACCTGGTGCTGAGCTGCGCGTGAATCTCAAGTCCGATGACGCTTTCCCAGGCGCTCATGCGTACCCCGCCGGTATGCGCGTATGCCAGTCGGTGGCTCGCTGCAGGGCATGCGCGGCGCCGAGGATGCGCGCCTCGCCGAAGTGCGGGCCGACGATCTGCAGGCCCACCGGCAGCTCGCGCACGAAACCGCAGGGGATCGACACCGCGGGCAGTCCGGCGAGGTTGGCGCCGATGGTGTAGATGTCGTTCAGGTACATGGTGATGGGATCGGCCGTCTTGGCACCGATTGCGAAAGCCGGTGTGGGCGTCGTGGGCCCCATGAGCACATCAACGTCCTGGAAGGCGCGCGTGAAATCGGCGCTGATGAGCTGCCGTACGCGCTGCGCCTTCAGATAGTAGGCGTCGTAGTAGCCGGCCGAGAGCACGTAGGTGCCCGTCATGATGCGTCGCTTCACTTCCGCGCCGAATCCCTCGCCGCGCGAGCGCCGGTAGAGGTCGGTGAGATCGCGCGGATTCTCGCAGCGATGCCCGAAGCGCACGCCGTCGAAGCGCGCGAGGTTCGAGGAGCACTCGGCGGGCGCTACCACGTAGTAAACCGGCACCGACAGCGGCAGGTTCGGCAGGCTCACCACGCGCAGCTTGGCTCCGAGCCGCTCGTAGACCTGCAGCGCCTCGCGCACCCGCTGCTCGTTCTCCTGCTCAAGTCCCTGCTCGAAGAACTCCTGCAGCAGGCCGATCTTAAGGCCCGCGAGCGGTTGCTCCAGGGCCGCGACATAGTCCGGAACCGGCGCGTCCACGCTGGTGGAATCGTTGGCATCGAAGCCCGCCATTTCGCGCAGCATCAGCGCCGCATCCGCGGCGCTCGCGGCGAGCACGCCCGCCTGGTCGAGGCTCGAGGCGAACGCGATCATGCCGTAGCGCGAGACGCGTCCGTAGGTGGGCTTCAGTCCCGTGATGCCACACAGCGCCGCCGGCTGGCGGATCGAGCCGCCGGTGTCGGTGCCCGTCGCTCCGGGGATGAGGCGCGCCGCCACCGCCGCCGCCGAGCCGCCCGAGGAGCCGCCCGGCACCAGCTCCGGGTTCCAGGGATTGCGCACCGGCCCGAAGTAGCTGTTCTCGTTGGAGGAGCCCATCGCGAACTCGTCCATGTTGGTCTTGCCGAGCATCACCGCGCCGGCAGCCCCGAGCTTCGCGACCACCGTGGCGTCATAGGGCGAGACGAAATTCTCGAGCATCCGCGAGCCGCAGGTGGTGCGCACCCCGCGGGTGCAGAAGATGTCCTTGTGGGCGATGGGCACGCCGGTGAGCGCGCCGGCGCTGCCGGCGGCCAGGGCGCGATCGGCCGCCGCCGCCGCCGCGAGCGCCGGTTCGCGCGTCACGGATATGAAGGTATTGAGAGTTCCCTGGGCGCGCTCGATGCGTGCCAGCAGCGCCGTCACCAGTTCGACGCTGGAGAACTTGCGCGCCCGCAGCGACGCTGCCAGCTGCGTCAGGGTGCCCGTGTGAAGATCGCTCACCGGCAGCCTCACTCTATGACCTTGGGAACGAGGTACAGCCCGGCCGCGGTAAGCGGCGCGTTCGCCTGGTACTCCTCGTGGCGGTCCACCTCGGTCACGACGTCGGGCCGCAGCCGCTGCGACAGTCCGGGCAGCGGGTGCGCCATGGGAGCGACGCCCGCGGTGGGCGCGCGGTCCAGGGCGCCGATGAAGTCGACAATCCGCGACAGGGTCTCCTGGTACACGGGGATTTCGGCCGCCGTCAGTTCCAGACGTGCCAGGGCAGCGATGCTCGCGATCTGCTCGCGTGTGAGGCTCATGGGAGTGGAAAGATGCGTGGATGAAATGAGAAAACCTGCGCAAAATCATACATGTTGCCTTGCTCAATGTCCTGTCGGTTGCTAGATTACGCGCCACTTTTGGCGTCTCCCGCCGCTCATCCTCGGTCGCTTCATGCTCAAACGTCTGCGCGGTTATTTCTCCAGCGATCTGTCGATCGATCTGGGCACGGCCAACACGCTCATCTACGTGCGCGACAAGGGCATCGTCCTCAACGAACCCTCGGTGGTGGCGGTGCAGGATGAGCCCACGCGCGGCGGCAAGGTGATCGTCGCGGTCGGTGCCGAGGCCAAGAACATGATCTGCCGCAACCCCGGGCACATCACCGCGGTGCGCCCCATGAAGGACGGCGTGATCGCCGACTTCACCTACACCGAGAAGATGC
>Ga0210409_10001634_pt1 | contig 28474 bp, 25 predicted proteins | sample IncBWH17MmetaG_FD_161649 | JGI IMG/M metagenome (GOLD analysis project Ga0210409, IMG submission 161649) | Forest soil microbial communities from Barre Woods Harvard Forest LTER site, Petersham, Massachusetts, United States - Inc-BW-H-17-M | ecosystem: Environmental > Terrestrial > Soil >...
TCACATTGAAATGAGGATCTTAAGCCGGTCGTGGCGGATGACGAAGAAGCAGTTGCAGAACACCAAACGTGAGCGTTGGGACGTGCGGGACCTAAGGCGGCAAATGTCCCGAATGTCCCGACACCGCACCGAACTAGTGCAGTAGAAGTTGCAGCGTAAATCGTTATGAGAGCGGGAATTAAGTTGGTGGACGTGACCGGGTTCGAACCGGTGACCCCCTGCTTGCAAAGCAGGGTCAAATTCAATCTAAGTCGTTGCTTCGGTTGCGCTTATTAGTTTCAAGACGTTCTTAGGTTGCTCCAAAGCTGCTCCAAAACCGGTGGTGTTAGGGGTAGCGGGTTCCCGCGATGCTCAGGATGAAGAGAACGACCAGGTTGCCCATCGCAGTATAGTAGGAGCACGGGGAATGCTGAGGAATCATAGGCGAAATAACAATTCGTCAGAGAAAAAGTGGCGAAAAACAGTAGCCCGCAGTAGCCTTATGAATAATTTCAGCCTATCCGAAGCCTCGCCCTCCGCTCTGCCATAACTGGAATCTTTGACTCACAGATAGCGCCCCAGGCTCGACGAGGACGAACAAGGTGGATCAACCGAACAGCCCTGCAAAATCGTGTCTGGTGCGTAGGTCAAAATGCGATTCGGTCTGTATCTCCTGGAACAATTGGAGCGCCAACTTCTTCTCGCGCTCCTCTTCCGCCGTATTCTTCTCCTGCTCGTAAACTTTGGCCAAAACCGCGTGTACCTGCGCCTGCACCGCCAGTAGTCCAAGCTTTTCCGCCTGCAGTAGCGTATTCTGCAGAACCTCCTTTGCCTTTGTGTAGTTCTTCGTTCCTAGCAAGGCTGTCCCCAGGCACAGTGACGACTGCGCCGCCAAATACTTCGGTCCATTCTTTGTCGTTTCATCCAGAATCGATGTAAGCGCCGGGATCGCTTGGAGTGCATGCCCCTCCACCACCAAAAGCCTCGCCAGATTGAATTCATTCGTCAGCTTTAACACGCGGGCGCTGCTGCGTTCCCCTGCCTGAGAGGCTTGCTGGTAATACTTTTTGGCCGCTGCAAGATCGCCTGAATAATACGCATTGTCCCCTAAGAACCCCAGCGTCGAAGAGACTTGATCCTCATTCTTCAGCTCCCGCGCCATTGTCAACGCTTCCTGTAGGCTTTTCTGGCTCTCTTCCTTCCGACCCACCTGACTCAGTGCGTTTCCGTATCCTCCCTGTATGTCGACCATCCAAAAACCTTTTTCCCCAAGTTCCCCATACAGCTTGATCGCCTCCTCTTTTGAACTGAGCGCCGCTCCGTATCTTCCTTGATATCCAAACACCGTTCCAAGACTCGATGTCTCAATCGCGATCATCTGCTTGTTCGCTACCTGGCGCTGCAAATCCAGTGCCTTGTGGTATTGCGCCAGCGCCTGGTCATATAACCCAAGGTTCGTATCCGTCTCCGCCACATTGTGTAGCGTCTCCGCCACCTCTTGCGGCACATTGAATTTCTCGCGCACCTGCAGGGCCTGCTCGAAATAGGTATGTGCGTCCTGAAAATCTCCCCGGCTTAGGTAGATATTCCCGATGTTGTTCAGCAGCATGCCTCGATTCTGTTCATTGCCTGTGTCAATCTGAATCTGCAACGATTCTTTGAACAGCGCCATTGCCTGCTCCGGTTTCCCACGGTCTACGTAAAACGTCCCTAGATCGGTCAAAACGTCGCCGGCCCCCGCCTTGTCCCCAACCTCCCGGCGAAGCTTCAAGGCCTCATTGAAATTCTTCAACGCTTCGTCCGACTTGCCCTGTCCACTCTCCAGGGTCGCTATCTCATCCAGGCTGGCTGCCGCTCCTGCCTTCATCCCAAGCCGCCTCTTAATCGCCAAGGATTCTTTGAAACTTCTCAGCGCCTCATCGTTCCGATGCATGTATGCGTATCCCACTCCCATTGCATGCAGAATATCCGCTCTCTGCTCCTCGTTGTTCAGCTGTATCGAGAGATTCAGCGCGCTACTTAGAAACTCCAGCCCTTTTTCCGGATTGTTGCTCTTCAACTCCACTCGTCCCAGCGCCAGTAGCACCTCCGAGCGTTTTGGATCCAGCACCTGTACCTTCTCTAATTCCGCGCGGGCCTTGACCAGATCTCCCGCGCTCTCATACAGCCCCGCCAGTTCGAACAGAATATCGGTATCACCCGGCGACCCCGTCGCCAGTGCCTCGTAGGATTCGATCGCCTTCGGATATTCTTTCAGGATTCTCGAGTGGTTGGCGCGGATGATATATCTTTCTTGCTGCGGCAATGCATCGCTCAGCTCAACGGACTTCCGCGAAGCCGACTGCGCCTGGTCCTCCTGCCCCATGCTCGCGTACGTCCGCGCCAATTGTGACATCGCCAGCGCAAAATTAGGGTCCTCGGCGATCGATGCGTTGAACGCCGCCAGCGCTTCCAGCTTCTTCCCGCTTCTCTCGAACTGCAATCCCTTGTCGTATTCGCGTAGCGCCGCCAGCGAATTGGTCGATGGCTTGAACGCGCGGGTTTGCAGCTCCTGAATCGCCTTCGACGACAAAGCCAGGTGGTTCTGCACCTCCTTCGCCAATTGATCCACCGTCTTCAGTATTTCCGTTTCGTTCGCCGCCTCTGCCTTCAGCGCAACCTGCCTCGAGTTCTTCCGGTCCGCCAGCTTGGCGTCAATCCGAATCTCATCCCCAAATTTGGCGTACTGCCCGTAAATCACAATGTCCGCATTGGTGAACTCACCCAACCTCTCAATTGTTCCCGAGTCCAGTTCAGACTCCGGTCTGATCCCTAGGTCGTGCAGCACCTGCGAGATCCGTCCTGCGGAGATCGTCCGCAAACTCGCCGATTGGCCAATGTCATTCGTCAGCATTTCGCTCAGGCTCGAACCCAGCCAGTCCAACTTCTGATCTCCCGATGCATTCCGGAACGGAAACACCGCCAGCGCAATCGAAGGCGTCGCTGGTTTTACTCCGTTCCCCGACGAAGTCACCGGTATTCGCCGAACCACAAATGTCCCGACTACCACCAGTAGCACCACCACCGCCGATACCAACACCGAGCGATTCCCTGCGATCCGTCGCAACTTCCGCTGCAACACCGGCACCGCCTGCTCGGCAACCCCGTTCTTCCATCTCTCTAGCTCATCGTAAAGCTACCGCGCTGATTGGTACCTCTTCGCCGGTTCAATTTCCAGGCACTTCGAAACCACTTCGCTCAAATACACCGGAACCGTTGCATCTTCCGCCGCTGCTGGCACTGGCCTCTCCCTTGTCCGCTTGTACATCGCCTGCTGCACCGTTTCGCTGCGATAGGGCAGCTTTCCTGTCAGCAGGTCATAGGAAATAATTCCCAGGCTGAAGATATCCGACCGCCCGTCCACGTCTTCCCCCTTTACCTGTTCCGGGGACATGTATTCTGGCGTGCCCACAACTGCACCCGTCATCGTCAGCCCTTCCCCTCCCAAAGAGCGTGCAATCCCAAAATCCATCACGTAGATCTTTCCCTTCTCATCTACCATGATGTTCTGCGGTTTCAGATCTCGGTGGACGATTCCCTCTGCATGCGCCGCTTCCAGTGCTAGGCACACCTGCTGGATGATATTCACACTCTCTTCCGGCGTCGGTTTCCCTTTCGTCCTTACCAGCGACCGCAGGTCCTGCCCCTCGATGTACTCCATCGTGATGAAGCGAATGCCGCTCGCTTGTCCCAGATCAAAGATCCGGATTACATTTTTGTGCGTGACTTTCCGCGCAAGAATCAGCTCCTGTTTGAACCGCGACAGCATCGCCGAATCGCCTGCCAGATCTTCGCGGATCACCTTTACGGCAACCAACCGGTTCACTTCTCGGTCCTTCGCCTTGTACACCGTCCCCATACCTCCCCCGCCCAGGCGCTCGAGAATCTCATAGCGCATCGCCAGCAGGCTTCCGGGCTGCAATTGTCTCGCGGAACTCGGGGCTTCCCGTTCGGATGGTGCCGTTACGGCCGCGGACCAATTCTCCAGTGTTACGTTTTCGTCATTCCTCTTACCCTCTTGTGAATCGATGATTGTTTGCGTATTTGGATCGATCGGCGTGTCACATTTTTGACAACGTACGGCTGTCGCTGGGTTGGGCGTCTGGCAATGTGGGCAGTTCATGAGCGAGGCCAGTCCTAAGTTACACGTACACTAATGCTTCCAAGCCGTGATGGCAACACGGTAGAGGTCTGGGGTTCGAGTCCCAAAGGCCTACTCGCGGACTGGCTCCTCACCGTCGCCGAGGTCATGAGAACAGCAAAGATGAGGTGTCCCTGGCGAATTGATACGGTGGAAGTGAGACGATCGGATGCGAAGCGCGCAGCAACCTCGAACGCAAACACCAGATGATTTTTGGAAACTCTCTCAAGGTTGACAGGATACCGCATTGAACGAGGGTCTTTGGAAAATCACGCGGCCACTGGTGTCTCATATAGGTTACGACAATGAGGTTGCCATCGAAACGAGCAGAGATTGGCGATTGGTCGCGATGCCGGCGTATCGGGCGTTCGTCCTCCCAGTGAGGCATGCGTGCGATGGTTGTTGATCCAGCCAGGTTCGAATACGATTTGCAGGACTTGCCAGACATGTAGACTGTCAATTCAGGTTTATTTCGGCCTCTGCACTAAGGCTCAACGACTTCCTAGGCGACTTTTGAGGAAAGTGTTTGTGCTCTCAAGGTGCGTAATCGCCAGCGAAGCCCCTTCTCATCGTTCTTCAAAAACGTATTCGTGCTGCGCGTCTCGAATGGTCAAAGTTCGCTTAGGTCCTGACCCGGCTACAAATTCAAAGCCGATCGCTCCCGGTACGATAGTAATGAAGGAAATCGTTCCATCGGGATTTTTGCGAGAGCTGACTTCGCTTTTCCATTCGCCAAAATCAAAGATGGTCGAAGTTCCGGACTTGTCGACCGCGATATCCCCGAGAGAGGAGCTTGCGTAATGCCTGGCAAGCTTGGCGCTTTCGGCAGCATCCGCAGGAATGGTGACTAGTTTGCGCTCGGCTGCGAGGCTGGAAAAAAAGTCCTTGGCATCGGCTTCCAACTGGGCATCCGCTTCGGGGCGTCCGTCGAAGAGAACCTCGAGCAACTTGCGGCCGAAGCGGTTGCGAATCACCCACCCGGGGTCGCCGTTAGTGAGAATCACCGCGCCCACGTTCTGGTCGGGGAGCCAGATCATGTCGCTGTGATATCCGGTGAGGTCGCCGCCATGATGAACGACCGGGACGCCGTAGGTTGTATCGACCTCAAGTCCCATGCCGTACGAAGTGTCTTGACCGATAAAGACTTGGGGAGCGCGGCGCTCGAGCAAAGGCCCCTTGGAGATATAAGTGGCACCATTGGGCAATTTGCCGTTGGCTAGCTCCATGGAGACGTATTTCGAAATGTCGCGCACATTGCTCCAGGCCCCGCCGGCGGGGCGCAGAGGTATGACGGCGTCATTGATAGCCGTCATCGCTTTGGAAGGCTTTCCGTCGAAGTCCGGGGAATGCGCCGCCGCATGATTGCCGGAGATCGCGCGCTTGAAGTCGAAAGTGGTGGCGTTCATCTGCAGCGGATCAAACACATACGACTGAATCGCGGAATCATACGCCGCGCCGAATTCCATCTGGGGATGGATAACGTAAGAGGCGGTGTAACCTCCGGCGGCTGCCATGAGATTGGAATACTGGAAAAGCTCACCGAACTTAGAGGTCGGCTGCATAGTGCCGAGGAGAGCGAGTTCGCTGGCGGGAGTCATACCGGAGAACTTGAAAATCCATTCCAAATCCTGCCTGGGCATGCCGGTGCAGGCACAAATCAAGTGTTTGACCAGGACGCTTCGAGTTGTTTCGGCGTCGCCGAGCCGGAAAGACGGCAGCAATGTGACGACCGGCGTGTCCCAGGTGATTCGATGTTCGTCAACGAGTTTGGCGAGTAGAAGAGTTGTCAAAGCTTTGGTATTGGAAGCGATCATGAAGAGCGTGTCGCCGTCGGGCTTATTTGTGCCGCCCAACTCCTTCGTGCCAAAACCGTCGGCGAAGACTATCTTGCCGTCTTGCACCAAGCCGAAGGCAACACCGGGCACTCCGAGAAGTGTTTGTCCCCGCTCGATGAAGGCAGAGAGCTTCGCGATACGGGCCTGATCGAGGGAATTCGCTTTTTTCCCGGCGAAGGTCTCGCGGGTGTAGCCCTTGGGAAGCAGGCGCCCATAGATGAGGGCGAGCTGACCGCCGCGCTTCTCTCCAACGGCATCGGACATGTCTTCAAGGACAACGGTCCAGCTCGAGCCAGAGTAGTAGACGAGCGCGGAGACTCCTCGCTTCTCGTTGGGCGAGGTTTGGTAATCGTAAGAGCGTCGCCGACTCCAGCCGTCTCTGTCAGGCAAATCGTTAGAAACCTTAACTGGCCACTTAGCGTCAGGTTTGTAAGCCTGCCAGGCCAGAGCGAGCGCCTCCTCCTGGTCCTTGGCTTGCACGTCGATGAGGGCGACCCAGGAATCGCCCTCGGGGGCCGCGAGAATGGTCGCGGGGCCTTGGACACGAATAGACCAGTCTTTTGGCGCCACGAAGGAATTGCCTTGAACAGTGGCTTTTTGGGTGTCCGCAGAAAGGCGCTCAGGTGTTTGCGCGCTCGCGGGCTTGCCAGAAGCAGTAAGCGAGGGGGTCTGGCCCTGTCCGCGCAGCAGTGGTGAATTGAATGCGAAGAAGAGCAGGAGGATGAGTTTTCTCATGGCCACGAGATTTAATCTCACGACTTTCTGAAAGGCAATCGAATTCTGACACGTTGGACAATGGTGGGAGTTTTTGAAAACAGTCCAGAGGATTGAAGAGGCCGGGCGAGTTGGATATGGCTTCGAGTTGTCGAAGATCGTAGTTGCTCCAAATGCTCCAAAAAAATCCGACACGAAATCGGGGGCCAAAATTACAGCGCAAGTTGCGGAAAGGAGAAGACTAAGGTTTTGGTGGACGTGAGGGGGATTCGAACCCCTGACCCCCTGCCCAAGTAGCAGGGGTTAAGCTGAGAAAACCCCGACAGTATTTCGCTGAAAATAAAATAGTTGGTGGACGTGGCCGGGATCGAACCGGCGACCCCTGCTTGCAAAGCAGGTTAAAATTCAATCTAAGTCGTTGCTTCGGTTGCGCTTACTAGTTTGAAGACGTTTCTTAGGTTGCTCCAAGGCTGCTCCAAAAACTCAAAAAGCTAGGCCCAATCGTTGTGGATGCTCGGAGAATTCTCGGACCGTTACGCCTCCGAGGGCGCCCATACTTTGCTTCATTTCTCACAACGCCGTTTCAATCTACTAGCGCTTCCATGCGCTCCACACGTGAACTCAGGTTGGTGCCCTCCAGAGTCTTCTTGCTCTATCCGGGCGATAATCGTAACAGGACTACTCTACCAAGAACCGTCCCGTTTTGGGTCTCGGCTGCAGCTTTGGCGAACCACAGGATGAAAAAAACGAGCAGGTTGCCCCTCGCAGAATCATAGCAGGACGGGGAATCCCGAGGAATTATGGGCGAAATAGCAATTCGCCAGAGACACCTGTTTCTGGCGTCATTTCAAGGCCTTTGTTCTCACTGACCACTTGCCCCAGTCTCGAAAATGCCTTCCCGACCGTCTTCCCGCCGACCAGAAACTCGCGCAGCATGCCGGGCACCACCAGTGCACTGACAGAATCTGGCGGAGCAATGACGTTAGCCGCCAGATTGTTGGTGATCACGATCTCCGAGGGCGAAGGTCTAGGTCCATTAACCGCCCCAGCACTACACGAGATTAAAACAAGGGTACGTTGCGGCGCCTGCGCGCGAGAGAGGCCCTTAAGTTCCTCAAGAGATAAAGTTTCGCCGCCGGGGAAGCGAATCAGCCCATCCGCACTATGCGCCACAAGCACGAGATAGTCGTGCTTGTCGTCTCTTAACTCGCGCAGAAACTCTTCCTTCGTTCCCACTTCGATACTGTAACCAGAGTCTGCCTGGACCTGGTCCATTTCACGCTGAAGGCTCTGCCATGCATCAACCTCGCCCCTGTCTAGATCCATTTTGTCGAGCTGACGAATCAGGGCCCGTCTTTCGGTCTCGTGCGGCAACGCGCTAAGAATTCGAGTCAAGTCGCGCGAGGCGGGGCGGTCGAGAATCTCCCTGGCCCGGATGTATTGGCCCACGTCCGTTTTTGGAGAGCGGTCGCTGCTGCGCAGGTAGGAGTCCTTCGTCCGCAGCCAGTCCTGGCATTCCTTGGGCAGGTCGTCTCCGCGATGGACAATCGTGGTACTGCTGCCGATCAGTTGCTCCAATTCCGCCTTGGTCGAAACCTCGTGCCACGTTTGATGCGGTTTTGCCGAGCCGACCTTGTCCTCGACCCACAGGTAGTCTGTGCCTTTGCTCACTGCCACCCAGGTATCTCCATTTTGATTCTTGACATCAAGAAACGCCATGTCGTCTTTGATGCGGCGTTCGGCAGGCGTTCCAAACAACCTGTCTACCAGAAGCGGCTGGTTTGTAAGCAGCCGCTCGGTGGGCGTCTGGAAATAACCGTCGAGCTGCTGGCGCGTCACCGCCTCATTCGGAAGAGAGCGGGGGCCGCGCAGGCTAACGCTGGTGCCGGATTCGAGTGTTGCCTCGGTCTTAGGGCCGACGATGCCATCGGCGACAAGCCCGTTCCGTGACTGAAATTCGCGGATGGCTTGCCGCGTCGTTTCGGTGAGCTCGCCGTCGACGGGAATCGAGGCGCCATTTGCGACATTCAACGACTTCTGCACCCATCGTATGTATTCCGGGCTCCCTTTATCTGCCGGAGCCGGGTTCGGCGGGGTTAGATGGAATCCCCGGAGTTCGCGACGAGCGTGCCCGTGAGGAGTGGGTTGGAGACGAACAGGTCGGAGAGAAGAATCGTCGCGCGAGTCTTGCCGCAACATTCTGCGGATGCTCTGCTCGGCCGTCTCCACGTCTTCCAAGCCTTGCGGGATCGTAAGCTGGAAATGGTGTGTCAAAATCCGCTGCTCGTCAGGTGAGAGGAGCTTAAAATGCTCGTCGAACTCCGGAGACCTTGGGCGCAAAGCTTCCGAGGGGTGCACAGCTTCGACCTGAGTCCATGCCGCTGGGGCAGCGAAGCTCGCAGCAGCGAGAACGAGGAAACATGCGAACCTCCGGCATAGGACCGTGCGCACTTGGCGAGCGGCGACGCTGAACAACCGGGATGAAATCGAGATAATGTGACGCATAGCGAACCTCCCAGCCAAAAAGTGCGGAACTAGCCGAGCCAATGGGGCGCGATTTTGTGGGCTGCGACCGAGGCCAGATCGAGAAAGAAGCCAAAAGCGAAGGCGGTGGTGAAGTTTTCCAGGTTGGCGCCAGGTCGACGGCGGTTGAACCACTTCATGAAGGGCGGAAAGACGGCGAGGGCGATCACCGCCGAGGCGAGAAAAGCCCCCAGCGTTAAATTCCCCTGAACCCAGCCTAGGGTTGCGATCGCGATCGCCTTGCGGAAGAAGACGCCGAGAGTCAACAGCAGCCAGCAGGCAATTTCCCAGAGCACTTCCTCTCGACGGCTAGGGCGTTTCTTCCCCAGCATTAACGGCACATTCGGTGCCGGTTCCCCCGCTGACTTTAGCTCAAATCCAAGACTAAAGTAGTCGCGCAGCTTATTGCTCACCATAAATCACCTCGGCCGGACTGGAAATCGCGCTTGTCCTCGGTCCGCCGGGCGGAAAGGAAACCGATTAAGTGCCAAGAATACAGTCTTCTTGCCAAGGTCTACATCCAGTATGTAGATTATGATCCTTCAGGCTACTTCGGAACAAGGAAATCTACGGAATGGCAGCCCCAGTGCCGCAGGTGGGGGCAACTGATTCGGGCGGGTATGGGTTTGAACGAGAAGGCGTGCGGTTTGGCGTGAAGGTTCGTCAGCTCGCTGAAATGAGACTGTTGCGGGAAACCTTACGTTTTCTCATTTATGCTGAGAAGGAAGCGAAAAGCATGCGCATTGGAGCTGACATGTTGCCTCCACCGTTATATTTACGATTGATTTATGATAATCCACTGTGAAACCTGTTATCCGTCAGGATGACGAGTTTATGCTTGTACGTAGATCTTGTTCAATCACAATTCATAATGCTCATCATCGGCGGTCCGCACCGGTCTCTACTACAAACCACCTTCGATTCGTTCTTAGACAATTCAGACAAAGCTTTCTCCTTCTGCTTCGTACGGACTAGCTTCCGACGAATGATTTAAGATCGTCCACGGTGCCGTTGAAACGATTGCCGTCAACCTTGCCCGAGACACCGCTAACCTTACCTGCGTCTGTGTATTGCCAAAATGTCCAGTTATGCCAGACGGAAGGAACTGTGCCTACCGAAAATCCCATTCAGCGGTTTCCACCAATGTAACATTGTTACATTGCGCTCAAAACGTGCATAATATCAATTCGCCAGGGACAGGCTGGTGGAGTCAGTACGACATCGGCTGCCAACTTCTGTACGCTAGCCGCTCGTGACCCGACTGCGGCCCTCAAGCAGCTCAAGGCTGGAGCCAATGACACCAGCATACCTGATTACTATCGGCGCGACTTTTTCCCTGCGGCGAGGGCCATTCTTTCACGTTCTCGTGATGAACGTCTCGCTGACAATGCGAGCTTGGACTACGATGATGCAGCAGAGTTGCTTATGCTCATAGACCAGCTATCGCGGTAAGAGGGGCACTGATCAACTGAGCGCTCATTTGGATGGAAGCGCGTCGTCTGTACGTGAATAAACCTGCAAGAGGTAATATGCGCGCTCCACGCGCACTAGGGTTGGTGCCCTCCAGAGTCTTCTTGCTCTATCTGGGCGATAATCGTAACACGACTACTCTACTAAGAACCGCCGCGTTTTGGGTCTCGGCTGCAGCTTTGGCCAACCACAGGATGAAAAGAACGAGCAGGTTGCTCCTCGCAGAATCGTAGCAGGACGGGGGATCCCAAGGAATTATGGGCGAAATAGCAATTCGCCAGAGTCACGTTGATTCTAGAGGGAATTGCTTGCGATAGCAGCATGCTAAACTTGCTGCGATTTCGGCACAGATACTTGCGAGCAATCCGCTAGATGGTGAAGCTATCTTCTATTTACCTCTGCACCTTACTCTTTTGTTTTTGGCCCAGCCAAACTGACGCGCAAGGTGTAACCACAAAGGACTATCGCGCCGTTCAAGCAATGGCGCAAGGCGAGGACGGCATTCGCAGATTGACCACCCCGCTCGCACTGGACGGTAGGATGGGGGATCCGGGATGGAAGTCGGCTAACGTTTACGCAGATTTTAAGGTGCGCCACCCCACGCCCGGGAAATCACCCTCCGAGCGAACTGAACTGTATCTGGCCTACGATGCGACCACTCTGTATGTGGCAATTCGAAATTTCGATCATGAACCGACAAAGATTCGCGCCCTAGCCACTACTGCGGACGATGCGTGGAACGATGATTGGGCTGCCCTCTGCCTCAATACCTATGACGACGGCCTCCCCGGATTGTTCTTTCTCGTTACACCAAGAAACGTTCAGTCCACTGGTACGCTCGACACCAACAATAAACCCAATCTCTCACTCAGCCTGAAATGGGAAAGCCGCGCCACCATCGTTAATGACGGCTGGATCGTGGAAATGGCGATTCCTCTTCGAAGCTTGGCCTTTCAGGGCAGTGCTCGCGTCACCATGAGCTTTAAGCTAGCACGATTTATCAGCCGAAAGGATGAGGAAGAGAATTTTCCTGAAATGAATCCCGATGAGCGCGAAACGGAACACTATCGCCCGATCGTTTTACGCGACATTCTCCCATCGTCAGTTACCTACTCCGAACTCAACCGTCAGGGATTGGAGAATCTGAAACTCAATCGCCTGCGACTCCAACAGTTGCCGCACCAAGAACAACTCGACCATTGGCATGGCGCCTCGGTCCTCGACTACATCGTATTTCCTTCGCGCGAGCTTACCGCCAGCCCACATCCCTTCCACTTCAAACCCGCGTCAGATGTCGCCAGAGTCGCAGATCTCCTTGTGCCTATGGAATATGCCCCTGGCAAACACATCGAAGATCTGCATCGCTTCCTGACTAGAAGTGCTACGACTTCCTTCATCGTCATCAAGAATGACACCATCCTCTACGAAAACTATTTCAACGGATACCAGCGCGATTCGGTCTGCACTTCCTTTTCTGTTGCCAAGTCGTTCGACTCGGCGTTGGTTGGCGTCGCGATCGAAGAGGGGAAAATTGGTGGTGTCGGGGACCCAATCACCAAATACCTTCCGGAACTCGCGAAACGCGATCCGAAATTCACATCCATACAATCCGCGACCTCCTGCAGATGTCAGCCGGCATCCGTTATCGCGAAGACCCACCCTATCGCGACGACGACGTGACCTATCTCGCCGCTGACCTCCGCGCGGCTGCCATGGCAAGCACCGCGGTCATCGACCTGCCAGGCAAATATTTTGTCTATAATGACTACCACCCACTTTTGATTGGCCTGGCTCTCGAACGAACTGTCGGCCAATCAGTAAGCCAGTACTTCCAAGACAAACTGTGGGGCCGCCTAGGCATGGAGTACCCCGGGTCATGGAGTACCGATTTCGAGCAGCCTCCATTCGAAAAGATGCTCGTCGGCATCAACGCCCGGCCCATCGACTTCGCGAAATTCGGCAGGCTGCTGCTCAATGGAGGTCGTTGGGATGGCAGCCAGATCCTGTCAGAGCAATGGGTTCAGGAATCCACTCAGGATGAAGCGAAACCGTCTGGATACTACCGCGAGGACGCAGAGTTCTTTGCGCGTGGCCACTACTACAAATATTTCTGGTGGGGTGACAAACGTCCTGGCGACAAGAGCGATTTCCACGCCGCCGGCAACAAGGGACAGTACATCTACATCTCGCCACAGAAGAATGTGGTCATAGTGCGTACGGGTTTCGACTATGGAATCCCGCCGTCACGCTGGTTCCGCCTCTTCTACCAACTGGCCGACGGCTTATAAGAAACGGTTCCAGTACGTAGATGTCCGGTTACCCTACCTATACATTCAAACTAATTAGCAGCAGAGGACAACCCTAAGCACTTTGTGTGATAAAGTAGAGAGGTCACATCATCCCGATTTTCCGACAAACCAGGCAAGTTGGATTACTTCCGGTTTGTCCGTCACTCGGGAGCAATTCCGAGAGACGTCCATAACCGTTTACGAAATTGCTTTCTCGTACGGCCGGACAAATGGTCAAACGCCTACTTGCTTTCTGAGCTTGGGCGCCGTAATTACTTCAGCTCCGCATACTCCGCTTTCGCTTTTTTCAAGATGGGAATATCGGGGTCGGCGTCTTTCCAAAGCGTAAGGAAATCCTGATACGCCGCTTGGGCCTTCGCTGTATCACCTTGCAGGACATAGGCGCGCGCGCGACCAAGATGAGCCAGTGCGTATACGGGATCTCCGACCATTATCCCGCGGTGATCCAGAATTTTCTGGAATTCTATCGCGGCGACGGCACCTTGGCGGGCGGCCAAATACGACTGGCCACGCACAGGGCTGCGAGGACGTGATGCCTAATAACAGACGATGATGTGAATTCATATTCGTTCTGCAACTGAAAGCGGTCTGGCCACTCGCAACATTGGATTTCCAAAGAACGTGTAGAACAGACCCGCAGGGTTGGAAAAGCGCTCAATCAGGTTGCGGCGCGCCGTGAATATTGCCTTACTCAAGGGCTCATTGCGGAGAAGCGCTGTGTAGAAACTGATTGCGAACTCGGCGGCGAGCTGATCTGGCAAGAGGGTCTCGCTACCGACGATCGCGGTCGCATTTCGGCTCTGCAAGTAGGCGAGGAGGCCGTCGCCGCCAGTTGCCGCCGTTTCGCAGGCGTTCAGGAAGAATAAAGCTTTGAAGCCCGCCCGTGCACCCCTCGCGTACTGGCGTTCAAGCTCGCCACGCAGTTCGAACACTCCGAGAGTGAGAGGCTTGCCGTCGGCGCAACAGCCAAAGTCGAATTCGGACGTAGGGCTGTAACTACCGTCTACATCTGGCCCCACCACGTGAAAGTGGCAACTAAAGTGCGCGATGCAGGGGACGGCGCCTTGGCGCGACATCGGAGGCAAGGAGATCAGATTTTGCGCCAACTGAGACAGCCCATCGGACACATCAGCGACGTAAGACGAGCCGGGCCACGTCGACGCGACGGCCGCCTCCAGTCCAAGGAACGACACCTGCCTCCTAATCCCTGGGGTTTGCTTGTCAGCGTAGGCAAATACGTGCACCGGAACCCGTCCTCTAGCATCCGTATCGATCTCTTCGGGTCCGCCATGCAGAAAGCGCACTATCTGGGCTCGGAAGCCTAGAAAACGCTCCAACTGGTTGCGTGGGGAGACAGGTGGGGAGGGCTCGGGCGCAAGAGGCAGAAACTCCAATGGCAGCAGCCACGCTAGCTGATCCGCAACAGCCGCCTCAACTTCCAGCACAGGTGTCGAGCTTTTCAGGACGCTCTCGTCCGTCCGAAACACAGGCAAAAGGAACTCAGCGAGCCGTGGCATAACTTCGCCAGCTCTTCCCCCTGAGTCTTCAAGAAGCACGTCGAGAATGCCGTATCCCAACCGGTCGAGGAGTATAAAGGCGCGAGTGATCTGGGCTTCGTCCAGTGTCATTCGCGTTATGCCGATATGCTTGCGAAGTGGATCGAGCAGGATTGGCAGCCGCTCTTTAAGTGTTCTGGCTCTCTCTTGGGGCCGACGTAGCGCAAGATCAAAGGACTGTCCATCGAAACTCCGTCTGAATGAGAGCAGATAGCTTGGATCGCGTGGTACCAAACTAATGACGACGTCGCTAGCAAACCCAGAATTCATGCTTGCAGCACCACCGGCAAAACGACGCTGTCGAAGTAGCGCGAATGTTGATAGACCGAGACGCAGATTTCCGGCTGGAAGCCTTCGTGAGGAGCCACCGAGCCATCCAATCGGTCTGGTACCTGCTTGATCGGCACCGAAAAGACAAATTTCTCAAGCGCTGAGGGCCCATGTCGCGGCATCGTTAAAACCCGTTCTTCGGGCGGCACATCGACAAACCCAAAATCAACGAGCAGCCGGAATGTAACGGTGGGTGGGGTATCGTCGAAGCCCCGGATGCTAATGGGCTTTACGACGGCGTATTCAGAGAACCCCTTAATAGATTTTTCTGGAGCAAATTGAACGCGCAGCTCAAACGCCTCTCCATGCCGTACCTGGGCAACACGGCCGTCTTCTTCCACTTTCGCAATAACGCTTTCGTTGGAACGAGTTACATCCGCCGCAAGAAATCCCTCGTAGTTTATCGGTTGCGGCACGGCAAATGCCTCATGGATACCAGTCTTCACTGATTCCGAGATCGTCGTCCTGTCGAAACGCGACTCGAAGCTCGTCAGCAGGCGGGCGATGGTGCTTTCCATGCGGGAGAATGCACCTCTCGCGAGATTGCCGGCGACGCCGCCGGCGGCCACCAGCGTCCATGAGTTAATGCCTGGTCCTTCAAAACTGTCGAATACGACCAATGGTAGTACGACGCCAGTCACAATTGCGGCGGTCCCTCCCAGGAATAGTGCCGCCCTAAAATGTACGGTGTATTCGGGCGATTTCGCAGTAGCCGTGACATCGGCGGATCGAGAGATCTCGCCGAGATAAGCACCGAGCATGCCACTTATCAGTGTTTCGTAGACAAAGGCGCTACGACGGGTCGTGAAGATCCAAAGAATCCAAGGCAACCACCTAGGCCTCCCTAGCGGTTGCACTGGACCGGACGGCTGCTGTACTGGATTGGCGGGAGCTGAATTTGCTGCCGGTTCTTGTGGACTGGATGGCTGCTTATCGGCGGGAGCTGAATTTGTTGACGGCTGTACTGGACTTGATGTGGCGGAACTCGAATTTACCGACTGCTGTACTTGTACTGTACCGGTGGGAGACGAATTCACGATTACGAGAAGGAGAAGCAGAAACGCGACACTTAGCGCAAGTCCTGTGAGCGCTATGCCGGCATGTGACTCCCGCGCCGCCGAATCAGGCTCTTTGTCAATCATGGGTTCGACCTCAATCACTTCATAAGGGTGAACATCGGTTCGAGCCTTTTCCGCTGTGGATTATAATACTACCATTTTCATTACGGGCACTTGGTGTGACCCTCCAGCTCGGATAAAAGGAGAAGGCAATATGGCGACAATTCTCGCGAATGTAGGGAGTATTCTGAAAAGCCTGTCCAGTCCGTCGAAGCCGACTGTCCTTCCTGTAGTGGGCGCGGCGCGATCGGATCCAACCGCTACCGAAAGTGATACCGACGAAGACATAACGCTAGGAAGAAGAAAATCGTCCCCCGAAAAGACCGGAGAGGTGCCGTCACGGCCCAAAGCAGCACCGCCGCCGGTTCTCCCGCCGCTAGCGTCTCCGCAGCTCGTAATCTCACCGGCGTTCAAGCTTGTGCTCATCTTCGTGTTTGTGCTCATTCTCCTTTTACTCGCGGCGATGATTCTGCTCGCGGTGTACGGGGATCCGAAAAATTCAGTCTTGCAGTCGGCCTCCAGCGTGATTACTAGCGCCTTTACTGCATCGATTGGTGCCATTCTTGGCCTGATCGGCGGGAAGGCGGTTTTGTAATCCCACTTTCTGGATTGAGCATAAGACCTTGTGCGACACAGGCTAGCCTACAAGGCAGCCGTGGTCGGCAAATCGACAAGGAGATTGCCAGGAGTGGAGCTTGTCTTGGGAAACCGCCCCTCGGATTCCTTCTTGGTATGCGGTACTAAGCGCGTGTGCAGGCTGTAGACATTGCACAACCATACCGCCCGGCTGTGGGATGCCCGCACCGGCCAACAAATCGGCCCTGGCCTGCGCAATAATTCCGCCCAGCTTTGAAGGCTGACCGATCCGCGAGACAAACCATCTGCTTAACCTTTGCGCCAGTGCTGGACATGAACTTGGTACAAAGAGGAACCAACGAGTTCTTCCCCCAACTCTTTAAACTCGCCTCAAAAGAGAGGCATTGACTGTCAATTTTCAGCCAGGAACGCAAACCCAGTGGCATTCCACACCATGCGGCGTTTGTTCACATTTCCATTCCCAGTGCCCATTGCATGTACTTGGGTCCGGCGCCTGCCCCGATGGGGAAAGTCGGAGGCTGGATATTTCGAACCCTTCAAGTCCGTGATTCTTCAGGACTCCCTCAATATCCTTCATTGCAGCGCGAGTGCGATCTGTGATGTTTTTAGGGGTACGCGGGTTGACCACGAGAACTCCTTTCTAATGTGAGGTAGGTTTCGGAGGAATACCCGACCCGACTATCACGACTTCGACCGGTAGAATTGTTCCATCTCCCGTTTTCAAAAGAATCGCAACCTTCCCAGCTTTCGCTGTCACATGTCTTGATAGAAAGACGGCAAGCTTGCAGACACCATCTTCCGCCTTACACCCGGTCTTATCTTGTTTTGACGGAAGTTCTTCGTTTTCAAACGTTATGGTCTTGATCGCATCTAAGTTAGAGCCTTCAATCGTCACGAACGTTGAAGAATTCTCAATCGCACTGAGCCCTGTGCCTCCGGGGCCTTGTTTCGGATTGACCTTTGGCTGGGGTGTCGCGGGTTTGTCCGCAGATTTTTCTGGTGGAATAGCTAGAACGGAAGGTTCGCCGTACTGCGGGATCACTATTGCATTCGCGAAAGTTTTCAAAATTTTGCTATCGACCGCGAACGTCAGAAGCGTATCCCTTGTAAGAATTAGTGGCGCCTTGCTATCGCCAGGCGTATAAACTTTGTCGACCTGCACTTTCCAGTGATCGTTGAATCCAGATCCCTGAATTGCAAACGTCGTTTCATTTTCACCACCGATCCGAAATATCTGGGTAACCTGTTGTGGGTTGTAGTACAAACTTGAGTCTTTCCACTCTGGCCCACGAAAAGGATATCTCACGACAACTTCGACTTCCTTTTGAAATAATTCCTTCGAGACAGGCACCTGCAATAGCACGCACTTCCGATCCTTGGCGCCGCTAGGTAGCCGTGACAAATCGCAAAGGTGGGACTGGAAATCGTAGGACGTCATGATTGGTGTTCCGCCAATCATCACCAGAGGTCTTGAGACACCTAAGAAATCAGTGAGGTTGATATCTATCCCCCTTCGATCGTACAAATCTATCTTGAGGTTTGATGTCTTTGTGCCAGGGTAGGGATCAACGTTCACTGTATTTATTCCGATCCCGCTAGGAAACGTGGGATTGCGTTCTGTCTGGAGTAGCACGCTCGGGCCGTACCGGCCATTCAACATCGCCTCCCCCGATACCAGATCCGAAATCGTCGTGCGGAGCTGCAAACTTTGATCGGATTTGATGACAAGACCGGTCGAAGGAGAATCATGCACTGCGCTCCCAAGAAGAATACTCGTGTTTGTGAAGAAGTTTTCTCCTTCGATGGAGACGACAGCGGACTTCTCATCGGTCGCTATCCATTCAATATCTTTCACTTTGGGAAGAAGCGCAGTTTGGATCGCGGACGTCATAGGAACGTCGCAAGTCGTCTCGCAGAGGGCCACCGGCGCCAGCTGGTTCTTATTGTTTGTTACCGTCGTCAGAGTCGACTTGTCGTACTTCCTCCAGGACGTCCGCACGAAGACTTTAAGATGCGCAAAGGTCGAACCCTCCTTTTTGTATACATCTGACGTCGGCAACGCAATAACGGCAAACATTTGCCGCGACCCAGGTGAAACAGACCGCCGGCCTAGCACAGGCCGGAATTCCCATCCAAACGTAGTTGCGTTATTTTTGGTAGTCACATCTGGGAGGTTTGACGGACTCTCCATTCTTTCGAATGAGAGCGTGTCATTATCGCGGTAGAGATAGAAGACCTGACCGCGCCGCCGCTCGGAATATCCGATCGTGACGATCTTCACGACCGCAGAACCTCCAAACGCGTTACTGTGAGAATCCAATGCGGCTGAATTATAAGTCTTCTCTTGCGGCATTAGGGCAACAATTGCTACACGCTTGGACGTGGCGTTGTCGGGAGCCACAGTAATCTCGACGATAGCGGCGCAATCATGTGCCTGCTTGGAAGGGTCCAGGCTGACATTGAAGCCCAGCACAGCTTGCAATCGCGGCTCGCTGCCTGCGCCATTATTCCAAAGGCGATCCGAAAGTGAACGTTCCAGAATCATCCGGAGATTGAAAATCTGGTATGTCAGATTCACTTCGTCGGAAAGCAGATCGCTGGCACTTGTACCGTAGTTAGGTTTGTAGTTTGGTGCAGTGAGCACGTCCGGAACCTGCGGAGCCGTCGGCGCAAATGTTCCTCGGTCAATTGTCTCTTGCGTAGGGGCAAGCTTCCCGGTTGCATCTGGAGCCGAGGTCGTCTTGATGTCTGGCAGGGGCAGCGTTGATACAGTCAGACTTCTGCTCACCTCCTGTGACTGAAAGCCTTGGGTGAGACCGAGACTGTCCGCCAGTTTTTTTGCGTCAATAAATTGCATCGCGTCTAATTGCTGATTTAAGTGATCCAACATCAGAACCAGTGAGCGATTGTCGAATACTTTTGGGCGCCCCACCGCTATTCCATCATTCGCAGCAGTTTGTCCGCTCACTGGATCGCACATCCATGTAAGGGAAAGCAGCATTAAGAAAGAGCAGCCGCAAGCAAGACGGAGCCGGCGCATACGCATATCTATCTCCATAGTGGGCTGGAGACTAGCAACAATTTAGTCCCAGTGCAAGACGGGTTCACCTCCGCCGAGAAGATCGAGCCACGGTCACGGATCAGGAAACGGTAGAAATGATCGCTCGGAATCGCTTCGCGAATCTGCTGCAAAGTCCAGACACCAACTGGCGACTTCCATTTCCAAAACAGCTAGAAACTCTTGCCGAAGTTGTACCGAACGGGCCCATTAGGGGCTTGGGCTAAAAGCGTACTCCGCTCTCTGGACTTTGGGATTTGGGACGGGCTGGCGTCAGTGTGTACGGCTGGCTGTGGGTATTGCCTGCGGCAGGATTCGTTGCGGCGGCTGTGGCGCTACTCGCCGGGTGAGCGTGGTGGCGCCCGCCGAGACCTGCTGGACCACATTGTGCCCGCAGACACCCACGGCATTATGACTCGCCACTCTTACGTGTAGCTGGCGAATTGTTATTTCGCCCATGATTCCTCAGGGTTGTGTACGCATCCAGCGGTTTTTCAACGCGGTGTAACATTGCTACATCGCGTTGAAACTTGCCACCGTATCAATTCGCCAGAGACACGTGTTGCGCGATGAAGCCGCACACTGGGTCCTGTGATTGCGCCTTCGGGTCGTGGGCCGCCTTCAGAACACTCATCGCGAACTTCACCTCCTCGCGCTTGCTGAGGAACATGGTCGTGCTCTTCTTGCTTGTATACAGTTCGACTTTCACTGGCTCTCCTTTTTATACTGGTACGTGTCGAACAAACCGTGCTGCTCTTCTTTCGTGTGACCCTTGCTGTCCGTATACGGCACTGCAAGTAGGTACGATGTCGAAGTTACAGAAGTGATGACCCACCATTGCACAGTTGACCCCGCGGTAATGTTGTCTGTTTTGGGGTCTTCGAACCGCCACAAAATATGGTCGCGGCCTTGGAGAACCTCCTTCACGGCACGCAGGCCGAGGTAGAAGTGGGCTTCGTGGGTCGGAGTGCCGTTGAGGTCGTCTGCGCGACCCGGTATAACCACTACAACGTCGGCAACATGCGCCGTACCAATCCCCGGATACTGAATCGTCCCAACCCGCACAACGGTCCCGGTGACGGGCTTACGTTCTTTCGGTCCAGCGCTCGCGAAGTCTGCTGCGAGTAAAACCACTGTGAGAATTGCGGCTAACGTTTTCATAAGCCTCCTCATTTAATGTCCGCGGACTAAGCCCTCGGGTGCGACGCTAGACCCGCTTACTTCACTGCCTTTGGCATTGACCGTATCTATCGGTGTTGGGTTTCCGGTGACCTTGGCGTCGAACGTATCAACAACCTTTGAGAACTTCTTGGCCAGCTTCGCTTCGGCTTTGGCAACCCGCTTCGCTTCGAGCTTCGCATCGGGCGGAGTAATCGTCAGTTTGAGTGTGTCCGTCGCGATGTGGAAGATGAACCCGCCGTCCATGCGATAACGCTGATACTTGCTCCACTTGCTGCCGTCGTATTCCGCAATCATCTTCTCGACTGCATGCTTGCCTCTCCATTTGTTAATGACCGCGTCGATTTGAGCTTTGGTGTGTTTGTGGGCCATTCGGTGTTTCCTCCTACCGCGGACCTTCACCAATTTCTCGGTAGGAGGACAAGACACCCCGTCGTACTGACGAAGCATGGGCCATGCGGACCGGCACCGCTCAGGGTAAAGGGTGGTGAGAAGGAGCTACCATCGAAGGCTGCTAAACTACTGCTTGGGGAGCACGCGAGGCGACCGATGAACAATATTCAGGGCCACATCAATCTAAATCTTGAGGATACTCTGAATCAGTCAAATCAACTGGATGACAGGCTTCCGCCTTTTCGTAGGGGAGTCTTCGACGCTGATTTGTTGCGGCTTTCGCAGGAAGGCTTGGAGAGTGGGAGCAGCCTGGTAATGATTATGTTCGACCTAGACCGCTTCAAAGCCATCAACGACACGTACGGACATCCGATTGGAGACGAAGTGCTACTTGGTGCCGCGAAGGTCCTCAACGACAGGGTTAGGGGCAAGGGTACAGGTAGGGGATACAGGTTTGGAGGAGAGGAATTTGCGTTGCTGCTGCCAAACTACACCAGCGACGAGGGAGTCTTAGCGAACGGGCGCGAGATCGCGCATTTCCGCATCGTAGTAAGAAACCGAAAACTCGTGGAATTCTAGGCGAATTAGCAATTCGCCAGGGACAGGCTGCCAAACGTCACTCTCACAAAGACTGCCGAAATCATATTTTGTGAATGAGGCCTGCCACGGCTGCTGCGAAGAGAGTGGCCAGTATCCAGCCGATCAAAATTTGAATAACGATGAAGCGCCTTAGAATCCTTGGTGAGGAAATCCAATTTTGCAATCGTGCTGTCCACCTTCGATTGGTGGCACTCGAACTCTTGGCATTAGGGTCAGGCTGCCAACTATCTGTCTGGCCTAATTTAACCAATGGAAGTGAGTTCTCCAACGAATACAGTGAGGGAGAAAACGGAGGATAGTGATCGGGAGTGTGGCCCGTTTGCTTGAATATTTCGCAGGAATGTTCATCGGTGGGTATCATTGTACCCGCGAGTTGTGCTCTGCGAAAAATGATCCACCCTAAGCCGCCAAGTACTATAAGCCCCCACAGGGCCCGATCAGGATAATACCCATATCCCGTAGTCTCCTTCACCAACCAGCTCCAAGGCAAGGACGACCAAGATGTTGCTCTTGCCTTGCTCTCCATTTCGACAAGCACAGTTTTAGCTCCATCGCCGTCTGCCTGATCATTTAGGATTTTGGCTAGTTGCGTGTATGGTTGCGATCGGAAATTTTTTTGTCTGCCAATCCATCTAAGCCGACTTTTCGAGTCTCTCGGTCCGCCACTAATGCGACCATAAACGAAGCCATCAAGAATGAGGTTTCCCGACCGTGGCCAACTCTTCTCGTCGTCCTCGATGGTACCCACCGTGGCGTTGATGAGATCTAGCGTCGTTGATTCTGGGGAGTTGATCCCCGTCCAGAAGAACGTGCCTTTAATCAATACGTTCTCTGCCGTCAGTTCCCCCAGAATCGTCGAGTGGTCGCATACTAGGTTCCCGCCGATCTGGGCGCCAATCAAATCAACATCTCCGTCGGCTTCAAAACCATTGCGAAAGTAGACGCTACCCTTGGTGACGACATGTTCTGCACCAAGAGCTACACCGCCACCAAAACTGAGAGTCTGGGCCGGGTTTCTGAATGCTGCGGTAGTACAGTCAAGATCACCTCCAATTTCCGCCCCCTTAAGGCTGACCAATCCTTCTGCGTAAAACCCATTGCGCAAAAAAACGCTTCCCCGGACGACCATTCGCTCGGCGCCCAGCGCTATGCCGCTCCCGGGTACATTCGACCGAGGAGGATTGCGAAAATGCGCCGTATTGCATAACAGGTCCCCACCAATTTGCCCTCCCATGAGACTTACCCCTCCATCAGCTTGGAATGGATAGGTGAGGAACACACTCCCGTTCACTCTGATTTGATCGGCATTGATTGCACGCGCCCGAGTACCGGCAAGATCCAATTCGGGAATTTCCAAACCGCCAAGATCTATGTCCTCCACTATCCGGCAATGTGCTAAGGAAATAATGAAAGGTACTTTCATGTGCGACAGATCCAGCTGTCCAACTATCTTCGCACCGAACACCCAAATCCCCTTCGGGTCGACCAATTCTCGCGTGTGTACATCGATACATAGCCAACGAATGATCTCTGCACGTATTTCCCGCTCAGGTCCCCAATGATCGGAATTGCGAGCGTCGTAGCTGGAATCGTTTTCATCATTAGAAGGCCCACAGATAGCAACCTTTCCTCTCGGCGCATCGCGCAAGAGTCGCAACTCTGCATGACTCAAGTTGCCGAATTGCTTACGGGCTAGATCCAGCGCGACTAGTTGATTGTTTCCTTGTGTCACTGAAGGATCCCTTCCGGCTAAGGGGATGTCTTCCAAACATCTATGCGCTCTTTCTCAGTAACGCGTAACGCGCTGCATATCAGGGGAAAATCAGGACCGTAGGAAGCTGGAAGCTTAATGACGGGAACGTAGTATTGTCAAGGTGGATTAAGTCTAATGTGGGGTAAGTCTAATTGTCAAAGCTGCTCTGAAAATCAACTTCAGCGGGTGGGCCGGGGCGAGATCAAACGGCTTTCGGCTCGAGTCTCACGGTGTAGCCTAGGCGCTCCAGACGGTGAATGAGGTTTCGCGTTAGGTGAGGCTTGTTGAGTTTGTCGAGATAGAGATCGCCCAGCTCGTTGTAGCAGACTCGATGAATCTCGATAGCAAATTTGTACGCATTGGGGAGCTTTGCGAGGAATGGAACGAGGCGGTCGCAGCCGTCGACTTTTAGGACGCGGAATGAATTTCTTGACCTAACGCCCAAAATCATCCGAGAAAGATGCACGGCATCCTCGAACTCTGATTGGGCGGAAGGGATGAACGTATCGAGCATCGAGCGGGTGCTAGAGAGCATCCAGCCGCGTATGATCTGCCGATTAGCGGAACCCGCATCAAGATCTTGCCACCATGGTCTGACAGACATCAGCTGACTTAGCCGATATAAGATACTCATTCAACGCGAGGCGTGAACGAGATTTGACCCCCTGCTCAAGTAGCAGGTGGTCGCGCGGGAAAATCTCGACGCTATATCATTGAGATGAATAGGGTTGGTGGACGTGGCGGGACTCGAACCCGCGGCCCCCTGCTTGCAGAGCAGGTTAAAATTCAATCTAAGTCGTTGCTTCGGTTGCGCTTACTAGTTTCAAGACGTTCTTAGTTTGCTCCAAAGCTGCTCCAAAAACCCAAAAATCCGGGCCAGATCGCGACTTTCCGCCGATCCTTTATAATAGCAGGATGAAGAGAACGACCAGGTTGCCATAGCAGAATCGTAGGAAGACGGGGAATCCGGAGGAATCATGAGCGAAATTGGGCGAAATAACAATTCGCCAGAGACAGGCATCTGTGTGGGTTTTTGGCGGTAGCTTACTGTTGCCCGGGCACATCCTTCCCCTCTCAATAAGCCGGTTACCGTCTCGGAAACTGTTTTTGGATTGGTGCCAACGATAGCTCTGGTACGGTCGAGGAATGGCGCCATGCCCGTAGGTCCGGTCAGGCTGGGTCGGCGAGCGGAGTGTGACTTCACTCGACTGTACGAACCGGGTCTGGCAGATGAGGCGGAGAGTACACTCCATTCCTCGTGGCGAATTGAGCTAGCTTTTGGGAACGGTCCTTTGTTTTCTGCCTCTGTTCATCTGACAGGTTCTTCCTGTACTTCATTTCCGGAACTATCGCATGTCCAGGTAACTCAGCAACGTCTGGGTCTGGCTTTGCCTCCAGCTCCAATGGTTTGAGCTGGGCGACTTCTATTCGCGCAACTCGGGCTTTCTGAGCATGCTTGTTTGCTTCTGCCACAGCTTGACACCGAACAAAATCTTCACGGAAAAAAGACATACCGTCGATATCGCGCTTGGCATGCGGCTTGAAAGCCAGTGGCGTCACCGCCCAAGCGCCCATATCAAGCTGGAAATAGTCGGGTGTGTTCGGAATTGCGCGGAAAATAACTTCGTGACGAAAGAGTGCTGTGGTCTCGTAGTACCACGGCCAGCCACGAACTAACGTGCGAATGCGTAAGCGGGCTCGTCTACTGCGGTTGGCGCTGGCTGCCAAGCTTGCTCCTGGGATTGTACTTCTAGGAACTCGATGCTGAACTGGGCGTCTTGTCCTGGCATGGCAAACATCCATTCAACCCTCTTAGGGTCGATGATTTCAGCCTGAACAAACTTCTCATCGTTAGCCCACTCAAATGCGACGCAACCGTCTGCCGACAGAACTGCTCTCATCGGCGGATTGTCAGGATAACGCCCTCTCAACACCCGCAAGAAAAACTCTGCTTTGTCTATTAGACAGAGATTTGGTGCTTCCGCTGCAAAGCCGTCCCAATCGGCCTCGAAGCTACGCATTTTTGCTAAATCTTTCTCCCGCTCGTTCCACCGCTTTGACGCAGCTATGCCTACGAGATTCTGCTGCTGAGGTGAGCCGTTCTCTTGCAACGGCTGCGCTTTCGTCCAAACAATTGCCGATATGGTCGGCGGTGCAGAGGCCGCTCTATCGAAATCGAAGCCTTTAAGCGGCTCAATAATTGCAGGCCGCGCCCAAGTAGTCTGGTTGGGTAGCATTGTCTTTAAGGCCCCTTCTTCCAACGCGTTTGGGCTTCCGCCGAAGTTATCGTTAGGAACGTCTCGTTCAAGGCGTCGTGGCCCAGCTCAAATCCTTGTTCCCATGTCTCGGAGGCCGTCACTGGACCTCGTGCTACGAAAGTGACATTAAGCACTTCGTCGTGTGAAGGCAGGGTTCTCGTTTGTCTTAGCGCAATATACATACGCCCGCGTCGATTCGCCAAAGAGAATCTCCAATCGGCGCTCATAGTCTCATCACCAGTTGCAACAAACTCCGTCTGTACGGGAGGCATTGAAAGGCCAGGGAAAATCCGGCTCCAGTCGCGAGCGGATTCCCACATTTCACCCTTCTTTAGTTGGTCGACGTATACAATCTCCCACTGATTGTATGCAAGGGCACCGAAACCTGCCTCGGCCGCAAATGATTCGAAGGCATGAAGTGTCGTGCGAAATTCTTCAAGGAGAGGCTTAAAACTCGGATACGCGGTACTTTGTTTTTTCCAATTCAGGATAAATCGCGTGTCCTGGATTTGAATCATCCTTTCGCCGTCAGCACGAATGAGCTGTGTGCGATTTGGTAGCGACTGTGGGACAGCTCTTAGAGCAAAAGGAGGTCCCCATACGTCCTCCGAACCGAACCGTTCGAATTGGTCTTCTATACGTCCAGCATCTATTGCTTGGGTCCACCTGAGCTTTGAATCTTCAGTCAGCTTGTCCAGGTATTCTTTCCAGAACCAACCAACATGGGCTGTTGCAAACCCGGGCAAGCTGGAAAACTGTACCGACAGCACGGTCTCAACGACCGGGGGAGCTTCAAACTTTGGGCGAGTTCGCATCATTGGGGCATTGGTGAAATCTACAGTCTCACCTCTCTATGACGATTGTAGCGCGAACCAATCTACGATTTAGCGTTTTGGTGAAACACAGCTTAACAATCAACAAAGGTTTCGGTCAATTGCGAGGTGGATGACAAATGGATTATCGACCAAAAGCGGAATGTTCCAGAAAAAGCGCAGTCCTCGCTGCCGTTTTTCAATGGATACCCGTTTCCGCTCACCGCACGTAGAACAACTCCATGTCGTCCAGCGCTAGGGCCAAATTTGCAAATATGGCTTCCCTATGGCTTCGAGTTGCCGAAGACCCTAGTTGCTCCCAATGCTCCAAAAATATCCGACACGAAATCGGGTTGAAATTGCGGCGTAAGTTGCGGAAAGGAGAAGACTAAGGGTTTGGTGGACGTGAGGGGATTCGAACCCCTGCCCCCCTGCTTAGGTAGCAGGGGGTACGACGGGCAAGCTGTGACGGTATTTCACTGAAATGAAAATGGTTGGTGGACGTGGCCGGGATCGAACCGGCGACCCCCTGCTTGCAAAGCAGGTGCTCTCCCAGCTGAGCTACACGCCCACGATAACCATATGATTCTAATAGATGTTTTGGAGAATGACTACCTATCGAATACTTACTGTCGAAGCAGGTGCTCTCGCAAACTGGGCTATGCAGCTCATGCAGTGCAACCATTGTCCTTTCGGTAGCTTAGGTCGACTTCTTCAATTGCTCCAACGGCGACTTTTCGGTCCATTCGGTCCAAGGACAGAGTTTTCGATGGGAAGTATGTGGGAATGTCCCAACCTGTTCTATCGAGCGCGCTCAATTTTTCATCCCCTTGGCTCGTCGAGACGCCGGAATCGTTCGTCATCCTCGATGCCGCGGACGCGTGGGTCTTCCTCAGCCCCGCGGCGCCGATTTTCATCTGGGGAATTTGCACCCATCGATGGCTCCTCCTTCATTCATGTAACATGTGCTACATGCCCTGTAGCCGGCGAAATAACAATTCGCCAGGCACAGGTTTTCCTGCTGAACGCTTTACTTCGCAAGCCTTCTGGGACGCCTTCGAACAGATTCTGCCGGAGACCAATAAGACCCACGCTCCCGCAGAAGATCCTCTCGATCAGGCGCAGTTGCGTTTACTCGGTCTGTGGACAGGAAGGAGAAGCAACTGGTCGGCCGTCGGTTGCTGGCCTACGACACCACCAACTTCTACACCTACATTGCCAGCACCACCACGCGGAACCAACTGGCGCAGCGCGGCCACAACAAGCAGGGCCGCCACAACTTGCGCCAAGTGGGTCTGAGCTATGTTCTGGACGGAGAGAATGGCTTGAGCCTATGCCACCACGTCTACCCAGGCAACGTGGCCGATGTCGAAGAGTTCTCCGTGGCCTTGGCGCGTATCGTGCGCCTGCTGGATCAAAACCAGATTGCGCGCGACACCGTCACGCTGGTCTTCGACAAGGGCACGGCCGCACTGGACAACACCGTGCAACTGGAACAGGCCGGCGTGGGATGGATTTCCGCCCTGCCGTGGAATCAAGCGCCGGCGGAGTTGCGCGAGCGCGCCACCGAAGAGCTGCCGCCGTGCAGCGCGGAACAACCCGGCGTGCGGGCCGTGGCCGAGAAGTTGCTGGTGCACGGCCAGGAATACCTCGCGGCGGTGAAGTATTCGGCGCCTTTTGCCGCCGAGCAACTGCACAGCCTGACCACCAGCATCAGCCGCGTGCTGCAATCCCTGCGGCGCTTCTCGATGGAATTGAATAAACCTCGTTCACGTTGGACCGAGGAAGAGATCCGGGCAAGATCGAGAAG
>Ga0210409_10001635_pt1 | contig 28438 bp, 27 predicted proteins | sample IncBWH17MmetaG_FD_161649 | JGI IMG/M metagenome (GOLD analysis project Ga0210409, IMG submission 161649) | Forest soil microbial communities from Barre Woods Harvard Forest LTER site, Petersham, Massachusetts, United States - Inc-BW-H-17-M | ecosystem: Environmental > Terrestrial > Soil >...
AGCCGATGCGCCTGCGGCACGTCGGAGCCCAGCAACGGCTGCAGGTAGGCGCGAAAGGCATCGGTCACGTCGGTGCCGGACGAAGCAATCAGGTGGTCTTCCATCACGCGCGTGTGAGCGGCGACCTGCTCGAGCGGCGCCAGTTCGTAATCGACCGCGTAATCGCCCACGCGCTTGATCGAGACGGAACCGTCGCGGCCGCCCGACAGCGCAAAGCGCACCGCCCGCTCGCCCACCTCGAAGGCCTCGCGCTGGTCGACATCCGATACGCAGCCGGCGAACGAGCGCTGCAGATAGCCGAAGGTCTCGCCGCGCACCCGCTTGATGCCGAGCCGCTCGCGGATGCGCGCGCACAGCAGGTCGGCCAGCGCGCCGGTTCCGGACAGCTGGACGTTCCCGTGCGGATCGCGCTCGCCGCCGGGCGCCAGCTGGCTGATGATCGGCACGCCGGCCGCGTCGTGCACGCCTTCGGACACCGCGACCACGCAGCGGCCGAGCCGGTCGTAGACCGCTTTGACGTCGGCCACGAACCGGTCCGGTTCGAACGTGCGCTCCGGCAGGTAGATCAGGTGCGGCCCGTCGTCGGCAAACGTGCGCGCCAGCGCCGAGGCGGCGGTCAGGAACCCGGCGTGACGCCCCATCACCACCGCCACGTACACGCCGGTGAGCGAGGCATTGTCCTGGTTGGCACCGATGAAGGCCTGCACCACGAAGCGGGCCGCCGACGGAAAGCCGGGCGTGTGGTCGTTGCCCATCAGATCGTTGTCGATCGTCTTCGGGATGTGGATGCAACGCAGCGGATAGCCGCTGGCGCGCGCCTGCTCGCTCACGATGCGCACCGTGTCGGCCGAATCGTTGCCGCCGATGTAGTAGAAGTGTCCAATCTCGTGCGCTTTCAGGACCTTCAGCATCTGCTGGCAGTACGGCAGGTCCGGCTTGTCGCGCGTGGAGCCGAGCGCCGATCCGGGCGTGCGCCCGATCGCCTCCAGGCTGACCGCCGTCTCGCCCGTCAGGTCCACCAGGTCCTCGTTCAGGATGCCGCGCACGCCGTGACGTGCGCCATAGATGGTGTCGATGGCGCTGCCGTGATGGGCGGCGAACACCACACCGGCCAGCGACTGGTTGATCACCGCGGTCGGGCCCCCGCCCTGCGCGATCAGGATTTTCAGCGATGGCATGGGCCAGTTTCTCCCGCGGTGCGCCCCGGGCCGCACCGTCTTGTCGTTGGTGCGATTTTACGCGCGGGCCGCTGCGCTCAGGCCGCCAGCGCACGCCCCACGACTTCGCGTACATCGGTGGACAGCGACGCTCGCGTGGCCAGCTCGCGCATCGCCTGGCTCATCAGTTGCTGGCGGTCCGGAGTAAAGCGGCGCCAGCGCCCCAGTGCGCGCGCCACGCGCGCCGCCACGATCGGGTTGATCGGGTCCAGCCGCGTGACCTGCTCGAGCCAGAACGCGTAGCCCGATCCGTCGGCCACGTGAAACTCGGACGCGTTGTCGGTGCAGAACGCCACCACCAGCGCTTCGACCGACTGCGGATCGTGCTCGCAGTAGGCGCTGTGGCGCAGCAGCGTGCGCACCCGCTCGAGCACCGCAGGCTCTCCGCTCTGGCGCACGGCGGTGGCCTGCACGTTGAACCACTTGTTCATCAGCAGCGGTTCACCGTGCCATTCGCGCGCGAACCGCAGCAGCACCCCGGCCTTGTCCGGCGCAGGGCTGTTCACCAGGGCGGCCAGCGCCGCATAGCGGTCGGTCAGGTTGTCCGCGCCCGACAACTGCCGGCGGGCCAGCTCGATGGCGGACGGGTCCTCGCTCGCCACCAGGTACTCCAGGGCCAGGTTCTTCAGGGCGCGGCGGCCGCACTGAACCGGATCGGGCCGATAGGGTCCGTCGGTTTGCATCGAGCGGTAGGTCGCGGCCCAGTCCGCGTGCAGCCGTTTTGCCAGCAGGCACTCGAGCTGCAGGCGTGCGCTTCGAACCGCGTCCGGCACCACGATCGCGCGGGTCTCCGCCACCAGCGCCTCGGCGGGCAGGCGCAACGCGATTTCGCGGAAGGCGGGGGCCAGGGTCGCATCGAGCAGGGTCCGCCGCACCAGCAGCACCAGCGTCGAATCCAGGCTGGGCGCACCCCCGATCTCGAATTCGTCGACCGCTGTCGAAAGATGCGCGAGCAGCAGGCGCTGCAGCGCGTCCCAGCGGCTGCACGGATCGGCGTCGTGCTGCGCGAGCATTGCGAGGTCGGCATCCTGGTACGGGTACTCGACGATGACCGGCGCTGAAAAGTCGCGCAGTAGCGAAGGCACCGCGCCGGGCGGCACGTCGTAGAGGCGCAACGTCTGCACCGGCTCGCTCAGCTCCACCACGTGGGTGACCGAGCCGGCGGCGGCCGGGTCGGGCCGGACCGCAAGCTGCGCGCCGTCGGAGCCCTGCAGTCCGATGGCCAGCGGGATCAGGAACGGTTCCTTGTCGGGCTGCCCGGGCGTGGGCGGACAGCTCTGCACGAAAGTGAGCTCCAGCGAACGGGAGGCTTCGTCGTACAGGGGGCTCACCGCAATGCGGGGCGTGCCCGCCTGCGCGTACCAGCGCATGAACTGGCTCAGATCGCGCCCGGCGGCGGCGGCGATCGAACCGACGAAGTCCTCGCAGGTGACCGCGCTGCCGTCGCAGCGCGCGATGAACTGCTCGAAGCCGCGCCGGAACGTCGCCTCGCCGGTCAGCGTGGCCAGCATCCGGGCCAGCTCGGCGCCCTTGCGGTAGACGGTGGCGGTGTAGAAGTTGTTGATCTCCAGGTACGAGTCGGGACGCACCGGATGGGCCATCGGACCGGAATCCTCGGCGAACTGGGCCGAGCGCAGCGCGCGGATCGCCTCGATGCGCGGCACGGTGCAGGCCGACAGCGCGCAGGCCGGATCCGAAAAGGCCTGCTCCAGCATGTCGCGCATGAACTCCTGCTCGCGGTACACGGTCAGACCTTCCTTCAGGGACAGCTGGAACCAGTCGCGGCAGGTCACGCGATTGCCGGTCCAGTTATGGAAGTACTCATGGCCGATCGCGGCCTCCACTTCGGCGTAGTCCGTGTCCGTTGCAATGGTCGGGTCGGCCAGCAGGTAGCGCGTGCTGAACAGGTTCAGCCCCTTGTTCTCCATCGCGCCGAAATTGAAGTCGCGCACCGCCACGATCATGTAGCGGTCCAGGTCCAGCTCCAGGCCGAAGCGCTTTTCGTCCCAGCCGATCGCGCGCTCCAGGCACCGGTGGGCGTGCTCCAGGCGGGGCAGGTTTGATTCGGCGGCCCACAGCTGCAGCAGCACCGAACGGCCGGAACGCGTCGTGTAGCGCGACTCGCGGCATTGCAGGGGCCCGGCCACCAGCGCGAACAGGTAACAGGGTTTCGGATGCGGATCGTCCCACGCCGCAAAATGGCGGCCATCGGGCAACGCGCCCTGCTCGACCAGGTTGCCGTTGGACAGCAGCACCGGGAAGCGCTGCCGATCGGCGCGCAGGCACACGGTGTAGCGGGACAGCACGTCGGGCCGGTCGGGAAAGTAGGTGATTCTGCGAAATCCCTGCGCTTCGCACTGGGTAAGCAGCGTGTCGGACGAGGCATAAAGCCCCAGCAGCTCCGAGTTGGCGCCGGGCCTCACCCGGGTGCGCACCGTCAGCAGGAAGGCGCCCGCGTCGCCCGTGTCCACCGACAAGCCGGCCTCATCGACGTGATACTCGCCATCGCGCAGCTCGCGGCCGTCGAGGCGGATCGACACCAGCTGCAGCTGTTCGCCGTCCAGGCGCAGCAATGTGCCGCCGGCGCCGTCTGCGCGCCGCACGTGCAGCTGCGCTTCCACCTCGGTCGAATCCACTGCCAGGTCGAACCAGAGCCCGACGCGCTCGATGCGGAAATCGAGCGCCTCGTAGTCGATCCGACGCACCGGCTCTCTGGACAGCGTCTTCATCGCGTCCGCAGCACGATCTGCAGCTCGAATCCCGAAACCGCGCCAGGCTCGATGCACACGCGGCCGCCCATTCGTTCGACCAGCATCTGCGCCAGCGCCAGCCCGATCTGGATGCTCTGGCCGGGCTTGCGTTCCGGCGCAGGGCGCTCCAGCGGGACGAAGGTGCGCCTCAGCTGCTCGATCGTCAGGGTCTGTCCGAGCTCGCTGATCCAGATGGCCACCTGATCGGTGCCGCGGCGCACGCCGATTCGAAGGGCGGCGCCCGGCCGGCCGCCGCGCAGCGCGCCCGCCAGCAGATTGACCAGGGCCTGCTTCAGACGGGCCGGCTCGGCCTGCACCGTCGCCGCCAGATCGGCTTCGGGCTCGAGGCGGATCTGGGCCGCCGCCGCCTGGCTGTCGAGCCGGGCCAGGCTGTCGCGGATGACCGGCTCCAGTGCAACAGCCGTCAGCGCGATCCGCAGCCGGCCGGCATCGAGCCGGGACAGCTCATCGAGATCGTCGATCAGCTGCAGCATCTGCCAGCCCGCCGTCTGGATCCGCTCGACGCGTTCGTGCTGCTGCGCCGACAAAGGCTGCGAGCGGTCCAGCGCGAGAATCTGAGCGAATCCGAGAATCGAGTTCAGCGGCGTGCGAAGCGCATGGCCGAAGTGCAACACCAGCTCCGGATCGCAACCGCCCCCGACGGGAGCCTCCTGGGCGCCGGGCGCGGATCGTTCGGTCGCGCCGGCGCTCATCGGGCCGACTCGAACAGCACCGTCAGCACGGCCTGGTTCTCGTGTTCAATATCTTCCAGCAGCTGTGCGGCCGTATTCCACTGCTGCGACGGCATCAACTCCTCCAGCTGCCCGCACATGGCGGCGAGCCGGTTCACGCCGAGGAACTCGGCCGACGACTTCATGGCGCGCGCGCTGCGGGCCAATTGTTCCGCATCGTGCTCGTCCAGTGCCATGCGCATTGCTTCCAGCAGCTGCTGCGAGCGCAGCGCGAACCGCTCCATCACGGTCGGACCGAAGCTGCGGTCCTGCGGCTTGGCGTCCGTCAAGCGCCGCACGGTCGCGCGCAGCCGGTCGGCATCGGACTGCGCATCGGCGGCCGATGCGCCCGTAGCGCCGGTGTGATGGCCGAGCGCGCGGCGCAACGAGGCCTCGAAGGCGTCTGCGTGGATGGGCTTGCTCACGTGATCGGCGAAACCTGCCATCAGGCAGCGCAACCGGTCGGGCTCCGACGCGTAGCCGGTGACCGCGATCACCGGGACCGGCGAGCGCTTCTCGGCCACCTCGCGTTTGCGCAACTGTTGCAATGCTTCGAAGCCGTTCAAGCCCGGCATGCCCAGGTCGAGCAGGATCAGGTCGAACTGACCTGCCAGCGCGAGCTCGATGGCCAGCTGGGCGTCGGTTTCGACGATGGCGCGGTGACCCAGCAGGGATACCAGGTGGGCTTGCATCGCGCTGGACAGCGGATCGTCGTCGACCACCAGAACTCGGGCGGACGCTCGCTGTGGGCTCGGATTTGGTTCCGAATCGCGATCCATCAAGACCCCACGGCCGGCGCGCGCCGCGTCCCACCGTCCTTGATCGCGGCAGTCGCGGACAGCTTGGCTCCAATATATCCCAAGCTGTTGAACATTGAGGCAAAAAAAGACCAACGACCCGGATGTCAGCCGGTCGTGCCCCGGGGCCGGCCCCCTCTTCGGGGGGCTTACTCGGTCTTGTCGGTGTCGGCCGCAGGAGGCGGCGCTGGCGCGGGTGCCTCGGGCGCGTCGGTTGGCGCGTGCGAGGCTGCCTTGCGCAGCCGCTTGGCCTCTTGCTTCTTTCTCTTGGCCTGCTCGCGCTGGCGCTTTTCGAAGGCGTAATTAGTCTTTGCCAATTAACGACCCTCGTTCAAGCGCGATCGCGCGTCAGGCTGATGCGGGCGCGCTTCAGATCACCCGGATCTGGGTCGCTTGCGGGCCCTTCGTGCCCGGCGCGACCACGAATTCGACCCGCTGGCCTTCCTGCAGGGTCTTGAAGCCGCTGCCCTGAATCTGCGAGAAATGCGCGAACAGGTCCTTTCCACCATCCTCGGGCGTGATAAATCCGAAGCCTTTGGATTCGTTGAACCACTTGACGGTGCCTTGTGCCATCTGACGTCCTTGCTGCGTGAGCGTGATTGAGATGTGAGAAGAGTTCCGTCCAGGCACGCGCCGGGACGTGCGAACGTCAAGTACGTTTACCAGTGGAACAGAGGCGCGGACCGAAGAGGTGTTGGGCCGGCACAGGGATCAGAGGATTGAACGAAACCTTAACGAATGCAGCCGAGGACGATACGCGAGAACCGCCCGCTTGTCCAACCCTCGGTGAACAGGACAGAAAGTCCGTTGGCGCGCCGCGGTTGAACCGCGCGGGCCGGCTGCGGCCCGCGGCGCCGAGTTGGCAGGCCTGCCCGCGTCAATGCTCGACGCGTTCCTTCTCTTTCTCCTTTTCCTTTTCTTTGGCCTTGTCGTGTTCCTTTTCGGCGGCTTTGCGCTTGTCGGCGCTTTGAGCGACTGCCTCCGGCTTGCCCTTGCCCTGCGCTGCGGGCGCCTGCGCCTTTTGCGTATCGGCCGGCTTGTTGGCCGAGGGCGCGGCCTTGGCCGCGGCGGCGGGCGGGTTCTGGTTGAGCGGCGGCGGCGCCCCCTGCGGAGTCCGAGTTTCCGCGCGATGCTCGACCGCAGCTTCGCTCGGCGCCGGTGATGGCGGGCGCGGCACCGGCAGGGACTGAGCCGCCGGCGCTGGCGCGCTCTGAGGCGCCGCGGCTGGCGGCATCGCGTGGGCTTCGCGGCCGACATCGCGCCGTTCAGGCGCCTCGCGCGGCTCGGCTGCGCCCTGGCTCTGCACCGGCGCCGCGCGGGGCGCGATCGGCGCGGCGGCGGGCCGCAGCTCGCCGCGAGGGCTGACGTGCACGATCTGTGGCGGCGGCAGGGCAACGGGCGCGCGGCCGCGCACGAAGGCCGGGATCGCCTGCTGCGCTGCCGGCGGCGGCGCGGCAACCCGCACCACCGCCGGCAGCGCGGCGGCCAGATGCGCCTGCGCGGGCACGGTCGCGTTGACCGCCTGTCCGGACGCGGTGGCGCTGGCGGGGGCCACGATCGTGACGTGCGTGATGTTGGTCACGTTCGTCACGTTGGTGACATTGGTGACGTTGTTGATGGTGGTCGTGTTGTTGCTGTTCGCGTTGTTGGTGATCCGCATGCCGACGTTGACGACCGGCGGCGCACTGATGACCACGGCTGGCGCCGTGCCGATCGGCGCCGGTACGATGATGCCGGGGCGCGAGCCGGGAGGGGGCGGCACGAACACGCCGTCGGGCCCGATCGGAGGCGGTCCCGCCACCACGCCAGGCAGCGGGCGCTCCACTTCGAAATAGCGATCGCGCGGCGGCGGCACGAATTCGACGCCGATCGAAGCCCAGTGCCCGGTGATGAAGATCACCACGCGGTTGCGATGCTCGTAGTAGGGCGGCACCCAGCGATAGGTGGGGCGGGGCGGCTCGGCCCAGCGGCCGTGGTCCCACACCCACATTCCATGCCAGACCCAGAAGCCGCCGATCCAAACGGCCCCGTACAACGGAGTCGGCGGAGGCTCTTCCACCAGCATCGGCGGTGGAGCCCATGGACAGGCGACCGGCGGGGGCTGTTCGATCGGTGGCTCCACATACACGCTGACCACCGGCTGTGGGGGCGCTGGCTCGTACGCGATCTCTGCGGGCTCGCTCGGTGGCGCAGGCGGCGGGTAAGCGGCCGGCGGCGGCGCGTACGCGCTCGGATCAGGCTGCGCGGGAGGCGGCGGGAGTCTGTACGTTGGCACCGGCTGATAGACGACGCATCCGGCAACGAGCAGCGCCAAGGCGATCGACAGCTTCTTCATGAACCCCTCTCGAAAGCTTGCAACGTTCTGATGATGGCGTGGGTCCGGCCCGACAGCGAACGGTATAGCGCGCGGCCCATCGATTTGAACGCGCGAAAAGAGAGCGCGATGACGCAAGTGCCCGACCGAGTGCTTCCCTTTGTAACAGTGGCGCGCCGCGCCGCTGGACAGGCCCAAAAAAAAGCGCCGGGCATCCCGGCGCTCGTCTGAACGGGTGAAGCGTTCAAGCCATCACGCAACTCCACGGCCGCGGCGCGCGCCCGGCGCCATCCTGAAGCCGGGCGGAAGGTGCGCTCGCACCAGCGGGTCGGCGGCCTCCGCGCGCCCGCGCCCCGGGTTCGACCGGCTTGCGGGTGCGCCGCCCGGTCGGGCCGGGCGTTCGGACCACGGCTTGGACGCGGGCCGCGCGGCGTTGGCCGGGCGTGCGGCGTTGCCGCCGTTCCTGCCCGCAGGACGTTGACCCGCGTTGGCGGGCGAGCGAGGGCGCTCCGCGTGCGCGCGCGGTGCAGCAGCGCGTGGCCGCGACGGCGGCGCTGATCGCGCCGGGCGAGGGGGGCGCGCGGGCTGCGCATCGGTGTCCGGCTCGATGCGACTGCGCGATCCGGCCTCGAAGCCGGGCACCACCGCGCGGGGAATCGAGCGCTTGATCAGCCGCTCGATGTCGCGCAGGTTGCTCATCTCCTCCGCGCTCACCAGCGAGATCGCCTCGCCGGTCGCGCCGGCGCGACCGGTGCGTCCGATCCGGTGCACGTAGTCCTCCGGCACGTGGGGAATGTCGAAGTTCACCACGTGCGGCAGCAGCTCGATGTCCAGGCCGCGCGCCGCGATGTCGGTGGCGACCAGCGCTTGCAGCTTGGCGCTCTTGAACTCGGACAGGGCCCGGGTGCGGGCACCCTGGCTCTTGTTGCCGTGGATCGCCAGCGCGGTGATGCCGCCCTTTTCAAGCTGGCCGGCCAGCCGGTTGGCGCCGTGCTTGGTGCGAGTGAACACCAGCACCTGGAACCACTGATGCTCCTTGATCAGGTGAATCAGCAGCTCGGCCTTGCGCTTGGAGTCGACCGGGTGCACGGTCTGCTTGACCGCCTCGACGGTCGAGTTGCGCGGCGTGGCCTGGATCTGGACCGGCGAGTGCAGCAGGCCGCCCGCCAGGTCGCGGATCTCGTCGGAGAACGTCGCCGAGAACAGCAGGTTCTGCCGCTTCTTGGGCAGTATGGCCAGGATGCGCTTGATGTCCGGGATGAAGCCCATGTCGAGCATTCGATCGGCCTCGTCCAGCACCAGAACTTCGACGCCGGACAGGTCGACCGTGCGGCTGCGGTGATGATCGAGCAGCCGGCCCGGCGTGGCCACCAGGATGTCGACCCCGCGCCGCAGGGCCGTCACCTGCGGCTGGATACCGACGCCGCCGAACACGGTGGTGGAGGTGAATTTCAGGTGCTTGCCGTAGGTGCGAACACTTTCTTCGACCTGGGACGCCAGCTCGCGCGTGGGCGTCATGATCAGCACGCGGATCGGCGCACGGCCGGGTGCGCGCGGCGTGGTGGACAGCCGCTGCAGGATCGGCAGCACGAAGCCGGCCGTCTTGCCGGTGCCTGTTTGTGCGCCGGCGAGCAGGTCGCCGCCGGCGAGCACCGCGGGAATGGCTTGCAGTTGAATGGGCGTCGGCTGTGAGTAGCCGGCGTCGGCGACCGCGCGCAACAGCGCATCGGACAAGCCGAGGCTTGCAAATGACATTTTGAAAACTTTCCAGGGTTAGCCTGCCGGCGCTTCCAAATTGGAAGCGGGGCGTTCATCGACCAGCAGATTGCAGACGAACGATGTGGGTAAAGCGAGTCAGGATTGACTGCGGCATGGCCTGCTATCGCTAGAACAACAGGCGCTGGTCCATTGCCGCTGAAGTCAATTGTATCAGAACGCCGGCCGGTGATCGAACGAAATGGGAGCGGATGTCCCACTTGCCGCTCAATGGGGTGGTGAAACGGTTCAGAAGATCAGCCGATCACCTTGCTCATCGGCAGGAACTCGATGGTCAGGCCGGGTTCCAGCTCGTATTGAACGGGAGGGCCCGCGCTGTACCCGTGCACGCGGTAAAAATCGACGCCCGACAGCATCGCCATCAGCTCGAGGCGCGAGAAGCCCGCCGCGCGCGCTTCGGCTTCGCAGCGCTCGAGCAGCGCTCGCCCGATGCCTTGGCGGGCATGGGCCGGATCGATGAAAAACGCCCGGATCTTGGCCGCGTCCCGCTGCGGATCCAGCTCGGCCGCGTCGCGATGCGCGTGCGCATCGCCGCCGAACAGCGTGCGGCGCCGGCTCCAGCCGCCGCATCCGACGATGCGGCCGTTGGCCTCGGCGACCAGGAAAGTGCCGTCCCGGATCAGCTGCGTATCGACCCCGAAGGCCGCCCGCAACCCGGTTTCGACCTGACGCGGCGTGTACGCGCCCAGCGTCAAGGCGCGCGCCGAATGAGCGATCAGGGCCTCGAGCGCGCCGCGGTCATCGGGCGTCGCCTTGCGGATCGACAGGGCCGTGCCGGCACGGGCTGCAGTGGGCCCTTCGGCCACACGGGCGGTGGCCGCCAGCAGCGGCTTGAGCTTCGAAATCGCCTCTCCGGACAGTGGCCGCGACTTGCGAGTGGCCTGCTCGAGCTGCACCAGCACGCTGTCGGCCCACGCGACCAGCCGATCGCTTTGGAACAGCGCCTGCTCGACCGTGAGCGAGCTTCGCCCGATCGATTTGACGCGCGTGCCGATATCGATGCGTCCGGGCCAGGCGATTTCGCCGATGAAGTCGAGCTCCAGGCGCGCGATCACGAACTCGCAGCCAGCATCCATCAGGGGACTGGCGCCGCCGTAGGCCATCTCGACGCGTCCGGTTTCCAGCAGCGTTGCGAACACCGCATTGTTGACATGTCCCTGCCGGTCGGTGTCGCTGTAGCGCAGCTTGTCGAACGAGCGCAAAGGAAAATCTTCCAGGCGGGCTTGCCGTTTCATGGATCGTCCCTGGCGAGCGGGTGCCACGATTGTGGCAGACCGCGGCGAAACGAATCCGCGCGAGGCTTCCGGCAGCGAGCGGGCTACCTGGCGCTTCTTTGCCCTATTGCGAGTGCGCCTTGGCCCCGTCGAATGCCTTCGCAACCACGGCTGCACCCGGCCGGACGGTGTGGTAGATGCTGGAAACGTCGACCCACCCGACGATTCCGAACACGACCGATGTTGCGATCGTCAGCCTCACTCGCTGGGTCACGCTCAGGTTCGCGCGCACGAAAAAGACCAACGCGCCCACGGCGGACCAGATTCCGGCAAACACAATGACGTACACCACTTGCGGCTCCCCGCCTGCCTCCGACCTCGGAAACCATCCGGACGGATTAGCAGACACGGGTAGTACTGTGCGTTAAGCGGACAATCTTAGAAAGTGCGGAAAGTCACCATAAAGCGCCGGGGGCAGCCCCCCACGACGCCGAGGCACGGCCAGGGGCAGAGCCGCCGCCCACATCGGCCGCGTTACTTAAGAAGCGTCAAGGCCAGCACCGCGAACGTGTTGTTCGTCGTGTGAAGAACGGATAGAGGAGTGCGACGGGCGCTGCCGGCGCGCTGGATCACAGATCGCGCGGAATCAGCGACTCGACCTCGCGCCGGACGTTCTCGTGTAACCAGGGCGTGTCGCCATGGGAGGCGAGAAATTCCGACACCGCGATGAAGTGCACCACGTCGCAGAACGTCAGCGCGCGAGGGGCCGGCCACATCGCATAGCTTTCCTCGGCCTGGTCGAGCAGCCTGTCGGCCGACTTTGGGTTGGCGTGCTTGCGTGCAATGACGACCTGCCGGTACAGATCGCGTCCCCGCAACCTCGCATCCGCGGCCGACACGCTCCGGTACAGGTCCAGCAGCTCGCGGCTGACGCGCCGGACGAAGCGCTGTTCGCGTCCGGGCAGAAGGGCCACCAGGCGGTCGCGCCAGCCGGCTTCAGGCGGCGGCCCCGGTGCCACGCTTGCGTGAGGCTGACTGACAGGAAGCCTCAGGATCGTCTCTGTACGGGGGGTCGGCTCCCAGTCATCGATGATCGGTTCAGACGGCGGCGGGCTCGCCGCAAGAGGCGGCGCCGGTTCGAACGCAGGGGCGGCGGGTTGAACCGGGGCAGGAGCGGCCTCGCGGTCGGAGCGCGCCGCACTGGAGGCCTTGCGTGCGGCTTCCGCCTGAGCGATGGCCGCAAAGTGTTCGGGATCGGCGCTGAACACGTCCCGACAGCGGCCGCTGCAGAAGCAGAACAGCGATCCGCCATGAACGATGCGATGCGGTGAGTGCGCATCGACCGACTTCCCGCAGACCGGATCGGTCAGCGCTTCAGATCCACCTATCTCGCGCACAGTGCGAGGCCCTCCCAGCGATGCACCAAGGCGTTCGTCCAAACCCACCCCACGCAAAAACGTAAGAAAATGTAAACGGCGTGTAAAACTAGATCTTAATGCAGACTAAGTTGGTGCAAATCTAACCGGTTATTGGGGCGCTGAGTCTGGTCGCGGCCAGGGGCGCTATAGCCCTGCTCGGCGTCCTATACCTCGTTCGCCTGGTTCTGACCAGCGAATGCAGAAAGACGCTCCCGTCGAAACCAGAGGCGGACCATGGCCGCGCCAGACTCACGGCTGAAGGGAACTTGCGTTTGATATGGTGTTATAGTTAACTACATCAGCAATCGTCAGCTGGACTGCATGACGGATCGCGAGTGGAACGACGGTCAGCCGATCTACCGCCAGCTTCGGGACCGCGTCGTTGCGATGATTCTCGACGGCGTGCTCAAAGAAGGCGACCCGCTGCCGTCCGTGCGCAATGTCGCGGCCGAGTATCGGGTCAATCCGCTCACCGTCCTGAAGGGCTATCAGCAACTGGTCGACGAGCGGCTCGTCGAGAAGAAGCGAGGTCGCGGCATGTTCATCAATGCCGGCGCGCGCGACCTTCTGCTGCAGGGCGAACGCGAGAAGTTTCTGGCGGCAGAGTGGCCCCGGGTCCACGCGACGATCCAACGGCTCGGCCTGACGCCGGAACAACTGCTGGCGGCAGCCGCGGCCGACGCCTCGCACAACGGCGCAGGGGAGGAGCAAAAGCCATGACCGTGATAGAAGCCCGCGGCCTGCGCAAAACCTTCGGCACGACGATCGCGCTGGACGGCATCGACCTGCGTGTCGAAGAAGGTCGCATCCTCGGGCTGATCGGCCCCAACGGCGCCGGCAAGAGCACGGCCCTTAACGCGATGCTCGGCCTGACCCCCTATCAGGGCGAGCTGAAGGTGCTCGGACGCGATCCCTGGAGTGAGCGCGATCAGCTGATGCGCGATGTGTGCTTCATTGCCGATGTCGCGGTGCTGCCGCGCTGGCTGCGCGTTTCGCAGGCGCTCGACTACCTGGCCGGCGTGCATCCGCGCTTCGATCGTGCCAAGGCGGAAAGCCTGCTGACGAAGACCGCCATCCGGCGCGCCAGCAAGATCAGGGAATTGTCCAAGGGCATGGTGGCCCAGCTGCACCTCGCCCTGGTGATGGCCATCGACGCCAGGTTGCTGGTGCTGGACGAGCCGACGCTTGGCCTGGACATCCTGTACCGCAAGCAGTTCTACGACTCGCTGCTGAACGACTACTTCGACCGCGGCCGCACCATCGTCGTGACGACGCATCAGGTCGAGGAGATCCAGCACGTCCTCACCGACGTGATGTTCATCGACCGCGGGCGCATCGTGCTCAACCGCAGCATGGAAGAGTTCGAGTCGCGCTACCTGGAAGTGATGGTGCATCCCGACCGGATCGCGGCAGCACGGGCGCTCAAGCCGATCCAGGAGCGCCAGGTTTTCGGTCGCAGCATCCTGCTGTTCGACCAGGTCGACCGCCGCCTGCTCGACAACCTGGGCGAGGTGCGAACGGCCAGCATCGCCGACCTGTTCGTTGCGGTGATGAGCAACCCGGCAGGCCAGCAAGGAGCGGGCCTGTGAACACTCAAGCCGACGCTGTGCCCGGCTCGGGCGCCGAGCCGCAGGCCGTCGCGCCCGCGGCCATGGCGGCGACCCGGCCGCTGTACTGGTCGGTGCGGCGCGAATTGTGGGAGAACCGCTCGATCCATATCGCGCCGCTGGCAGTGGCCGCCGTATTCATGCTGGGCTTCCTGATCAGCACGATCCACCTGGCGGAGAAGGTGCGGGCCGCGCTGGCGCTCGACGCGGCGCAGCAGCAGGCCCATCTGGCCCGTCCGTACAGCGTCCTCGCGATTCTGCTGATCCTGAACGCGTTCGCCGTCGCGGTGTTCTACTGCCTGGACGCGCTGCACGGCGAACGGCGCGACCGCAGCATCCTGTTCTGGAAATCGCTTCCGGTTTCGGATCTCGTGACCGTGCTGTCGAAGGCGGCCATTCCACTCGTGGTGTTGCCGCTGCTCACGTTCGCGATCATCGTTGCGACCCAGCTGGTCATGCGGGTGCTGAGCGTTGCCGTTCTGTACGCGAACGGCCTGAGCTCCGAGCCGCTACGCACCCAGGTGCCGCTCCTCCAGATGTCGCTGGTGCTGCTGTACGGCCTGACCGTGCAGGCGCTCTGGTATGCGCCGGTGTACGGCTGGCTGCTGCTGGTGTCGGCCTGGGCCCGGCGCAGCACGTTCCTCTGGGCCGTACTGCCGCTGCTCGGGATCTGCGTCGTCGAGAGGATCGCATTCAGCACCTCCCACTTCGCCTCCATGCTGGGGCACCGCCTGACCGGCGGCTTTGCGGGGGCTTTCGATGGCGTCAAGGCAACCAATGGCGTCCCGATCGTTTCGCTGACGCAGCTCGCTCCGGGGAAATTCCTGAGCGGGCCCGGTCTGTGGATCGGACTGGTTGCGGCCGTGGCATTGCTGTTGGCCGCGGCGCGGTTGCGCCGTTACCGCGAACCGAACTGATCGGCCTGGCCACACGAAGCCATCAAACCGGCAGGGAAGGGGACGCAGCATGAATTCCGCCGTATTGAGCGACCGCTGGCAGTTGAAATCCGTCGCGGACGTAACGCTGAAAGCTGCCGCGCGCTTCTGGTTCGTGGTTGCCGTGATCGGCCAGTGGGCTTTCCTCTATTACATTTTTGCTTTCTATGGTCCCTCGACCGTAAGCGGGAATTTTCAGGCCTGGACCAGGAACACCTTTCTCATCAAGGGGTATGTCGCCGGCGATACCGCAGGGAACCTGACGTTCGCCGCCCACGCTTTGCTGGCCGGGGTTACGTCGTTCGGCGGGGCCCTGCAACTGATTCCGCAGATTCGGGCCCGCGCCATCGCGTTTCACCGCTGGAATGGGCGCTTCTTCCTGTTGACCGCGTTGGCCGTCAGCTTCTCGGGCCTTTACATGGAGTGGGTGCGCGGCGCCCAGATGAACCTCGCGGGCGCGATTGGCGTGAGCCTGAACGCCGTGCTGATCATCCTGTTCGCCGCTCTGGCCTGGCGCTTCGCACGCCGGCGTGAGATTCCGACCCATCGCCGCTGGGCGCTGCGCACCTATCTGGTGGCGAACGCGCAATGGTTCACGCGCGTCGGCTTCATCGCGTGGGTTCTCGTCAGTCGCAAGCTGTTCGGGATCGGCGATCGCCTGGACGGTCAGTTCTTCCTGATCTGGGGCTTCGGCAGCTACTTGCTGCCACTGGCCGTTCTCGAGCTCTACCTGCGCGCCAACGAAAGCGCCGGTCCGCGCGGACGCCTCGCCGTGGCAGGTGGTCTGGTCGCGCTGACGATGCTGATGGCGGTCGGAATCTTCGGCGTCGCAACGTTCATGTGGTTGCCGCTGCTGCGCGGCTGAGTGACCAAAGACCGCAACCCCGCTGATGAAATGCAGAGCGAGGTTGTGGGCGCAGCGGCACACCCATGGAAAAAATTACCGCGTGCATCGACTGCAAAGATGAGTTCCAACCGTTGCCCGAGACTCCTTGAGTAGCGCGGTTTCGATTAGCGCAGTCGTCCGAGGCTCGAAGGGTTAGCCGAAAGCGGGGAAACTCCTACTTGAACGGACACCTTCGCACAGGCATATTTCGATCGTAGTCAAGTCTTCTTCGTCTCAAGCTGCCACGGTTGGTCAACCATCGAAGGTGCGAGCATGGACAAGGCTGCGATACGGAAAAGCCCCGAGCAAGAACGATACCGCCCGCGCAAGATCGTGCTCGACAGCGAAGTGTATTGCCGGCATTCAGTGCGGCAAAGCGACGGCGACATCCATTGCGATCACGATTTCGAAGCCGAACCGAACGTGGTCGAGGCGAGGTTCGCCATCTGGAATTGCACGATCTGCGGCCGCGCGTTCAGGTTCGATGCCTGGAGTTCGTGACAGCACTACGCTGTCACGGCAAGATCACTCGTTCCAATGTGAAGACGCGCCGGACGGATCGGGTCATCAAGCGACGTCCGAGCGTGCCTGCCGAACGTGCTTCGCCAGCCGCGACTCCAGACTGAGTTTCACCGCTGGCCAGTCGAGGTCGGTGATGGAGTAAAGAACACTGTCGCGCACGTGCCCGGTCCAGGTGATGCGGTCCCGTCGCATTACCCCTTCCCTGACCGCGCCCAGTTTTGCGATGGCGGCCTGGCTTCGCACGTTGCGCAGATCGGTGACCAGTTCCACCCGGCGCGCCCCGTTTTCGAACGCAAACCGCAGCATCAGCAGTTTGGACTCCGGGTTGGCATGGCCCGCGCGCGCGGACGGATGCAGGAACGTTGCGCCGATTTCAACGCTTTGACGTTCGGGCCTGATGTTCAGGAAGCTGCTGGTGCCGACCACGTTGCCGGCCCCCAGATCGCGAATGGCGTAAGAGAGCCATCGGCCGGCGCGCATCTCCCGCTCGCTGTTCGCCCACCACGCTTCGAAGTGCCGTCCCTGCCCGCTCGACGCGAACACGTCCCAGGCCTCCGCGTCGCAATCCAGGGCCTGGCGGACCTCTTCCTTGATCGCGTCCTCGTACGGCTCCAGGCGCACGAAATTGCCGACCAGGGGTACTCGTCCCAGATTCAAAGACGTTACCCCTTCACCTTCAACGTCGCTTCGTTTGCCGCGATAAACGCCCGGATGGCCTCCGACATATCGAGGAGCTTCAGCCACTGTTCCTTGTACAGGGTTATCGGGAAACGCCCCATTCCATAGACCGACAGCCCGCCCTTCTCGCTGACCTTCATGGTGATGCCGGTAGCAGCCCCCTTTTTGAGCGCAGCGTTCTCGTTTCGCAGGCGCTCCAGCTCCTTCTTCACATCATCGTCAGACATTGTGACCCCCTGTTGCGTCAGGCTCTTGTATACGAGCGCATTCTCCGCCAGACCGTGCTCGTGAGCAGGGTGGCCCGCAGATTGCATCGTGTCGCAAAACTTAGAATTTGGCGACACGTTTCCTTGACCTGTCGCCGCCCGCGACCTAAGCTCAGGACATGGCGCAAAAAGCGACTTTCGGCGACACAACCCCTGCGGCCGCCTGGCGTCCAGAGCGGCCTTACAACGATCTGCCGGGTCTGCCGCCAGCGCTCGACCTGGAGCCGAGAGCCGTTTTGAAGCAATGCGTCGGCGCACGGGCGGCGCTGGCTGAATTGAAGCAGGCTGCCGAGCTGATCCCCAACCCCGCGATGCTGATCAACACCCTGCCGGTTCTTGAAGCGCGAGCCAGTTCCGAAATCGAAAACATTGTCACCACCGCCGACAAGCTGTTCCGGTATCTGCGGGACGACTCCGGCGCAGACCCGGCGACCCGCGAAGCCCTTCGGTATCGGCGCGCCCTGGTCGAGGGTGTCAAGGCACTGAAGAGCCGTCCGCTGACGACGCGGACCGCGGAATTGATCTGCACACAGATCAAGGGCTTCCAGATGACCGTGCGCAAGGTGCCCGGTACCGCCCTCGAGAACGATGCCACCGGCGAAATCGTGTACACGCCGCCCGAGGGCGAGGCGCGACTACGCGATCTTCTCGCGAACTGGGAGCACTTCCTGCACGACCAGAGTGCGATCGATCCGCTGGTGCGGATGGCAGCGGCTCACTACCAGTTCGAGGCGATTCATCCTTTCACCGACGGCAATGGCCGAACCGGACGCGTGCTGAACAGCCTATTCCTGGTTGAGCAGGGTTTGCTGCCGCTGCCGATCCTGTACCTGAGTCGTTACATCATTGCGAACAAGGCGGATTATTACCGTCTGCTGCTCGCGGTCACCCGCGACGGTGCGTGGGAGCCCTGGGTGCTCTACATGCTCCGTGCAGTAGAAGACACGGCCACATGGACAACCAGGAAAATCGGAGCGATCCGCAAACTCGCGTCCGATACCGCCGAGCAGGTACGGAACAAACTCCCCAAGATCTACAGCCGCGAACTGGTGGACGTCCTTTTCGAGCAGCCTTACTGCCGCATAGCGAATCTCGTCGATGCGCGGATCGCCGGCCGCCAGGCCGCCTCCCGCTATCTGAAGGCGCTGGTGTCGATCGACGTGCTGCGCGAACAGACCTTCGGCAGGGAGAAGCTCTTCGTCCACCCGAAGTTGATGAATCTGCTCGCGCGCGACAGCAAGTGACTCGGTCCCGACACGTCGCGATCATTTCGGACCAGGCGCCGGCCGTGACGCGCACGTGACGCTGAAGTGGCCCCGCGGGCACTCCATAAACGCGGGGCCGTCACAGATCGGCAATTCGCGCCGCCTACGCTGCGCGTCGGCAACGGGGCGATCGCGGCCGACCGCGACGTGCTGACTGCCCGAATTCCTGCGCGTACTCGGAAATCCAACCCGGGGGGAAAGCCATGATCAGAAGCCTGCGCCTTTGCTTTTCCGCGCTGGCGGCCGCCGCTGCGGCCTCGCTTGCGCACACGCCGGCCTTCGCCGGCGACCTGCTGGCCACCGGCCAGACCGTCACGCCGACCGCCGCGCCCGGATCGCAGCTGATCGAGCTCGCTCCGGGCCTGCAACCGGTTGCGGGCGTAACGATGTTGCAAGGCAATGGCGTAGTGACCAGCTACGTCGCTGGCCAGCCCGAGGCCACTGTGACCAGCCCGGATGGCAGCACGCTGCTAGTGATGACCTCGGGCTACAACGGGCTGGCCGACGCCAACGGCAACGTGGTCTATCCGTACTCGAACGAATACGTGTTCGTCTACGACATCTCGCATCGCAGCCCGGCACTGCAGCAGGTATTGCTCGTGCCCTACACCTTCGACGGCATCGCTTTCGCGCCCGACGGCAACACGTTTTACGTGAGCGGCGGCGTGCAGGACGTCGTGCACGTCTTCAAGCACGCCAGCGGCACCTGGGCAGAGGCGTCGGCGCCGATCCCGTTGAAGGACACGCCGACCTATGCCAATGGGGCCGGCTCGCAGGTCGCCGGCCTCGCGGTCAACAGCGACGGCTCGCGCGTGGTTGCGGCCAACTTTGAAAGCGATTCCATCAGCATCATCGACACGAGCGCCGGCGCCGTGGTCGCGGTACTCGACCTTCGCCCGGGCAAGATCGACCCGAAGCAGGCCGGCGTGCCCGGTGGCGAGTTCCCGTACTGGGTCGCGGTCAAGGGCCGTTCGACCGCCTACGTCTCGAGCCTGCGCGACCGCGAGATCGTCGTCGTCGACTTCTCGCAAGCGCCCCGCGTCACGGCACGCATCCCCGTCCAGGGCAGCCCGAACCGGATCATCCTGAACAAGAGCGGATCGCGCCTGTATGTCGCCTCCGACAACAGCGACACGGTCACCATCATCAATACCCACGGCAACCAGGTCATCGGGAGCGTCAATACGGCGGCGCCGGAGTCCCTTCTGTCCGCAGCGCCTCCGCGCGGCAACAGCCCCGACGCGCTGGCACTTTCGCCGGACGAGCGCACGCTGTATGTGACGAACGGCGGGGCGAACTCGGTCGCCATGATCGACGTGGGCGACGACGATGAGCCGCGCGTACGCGGCCTGATTCCGACCGGCTGGTACCCGAATTCGGTCAGCGTCAGCGCCGACGGACACACGCTGTACATCGCCAACGGCAAGAGCCTGGAAGGTCCGAACACGACCAACTGCACGCAGACCTTCAATGCGGCCATTGCGGCCCACTACGTCGCGCCGGGTTGCAGCGTACCGACCGACTGGGACGGTGCCGGCAATTCCTACCTCCTGCAGCTGACCAAGGGCGGCCTGCTGACGGTGCCGGTTCCCGATGAGGGCAGCCTCGCCGTCCTGACGCAGCAGGTCGCTCAGAACAACGGCTTCCAGCTGACCCTCACCGCCGCCGAGCAGCAGACGCTGGCCGCGGTGGCCAGCAAGATCAGGCACGTGGTCTACATCGTCAAGGAAAACCGCACCTATGACCAGATACTGGGCGACCTGAAGCCCGGCAACGGTGATCCGGATATCAACCAGTTCCCGCAGCCGATCACGCCGAACTTCCACAAGATCTCCAGCCAGTTCGTCAACCTGGACAACTTCTACGCCAGCGGCGACGTCAGCATGGACGGCTGGCAGTGGAGCACGGCGGCGCGCACCAGCGACGGCAACGAGAAGGCCTACATCGTCAACTATGCCGGCCGCGGCCTGAGCTACGACAGCGAAGGCGACGCGCGCAACAGCATCAGCGTCGCGCAGCCGACGATCGCCCTGCGCCAGAGCGTCGACCCCAGGATCCCGAACGATCCGGACCTGCTGCCCGGGCCGCGCAACGAGGTCGAGCTTGACGGGCCGGCCGGCCAGGTCGGCGCCGGCTACCTGTGGGACGCGGTCCTGCGCGCCGGCAGGACGGTGCGCGACTACGGGATGTTCGCCGACGTTCCCGCCGGCGTGCCCAACCAGGCCGACCCGCGTTCGACCTCGACGAAGGTCGCCGTGCCGTCAAACGTCACGCTGCAGTCCAAGACCGATCTGTACTACTACCCCTGGAATACCTGTATCCCGGACTTCTGGCGCGAGCACGAGTGGGAGACCGAGTACGACCAGTTCGTAGCCGCCTCGAGGAGCGCCGGGCAGGACGAGATGCCGTCGCTGGAACTGGTGCGCATGCCGCAGGACCACATGGGCTGCATCGGCAGCGGCGTCGACCATGCGGACACGCCGGAGCGCGAGCAGGCCGACAACGACTACGCGGTGGGGCGGCTGCTGGAGAAGATTTCCAGTGGACCGTTTGCCGCCAGCACGATCGTCTTCGTGGTCGAAGACGACGCGCAGGACGGTCCGGATCACGTCGATGCCCGCCGCAGTACCGGCTACGTGGCCGGCGCCTACGTCAAGCACGGCGCTGTGGTCTCGACCCACTACGCGACGACCAACGTGCTGCGCACGATCGAGGATCTGCTCGGGCTGGAGCACCTGAACCTGCACGACGGCGGCGTCAAGCCGATGATCGACGTGCTGGATCCGAACCGCTCCGAATGGCACTATCACGCAGTGCCGTCGTTCATTCTGCGTGCGGAAACCACGTTGCCGCTGCCACCGCCGAGCGACGAGGAACTGGCGCTGGCGCCCGTGCACTCGCGGCACAATGCGCGCTGGTGGGCCGATGCCCTGGCCGGCTTCGACTTCAGCCGCGAGGACCGCAACAACGCGGACCGCTTCAACCGCGTGCTATGGCAGGGTTTGATGGGCGACAAGCCCTACCCCACGGTTCGCGGCGGTTCCAACACCGCCCCGATTTCGCGCAACTGAGGCGGGCGCCGGCCGGAGAACCGCCGCCGCAGGGCGGCGCTTCTCTAGCTGGTCAACGATCTGATCTTCTCCAGCCAACTGAGTGCCAGCGCTAATGCGGTAGTCGCTATTCAGCAAATGTTGTATCGGCGCGGCAGATCCTCCTCGATTGAAGCCGCTGCAGTTTCGGCGTAAAAGAAGCGGGCCTCGGAACGAATGCATTCAAACGGTCACACTCCGATTCCACGCTTGCAATGCAGAAGGAGCGCAAGATGAATCAAGATCAAACGTCGCGGCGACGGTTTCTGAAAATCGGCGGCGCTACGCTCGCCGTGATACCCCTCGTTGTTGCTTCAAGCAGTGCGGGTGCGGCGACGAATGCCGCTATGCGCACCGCGTTGAAATACCAGGACAAGCCCGAAGGGGACAAGAATTGCTCCAATTGCGTGCACTTCGTGCCCGGTCCGTCCGCACAAGGCCCAGGCGGCTGCAAGATTATGCCGGGTGATACTGAAATATCGCCTCAAGGCTACTGCGCGGCCTGGGTCAAGAAACCTTAACCCCCGCCGAATTCGCCGCGGGGCGTGGGTCACGCTCGGCGAGCGGCGAACCCCATGGTTCGATGCTGCCCAGCTGGCAAGAAACGGATGCCGGCGCTTTTGGATAGCGCGGATCCTTTGCCTCTGCGAGGCAGATAACTCCCGACGCCGTCGAAGGGTGTCCGTGCGAATGCCGGTGGAGTCTCCTCAGAGAGAAAAAGACCGCTCGCGCGGTCTTCGGTACGGTTGACGGTGGAGGCGGCGTCGTCAACTAGCCGCGCCAGCGCTTGATTTGAAATCGGATGTTTCGCTATCCCCCGGCTATTCCGCCAGAACTTATCGCCATAGCACGGCGCGGCGATTCACGAGGGCGGCCGCGCGCGGCGAGACTCTAATCGCGAGCGAAGCGGTCAATCGAAGCGGCGCAGGCGTTCCAGAAGGTCCTCGCCCGAGACGAACTCTCCACGCTCCATCTCTGAGATCGATTCGAGCAGCTCGGCTTCCTCTTCAGGTGTGAGGTCGAAGGCCTCGTCGTCCTCGCGCAGCAGCACGGTGACGGTGGAACCGAGCTGCTGGGCACCTCGGATGGGAATGATCCATGAAAGTTGCAACTGGCACCGTTGTGGATGGGAGAGTGGTTGTCGAGGGTGCGAACCTGGCCGAAGGCCCTTGCGGCAGCTATTCGCACGAAACCAAAAATGTCGGCACGGTCGCACAAGACCCGGGCGACGCATCGCGGAAAAATGCAGCCAAAAGGACGCCGAGTGCGGCGCGGGAATATCGGTAGGGGATCTCGGCTTCACGCCGCATTCCGCTTGAAGTGATCTATTGGAAACACAGCATTTTGGCCCATGAGCCATCCTGCCGCTAGGCCGAACGGCTCATAAAGCGACTGCGCTCTGTCGCCGTTCTAGTTCCTACACGGTGAAGAGGAATCTGACCGTGAGGAACTTACGTGAGAATCATTTTTGTAGCACTGGCGCTTGTGCTTTCCTGTTGCATGCTTCCAACGGCGACACTGGCTGCGGACGGACTGTACGAACAAATTCGTGATCTAAGCCGCCTTTCCGACCCAATTTCATTTGCTTCGGAACATCCGGTGGAAGGTGCGCCTGCCGAGCTTACCGAGGACGAGCAGGAAATCATCGACCTGTTTTTGCCGATGACGCATCTTGTGAGTCATGCCGGCATGACTTTCAAGGTCGTTGTCGTCACCGACGACAGCCGCGATGAAAGTCCGGTTGCAACGTCCTACTTCTTCGGCACCTGCTCCTTGCTCGTTCAATTGCGAGGAAACACGTTGTACCCGGTCTTGATGGGTTCGCACGACCCGTACCGGAGATGGACCAAGCTGCGCGCCATCCTGGCCCACGAAATCGGCCACTGCTTTCAATACACTGAAGCTGACCGGACCGCTATTGTGCAGGGCAAAAAGGGTCTCAGTCCGACCGATACCCGCAGTGAAGCCGACCGGCACGAAGACGAAGTACGGGCCGATTTGTTCGCCCTGGCATGGGCTGCGGTCTACAACCCGAAGGAATTCGACGCTGTCTACGGCTATTTGCGAGAGCTGCGCCTTGAGCTGGTTCCCAACCTGCCGCGCTACGCCACCGGTGAGGAACTGGCACAAGGGTTAGAGTTCAAGCTGGCCACTGGAGCCGCGAGCCCTTCGCTGCTTAAGGCCGTTGCGACCACCCCGGCGTCTATCCAGCCGGCCACCGAGGCTTCTACCTCGGTTCCCTGAGGACCGAGGAGAACATCGCGACGCCCTGCTCGGTGAAGGCGTACGGGGCGGTGCGCCGGCCGCCGTGCCCGTTGGCCCACTCTTCGCCGTCTCCACCGAGACTTGTCCGTACAATGTACGGATGCTATACTGGCTTCTACCGCAAGGAGAGGAACATCACGATGCGTAGCCCCGCGAAACGCCTGGAGGACCGGCTCGAGGTCCGTTTGTCGCCGAAGGCGAAGTCCATGCTCAAGCGCGCCGCATCGGTCGAACGCAAGACCGTCAGCGCCTTCATCGTCGACAAGGGGTTGGCGGCAGCCGCCGAAACGCTTGCAGACCGCAGCGAATTCCGTCTCAGCGCCAAGCAGTACGACGCTTTTATCGTGGCCCTGGATGCGCCGTCGAAGCCCCGCCCGCGCCTGGAGAGGCTGCTCAAGACACCAAGTGTTCTCGAGTGATCGACGACGGGTCGATCGAGAAGCTGCGGCGCCAGCACGTACTCGACGGCTTCGACTGTGGCAAGGAAGACCTGAATCGCTTCCTGAAACACCACGCGTGGAACAGCCAGCAGGCACACGGCGCCCAGACCTACGTGCTTGCGAAGGACCTGCGAGTCCTCGGCTACTACAGCCTGGCAGCCGGGTCGGTGGCCCACGACGAGGCGACCGTGCGTGTCAAGAAAGGACTGCCCCGGCACCCGATCCCGGTGATCCTGCTCGCCCGACTGGCCGTGGATGTGTCCATCCAGGGCAAAGGCGTCGGTTCGGCGCTGCTAAAGGATGCGCTGATACGAACGGTGCGAGCCGCCGACACGATCGGTGCTCGGGCACTGCTCGTTCATGCCAAGGACGATGAGGCGAAGGCCTTTTATCAGCACTTCACGTTCGAACCGAGCCCAAGCGACCCATACCACCTGCTGCTGATCATGAAGGACTTGCTGCAGATGGTCGCAGGATGAGACTTCCACGACGGGTCATCTGGACGTTGCGGCTTGCAGGACCAGATCGGCGATCTCCTGGGGATGCGAGATGAGCGACAGATGGCTCGCGTTCACTTCGATCGTCGTTGCTCCCATGCGTTTGGCCATAAAGCGCTGCAGATCCGGATTGATCGTCCTATCTTGCGTCGAAACCGCGTAGAAGCTTGGCTTCGAACGCCAAGCGGCGTGTTTGGTCTTTCCGGTCAGGAGCGCCTTGTGAAACGGCTGTTGGACCGCGTAGAGGGTCCTCGCGCGGGCCTCGGGCAGGTCGCCGGCAAAATCGCGCAAAAACGCTGCCTCGGTGAGCCTTCCTTCATCGCCGTCGAACACGATGCCTGCCGAGGCGGGTGGCGCGGGGAACTTCTTGGCCAGTTCCGGGTAATCCTCTGCCGCATCCGGCGCCCGTGCGGCGACGTAGACCACGGCGGAGAACCTTTGGGTCAACGCCGGCTTCGGTCACGATCATGCCCGAGAAGGAGTGTCCCACCAGCACGGTCGGCCCGTCCTGCCGAGCCAACACTCGTTGGGTCTCGGCCACCGCATCGTCCAGCGTTGTCAGGGGGTTCTGAACGGAAGTCACGTTCAGCCCCGCTGACTGGAGGCGCGGGATCACCTCGGACCAGGACGATCCGTCCGCGAACAGCCCGTGGACGCAAACAATGTTTCGAGCCGCAGGACCGTTCGCGGCACGCACCAGGCGGGGTATCAGCGCTGCCGTGACACAGGCCGCAAGTGCGGAAGCGAATGTACGACGAGTCACCATGGCGATATCTCCTGAGTGAAGAATTGGCTGGGCGCGGCTCGCTCACGCGGTTATGCGGAGGAGGAGCAGAGCAACGGAGCACACCCATTCGACGAGTTCGTGATCACGTCAGCGTCCCGCACCAACCCGCTGCAATATCGCGACGCAGCGCTACGAACCGATTGCGCGTACCCGCACAGCCGTTACAGGCGTAACCTCGTCGGGGTGTCCGTGTGTGCCTGGCAGAGAAAACGTGTAACTCTCTACTTGGAACGCTTCCTCTTTGCGGGACGAGTCTGGATTTCTGCCGCCTTCACCAATTCGGTCTGTTCGATCATGAAATCAATGAACGCGCGTACACGCGACGGTAAGAGCCGGCCATGCGGATACAGCAGGCTGACGGGGCGTGAGCGCCCCCCGAAAGCTTGCAGCACCTCCACCAGGGTGCCGTCGGTCAAATCCTTCGCGACGATGAACTTATAGGTCTGGAACAGTCCCGCACCGGCCTTTGCCAGCGTCACACCGGCGAGCACATCCTCCGCACAACAATAGTTGCCGACCGAGAAAACTTCCTTCTCGTGACCGTCTTCGTTGAAGAGCCAGGAGATCTGCCGGCCGCTGCTCGGCAAATTGAATTGGATGCACTCGTGGTGCTCCAGGTCGGCGAGTCTGCGCGGCAGGCCGGCGCGCTTGAGATAGGCAGGGCTTGCAACGATCACCAAGCTGGCGTCCTCGATTTGCCGCGCCACCATCGTTGAGTCGGGTTGGGCGCGAAATCGAATCGCCAGGTCGAAATTCTCCTCATGGAAATCGACGTTGCGGTTGCTGATATGCACTTCCAGCTTGATCAATGGGCACTTCGCTCGAAACAACGGCAGCATCGGCAGCAGGCGGTGATGCCCATAGGTCGTCGGCGCACTGATTCGAATGGTGCCTGAGGGCTGCACCTGTTCGCCGGTGACTTTTCGCTCGGCCTCAACCAGCTGACTTAGTGCCCCGCGGCATTGCTCGTAGTAAGTCTTGCCGGCTTCGGTGAGCCGCATGCTGTGCGTCGAGCGCACGAATAGGCGCACCCCCAGGCGCTTCTCCAGGCGCGCGACCGAGCGGCTGACCGCAGCGGGTGTCACCCCCGCCGTGTTGCCGGCCGCCGTGAAGCTGCCGGCTTCACCAGCCAAGCAGAACAACTCGATGCTCCCCAGCAAGATGTCGTCAAATTGCCTGTGCATATTCATTACACCATGTATCAAAAGAAGTGTAGCAAACCCCGTTTATTGCATACCGATGCGCTATTAGAGTCGTCCGTGAAATGGCGGGAGCACCGCTCGGCATGGGAGCCCGACCAGCAGCCGTAAATTCAATTCGTGAGGTGCATCCATGAGCAAGTCAGACAAAACCGTCGTAATCACCGGCGCCACCAGCGGCATCGGCCTAGGCCTGGCGGAAGCCTTCCTCAAGGAGGGCTACAACGTCGTCGGTACGGGCCGGTCCACCGAACGCTTGCAGGCCACCGCGGCAAAGCTAGATGCGGGCGACCGCTTCCTCGGTGTCGCCGGTGACGTCGGCAAGCCCGAGTCCGCCACGAAGGTGTTCGAGCAGGCAGTCGCCAAGTACGGCAAGGTCGACGTGCTGGTCAACAATGCCGGCATCTTCACCGCCAAGCCCTTCGTTCAATTCACGCCGGCCGAAGTGGAGGAGCAGATCTCCACCAACCTGAAAGGCGTTCTGTATCCGTCGCAGGAGGCAGCGAAGCACATGAGCCAGCGCAAGCGCGGCAAGATCATCAACATCACCGCCTCGCTCGGCATCCAGCCGCACACTAGCGTGCCGGCGCTGCTGGCGGTCGCGCTCAAGGGCGGAATCAATCAGGCAACCTATGCCCTTGCCCTGGAGCTGGCGCCATACGGCGTCACCGTCAACGCCGTCGCCCCCAGCGTGGTCGACACGCCGATGCATGCGGCTGAAACCCACGCAGCGCTGGGTAGCCTGCACCCGCTGAACCGCATTGCGCGCGTTGACGAGATCGCAGCGGCAGTGCTGTACCTGGTGAAGGCCGATTTCGTCACCGGTACCGTGCTGCCGGTGGACGGAGGGTTCAGTGCCGGCCGCTGAACTCCTCAGCCGCGGGCGGACCATTGGCCCCGGCGGCGGCTTTGAGCCAGCGTCGCCAGTCGCAGCTCATCAGTTCACAGAAAGTATGGAATGGAGGATCGGCGATGGCCGTCAACCCAAGAACCGCTAACGTCGACCAACGGTTGAAAGACCTCGGCATAAGTCTGCCTCGGCCCCCTATCCCGCTCGGCGCCTATGTCGAAGCGGTGCAGACTGGAAACCTCCTTTTTTTGAGTGGCACGTTACCAGTAGAGGGAGGGGCTCCCAAGTTCCTGGGACGTATCGGAGGCGAGTTGAGCGTGGACGAGGGACGACGGGCGACTCGTCTCGCGGCGTTGAACGCGCTTGCCCTGGCCAAGGAGCATTTGGGATCGTTGGACAAAGTGACGCGTGTGGTCCGTCTCGGGGTTTCACTCGTCACGACTCCTGACTTCCGCGAGCATCCAAAGGTTGCCGATGCGGCGTCGGAGTTGCTGGTCAGCGTATTCGGACCCAGCAAGACTTCAACTCGCCTGGTGTTTGGAATGGCGAGCCTCCCGCTGGGAGTGTGCGTAGTGCTGGAGTTCATTCTCGAAATTAGCGCCTGACCGATTCCTGAATAGTCAACCATGTACGAGTGCGTGTACGTATACGACGCACCACGCTCATCTCCGAGATGCCCGAATTGCGTTGGCCGCTGGTGGTGCCGGCGTCGCCTTGTTCGTCCTGCGTTCTCGAATCCGGGATGCCCGTCCCCCCACCCTAAGGAGCCGAGCATGTCCGCAACCGTTTCGTCCACGTTCTCCCGCCGCTTCCGCCGAGTCGCGGCCGGCCTCGCAGCCAGCCTGGCGCTGGGCGCCCTGTCGGCGCACGCCGCGCCCACGCCCTTCCCGGCCGACTTCCGCAGCTCGCAGGTGGTGAACGCCGACGCGACGATC
>Ga0210409_10001636_pt1 | contig 28426 bp, 20 predicted proteins | sample IncBWH17MmetaG_FD_161649 | JGI IMG/M metagenome (GOLD analysis project Ga0210409, IMG submission 161649) | Forest soil microbial communities from Barre Woods Harvard Forest LTER site, Petersham, Massachusetts, United States - Inc-BW-H-17-M | ecosystem: Environmental > Terrestrial > Soil >...
TCTCGGTGAACGTGCGTCCACGAAGTACGGGAATTTCCGCCGCGCTGAAGTAATCGGCGGAGACGACCGCATCTCGCGCATTGCGCGCCTGATTCGTTGGCAAGTCTGGCTCGCCCTTTATTTGCATACGTACGCTGGCGGGGCCGGTTGCCGGTAAGTCGGAGGTGACAGCCACGGTGTCGGCGCCAGGAATATGTTGTAGACGAGGAATGATTTCTCGAACGAAAGAAACTTGCTGAGCGGCATCCTTGTAGCGTGCGCTATCCAAAGTCACGCCGGCGGTAAGCAGATGGTCTGGCTGGAAACCCAAATTCTGATGCTCGATGACATAGAGTCCGCGAATCAGCAGGCCGGTGCCGATGAGAAGAAACATGGCCAAGGCGATTTCGCCGGTGACCAACACGGTTCGCAGTCGACTATGAGATCGTCCCGCGGAGGCTGCGCGACTTTCGTCTTTCAAAACGGTATTGATATCAGTTCGCGATGCCCTGAGCGCTGGGGCGAGGCTGCACAGCACCGCGGAAAACACGGAGACACCCAGGACGAATAGCAAAACGTTGCGGTCGAGAGTTAATGGGACGGCGCTGATGGCTTCGTTGAAGGTCATTTTTGTGGCAACAAAGTTAATGCCCCAATAGGCGAGGACGAGCGCTACGCCGCCGCCAATTATGGCATTCAATAGGCCTTCGGTTAATAATTGGCGGACGATGCGGAGTCTTCCGGCGCCGAGAGCGATGCGGATGCCCAGCTCTTTTTGGCGGCCGGTGGCGCGGGCTAACAGCAAACCGGCTACGTTGGCGCAGGCCATCAAGAGAACGAATCCGACGGCGGTCATCATCAGAGCCAATCCGTTGCGAATGCCAAAGTTGTAGACCAGGAAATCGGGCAAAGTACGCACGGCGGCGCTCCAACCTTTTTCGGTTTCGGGAAAGTCTTGCTCGAAGCGGCGCGCCAGGTTGCTTATCTCCAGGCGAGCTTGTTCGAGAGTCACACCAGGTTTTAATCTCGCGAAAACATGCAAGTTGTGATCTTTGCGCGCTGCGGTGGCTCGGTCCTCAACTGTCAATGTCAGTGGAGTCCAGAGTTGCGGTGTGAAACCCAATAAACGAAAACTGGCGGGCATCACACCGATCACCACATAGTCTTCACGGTTTAAGCGGATGGTGCTGTCGATGAGTGAAGGGTTCGAACCGAAACGTCGCTGCCAAAGTTCATGGCTAAGGATAACGACGTGATCGCGCCCGGGTTGATCTTCTCCTTCGGAAAAGGTGCGGCCGAGGTGCGCGGCCACTCCCAACACGTCGAAATAATTCGACGAAACAGCAGCGGAAGGAAGGGCCTCCGGTTTTCCCTTCGCGGCCGTCAAACTGACAGTGCGGTACTCGTCCGCGGCGGAGATATCTGAGAAAACATCGTTGGCTTCGCGCCACGCAAAGTAATTTGGCGCAGAAACAGGATTCGAGTCGGGGAGAAATCCTCGAGCGGGGTTGATGGAAGTCACCACGACCACGCGATCTGGTTCGTGGACGACCGGACGCCGCAGCAGAAAGGCGCTGACGAGACTGAACATGGTGGCATTCACGGCGATGCCGAGGGCCAAGGTGATAACGACGGCAATTGTGAATCCGGGATTTTTGAACAATGCGCGCACGGCGTAGCGAAGATCTTGAATCAAGACTTCCAGGCCGGGTAGTCCGCGAGCGTCGCGATGCTGTTCGATGGCTTGTTGTGTTCCGCCGAAACGGATCAGTGCCTGACGCCGAGCTTCCTCAGGGGATAAGCCGCGCTGCAGATTTTCTTCGATGGCCAATTCGAGATGGGCGGCCAATTCGGCGTCCAGGTCGTGGTCCAGTTTCTTGCGGCGAAAAATACAGATGACCCGATGAAAAAATTGTTGCAGCCGGTCGATCATTACTCGCCACCTTCCTGCATACCGAGAACGCGACTCATGACGCTGGCCAGTCTTTGCCAGTTCACGGCATCCTCAGAAAGTTGTTTGCGGCCTTTTTTGGTAATGGAATAAAACTTGGCCTTGCGATTGTTGGACGAGACGCCCCACGCGCTGGAGATCCATCCGCGCTGCTGCAATCTGACTAGCGACGCATAAATGGTGCCCTGATTCAGAAAAACTTTATCGCCGCTGACTTGCTCGATGCGGCGCGCGATGCCGTAACCGTGCAACGGGCCCATGGCGGTGAGAGTTTGGAGGACCATAAGGTCCAGAGTGCCTTGTAGGAGGTCAAGTTTGGCAGCGGTCATGTGGCTCCTGTGGTATGGCCACAAGTGTGCCACGAGTTATGTGGGAATACCACAGGAACTGAGCATTCCCACCGACTATATCTCCAGTAACGCGACTTCCATGATAAGTCTTTGTCAAGAGGGCAAAAGCTCTCCTGACGCGCTTCGGAGGAGCGCGGGTACAAACTCTTTGGATCCTTCGCCGCGTGTGTTGGCCTCTCAGCCTTGGTTCCTAATGGTTTAGAACCAGACTTCCATTTGCTGGCGCAACCTTTTCGGGCTGCCCAGAAGATTGAGTTGGTGTTCTCCTGCCAGTCTCGAAACTAATCGATGGAAGCATCCGGAGCTTATTGCTCCTTCGCCCAGTCGCGTTAACGGCAAGACCTGGCAGGTCACGCGCCGAAGAAATCCTCCTTATATTTTCGCGCCGTCGTGTTACGCGGCGGCGCAGTTTTCTTTTTCTACTACTAGAAACTCTTTTTGCCGGCGATCCACTGCAACCAAATACGCTACCAGCTTGCGCGCCACTGCTAGTGTCGCGCGATTGGCGTTGCCTTTCTGCTTCTCCCGGTCATAAAGCATCGCCAGCTCCGGGCTGTTTCGCGGGGCCATCTTGGCCGCTTCGATCAGCGTGGTTTGCAAATGTTTATTACGCTGCTTCGAAAGCGGCGTGCGCTGAACAGTGGTTCCCGAACTCTTCTCTGCTCCACACAGCCCGCAGTAACTGATAGCTTTCTTGATCGAGGAAAAACACTGCACATCTCCTACTTCCAGAGCCCAGGTCAGCGCCGTGATCGGCCCCACCGCGGGAATGCTCATCAACCGCTCCACTCGTTCCACCAGCAACGCATCGCGCTCCAGCGAGCGCACCAGAGCACTCTCGGTCTTCTGCAAGCGCACCACCGTTTCGCGGCACAGTCGCAGCAGCGAACATAAACCTTCGTCGATATCCGGATTCGTGGCCAACAGTTCGCGGAAATAGCCCGCTTTGTGCAGCTGCTGCTTGAAGTTGAGTCTTTTATTGATGCCATTTACTGCCGCGGTCTTACTCGGTGTGCTTTGCCCGGCCCTATTGAAGGCGGAGGACAAGCCATTTCTTCCCGGGCCTGTTCGGGTTGTATCGACTGTGCCAGCCAATGGGGATTTGAATCCGTACGGCGTAGCTTTCGTGCCACCTGGATTCCCCGCGGGAGGGACGATCCAGCCAGGCGACGTTCTAGTTTCAAATTTCAATGCCAGTACGAATCTCCAGGGAAGCGGTACAACGATCGTCGATGTGCCCGCAAACGCGCCAGTAACGCTGTTTTTCCAAGGGACGGACGGTTCCACTCGGATTGACCACCGCGCTGAACGTTCTTCAAAAGGGTTTCGTCCTGGTCGGTAACTTCCCATCTCCTGACGGGTCTTGCGGGAGCGCCTTGGCGGGATCGATTCTGGTGATGGACAAAAACGGACACGTGGTTTCGACTATTACAGATAGCGTTCAGGGACCATGGGATTCTGCACTGTTCGACGAGGGAGGCACGGCAAAATTTTTCGTTGCCAACGCCCTGAGCGGGGCGGTTGTGCGTTACGACCTAAATGTCAGTAATGTCCGTAACTCGGGCGTGGCGGTAACAAAAGCGACGCAAATTGCATCCGGCTACTTGCATAATTGCGACCCAGTCACATTTGTCGATGCGCCTACAGGGCTGGTCTACGATCCATCGAAGGACGTCCTCTACGTGGCTTCATCCGCGGACAATGCTGTGTATGCCTTGAGTGACGCAGCGGATCGAACCCATGATGGAGGCATCGGCACATTAATTTACGAAGACCCGAAACACTTGCACGGTGCGCTTGGATTGGCGATGTCGCCAAACGGCCATTTGTTGGTGACCAACAACGATGCGATCAACCCCGATCCTCTGCAACCAAGTGAACTCGTTGAGTTCACCGTGGAGGGGCGGTTTGTCAAACAGATATCCCTCGATCCAAGTCCCGGGGGGTCATTCGGACTAGCGGTGGAAACGGTTAATAGAAAGAGCGCAAAGCTCGCCGCGGTGGAGGATAGCGTCAACCTTTTCCTGATTTGGACATTGACGGCACCGGAATAAATCGTTTGCCAAACCCTGGATACTAACCGACTGAAAAATTTAGCTCCCCAGCCTATATTCGAGCTAGCGACTCTTCCTTTTCCCCGGCGGGCGACGTGCGGCTTGATCGGATCGGCAAACTAAACGGACTCGACCCGGAAAGTCACGCTTTAAAGCGGAGTGTGACTTCCAGCCCGCGTCGTTTTAGGAGAATACCGGATTCACAAATGACCGCCTTTGGATCGGGGCATTACGCGAATTACGTCCTCGATAGTTAATCCGGCCTGTCCCCAGAAGAACCAGCAGTCATCCGCGGTTGAAAGAAGTCCGAATTTAATTAGATATTTCGCCGGGGGCCGTTTATTGTCGGACTCCCACCTTGAAATCGACATTGCAGAAGCACCGACACGTTTGCCCAGTTCAAATTGACTTATTTCCAGAGAAGCCCGAAGTGCGATAATTCTCTTTCCGAGATTGGCTTTCACGATTCACGAACGGAAGTTTTATCGGGCTTGGACGCCATCTAGCCCTCACGAGACCACATGATCATGCTACGCCCGGAAGGCTCAAGTCACGAAATGTGACAGTGTCAGCGATTAAGTGACCTGGGAACCTCGCTGGAGAGAGGTTGCAAATGTCAGATGAAGAGTGGGTCAAAACGCTTGCAGACGGCCGGCGCGTTAAATTCACCTATCAAGAATTGCCAGTGGACAGTGCATTTATCACCGCGCAAGTTGCAGGAAACGAGGTCGTCTACTCGGTCGTACTAACCAAAATAAAAAACCCGCTTAGCCGGGACAATGTTGAAAGTCATTTTGCTGGCGAGCTTGCAAAGAAGTAGCCCTGCTTATTAGAACGAAGCCATTCCAGGCGTCCACCACATAAGTAAGTGATTCCGTCCAAGGTCACTGTGACTGATCGATGATTGGCGCCTCGGGGGGTGGCCCTCAGCAATCACCGAGCCGACGAATATGGTGGGCGTCAAAACCGAGCGCACGCAAGGCACTTAGGCTACTGCAGCATGCTTCTCTGGGCACATTTCTCGGGCGTTTAATGCCAGAGTGATAAGTTCATCGTCGACCGAAAAGACCGCATCCACGCCGTGAGATAAGGCTTTTTTTTCGATGTCAACGCTCGGAGTGGTGGTCATAAAAAAAAGAGGAACATGTGGCATTGATTTCTTAAAATTATCGGTGACTTTGAAGTCATGAACGCCATTGACCACGATAATAGCGACATCCGGGAGCAACGTGTGGGCCTTCTGGACAGCGGCCAGATTCCGCGGAGCCTTGCCGCAGACTTGAAAATTGTGTTGCAGATTGAAGAAATTATCGAGCTTCTCGCAGAATGTGGGGTCATCACAAACTAGAAACACACGGATCACGACGCCTCCTTAACAATTGGCCACTGGGATGACGAATTGTTTCGCGGGAACCAGTACTAGGTCCCGGGTCCCACAGTTTATCTGTGTCCGAGTGGTCCGACGGCTTCTCCCAGGAGGACGCCTGCGGGTGAAGCTGTTGTTGGGCTTATAGGGTTCCTTCAAGGGGCGCGCAATTCCCGATAATACGTACGGATAAATACGTTTTCGATGATAATATAGATACGTATCTATTACGTACCTAGACGGTTAAAGGTTGGCTCACATGGGAAATGTTAAACCGCGAGTGAAATCTTCAGATGTGCTGCTCTCGAATGCACATGGAGCGATGGGTCCACTATTGCCGGCGCTTTTCGAGTCACCAGTGATGGGTGTGGCTTTGCTCGATGGGCAGTTTCGTTTTCGGGCCATCAATGGAGCATTGGCGGCAATGAACGGCTTTCCAGTTTCGAGCCATATCGGGAAGAAGCTTCGGTTTGTCCTGGGCGGTTCCTCAGCCACAATAGAAGGACTTGTGCGGCAGGTTCTTGAGACTGGCGAGCCGATCCATAACCTGAAGGTGACGGCAAAGTTGCCGACCAGGCTGGAGGTTGGACACTGGGTAGAAACTTATCTTCCGATTCGGGATTTGGAAAATCGCGTCACGCAGGTCGCTGCGTTTGTGGTGGAACTGACTGGATTCAAGAATTTTGAAGTGTCTCTGAATCACATCATAGGGAATCTACTGCACGTGAACGCAGGCTTAAAAACGGAATTGCAGTTCTTCGCCACTAGCGGGCATTCGTCGGATGGAAGCACCGGGTTGCTGCCGCGAGCGATCGAGTTGATTGACGATTGTATTGGGTACGCAAGAAGTATCAGCGGCCTATCGCGCCGGTATATTTCCGCCGATGTTCCCGGCGTGCCAGCCAATAATGACGATGTCTATGCAACCGGAGTGAACAAGGCTGACCCGAGCATAAAACTCGGCGGTGAACACTGGCGTCGAATGCTATCGGGACGAGAACACGAAGTATTGAAGTTGTTGGCGGATTGTAAAAGCAACAAAGAAATCGCCAGCGAAATGAACATCAGCGTGAGGACCGCGGAAACATATCGCGCACGAGTGATGATGAAGCTGGAGCTGCCGTCCATAGGTCATTTGGTTCGCTTCGCGGTGCGAAACAATATTATAAAAGCGTAGCAAAGAGTACTCTCCAGTCCAGTCCAGGTCTTCCAGGAACTTCACGGCGGCGAAATGTTCCTCAGTTCCCCCAAATGCAGACCAAGGCGCGTAGAATGGCGGCACGAGGTGTGGAATGCCTGTGGAAGAAATGAAATCGATAAGCTCTGGTTAATGCGTTTGTGGGACGAATAAATCTTGCAATCAGGTTTTGGGGGCCAGACCGAATGTAAAAGGAGAGATGCAATGACTAGACAGGGGGTCACACTAGTATCTGTTTTAATTTTTGTCGGGGTAGTGTTGATTGCTTGCGCGAAGCCCTACCACGAGGAAAACGAACGCTACGTTTTCGTGTCCACAAATATTAACTTGCCGTATTGGCAGGAGGCACAGGCGGGTTTTTTGGATGCGGCCAAAACGCTGGGGGTAAAGGGTGAACTCACCGGCCCCACAACATACGACCCGAATGGAGAAGTAGGGATTTTCCGGCAGGTCGTGGAACAGAACCCCGCAGGAATCTGCCTCTCGGCGGCGAGGCCTGAAATTTTTCAGGGTGATATTGACAAGGCGGTGGCCCAGGGCATCCCGGTGATCTGCGTGGATTCGGATGTGCCTGATTCAAAACGCGTGATGTACATTGGAACCGATAACTTCAAGGCCGGCAGAGAGAGCGTGAAACGGTTCGCCACTCTCGTCGCGCATCAAGGGAATTTTGCGGTCGTCACCATTCCGGGACAGCGCAACATGGACGATCGATTGGCGGGCGTGGCGGACGCGCTAAAGAATTATCCAGCTCTTAAACTTACCAAGATTCTCGATGATAAGGGGGATGCGCGAAGCGCGTTTGATCAAGTTTCCGCGCTACTGCAGCAAAAAGAAAAAGTAGCCGGAATTATTTGCCTGGAGGCCACCGGAGGATCCGGCGCCGCCGAAGCGCTGCACCGCCTGAACATGGAAGGCAAGTTGCCGGTCGTGGCCTTCGATAACGATCCGGAGACGCTGGACTGGATCGACCGTGGGGTCATCAGCGCAACCATTACACAAAAACCCTATGTCATGAGTTACTACGGGCTGAAATTTCTCGACGACTTACACCACAACGCGGTACATCAGTTTAAAGACTGGAGAACCGCGCTAGCAGCGCCAACGCCAACTTCCGTAGACACCGGCACGGTGATAGTCGATAAGAATAATCTCAAGACTTATCGCGAGGCTCTGGCCGAGCATCCTAAGGGGCTGTAGAGACCAACTCTTAGATCGATGTCATAACGAAGCCGGCGTCGCGACGGCCCGAGCAACGCGGCTCACGGCGGTAAGCTGCGTGAATTGACTTGCCGTAACTGCGCTCCTAAGATGTGCTGTCCTTAAACCATGATTGGCCAAACCATCGCCCACTATCGAATTATTGAGAAGCTTGGTGGCGGCGGAATGGGCGTGGTGTACAAGGCTGAAGACACCAGTCTGGGCCGCTTCGTGGCTTTGAAGTTCCTACCAGAAAATGTAGCTCACGATCCACAAAGTTTGGAACGTTTTCGTCGCGAGGCTCGCGCGGCGTCGGCTCTAAACCATCCGAATATCTGCACGATTTATGAAATTAATGAGAGTGAAAGCCAGACCTTCATCGCCATGGAATTGCTGGAGGGCAACACCCTCAAGCATCTGATTTCCGGGCAGCCGATGGAAATTGAGACGGTGCTGGAATTGGGCATACAGATCGCCGCGGCTCTGGATGTGGCCCATAGCAAAGGCATCGTGCACCGTGACATCAAGCCGGCGAACATTTTTGTTACCAAGCATGGGCAAGCCAAGGTGCTGGATTTTGGGCTGGCGAAGCTCACTATCAACGAGGTTGGCGGCGCCACCTCCGCCCCAACTTTGACCATGGAAGAAAATCTGACCAGTCCGGGCACCGCGATTGGAACGGTCGCGTACATGAGTCCGGAACAGGTGCGCGGAAAAGAACTGGATGGCCGCACGGATCTCTTCTCTTTTGGCGCAGTGCTTTATGAGATGTGCACCGGTTCGCTGCCCTTCCAGGGCGATACGTCCGGAGTGATCTTCGAAGCGATTCTCAATCGCGCGCCGGTCGCGCCGGTGCGCTTGAACCTGAGAGTTCCTGCCAGGCTCGAAGAGATCATCAACAAAGCGCTAGAGAAAGATCGCGAGATTCGCTGCCAGTCGGGCGCTGAACTGAAAGCCGACCTCAAGCGGCTGCAGCGCGACTCTATATCAGGGGCTGCGGCGCATGTGACATCGGATATGGTGCAGAGACCGTCTTCGAAGAAATGGCAAATAGGCGGCGCCATCGCCGCAGCATTGGTCATTGTTAGCGCGCTCGCGATATGGTTTGCCTCGCATCGTGGGACCACATCGAAAGTCACGCAAGCGACATCCACTGCGCGGCGCTTAACTTCGAATCCCACCGAGAATCCCATCTCTGTCTCGGCAATATCTCCCGACGGAAAGTACTTGGCGTATTCCGACCGGACCGGCACCTTCTTGCGGCTCGTGTCCACAGGCGAAGTGCACTCTCTATTGTCAAAGAATAACGACGTTCAATACATGAGCTGGTATCCGGATAGCACGCGGTTGCTGATTTCTTGGCCACCGTCCCCGGCCGCCAAGATGGGCCTGTGGGTGATGCCCATTGTGGGTGGAAACCCGCGGCAGCTCTCCGAGGAGGGTTGGTCCGCTGCGGTGTCTCCGGATGGCTCGCAGATCACATTTCTAAAGACTGCAGTCTACGGCGAGACCGGTTCGGAAATCTGGATCATGCGCGCAGACGGCACCGATCAACGCAAAATCATTTCGGGCTCAGGCGATGGCATGGTATTTTCCTCGCCTGTGTGGTCCCCGGATGGACACTGGATCGCGTACGACAAGTTTCACTTTGGAGCCTACCGCGTCGAAGCGTGGATCGAACTTTTCAATCTGGAGCACGGGACCAGAAGCGTAATTGTCACTCAACCCCGGCTGGAGTGGGGCCTCGAATGGCTGGCCGATGGACGGATGCTTTATGCTGTGGCCGAGCCACCGCCAAGCCGGAATACTTCGAATTTTTGGGGCCTCGCCATGGACTCGAATACCGGCCGCCCCGTCGACACTCCTGCCCGGATCACCAGTGGCGACGACTACGTAAATCAACCCAGTGTCACCGCCGATGGTAAGAAACTTGTGTTTAGCCGATTCCGACCACAACTGGATGTTTACGTGGCGGAGTTTTTCGCCAAGGGCCCGCACCTAGGTACGCCCCGCCGCCTCACGCTTGACGACGCCGACGACCTCCCCTTCGATTGGACCTTTGACGACAGTTCCGTACTGTTTGTTTCGAATCGCACCAACTCCACCAACATCTTCAACATTTTTCGGCAGCGGATTGATGAAAGCTCCGCGGAAATGTTGGTCTCCGGTCCAGAACAAAAGCCGATCTCGCGACTGAATCCGGACGGATCTCAGATCCTGTACCTGGCGTCGGTGAATCCGGAAGATAGCGGGGGGAGGCGAATGGCTGAGGTTCAAAACGAACCGCAAGTCGTGCGCCTGATGCGCGCGCCTATCCAGGGAGGTCCCTCGCAAGTTGTGCTGGAAGCTCCGAACATCACTAATTTCCAATGCTCGCGAGCGCCTGCTGCTACTTGTGTGTTAAGTCAGCCAGATCCAAAGGTATTGGTTTTTTCCGCGTTTGATCCCATAGAGGGCACTCTGCGCCGGGTCGCTAAGCTTGACCAAGTGCCAGGTGGCTGGAACTTTAGCCTTTCTCCGGACGGGACGGTCATTGCCGCGGTCGAACATAGCGCCATTAAACACCAGATTCAATTAGTCTCACTGTCAGGCCAGCCCACCCGTGTGATCACCGTGAAAGACTGGAATAATTTAGGGTCCGTGGACTGGGCGGCGGACGGCAGAGGATTTTTTGTCGCCTGCAACCCCACGGGCCGCTTGGCCACACTCTTATACGTGGACTTGGCTGGGAATGCGACCTCGCTTCAGAAAGTGAAAAACTTCTCGGCCTCTTGGGCGATTCCTTCGCACAACGGCAAGTACGTGGCTATTCCGGCGCCGACTACGGAGTGCAATGTGTGGATGGTGGACAATTTTTGAGCCGGTGGCCTGTCCCTGTAATAATGTCATATGAAACCTTGGAGACTTTTTCTTTGGGTCAGCGGCGCGATACTGATTGCACTTGCGCTTTATGGAGTGCGGCTGGTCTGGCGTGGATTTAGCACCGCCGACCAGCCGTCGTTTTTAGAAACTGTGGTGGCGCGCACGGCGCGCAACTTATCCATCCCGCGGAAGGCGCGGCTGGAGGCGAATCCGTGGCAGGCGACGGATGAGGTTCTGAAAGAGGCGCGTGAGAGTTATATCGATCGCTGCGCGGTTTGCCACGGGCCCGACGGCTCCGGGCAAACGCAAGTCGGCGGCAGTCTTTACCCTAAGGTTCCAGACTTACGTTCGCCGCGAACGCAACGGCTTACGGATGGGGAGATCCGTTACATTATTCGCAATGGCGTGCGCTTGACGGGCATGCCGGGCTGGGCTAAGCCGCACGACGAGCAGAGTGATGATAGCTGGAAGCTGGTGCTGTTTATCCGCGGGCTGGGGTCGCCAAGCAAAGAACAACAGCGGGAACAGGTGTCCACGGCAAATTCGGCGCGTTACGTGGGCTCGCAATCGTGCGAGAAGTGTCACGCGCAAATTTACGAACACTGGCGAAAGACGCCGATGGCCAATGTAGTGCGCGATCCCCGGGAACATCCTGACGCGATCATTCCTGATCTTTCGACGAATACCATTGCGAAGTTTACGAAGGACGATGTCGCGCTAGTTTACGGCAGCGTTTGGAAACAGCGGTACTTCACGAAAAGAGGAGACGATTATTTTCCGGAGCCAGCGCAATGGGACATTACCGGGCACGTTTGGCGGAAGTATTTCGTGGCCAAGGGGACGGATTGGTGGGAGCCGTTTTATCCGCCGGACAATATGCAGCGGCCCACGGGGCCGACGTGTGACGGGTGCCATTCCGTGGACTACAACATCCACACGAAACAAGTGGCGGAGTGGAATGTCGGCTGCGAGAAATGCCACGGCCCGGGAAGTGAGCACGTCGAGCATCCAACTCGCACCAACATTTTGAATCCAGCGCGAATGGATTATGTGCAGGCCAGCGATGCGTGCATTCAGTGCCATTCGCAAGGGCGCCCGCCGGTGAGTCCCATCGAAGGCAAATATTACGACTGGCCTGTCGGCTATCATGTGGGTTTGGGCTTGCAGGATTTTTGGCAACTGGAAGAGCACACGCTGGGCGAGACCAGCTTCACGCACTTTCCCGACGGCACCGCGCATAAGAACCGGATGCAAGGGAATGATTTTGTGCAGAGCGTTATGTACCGACGCGGGGTGACCTGCTTCAGTTGCCATGACACGCACGGCACGGAGAACTACGCACAATTGAGAAAGCCGGCCGACAAATTATGCCTGGATTGTCACGGGCCGCTTTCGCTGAACGGCCCTCGCACCGGCACGCTCGAAGCGCATACACATCACAAAAAAGAATCGGCGGGAAGTAGTTGCATTGCTTGCCACATGCCGAAAATTGCTACGACTATTGCAGACGTCAAGGTGCGCTCGCACACGTTTGCGTTTATAACGCCGGCGATGACCGACAAATATAAAATTCCTAATCCTTGCACGACGTGCCACACGGATAAGACCACCGCTTGGGCTGCGGAAGAATTACGACGCTGGCCGGAGCGCTCGCCGTGGCGCTTGGACTGAGGCATAGACCCGAGCGGCGGTTCTAATCCCGAGAGCTAGCAAGCGAGTTCATCGCTAAGAGCATCTTCGTGCTAGAATCCTGCTGCCACCGGCTGTAGATGATGGCTTCTCGTATTGCCTCCGTATGGAAAGCCTGCTGTTAGCAAATCAGCAATAGAATCTGGGAATACAAAGGGCTTTCTCCGACCGCACGAACCTCGCTTAGCAAAGGGCGATTCGCATCGTGACAGCGAATCAAACTTGAGGTCAAAGAGGAGAAGCCGTTAGGAAGGTTTATCCATGGACGGTGATGCCAAAGACACCAGAGTTTTCCCACCGCTGGGGCCTGCAATCAAGGTTCTGATGGTATGGCCGAGTTTTCCGGCCTCGTTTTGGAGCCTTGGTGAAGTGATGCAAATAGTTCCGGAGCGCGCGTTGGTGCCGCCGCTCGGGCTGATCACGGTGGCCGCGCTTTGTCCGGCCCACTGGAAAATTCGTTTAGTTGACCTGGCATTTCAAGAGTTGCGGGATGAGGACATCCTGTGGGCCGACCTTGTGATGGTGAGCGCGATGGCGGTCCAGCGCAAAGGCGTCCGGCTAACACTCGAACGCGCTGCCAAGTTGAATCGGCGGACGATGATAGGAGGTCCCTACGCCAGCAGCGATCCGGACGCACTGCTGCCGCTTGCTGACCATGTAGTCGTTGGTGAGCCGGATGAAACGTTCGGAGAGATTGCGTTGGATCTGGAGCGCGGCTCAGCTCGCAGGCTCTACCATATTGTGGAAAAGCCCGATGTCAGCCGCACCCCGGTGCCCCGCTTTGACCTGTTGGCATTGAACGAATACACGTTCATGTCCGTGCAATTTTCGCGAGGCTGCCCGTTCAGCTGCGAGTTTTGCGACATCATCACCATCTATGGACGGCGCCCCAGGACGAAATCTGCGACGCAGTTGACCGGAGAACTTGACGCGCTTTTGCGACTGGGCTGGCGGAAAGATGTCTTTGTGGTCGACGACAATTTTATCGGAAATCACAAGGCCGCGCTGGAGCTCGTCCACGAGTTGGAACGGTGGCAGAGCCGCAATGGTTATCCGTTCGGGTTCTTCACCGAAGCTTCCATTGATCTGGCGTCGCGCCCGGCGCTGCTGGACGGAATGGTCAAAGCGAATTTCTGGCGGGTATTCATCGGAATCGAATCGCCCTCCGTAGAGGCGCTAAAGGAAACCAAGAAATTCCAGAATCTCCGCCGCGACTTAATGGACAGCATCCACTTTATTCAACAGCGTGGGCTTTGGGTCATGGGCGGCTTCATTGTCGGTTTTGATAGCGACCCACCAGATATTTTTGATCGCCAGATTGAATTCGTAGAACGTGCTGCGATACCGTGGGCCATGACGGGAATCCTGCAGGCTCCGCCTACCACTCCGTTATATGAACGGATGAAAAAAGATGGCCGGCTCCTCGAAAACAAGCCCGAGCCGAACAACTTTGAATCCCCGAACTTCCGAACCGTGCTGCCCCTTCCCGAACTGCTCGATGGAACGAAGCGCATGCTGCTTACGCTTTACGATCCGCAACGCTTTTATCAACGGGTGCTTGATTCCCTGGAACGGTGGCAGCCTCAGCCGGAACAGAAAGGCTCGGCGATTTCTTTGCGGTATCTGTTGAGGGTGCTGCTGAAATCTGTTTGGAAGCAAGGGGTGATCTCTCGCTATCGTGGAGCTTACTGGCGCTTTATGCGTGGGCTGATGACGCGCTGGGGCCTGCAGCCGCAGAAGAGGCGCCTGGGATTCGAGTTGGCGCTCTCCGGTCACCACTTCATTCGCTACGCGCGACAAGTCGCCGACGCTTTGGAAACTGAAAGCCGGCAGGCAGTTCAGTTCATGCATTCGGGATTTGTTCCCCAGCCGGATGGACAAACGACGAATCTGGTGCAGATCAATTAGAGCAAGTTGCGCCACCTGACGGGTTAATGCGTGGGTGATGGGTTATTCCGGTACTTGGTTGGTTTTCATTATCCGGTAACGACTTTTCGAGAGTTTAGCTGCGATGGGTGCATTCGTCCTAACGGGGCTGGTCGAAATTCAAACGGAATAATCTGAGTCGAAGACCGCAATTCTTCCTGTAAATATCCTTCGAGATTGAGATTTTGGGGCATGAGGTGCGGTCACTACTTATGCTCGATCGATACTTGAGAGTGTAGCCGCTTTACAATGTCGGCTGCGGTGATGGGTCTCCAGGTTAGCGTAACTCGTTCGGCGGCCTCTGCAGATTTCGCGGATTCCGCGCGCGCAGTGGCGGAGATGGCGACGCTTTGAATGTGTACAAACTTGACGTCTTGAATCAAATAAAGCCTGCCTTGGGAACCTTGGGCTCCGTAGTTGCTCGTGAGGATAGCTAACGCGGATTGGCCGCAGCTAACCAATTGCGTTGGAGTGCCCAGCACGTTTTCGATGGTGATCGAGGACACCGGAGCGTAGGTTTTTTGATTGAACGACTGTATCGTGAAATTGGTGGTGTTTGTTTGTGCCGCCGTTTGACCGAGAATGAAAACAAGGTTCAGGGCAGAGTCGGGAGCGACCAGGCCGGAAGCGTGGAAGTCGCCGATTACCGCTCGGGTGGCAGGATCGGCGACCTTGCCACTGTCGCTGTAGATCAGCCCGGTTCCGAAATCGGAGTGAATTGCCGCCGTCGTGCTGTTCAGAATATCCGTACCTGTAGCGAGGTAGGAAACTCCGGAAGGCGTGACCTGCAGCGTAGACAAAGGGGTTCCGTAGGCGTCTCCCGTCAGCAATTGATCCGTGGAACTCCAGGCCAAGGAAGCAAGACCACCTGACGGGATTGCGGACCGGTCTACAACGTAATCGGGACGCAGCACCGCATCATCGTAAATCACGATGCCGCCGTCATCGGAAGGCGTTTCTTCGAGATTGAATAGATTGAGCGCCGTCGTGTGCGGATTCTGCGGAGCGGCTACCAGGTTCCCGGCCCAATATGCTTTGGAGTCCACAGGATCGCGCAGAACCCAAGTCACCGGATTGTTGAGAGAAGGAAGTTGTACCTGAGTTTCCTCGGTGGCGCTTCCGAAGCCCAGATACAAATATTGGCCGCCCGCGCCGACGCTCAGGAGGTCCGGATTCGCTCCAACCGCTTGTATTGTTGCGATGGCCGCGGTGACCGGATTAATCGCCACAACCGAGTTGGGGTACTGAGTTTCGTAGTCCGCGGTTCCGACATACAAAAGCGCGCTGTTGGCGTCATAAGCCATCGATAATCCGGCTAAATCGAGTGGAGTAATCTGTGTAGCAACGCCGGCGGGCGGCGCAGGATCGACTGAGAAGCTAAGGGTGTTGGTAGCCTGCAGGCCGGAGGCCGAGTCATACACGCCGACAGTAATCTCGCCGCTAGCCGTGAGCGCAGAAGCCGGGACAGTAAAGGTGAGTTTCTGAGGATTCACAAAGGTCGTGGAGAAAAACTGGTTGGAACCCACGAAGCAAACCGCACATCGGCCGAGATAGATTTCTCGAGGTTCGGGGCTACCCGCCGATTCCCTGGAGATCGGCCTTGGCCTGTTGCTCGGCGTCTTTTGTGGCGTGCTTGGCGTTGACGTCCGGCTTCAGTTGATGGATGGCTTTGTTCAGGCCCTGAGCCTTCTCTCCGTCAGCGACCTTGCAGCCGGACACATCGGCACTGGTGTGCACAGCCGTTACGTTGGCGCGGAGACAATTGAAATCGATTCCTAGATTGTGGCTGGCGTGAAGGGTTGCAAGGCATTCATCCAGTGCCGTGAATGACGCACACGCATCGGTAGCGGTTGCGTTAGCGGCCAATATTCCGTGGGCTTGCAGGCTGGGAGTGAGCTTTTTCTCTACTTCGCTTCTGCTTCCGAGCGCGTCGGTGGAATTCCTGGAATCTTTCTTGACCCACTTGATCGGATTAAGAGAATGCAAACTGGGCGAATTATCCGCTGCACCGGATGCGCCCACGCCCGCGGGGCCTTGCGCCACAGCCTGTTCCGCGCCTAACGTTAAGGAAATCGAAAAACTGAAAAGCAGGACTGCGCTAACAAAAAGTGTTTTTTTCATAGGTGCTCCTTCGTTGAAGATACCGGGTGAAAAGTTGCAGGACGTGGCTTCACATCCAGTAGGCCACAGCGCAGTGACGCCAAGAGCCGCGGCGGAGGGGTACTACGCCAATCGGTTACGCTGACCATGCGAACAGGTGGGGATGTTGTTAGCGGCGCGCAAAGAACTTGCAGATTGAGAGGAGCGAGTCGCTACGCGCCAGGACCGGCAATTCGACTCCGCAGGGCTGTGTCACCCGCGCCGAACTGTGAGCGCGCCTAGAACAATCAATGTGGCGAGGGTTGCCAAGTGAAGGATCACGTGCAGAGTATTCGGTCGGATGCCGTTCCGTTCGGGTAGGAAAGCGTGTGTTGCCCCGAACATCAATTGGTAGCGCGCTGCGCGGATTGGCTCGGAGCGAAACAGATAGGGAACCCACCAGGCCTCTAACTCACCGATGAATAAAAGGCCATAGCTGATCCAGAGCCACCAGAACAGCCACGAGGGATAGGCTCCGCCGAAGTGAATAGCACTGGCAGAGAGTCCAATCGCAAAGGGAATGAGGCTGATTAGCGTCCCAGCGACCAATTTGTGGACGGGGTTCGCCACACGAACCGCCTTAACATCATTAAGCGATCCCAGCGGAATCCAGTCGTGCAAGGCCAGGAACAGCACATGGAAACACTGAAGCGCGAACAACGCGCCGATCGCAACGGAATGCATAACGGTAACGAGTCTACAGCCAATAAGCTTGATTTCTTCGACCCTAGCTTCCGATTGACGCGCTGATCGGATGACATCGCGTAGTTGGCCAATTCTTGCCGTACTCAATTGGCTGCGTAATGAGGGAGCAGAGCCGGTCTCAAATGTGCTGTAATTATCGCGCCATGCGGTTTTTCCAATTCGCGCCATTCGTGGTGATTTTCGCCGTCGGGACGTCTGCGATGGCTCAGAGGCAAAAGCCCGTCGATCACTCAAAAGTGGTCATTGAAGAAGTTGAGCTGGAGGGCAGTCTTTTGCCTAAGGCGGCCCAGGAGCAATTAGTGACCTCCTTGAAGGAGCACGAATGGGAAGAAGGTTCCGAATGGGTAGCTTATTTGGAGCTTATCGTGATTCGTGCAGAGCAAGAGGGTTGGCCGGATAGGGAAAATCAAGGATATTCGGGTTTTTCTGTTGGAGCATCGTGGAAAGCAGTTTGGCGAGAACCCGGACTGCTTCATGCGCAAGTGACAGTGAATGTCAACGAAGGCCAACCAAAAAGATTGGAGAAGATTGAGTTTCGTTGGGTCGACGAGCACCTGGGGCCACCACTTTTCGATTCGAGTGAGCTCCGGAAGCTGGTTCCGCTGAAAGATGGCGAAATATATAGTCGCGACAAGTACCAGGCCGGCCTTTCTGCGGTGGCCGGTGTCTATAAAGAACGTGGATTCATCGAGTGCACAATCACTTCCAATCTAGCTATTAACGACGAGAAGCAAACCGTAGCTCTGATGTTGGAGATAAACCAAGGCCAGAGATACTACTGGGGAAATATTCGGGTGATTGGTCTTAGCCCGGAGCTAGAAACAATCCTAAGGGCACGACTGGCGAAGGATACCGTCGTCAATCCAAAACTCATCGCCGACTTCTATCAGGAGTACAAGGCACCGCTGCCTGTTGGCGCGTCTCCGGAAACTGTGGAGTGGCGACGTAACGAAAAGCTCGCCATAGTAGATATGACGTTTGACTTCAGCACGCCTCCCCCACAAGTAGTCCACGATTAATATTTTACTCGTGGCGGAGTGCGGCCATGGGATCAATGCGGCTGGCTCTGCGCGCTGGAAGCCAGCAGGCTAGTGTCGCGACGCTTAACAGAAGCGCCGGTACAGCGATGAAAACCGGAATGTCGACCGGGCCCTTGGCAATCACCCGAAGGGAAATCACGAGGGCGAGCACCCAGCCAATCGCCGTGCCCCAGATGATTACACCCAAGTTCTCGCGAATAATTTGCAGGACGACGCGCCCGCTGGTTGCTCCGAACGCCAAGCGCAAGCCAATTTCTTTCGTTCGGCGGGCGACAGCGTAGGAAATCACGGCGTAGATTCCCGTCGCGGCGAGTCCCAGAAGCAGTGGCCCGAGGACCGCGAACATGCGCGCGGGGATCCGCCGGAGGTAGAGATTTCGCTCGATGTGCTGAGAAAATGTTCGCACGTCGTAAAGAGGCAGCATCGGATCGAGATCGCGCACCACGGCACGCGCTTCCGAGGCTAGCGCGGTTTCATCCCCGGTGCGCGTCTTCAGGTGAATCTCGCCTGTCATCGAGGGAATATCGCGATACGAGAAATACATTGCGGGCTGCGCGGGCTCGCCGAATGCGTTGTAAACGGCATTGCGCGCGACGCCGATGATCGTGAAACTTCGGGTGCGCGCCTGTAAGCTGCGACCAATCGCGTCCGCGCCATTCAGATAGCGACGAATAAATTCCTCATTGACGATGGCCTGCGCGGGCGACGGCTTGTCGCGCATGTCGGCGAAGTCGTTTCCTTCAAGAAGCGGGATGCCCATCACCTTGAAGTAACCCGGCGTGACGGTATTGGTAATGGCTCGATCCTGGCCCGGCTCGGTGCGCACGCGACCTTCGACGGTGAAGGAGCGCGCCGGAATTCCATGCAAGTCCAACGGAACATTCGTGGCGATGGCGGCGGCCTCGACGTCCGGCAAGGATCGCAGCCGTTCCAGTAGGCGCGCAGCAAATTCGCGCTCGGACGCCTCGTCGGGATTCCGTCCGCTCAAGTCATAGGAGGCCAGCAAAACGCCTTCGGGGCGGAATCTCGGATCCGTTTGACGCGCCGAGCGAAAACTCTGCAAGAAGAGCGCGGCTGCGATGAGAACGACCATCGCAAGTCCGACTTCGGCTGCCATCAGAACTTTGCGGGAACGGCTGCGCGGCGGCGTGTTGGAAACTTCGCGAAGCCCCTCTTGCGGATCCAGCCGTGCGAGATGAACCGCCGGCGCCGCGCTGAAAATCAAACCGCACGCAATGCCAAGAAATATCGCGAATGCCAGGGTGAGTCCATCCACTTTGGTCTGAAACTGGATCGGAAACGCACCAATCATGGGTGCGATGCGCAATGCGGTGGTGCCCCACACTGCGAAGGCTACGCCGAGGCCTGCTCCCAGAAGAGCGAGCAGCATATTTTCCGAGAGCACCAGGCTGGCAATCCGCCAACGTCCCGCGCCCAGGGCAACGCGCACAGCCATCTCGCGCTGCCGGGTGCTGCCGCGAGCCAGCATGAGGTTTGCGGTGTTCCCGCAGACCGCCAACAACAGCAGCAGCATTACACCTTGCAGGATAGTTAGCCCAGTCATCAACATCCGCTGCGGCCCGCGCGGCGCCTTCCAGAAAGGAAAAATCTCGCCGGTAATTCCGGCATTGGCCTCGGGATAATCTCGCGCAAGTTGAGCCATCGCGGTACTGAATTCGGTCTGTGCTTCCTCGGGTGTCGCGCCAGGCTTTAACATTCCGATCAACGAGAAGGCGCGGCTGGTGCGGTCATCGAGGTCGCGTGCTCCGCCGAGCAACGCAGGCGTCATGGTGGCTGGCGCCCACAGTTCGAATTTTAAGGGGGGCATTGTTCCCTGAAATTCCCTCGGCGTGACGCCGATGACGGTAAGGTCGCGCTCGTTAACTCGCAACTTTTGTCCTACAACTTCCGGCGCGCCGCGAAACCGCGTTTGCCAGTAATCATAGGAAATTACAATGACTGGCTCAGTTCCGGGCCGCTCCACTTCCTCGGGTCGAATGAATCGTCCGACAGCGGGCTTCAAGCCCAGCGCGGAAAAATAATTGCCTGAGACGAGTTGCCCGTGGGTCCGTTCAGTCTGACCTTTTTCTCCCACGTTGAACGGGACCATTTCAGATGCCAGGAGGTCACGCAGTGCAGGCAACTGCGTCTGCAAGGCGCGATATTCCAGCCAGGAAGCGCCTGGATATCCGCCGGTATCGGTGCGAGGTTCGACCACTAGAAAGCTCGATGCACCACTCACAGCGGGCAAGGGTTCTAAGCGTATGAGCTGAATCCAGGAAAGGATGGTGGTATTCACGCCAATCCCAATGGCCAGGGAAAGAATGATTACGGCGGCAAGGCCGGGCATGCGGGAAATGCTTCGAAGTGCGTTTCGCAAATCGCCCAGCAGATTCTCGAAAAATGGCAGTCCCCGCTCGGCGCGATAGTCTTGTTTCATGGCCTCCACGCCGCCAAACTTGAGCATGGCCTGCCGCCGCGCTTCGACGGACGATAAGCCGGCGCGAAGATTTTCTTCGGTTTGCAGCGCGATATGCTCGGCAATTTCTTCCCTCAATCGCTCTTCCTGCGCGCGCTGGGACGCCAAGTTGAACAGCCGTTTGAGGAACCGTCTCAAAGATTTCATGACAAATCCTCCGTTTTCACCTCGAAGAAGCGGCCGATGATCGAAGCGGTTTGCTCCCAATCTTTTCTCTCGAGCTGCAACTGCTTGCGTCCTTCGTGGGTCAGTCGATAGAAGCGCGCCCGGCGATTATTCTCTGAGGCGCCCCACTGGGAGGCGATCGCGCCTTCATGCTCCAGCCTTAACAGTACGGGATACAGAGTCCCTTGATTCACAGCGAGTAGATCCCCGCTGATCTGCTCGATGCGCCTGGCGAGTCCGTAGCCGTGCAACGGTCCCAGAACATCGAGGGTCTTGAGGACCATGAGCGCCAAGGTGCCTTGCTGCACTTCTGTTTTTTGTTTCATAGCACCGCCGTGTTGGTTACCAACAGAAGGGTGCCACTTTCCCTTTGGGAAAGCAACAGGTAGGCCGTCGAATCTATCGCGATGATGCGGCACCCAACCCGCATAGGTACGGCATCTTACGACAAAAACAAATGGCTGCCATGACGGCGTAGCTTGCAACTTGACGATAGTCACTATAATGTTAGGGTAACTATCAAATGCCGCAGTCCGGCGGCCCACCATATTCAGGAGGGAGAACGAGGATGCGCCGCACCAAAACTGCGGTAAGACGAATGGCCTCGCCAGTTTCGGGGAGCGCCAAAGAGTCGCGAACGACAAAAAAAGGGCGGGACCGCGCGAGCATCGCTCGGAGAAATGAGCCCGGTCTTCGTGAGCGCAAGAAGGCACGTCTCCGCCAGCAGATTGTAGAAACGGCGTTGCATCTTTTCCGCCAACGCGGGTACGAGAACACGCGGATCGACGACATAGTGCAAACCCTGGAAATCAGCCAGCCGACATTTTTTCGGTATTTCCCCAGCAAGGATGCGGTGCTGCGCGAAGTGGGCCGCCGGGCGTTTGCCCGGCAAGCGGATAGCCTGAGGTCTGAACTCGCAGTCAAGGCCACTACCGAGCAGCGCTTGCGGCGGTTTTATGAAACCTTAGGGAACGTAACCGAAGTGGGGCGCCCACTGTGGCAAGCAGTCATCCTCGCCGGGGCGATGGACCCGGTACGCTCGCCAGAGTTGCGCGGTGCAGAGGCGGCCACCGTTAGATTGCTTCGTGAAATCATCGCCGAAGGGCAGAAGAATGGCGAGGTGACGATGGATTTTCCGACCGTGCACTTGGCCGAATTTATGGAAGGACTTTTCAACACCGTGGTTCGCCAGTGGGCCGTCAACCTTACGGGACCTCACAAACTCACCGAGCGCGTACATAATGCAGTGGAATTTTTCTTGCGCGGCGCCAAACCATAGAAATCGTTTCGACCTTTGTCTCGTTTACAAGAGTCCGCAAGACTTTCGGGAGCGTAACTCACGCGTCCGCGGTGTTTCGAGGTGAGCAATGAAAGCAGCGATCCTGCGTGAATTTAAAGCGCCACTGACAATTGAAGAGGTCGCAACGCCCAAGCTCGAGGCCCACGAAGTGCTGATCGAAGTGGAAGCGTGTGGCGTATGCCACTCGGATCTGCACGTGGCGGATGGCGACTGGCCGCAGATCGTGCCGATCACGAAAAGACCGTTGGTTCTCGGGCACGAAATAGCAGGCCGCGTGGTGGAAAAGGGAGCGGCGGTTACGAATTTGGAGTTGGGCGACAGAGTGGGCGTAGCGTGGGTGCACTGGACCTGCGGGGAGTGCGGATTCTGTCGGGAAGGTAACGAAAACCTTTGCGTCAAACAAAAGATTACGGGCGTGACTGTAGACGGTGGTTACGCAGAGTTCGTGAAGGCGCCCGCGAGCCACGCGTTGAAGATCCCGGACGGGCTTTCCTGCGCCGAGGCTGCACCACTTTTTTGCGCCGGGGTCACGGTGTACCGAGCCTTGCGGCGGGCCAAGATCGAGGCCGGACAGCGCTTGGCAATTCTTGGAGTTGGTGGGCTCGGACATTTGGCGGTGCAAATTGGCCACGGTTTAGGAGCGGTGGTGACCGCCATTGATGTTTCGGACGATAAGCTGGCGCATGCGCGAAGTCTGGGAGCGGATAGCACCTTGAACGCTGCGACCGCGAAAGTCGTGAAAGAATTGCGAGCTGTCGGAGGTGTCCACGTCGCACTGGTTACCTCGGCGGCAAAAGCGGCTTATGACGTGGCCTTTCCTTGCGTCAGGCCGGGCGGGACGCTACTTGTCGTAGGGCTACCCGCAGAGCCTCTTTGTTTCGCCCCGATTATGATGGCGGCATTAGAGGTTCACATTCAGGCCTCCTCGGTTGGCACGCGACAAGATACGAGGGAAATGCTAGTCATGGCTGCCGCGGGCAAGGTCCGTTGCCAACTGAAAACTCGACCGTTGGCGGAAGTCAATGAGGTCTTCGAAGAACTGCGCAGGGGATCCATCCCAGGGCGAATCGTGCTGCTCCCACACTCTTCCTAAAGTGCTCGCTCAAACTATTTATTCCATACGCATACGTTAGATGACTGAAGCTATACACCGTGGCTCTGGTGAATGGCGCTCGCCGCAGGCCGATCAAATAAAATGATGCGACGAATCAAGGTTTAATATTGACGTTAGTCGCTATATTGTGATATTCCCTATCATAATTTTGCATATGTCGGGGCACGGGTTGTGATGGGAAGAATGTCAACAGACTGCGGATTTCCTCTTTGGTGGCGGGCGTCCGCTGCTCGAATTATCCCACGATACGCGTTGGTCTTGCTAACCCTGGTTGGGAATAACCGGACAATCTGAGGTGGGTTTTTAGCGGTACTCTGGCGAATCCGAGAGGAACTATGAAAGCGATCCTTCTAGCTTCCCTGCTGTTTTTCCTTTTCCTCACTCCCGGCGCAAAGGGCCAAGGCGTTGGGGCCTCCGGTGAAATCAGAGGAACGGTATTTGATCCCACCGGTGGTGTAATTCCGAATGCGAGCGTCGAGGCAGTTGATACTGCAAGAGGGACGCACTACACCGCGACAGCGGACGGCAACGGCCAATACGAATTTCCGAACCTGCCGCCGGCGACCTATGAAGTGACGGTGCGTCATGCCGGGATGCAGACCCAGGTACGGAAGGGACTCGAACTGGAGGTGGGTCAGACCGCGACCATGGATTTCCGACTGGCTCTGGAGGGGACGACTGTGCAGGTGGAAGTCTCGGCCGAGCAGGTCGTGGTGGAGACCACGCGAGGCAGTCAGGCCGAGACCCTATCCCAGACCTATATTAATGACCTGCCCATCAACCGCCGGGATTACCTGACCTTCACGCTATTGCTGCCTGGCGTGAGCAATTCCAATACGATTGCCGACAATGCAGACTTTCGCGTTAAGCAAACTCCGCAAAGTGGATTGTCATTCTATGGCAGCAACGGCAGAGGGAACAGTGTCACTGTTGATGGGGGTGAATTCAACGATGATGCTGGCGGGGTCCGGCTCAATCTGAGTCAGGATGCGGTGCAGGAGTTTCAGGTAAATCGGAGCAATTATACGGCGGAACTGGGCGGCGCAAGCGGCGCGACGATTAACATTGTCTCCAAATCCGGTACTAACGAACTCCATGGCAGCCTCTATGCGTTGTTTCGCAATGATGCCATGGACTCTCGCGACCATTTCGCGCTGCAACCGGCCTTGGTGCCCGGCGAGACATTTTCCGCAGATGCAGTCGCTACCCCGCTGAAAAACACCCTGAACCGCCAGCAGTTCGGCGGCAACATCGGAATGCCGATTAAGAAAGACAAAACCTTTCTGTTTGTAAGCTATGAAGGGCTGCGGTCTGATGCCCAAGATTCCGTCCCGCTGCTGACCAACAGTAACGTGTTTAATCCGACCGCTCAACAGTTACCTATCTTTGCGGGCTTGGCAGCCGAACCGGCCACCACCATGGTGCCTTGTCTTTCGAACCCCACGAATCCTATCTTTGGTATACCGACATTTTTGCCGGCGCCGACCTGTGCATTTGTGCTTTCCAATTGCCTGACGATCACTCCGGCGGCGTCCGCTTGCCAAACCAACGGAGCCACTCAGGCGTTAAACCCGTTCATCATCAATCAAGCGGAAACTAACGGCGGCCTGTTCCCTTTTCCGATTCACGAACACCAATTCTCGGCGCGGCTCGATCACCGATTCAGCGACCGCGATCAAGGATTTCTGCGCTACAGCTTTGATCACTTAACCGAAAAAGACCCTGACGTACAAGCGTTAACCGCTTTTTCCCGGGGCACATCCGAATTAGCTTGGGACAGCACCCTCCAGGGGTCGTGGTTTCACACCTTTAGTCCCACCGCGCAAAACGAAGCTTTGCTGCAGTGGAACATGTATCAATTTAATGTTGATAGCAATGATCCCGGCGGGCCGGGACTGGATGTTCAAGGTTTTGGATTTTTTGGGCGGAATATTTTTCTGCCGAGCCACACGCGCGCAGGCCGCTATGAGGCCGCCGATCACTTCAGTCTGGTTCGCGGGCGCCATACTCTAAAGTTCGGGGGCGGCGTAGTGGTGCGCGGGAACGATACAACGTCGCAGACGTTTTTTGCGGGACGATTTGAATTTTTGGAGCTACCAGGCATTCTTTTGAGCCCCTGCTTGCAGGTGCCCATTGCCTGCGGCCTTTCCGGGAATACTGCCGCCGGTCCAGTCCCGAGCACGGTGGCGATCTCGCCGCTGCAATCCTTCAGCCTGGGCGCACCAGGATTCTACGAGCAGGGCTTTGGTAATCCCAAGTACGTACAAGTTCGGCCATTCACCGCTTTCTTTGCTCAGGACAGTTGGCAGGTTCGGCCAAATCTTACGCTGAATTATGGGCTGCGCTACGAACTGGATTCACAATATGGCCCCTTGCATACTCCGAAAAAGAATTTTGCTCCCCGGGTTTCGTTCGCTTGGGATCCTTTCAGCGATCACAAGACCGTGGTGCGGGGCGGCTATGGAATCTTCTACTCGCAGATCTACGCGCAAATCCCCGGCGTGGTCAGTGTTCTGGGAAATATCAACAACACTCGTACGATCGCCAACACTTTGGTTAAGTTGACTGGCGTTCCCGGAGAGCCAACCATCGCTAACTCCGCCGCCATTTTCCAAACGCTATTTGGCGAGGGGAAAATAAACTGCGGCACTCCGCCACCCGGTCAATTTGCCTGCATTTCACAAGCGGACCTGGCGCAATTCGGCTTATCGGTTCCTAACTCCGGGCCACTACCTCCCGGGACGGTACTATTCGCAGGGCAACCGGGATATGAGAGCCCAACGTCACAACAGGCCTCTTTGGGTATTGAGCGGGAAATCGGCGGCGGCGTGACCGTGTCGGTGAATTACATCTGGGTGCATACCACGCACCTGCCGGTGGCCATCGACACGAATTTGCTTTCAGGTGCACCGGTCGATATGGGTTCCACAGGTTTGCCCAGCAACGGATTGTCGTTTCAGGATTGGGGCGCACCAGCCTGCGTAGCAAATCCGGCTTTATGCTTTGCGGATCCCACGGAAACAATTCTACAGAACAACGTCTATAGTTCGGCGGGCTCGGCGGTCTACAACGGCGGTATAGTGGAAGTGAGAAAACGGTTCGCCAATCATTTCACCATCCTCGCCAACTATACCTTCAGCAAGGCCATCGATGAGAGCACAGACTTTAATAGTGATTATTCTCCATTCAACGCAACGTGTCTGAAGTGTGACCGTTCGTTGTCCGATTTTGACCAGCGGCACAAGGTCGTAATAGCCGGGGTTTTGGCGAGTCCGTTTGATAAATCGCGAATCTTCGGGGGGTTCGAGCTCGCTCCTATCTTTACGTACAACAGCGGCCACCCGTTTAACCTTTTGGCGGCGGCGGACATCAACAGCGACGGACATTTCACGAATGATCGTCCGCCCGGAGCAGGACGCAATACCGGCATTGGTCCGGACTTCACCGATTTCGACCTGCGATTGAGCCGCGCTTTCAAGCTGGGCGAGAAGACCGCGTTGAACTTTACGGCGGAAGCCTTCAACCTTGCCAACCATACAAACTACTCCAGCGTGAACAATGTCGTGGGCGCGGCTTTTGGACCGCCGTTTAATGCACATGGCAGCGCGAGTCTTTATCCCAACCAGCCTCTGGCGTTCACCGCGGCTTTCCCAGCTCGCCAGATCCAGCTGGGCGTGCGCTTAAACTTCTAGGTTTGGAGCGCCCTTGCGAAAGGGCGACTCGCGTAAGGATCAATCTTTCGAGTGGGGATCGCGCCGCGCTCGGGATTGTGTTCGTTAGTGACACAAATATGATATAAACAATCATGTTTGGCGGCTGGCTGGCTGGAAAAATAGCGCGGATCCATCAGCGATCATGAAGAACTATCCATTGTTCGATCTGAGCGGCCGCGTGGCCTTGATTACTGGAGGCTCCGTCGGCCTGGGCCGTCAAATGGCGGAAGGCTTGGCGGAAATGGGCGCCAACCTGGTCCTGTGCGCACGCAAAAAGGAGCGTTGTCAGCAAACCGCCGAGGAATTGCAAAAAATAGGGGTGAGGGCGCTGGCCTTGGGTTGTGATGTAAAGAACCCCGCCAGTATCCGAGCGGTTGTAGAGACCACCGTGAGTGAATTCGGCCGGATCGATATCCTCATCAACAATGCCGGCACTTCCTGGGGAGCCTTGACCGAAGACATGACGTTGGAGCAGTGGAACAAAGTAATTGAAACGAATTTGACGGGCACATTTCTATTTTCGCAAGCGGCCGGCAAAGTGATGATTTCGCAGCGTCGAGGAAAAATTATCAACATCGCTTCCGTGGCGGGAATGCGCGGATCGCCTCCAAGCTTTTCCGCGATTGGCTATAGCACCAGCAAAGGCGGCGTCATCATCTTTACCAAAGATTTAGCCTGCAAATGGGGCATGTACAACATTCAGGTGAATGCCATCGCGCCCGGGTGGTTTCCGACAGACATGTCAGAAAAAGTCATCCAGCGAAATAAAGAAAACTTGCTAGCCAAAATTCCGTTGGGACGTTTTGGAGGATCCAACGATTTGAAAGGCGCTGCGATTTTTCTAGCGTCGGACGCTTCGGATTTTGTTACGGGACAAACACTGGTGGTGGACGGGGGACAATCCGCCTAGTTAAACGCGAGTTGCACGATGAACATTCCTCTCACACCTTTGCGTTTTCTGCGCTACGCGGAGCGGCAGTACCCTGCGCGTACCGCGGTCGTCTGTAAGGATAAGCGCTACAACTACAAGGAGTTTGCCGAGCGCACCCGCCGTCTTGCCGGTGCGCTGTATCAGAACGGCGTCCAACCCGGCGACCGCGTGGCTTTTCTCAGTACCAATTGTCATCGTCTGCTGGAGGCCTATTATGGGGTTCTCGAAGCTGGCGCCATCCTGCTCCCATTAAATATTCGTCTAA
>Ga0210409_10001637_pt1 | contig 28426 bp, 18 predicted proteins | sample IncBWH17MmetaG_FD_161649 | JGI IMG/M metagenome (GOLD analysis project Ga0210409, IMG submission 161649) | Forest soil microbial communities from Barre Woods Harvard Forest LTER site, Petersham, Massachusetts, United States - Inc-BW-H-17-M | ecosystem: Environmental > Terrestrial > Soil >...
CACTTGGATATTTACATCAGGCGCGGTTTGCTGTCCGACGCACAACACGGCGCCGAAAAGCAGAAACGCAAAGATGAGAATAGCCCTAGGCATGAGGTGGATTCTAACCGAAGAGCCGGGCTGAAGTCCGGCCTCTAGACAAACAAAAAGAATGGCCGGGCGAGGGCCCTTCGAGAGGCCTCAACGCAAGCAAGCCCCTACAAACGCCAAAACCGCAAGGCTCCGCGGACTCCGCCTTGCGCTACAGACCTGACTAACTCTATGGGTTATTTGACCAGGGTGGAACGACTCCGGACATGCGAGCGTAGGCAATGAGCTGTCCCATGTGTTCGTTGGCATGAACGATGATACGCAAGTACATTCCGTCTACAGTCGCGTCTCGATCCGCGATGTGAACTTTGCGCTGGAGATCTTTGGGCGTAACCGCCAAATGAGCTTGCTTCACCGCATCCAAAGAACGCTTGAGCCAGCTAATGACGTCGGCCTTTGTGGTAACCGATTTATCCATTCCCTCTTTCATGTCGGCCGGCATCTTCGGGCCGGTCACGCTAAGCAAGTAGAAATTGGCCTCGGCAATGTGCATGTACACTTCGCTGGTGGAGCGCACACCCGGCGCGGGACGCCAGGAAAATTTCTCCGCTGGAGTGGCTACGGCAAGAGCGACAAGTTGCTGCGAGACATGCAGCCACTCGCCATCATAGCCCTGCCAGATGCCTTCGGGAAGCTTTTGGTTCTGTGCGAGCGCGGGGCTGGCGGTGATCAGCAGAAAGAAGAGAAACGCTTTTTTCATGATTTGTCTCCTCGTGGGAGTTCCTTCAAGGTGCCGTGCAGCAAAAGCCGGTCCATTCTATACGCGTCGCAGATTTAGACGCGGTTCTTTTCGAATAGGCTTCAGAGCTGCACCTCACGCTACATGCTATAGGGGTGGCAAAGGAGCTGGGGGAGGCTCCAATAACCCCCGAAACGATGAATACGAATGGCGAGTTGGGGAATCTAATCATTCATGCGAATACGAGCGGGACTAATTGGGTTTATAGCCGTGATTCAGACGGTACTTTTTCTGACGCACTTTCTCCTTTATGAGACGTGGACGTTTTCGTCCGCGCGAAACGATATCGCCGGGCCGCTTTGGCTCAGAATTGTTGTTGGCGTTTTGTCGGTGAGCTTCCTAGTGGCTTCGCTGCTTGCTTTTCGATATACGAGTGCGACGCTGCGCGCGTTTTATCGGGCCGCGGCCGTTTGGCTGGGTTTGCTGAGTTTTCTCTTTGTTGCGGCCGTATCTTCATGGATTATTTTCGGAGTTGCGCGGGTGGCCGGGCTGGATTTGAACTTCCACCGCATCGTCGAAGTGTTGTTTGGGACGGCGATCAGCGCCGGATTGTACGGGGTTTTCAACGCGAGTTGGACGCGCATCACGCGAATCACCGTCCAGCTGGCGAATCTGCCGGAGGCTTGGCGTGGGCGCAAAGCTGCGCTGATCAGCGATCTGCATCTGGGTCACGTGCGCAATGGCAGCTTTCTGCGGCGCATGGTAGCGAAAATTCTGAAGGAAGAGCCTGACGCGATTTTTATTGCCGGCGATTTATACGACGGAACGGCGATCGATGCAAAACGGGCAGCCGCTCCCTTGAGCAAGTTAACGGCGCCGCATGGCGTGTATTTTGTCGCGGGGAATCACGAGCAATTTGGCGACGACAGCAAATATTTGCGCGCCGTCGAGGCCGCCGGCGTACGCGTGCTCAGCAATGAAAAGGTGGAAGCGGACGGCTTGCAGATCATTGGCGTGCCTTACCGGCACGCAACGCATGACACGCATTTCGCCTCAGTACTGCAAGGCGTCGGCGTGGATCGCGAGCGCGCGAGTATTTTATTGACGCATGCCCCGGACCATCCAGAAGTCGCGGAGGCGGCGGGAGTTTCGCTGCAGCTTTCCGGGCATACGCATGTCGGGCAGTTTATTCCGTGGAGCTGGATGGCGCGGCGGATTTACCGGCAGTTTGTCTACGGCTTGAGCAGGATCGGGAAAATGCAAGTATTCACATCGAGTGGAGCCGGAACATGGGGGCCGCCGTTGCGGCTTGGTTCGAATCCGGAGATTGTCGTGCTCGAGTTCCAATAAAGGTTCAGAGCGCCCGAAGCAGTCAAATTCCCAAACAATTTGTGACCGTCGCAGCAACCGCAGCCGGGACTCTTGCTAAATCGGACGGCGGATGCCGAGTTTGCGCATGCGCGCCTGGAGCGTGGTGCGCTTCATGCCAAGTAGAACGGCGGCGCCCTTCGAACCGGCGATACGCCACTCGGTTTGGCGAAGTGCTCGCAGAATATGCTGGCGCTCGGCGTCTTCGAGAGTGGAAATCGATGAGGTAGAGGAGGTCGAGGAAGTTAAGGAGACAGAGGACGAGGAAGAATCTGAGCTTGCGTCAGCAGCGATGGCTACGGCTTTCAGTTCAGATATAGGCACGCGGAGTTCTTTCCCTGGGGAAAGAAGAACGGCACGCTCGATAAAATTCTCGAGCTCGCGAATATTGCCGGGCCAGGAATAGCCCGCTAGAGCCTCCATGGCGTCAGCGGGAACGAAGGCGACGGATTTGTTGAGGCGGCGGCTGAATTTCTGTACGAAATAGCGGACGAGCAAAGGGACATCTTCCGGGCGCTCGCGGAGCGCCGGGATATGAATGGGGAAAACGTTTAGACGGTAGTAGAGATCGCTGCGAAAAGTGCGCTCGGCGACAAGCTTTGCGAGATCGCCGTTCGTGGCGGCCACGATGCGCACATCCACGCGCTGCGTCTGGTTGCTGCCGAGACGCTCGAACTCCTGTTCTTGGAGAACTCGGAGTAGTTTGGGTTGCAGCTCAAGCGGCAAGTCCGCGACTTCATCGAGAAAAAGCGTGCCGCGGTCGGCGAGTTCGAAGCGCCCGATTTTTTGCGCAAGAGCGCCGGTAAAAGCGCCGCGTTCGTGGCCAAAGAGCTCGGATTCGAGCAGCCCGCTGGGGATAGCGGCGCAATTGATTTTGACGAACGTGCGCTCGCGGCGCGGGCTGAGGTTGTGAATCGCGCGGGCAATAAGTTCCTTGCCGGTGCCGGTTTCGCCGGTGATGAGGACCGCGGTGCCGGCAGGAGCGACCACTTCCACCTGGGCCAGCGCGCGCTTTAGCGCGAGACTGTCACCGATGATTTCTTCGAAATTGAACTCACTGCGAATTTCTTCCTCGAGATAAAGCCTTTCTTCGGCAAGTTTGTCCTTCAGGGCGTCAATTTTTTTGAAGGCCAACGCGTTTTCCACGGCGATGGCGATTTGCGCGGCGACTTGTAGCAGAAGCTCGACGTCCTGGTGAGGAAAAGCGTCCTCTCGGCGGCTGGCGAGATTGAGAGTGCCGAAAGTGCGGCCCTGCGTGATGAGCGGAACGCAACAGATGGTTTGCACGCCTTCCGCGCGGAGCATGCGGATGACTGCATTGTGGAAACGATCGATCTCGGCACCGCGGGCGAGGAGCGGCTGGCCCGTGGTGAAGCAGATGCCCGAAGGAGTGGTATCGAGAGGAACGGTGATTTCCTGATCGAATAGTCCGGGGCGGCTGGAGAAATCGAGCGCGTGAATTTTCAGGAGGCCCGAGCCGGAGTCGCGAAGAGCGAGACTGGTGTAATCATGATGAATCACTTTTTCGAGAGAGCTGACGATGCCGCGGAAAAGCTCGGGAAGTTCGCGTGTCGAAACGAGAACGTTGTTGACCTCGAGAAGGACCTGGAGCCGGTCGCGCTCACGGGCGAGTTGGATTTGGTAGGCCTGGGAAGTTTGGTAATTAAGCGCGTTATCAACAGCCACGGCAACCTGGCTGCCAACGCGCTGCATGAATTGAAGTTCCGTATCCGTGATGACTTGAGGAACCAGCCGGCCGAAACCCATCGCCCCGAGGCGATGCTGCGCGGTGGTGAGAGGAACCATCGCCAAGGAGCGTACGCCGACTTCGCGCAGACGCTGGAGAAAATCGGGGAAACGGTGATCCTCTTCCGTATCGGTCACGACGAAGGCTTGCTGCGATTGCCAGACCCAGCCCGAAGGATGTCCTTCCACCGGCGATTCGCTGCCGGTCTTCACCGGCGTGGGCAGACGAGTTTCTAGAATGTGCAGGCGCATGACGTTGCGATCGGGATCGTGAAGCACAAGCGTGAGGAAATCAAAATCAACAACGCAATGCAGGCGCTCGGCAAGATCGTGAAAGAGAGCGGCAAGATCGCGATGCTGCGCAATCGATTCGGCCACTTCGAGCAAGGCTTCGAGCTGGCGCCGGGAATGTTCGAGCGGCGCTGCAGGCGTCAGTTCGGGCGGGGAGATAGCGGGATCCGCCATAGAAAGCAGAATAGCACCCGTGTTGCCAGAGGCTCAACCAACGGGCTGGATATGTGGTGAGTCGGTTTCCGATTACACGTATTACTTAGCTTTAGGCCATCCCCTAGAGCAATTCGGTCTAACTGCCGCTTCCAACTCACCGGCAACTCGCCCAGAACCTCATCTTTACACTTCCCATAACCCCGTTTGCGCAGATATCGTAGATCGATTCGCGCTCTTCTCGGAAGGAGGATGGGATGTTTCTAAGACGCCAACTGCTTCGAACCCTGTCATTTGCTTTCGGGTCGAGCTTCATCTTGGGACGAAACCAACTCGGCATAGCCGCGCAGACACCCACGCAGCCAAAGGTTTCCCCTCCCCCTGCAGGGGCTGCTGTTCGCGATGGGATCGCTGGAGGAGCGGAAATGGAAAAAGTGACGGGAATCGGAGGGTTCTTCTTCCGAGCCAAAGATCCGAAAGCGCTGGGGCTTTGGTACCAGCAAAACCTGGGAATCTCGCTCATACCAACGAGCTCCGAGGAATCCCCTTGGCAGCAAGAGGCCGGACCCACCGCTTTCGCTCCATTCAAGGAGACGAGCGGCTATTTCGGGGATACCACCAAGGTCTGGATGCTGAACTTTCGAGTGCGGGATCTCGACAAAATGGCGGCCCAGCTACAAGCCGCAGGAATCGAGGTCAAGATTGACCCGCAGTCTTATCCCAACGGCCGGTTCGCTCGCCTGCATGACCCTGAGGGAAATCCGATCGAATTGTGGCAGCCAAAGGGTCCAGACACCAAAGGCTAGGTTGCAAAGCAGTTCAGGACTGTTTCCGAATTTCTCCTGGATTACGCCCTTTTCGGAAGCGTTGCTATCACGCACACTCTTAGTCTATGCTGCGACGTTGGCGTGACCATCGGTGTAGTTTCTTGGCCGCCTATTACTGGGATGCGAAGATCCGGAGAAATCTCCCAATCCTAACTCACGCCTACTCCGCCCGGCTTGGCTCTACGTCATATCTGTATCCGAGCGTTGGATCGACACTTCCTCCAAAATCGAAGCGGATCGAACGGTATCTGCGAAAGATTCTGTGTGGCATGCTGCTCGCTGCCAGCGCTTCCACCGGTTTTTTTTGCTGCAGTGCGCGCGCAGAGCAGACCGATCCCCCGACGCCTGTTGTGGTGCAGCCGGGTGCGCCGGGTAAGCCGAGCAAGACGCTGCCGCCGTCGACAAAGGGCACGCTGCCGCCACGCTCGCAAGCCGACGTCGAGTTCATGCAGGGCATGATCATGCATCACGCGCAAGCCGTGGAGATGACGGCGCTGATTGCGTCACATACGGAGAACAAGGAGTTACGTTTGCTGGGGGCGCGCATCAGCAGCTCGCAGTCGGACGAAATCAGGTTTATGAAGCGGTGGCTGGCGGCTCGCGGAGAATCGCTCTCCATGCCGATGCCAGGAATGCCGGGCATGGATATGTCACGCGAAACGATGCCTCTTATGTCCGGTATGCTTACGCCGGAACAGATGGAAGCACTGCGGAAGGCGAAGGGCGCCGAATTCGACCGCTTATTTTTGACAGGAATGATTCAGCACCACAACGGCGCGCTGACCATGGTGAAAGATTTGTTCGACACCGCGGGCGCTGGGCAAGATGCTGATCTGTTCAACTTCGCGACGGATGTGGACAGCGGGCAACGCGCGGAAATCAGGATTATGCAGAGTATGTTAGAGAAGAAATCTTCCGAGGAGAAAAGATGAATCGAGTGCTCAGTCTTGGGCTGTGTGTACTGGGGGCCGCGCTGATTTCCTGTTTCGGTGTGAACCGGATGCTGGCGCAGGCACCTGCAACTCCGTTACCTGCACAGGCTCAGAAGCCTGATGCCGCACCGCCCGCGCAGAAACCCGCGGAAGGAGACGCGGAAGAGGAAGAGAATCCTTTTGCTCCGCAACCGGCGCCAGTGTTGCCGCCAGGGATGACGGGCTCGGATCCGGACGATCCGCGAGCCAAGCTGAAGCCGGGGCTGTATGACGCGGGCGAAGCGGCGATGGGCATCCAACACCTCCTTCTGCTCAAGAAGCCTGACGCGTTTCAACTGGGCTCTTCCGATCCCGATGATCCGAAGGTGCAGAAAGTTTTTGGACAGCTCGGCATAGGCAACACCTCGAAGATCCCGAAGCCGATGCGGTTGGTCATCGCCCAGCTTGCTTTCTCGAACTCGGACTTGGCGTTCGAGGGCAACCACCTGTTCCAGGGAAATTTTTATGGCGTGAATATCTTTGACATTTCCCATCCGGCGAACGCCACGTTGCTGACTTCGCTGGTGTGCCCGGGCGGGCAGGGCGATGTGTCGGCATATAAAAATCTGCTATTCATGTCGGTGGAGATGCCGAATGGACGGCTGGATTGCGGCGCGCAGGGGTTTCCGCCGGAACCTCCGCCGACTGCGGAGCAGGAAAAAGAAAAAAAGCGTCGCTTGCCAGCAGCGCAAAAAGACCGTTTCCGGGGCGTGAGAATCTTCGATATTTCCGACATCAAAAATCCAAAGCAGGTCGCGGCAGTGCAGACGTGCCGCGGCTCGCATACGCATACACTGGTGACGGATCCAAACGACAAAGACAACGTGTATATCTATGTGTCGGGCACATCGTTTGTGCGTCAGCCGGAAGAGCTCGCCGGGTGCTCTGGTGAAGAACCAGACAAGGACCCGAATACGGCGCTGTTTCGCATCGACGTAATCAAAGTTCCCGTGGCTGCGCCCCAGGATGCAAAGGTGGTTTCCAGCCCACGTGTATTCATCGATCAGCGAACGGGCGCGCTAAACGGCCTGAACAACGGCGGCACTCACGGCAAGAAGGGCAGCGAGAAGCCTGCGGACACGAACCAGTGCCACGACATTACGGTGTACTCGGCGATTGGGTTGGCCGCTGGCGCATGTTCCGGAAATGGGCTTCTGCTCGACATCAAAGACCCGGTACATCCGAAGCGCGTGGATGCGGTGAACGATCCAAACTACTCGTATTGGCACTCGGCTTCGTTCTCAAACGATGGGAGCAAAGTCGTGTTTACCGACGAATGGGGCGGCGGCCTGGGGGCGCGGTGCCGCGCGAACGACCCGAACAAGTGGGGCGCGGATGCCATCTTCGGTCTGAAGGACAACAAGCTGACCTTCGCGAACTATTACAAATTGCCGGCTGCGCAGGGCGACACGGAGAACTGTGTGGCGCACAACGGCTCGTTAATTCCGGTCCCCGGCCGCGATATCGAAGTGCAGGCTTGGTACCAAGGCGGCGTCTCCGTCGTGGACTTCACCGACGCCACTCATCCTTTCGAGATTGCCTATTTCGACCGCGGGCCAATTGATCCAAACATCCTGGTGCTCGGCGGCGATTGGTCAGCATATTGGTACAACGGCTACATTTACGGTTCGGAGATTGCGCGCGGCCTGGACGTCTTCGAACTGACGCCCACCAAGTCTCTGACGCAGAACGAAATAGACGCAGCGAAGACGGTTCAGGTGTCTGAGCTGAATGTGCAGAACCAGCAAAAAATCGAGTGGCCTGCAAAGTTGGTCGTAGCGAAGGCCTACCTCGACCAGTTGTCCCGCTCGCAAGCTTTGCCGGCAGAACAAATCGCATCTCTGCAAAAGGCGATCCAAAGCGCAGAGACTTCGCACATGAGCAAGAGCAGGCTGGCGAAGTTGAAGAGCATGGCGCCGTCGTTGGAACAGAGCGCCGCATCGGCGAAAAGTCCGGCTGACTCGGCACGCCTGCGCGCTTTGGCGGAGATCCTGAAGCATCCGTCAGCATAGCCACATCGCGAACCCGAAGGGTTTTTCCGTTTAGCCCGAAGAGCCCCCGCATAGCCAAAGATCCGCAATAGAAACCGGAATAGCACCCGGCTTGGCAGAGGCTTAACCAACGGCGCAGACGCCTGGTGGGCCAGCTTCCGATCACCCAACTTACCGGGAGTTAGCCTGTATCTACCCCAGAGAATGTTGCTGCAGGTTTCTTCGCTCGCGTCGTCGTGATCACCACCACGCTGATCAGGACAAACAGGGCCCCCAGGATTGTTCGCAGTCCAAGCGATTCGCCGCCCAGGAAATATCCAAGCAGCACGGCCACAACTGGATTCACGTATGCGTACGTCACGACCTTTGTTGGCGACTCGTGATGAATCAGCCACAGGTAGGCGGTAAATGCGATGATAGAGCCGGCGACAGTCAGGTAAAGCAAAGAAAGCCACGCTTCGCGTGAGACGGTCCACGGATGAAAATCGCGAAATTCGCCCAGCGCGGCTGCCGTGAAAGCCAAGAACACTCCGCCGGCGAGCATTTGTACCCCTGAGCTCATGACTTTGGAAGGCGGAAGCGGCAGCTTTCGCGTGAGCACCGACGCCACCGACCAGCTCATCGCTGCAACCACTAGCGCCATGGCGCCCACCCTGTCGATCGGCACTCCGCCGAGGTTCAACGTGTGGCTCATCAAAACTGCCACTCCGCCAATGCCGATCAGGAGCGCCAAGGCCAAGCGGACGGTGAGCCTCTGGGTTCGCAGGAAAACGATTTCCCACAGCGCCATAAACGCCGGGGTCGTGGCCATCATGACCGCAGTAATGCCCGAGGGCACACGCCGCTCAGCCCAGTACACCAGGCCGTAGTCGAGAACGAAGAACAGTATCGCGAGTAAAGATACTGACGCCCATTGGATCCCGCTTGGTGAGCGCTCGCCCTGCGCGATCATCCATCCATAAAGAACGAGTCCCGCAATCACGAAACGCATCGCCGCGAAAAGAAATGGCGGAACTTCGCGGACACCAACACGAATTGCGAGATATGTGGATCCCCACACGAGATAGAGAATTGCGAAAGCTAACAGGGTCTTCCACGTTGGGCGATGGGTAGTGGCTTCCATGGCAGATTCTCACCGACAATCTACCAATTCCCCCGGCTGATTGCTCACCCCTTGTCGCGGTGCACCCAGATGTAACCATTTGCCTAACTAACGCTGTAACGGGAAATTGGCCCCGATGCGCGGCCGGGTGGCAGATGAACCGGATCAGCTCGCGAGCCGCGCCAATGCTGGCTTCGCGAACGCTTCCTCTTTCAGGCTGAGTACAACGCGTCCGTTGACCTGCCCCTTCTTGAGGCGGCTGAACACATCGTTGATGGATTCCAGCGGCAAGGTTTCAATCGTGGCCTTCACTTTGCCGTCTCCGGCAAACGCAAGCGACTCTTCCAGATCAAGCCGGGTCCCTACGATGGAGCCCCGAATTGTGTAGCCGTTTAGCACCACGTCGAAAATCGAAACCGGGAACTCTCCAGGCGGCAGGCCATTCAACACGCAAGTTCCGCCGCGGCGAAGCATTCCAACCGCTTGTTTGAAGGCGATCGGAGATACCGCTGTTACCAGCGCTCCATGCGCCCCGCCAATTTGTTTTTGGATTTCTTTCACAGGATCCTGCGTTTTCGCAACATCAATCGTGACTTCCGCCCCGAGCTTCCGCGCCAGCGCCATCTTTTCCGGTCCCAGGTCCACTGCCGCGACGTGCAGTCCCATTGCTGTCGCATACTGAATGGCAATGTGGCCCAGGCCGCCTACTCCGGAGATCACAACCCATTCGCCGGGCCGCGCTTCCGTCATTTTCAGTCCTTTATATGTTGTAACGCCGGCGCACAGGATCGGGGCCGCGTCCACAAACGAGATGTTCTTGGGAATGCGTCCCAGGTAATCCGCTTGCCCCAGTGCGTATTGCGCGAAAGTTCCGTTCACCGAATATCCGGAGTTTTGCTGTTCCGGGCAAAGCGTTTCCCATCCTGCGAGGCAATAATCGCAGTGTCCGCACGCGCTGTGCAGCCACGCGATTCCGACACGGTCGCCTTCTTTCAGGTGTGTAACTCCCGGTCCGAGCGCCGCGACGATTCCTGCTCCTTCGTGGCCCGGAATGAGCGGCATCATGGGCTTGACGGGCCAGTCGCCGTCCACCGCATGCAGATCGGTGTGACAGACTCCAGTCGCAAATACTTGTACTAATGCCTGCCCTGGCCCAGGCGCTGGGATGGGAACTTCTCGCACAGCCAACGGCTGGCCAAATTTTTCAACAACGGCTGCTTTCATGGTTTTTGTGTTTGGCATTTCGAATCTCCTTTTCGCCCGAACTCCCATCACAGTAGCTCTCCCCTCAAGGAGCCGTATGTATCATTGCGCACAGCTGGGGGTGGCACAGAACACAGGTCGGTGCAACAGTAGCCCGCAGTGATTGCCCGTGTGGAATGGCTGGAGTAAACTGCGGGGCCAGTGGCGGATACTTCCTCAATCCTCGGCCGTACGATCTCCCATTACACCGTCCTGGAAAAACTTGGCGGCGGAGGCATGGGCGTCGTCTATAAAGCCGTAGACACGCGGCTCGGCCGGAATGTTGCGCTGAAATTTCTGCCGGAAGACATTTCTCAGGACCCGCAGGCCATCGAGCGCTTCCGGCGCGAAGCGCGCACGGCTTCATCGCTAAATCATCCGAACATTTGTACGATTTACGATATCGAAGAATTTGAAGGGCGTCCGTTTATTGCCATGGAGCTGCTCGAGGGGCAAACGCTAAAGCGGCGTATCGCGAGGAAATCCATCGAGATTTCGGAGCTTCTGGAGATTGGAATTCAGATCACCAATGGACTGGAAGCTGCGCACGCCAAAGGCGTCGTCCACCGCGATATCAAGCCGGCAAACATTTTTCTGGTGGATCCGGGACCGGCGAAGATACTGGATTTCGGGCTGGCCAAGTTCGCAGCTTACCGGCAGCCTGCGGCGGAATCCGCGGACGAAGCCTCGATGCCGACGCACCGGCACATCTTGGACGATGCGCTCATCACAAATCCGGGCAGTTCTGTTGGTACGGCCGCGTACATGTCGCCGGAGCAGGCGCGGGGTCAGGAGCTGGACGCACGCACGGATTTGTTTTCGCTGGGCGTTGTGCTTTATGAAATGGGAACCGGCGCGGTTCCCTTTGGAGGCTCTGCTGTCGCTCTGATTTTTGATGGCATCCTGAATTCCTCGGCTGCGCCTGCAAGGAGGTTGAATTCGAATTTGCCCATGGGCTTGGAAAATATCTTAGCCAAGGCGCTCGAAAAAGATCTCGGTCTGCGTTACCAGACGGCCGCCGAACTTCGTGCGGACTTGAAGCGGTTGAGACGCGATCTGGATTTGGGACACTCGGGGACGAGCCCTGCTGTGCGCGCTGCGCTGGAAGATGTTCCTGAAAGACATCCATCTTCTCGCTGGCAGACTTGGGCGCTGGTGGGCGGCGCGCTCATCACCCTCGCGGTAATTCTTGGGTACGTGCCGGCAAGGCTTGCGGCGCCGCCTCGCGTGCTTCGAACTGTGCAACTCACCAACACGAACCGCCCGAAATCAGATATCGTCGCGGATAGTTCGCGGCTTTACTTCATCGAGGGGCAATCGAGCCTTTCCCAAACTTCCGTGACTGGCGGCGAGACGTTCCCGGTGCCCAATTCCCTAGAGGACACCGGTTTTTCCAATGTCTTCGATATTTCGCCAGACGGTTCCGCGCTTTTGATGAACACCGCGCGAGGGACTTCTCTCGACGGCCCGCTTTGGAGCGTGCCTGTGCTTGGCGGTTCGCCTCGCCGATTGGGAAACCTGGAAGGCCACGCGGGCGCGTGGTCGCCGGACGGAAAAAAGATCGCTTCTTCCAAAGGGAACGAGATATTCGTGGCGAAGAGCGACGGCGGCGAGCCACAGCGCCTCTTGATCGCGGGCGGAACCGCCAGCGATATTCGCTGGTCGCCCGACGGTTCGCTTTTGCGTTTTACGGTAAACGATCCGAAGACGAATTACCGCTCGATCTGGCAAGCGTCCTCGGACGGCGGCAATCTTCATCTCTTGCTTCCGGGCTGGAGTGATGCGCCCAACGAATGCTGCGGCGAGTGGACGCCGGACGGAAAGTATTTCGTCTTCCAGGCGCGGCGCGACGCGACTATGGACCTCTGGGCCATCAACGAACGTGGTGGTTTTTTTCGCGCTACACCTCAGGCGCCGGTGCAGTTGACGACGGGGCCGATGAATGTCGGTAATCCTGTGCCTAGCCGCGATGGGAAGAAACTTTTCGTCCAGGGCTGGCAGCCCCGTGGCGAATTGTTGCGCTACGATGCCAAATCAAAACAACTTGCGCCCTACCTTTCGGGAATTTCGGCGATGGGGCTCGACTTCTCTCGCGATGGAGAGTGGGTCGCCTACAACGATGCGTCCGACGGCACTATGTGGCGAAGCAAGGCCGACGGAACGCAAAAGCTTCAACTTGTTTTTCCGCCTATGCAGGCCTATTTGCCTCGATGGTCTCCGGACGGAAAGCAAATTGTTTTCTTTGGTCATCCGCCCGGCGAGCCGTGGCAAATCTATGTTATTCCTGCGCAGGGCGGCTCTCCCGAACTCATCTATCGAAGTAGCACAAACTCGGCGGATCCCAACTGGTCGCCGGACGGCAAATCCCTGGCCTTCGGAGAAAATTCTCTGAACAATCAGGGTTCGGCAATATACGTCCTCGATCTGAAGACGCGAACACCGACGAAGTTGCCGGGCTCCGACGGACTGTATTCTCCTCGCTGGTCTCCCGACGGACGCTACTTGGCTGCGATTCCGCTGGATTCGCTCAAGCTCATGGTGTTTGATTTCACCACGCAGAAGTGGTCGGAGCTCGCCAATCTCTTCGTGGCTTATCCGACGTGGTCGCGAGACGGGCGCTATCTCTATTTTGATGGAATTCTCGACAACCAGGAGAGCTACTTCCGCGTGCAAGTCAGCGACGGCAAACTCGAGCGCATCTTCAGCCTGAAAGGCTTTCAGGCCGCCGGCGGAGCCTTCGGAAACTGGAGTGGGCTCGCGCCGGACGAATCTCCGCTCGTAGTCCGCGACGCCAGCATCCAGGAAATTTACGCCCTCGATTGGGACAGACCTTAATCCGCGAAGAAGAATTTGAGCTGTCGAGAACATCAAGCGCGATTTGGGAGATTCGCGTTTAGAAGATGCCTCACGGGAAGTCCGCCCGGATTCTCTTAACTTGTCTTGTGGTCAAAATCGGAGCATTTGGACCCAAGGTGAGCACTGAAAACCAGTAACGGGATCCTTGATGATGCGGGCCTTTCCTGAGCGCCTCTTTCGAGGTGTCAGAACGATGCGGCCATCTTCGATAACGGCATCGAGCGGATCACCGGGACAAAGTCCCAGTTTCTTGCGAATTAGGCTGGGAATTACAACCTAGCCTTTCCTGGAAAGCTTTGTCTGCACAGTAAGACCATCTTAACCCTCTTGGCAGCGGCGACAACGCGTGAATTCCCCCGAACGCATGCAGCGGGTTGCCAATGTAAACTCATTAGAGAAATCCGAGCAAGTGGGGAAGGTCGAAAGATATGAGCGCGCGATTGCAGGTGATGAAATTTGGCGGAACGTCGGTGGGGGATGCGGCGTGCATCGCGAGGACGGCGCAAATTATTGCGCAGGGGGCACGTGGTGGTGGTTGCGTCGCGGTGGTTTCCGCGATGAGCGGTGTGACGAACCGGCTGATCGAAGCGGCGAAGCGCGCGGGTGCCGGGGAGAATGGGCAGGGAGCGGCGGTTCTGGCGGCGCTGCGCGCGCAGCATGAAGAGGCACTGGCTAGACTTGTCCGCGATGAGAATGCGCGTAAGTCTGTCAGAGAGGAGATGGAGGAAGTGTTTGCAGAAGGAAGCAGACTGTTTGAAGGGACAGCGCTGCTGCGGGAGCTGACGCCGCGGACATTGGATGCGATATCGAGTCTGGGCGAGCGGCTGTCTGCGCCGCTGGTGGCCGGAGCGGTGCGTGAGCTTGGCTTGCAGAGCGAAGCCGTGGATGCGACGGAGGTGATTATTACGGATGCGTTCCACGGAGGCGCGGAACCGTTGATGGATCGTACGCGGGAGGAATGCGAGGTGCGGTTGCGGCCGATGCTCGACCGTGGGATCGTGCCGGTCGTGACCGGATTCCTCGGCGCGACAACCGATGGAAAATTGACGACGCTGGGGCGCGGCGGGTCTGATTATTCGGCGACGATTCTGGGTGCGGCGTTGAACGCGGATGAAGTGATCATCTGGACGGATGTCGACGGCGTGCTGACGGCGGATCCGCGGCTGGTGCCGGAAGCGCGAACGATTCCGGTGATTTCTTACCGCGAGGCGGCAGAGTTGGCTTTTTTTGGTGCGAAAGTGTTGCATCCAAAAACGCTAAAGCCCGTGATGCAGGCGGCGATTCCGGTGTGGATACGCAACAGCTTTGCGCCAGAGCTGCCCGGCACGAAGATTACCCCCGAGGGACGAAGCATCGGCGGCGGCGTGAAGGCTTTGACGGCGATACAAGACGTCGCGCTGATCAGCGTGGGCGGGCCGGGGATTGTGGGATTGCCGGACGTCGTGGGACGGACTTTCTCCACGACGGCGGAAGTGCGCGCGAACGTATTGCTGATTTCGCAGTCGTCTTCGCAGAACGATATTTGCTTCATTGTATCAGCCGCGGATGCGCAGCGGACTGTCGAGGCGCTGCGAAAGGAATTTGCGCAAGATTTAGCGCACGAAAAGGTCGAGCACATCACGATTGATACGAACATCGCCATCGTTGCGGTAGTGGGCGAAAACATGCGCGGGACGCCGGGAGTTGCGGGGCGCACGTTCAACGCGCTAGGCCGCGAAAACGTGAACTTGATTGCCATCGCGCAGGGATCATCCGAATCAAATATTTCGTTTGTGGTGGAAGAGAAAGCGGCAAAGACCGCATTGGTCACTGTGCATCGCGAATTTGGTTTGGGCGCGCCCGCGAACTAGATATTTTTCAAACCTTCAAAAGTTTAAGCCTTCACAACACAAAAGCCGGCCGAAAAAGATGGGCACAGCAGTGCTGTACCCCTACAAAGAATTCATTGCACGACCGACTATTCGTTAATTTGGTTTTTCGTCGTCGGATGGGATTTTTGTGATATCGCTGATGTCGGTGATGTCACCGATGGTGCGCGGTGTACCCCCCGGCTCTTTGACCATGCCGTCGAGAGTGGTTTTGGCGTGTTCATCGACGGCGCCGACCGCGGCCACCAAGCAGGAATACAGGAAGGCTTTGATGCCGGAGCGGAATTGCTCGGTGGATTGTTCGGTGGTGCGGATGACGTCGTCGATCATGGTGCGGCGGCGATTCTCGCAAGCGACGCGATTTTCGGCATCGAGTGCGGTTAAGGCAGACCTGACGCGCTCGGTTGTTTCCGAAATGGCCAGATCGACTTGTACTTCGGCCTGACGGCGGAATTCTTCGAGAGTGCTTCCGGCGGCGCTGTGCAGGAGGGCACGGGATTCGGCGACGCGAGCATCCATCTGGGCGGCGGCTTCGCGAGTGACCATGCGCGTGGCTTCCATTACGCGAACGAGCTGGCGATCGGAGATGCGGTCGGCGGAAGCCTCAAATTGTTCGGTGGCCAGGCCTAGAGATTCGTCCAGGCGGCCGCGCGTCTGCGGCACGATTTCGCCGGTGGCTTTGTCCACGAATTTCTGCGTCTCGGCAAGATTGCGCTGCGTATCGGCGGCAAGTTTTTCGAGGCGCTGCACAATTTCTTCGGCTTGGGTGCGGAAGGCATTGTGCTGCTCTTCCCAGCGGCTTTGGACTTCGCCGAGTCGCGACTCGAGGTGGCCGAGAATTTCTTCGCGGGAAGAACGCATCAGCGATTCCAGGCGCTGCTCCGAGAATTCCCCCAATTGTTGAAGATTTCGCTCGCGGACGCCTTCGACGCGCGCAAGGGCAGCGTCGATGGCTTCATCCAGATGCTCAGCCAGGGCGTTCTGGACCACCTTTTCGGCGGCGGCCTGCAGTTTGCCTTGCATAGCTGCGACAAGTTGGTCGATGGTGATGGCAACGCGCTCTGGTTTTGACGGAGTGGCTTCTTTGGCCGGTGGGGCGCCGGCTGGAGACGGTGAGGGGAACTCCGTTACCTGGCTCGTTCTCGCTTCGGTGACACTGGGTGAAGGAGAAGATGGATATGCAGTGGGAGCGGCAGCGGTTGGCGGCTCCGCCGGTTCCAGCGCAGGAGCAACCGCTGTGGCCAAACTTGCCGACGATGCACTTCCTCCCAGCAGGCGATTCCAATCCGGCGGCGGCGAAGAAAGATTCCAGATATTCGCGGGAGATTCGAGCTCGACGCCGACCTGGAAGAGCTCGCGGGGGCTTGCTGGAGGATGAACGGATTTTACAAAGGCGCGAATGACAGGAGAGATCGTCTCGCCATCAGGCTGGAGCACGCGGAGGCCGACGGACGCTCCGATGGGATATTCGTGGCGCGATGGATAGCGGCAGCCGTGGAGATTGAAGCTGACAGTCGATGTTTTTTCCTGGAAGGAGAGGCCGGTTTTGGTTTGGCCGAGCACGACCAAGGGAACAGTGCGGTCGATGCGCGTGCTGCGGCGGCCCTCCAAGCCGGAGAGAGAATGAAGATGATCTGGGGGAGCAGCTAGGCTCACTTCTATCCTCCGCGTTGCCAGTTGTGAAGCCTACCACCGTCGCGGCGGGGAGCCAAAGAAATGTTGGTGGGAGGAGGTCGACAGTCGACAGTTGAAAGTAAAGCCTCCCATTGGCGCACCCTTCGGTTCTTGGCCAGTTGGGTGGAGATGCTGGGTGTGGATTTTAACGCAGAGGGCGTAGATTCTCGTGATGCTCATTCCCTCGGCTTCGTTCAAGGCAAGCGAGGTCGACACCCTTCGTGGGATTGGAAGAGAGGTCCCTCAAACCCGATGGTCGTTCGGGATAGACATGCTTCATCGGGCGTCCAGTTAACAACCTCTACCCCCCACCCCCTGTTTTTTGTAAGAATATCAAAACATGAGGTTTAGATTGGAGGAGTGTGCAAAAGATATCATTCTAAAGGGTTTAGAAGCCGTTTGATTTGATATTGTTGCAAGTGCTTGCATCGGTATGATCTGCGCCTCGTGACCGACGGATGGAAATCGTCACCCCTCCCCCGGTTTTTCACAGATATTGATTCTAAAGAATTTAAGTTTTTTGTAAGTCGATTAGAATCCATACTTGCAGGAGGTTGTGGAAGTGCTGATTCTAAAGAGCTTGCCGACACCAATTTGCACTAAAATTGTGCAAAATGCGGTTTGTTTATAAGCGTTGCTGGAGTTAGGCCGTAGAAGCAGTCTCCAGAAAGCAAAAACGCCAGCAAGGGTGCTGGCGTTACGGAATCGACGGACAGTATTACCCAGTGAGTATAGTACGCGAGGGGCAATATCTTGTCAAGAAAAAAGGCGAGAAGTCGCGCCATGTGGCGGTCTATTTCAGGCTCTACACCAACGGTACATTTCAAATTAGGAGAACTGGGCTAGTTTAAAAGGTCAGCTAGGATCACTTCCGGTTTGCAGGCTATCAATCAGGAACCGTCGTTCGTAATTTCGGAGAACCCGTTTCTGGATAACTCCGAGTTGCCGACAATACGCCCGGGAATCTCAGCTGTCCCTTCCCACCACGCCATTTTCGGCTCCGGGTCGTTGGGCCGCATATACTCGATTGCGACACCCAATCAGCTTGGCGCGGTCCCTCCAAGGTCTTGCGTCAGTATGACTGGAAACCATCTCCTGAATCCTTTGACCCGTCGGGGATCCCCGCAGATTAAACGGAGTGCACAGTTTCGAATATTGTGAAGTAAGATCGTGAAACCAATCATCTGGACGGCGGGCAATGAACCCCGAACGCTGGCAGCAAATCGAGCGGCTTTACCATTCGGCCCTAGAGCAGGATCCGGCACGGCTGGATGGCTTCCTTGCTGAAGCCTGTCAAGATGATGCCGACCTGCGCCGGGAAGTGGAATCCCTGCTCGCACAGAGCAGCTCCACCGGAGCGCTGGTCGACCAAGGCGCATGGGCGGCTGGCGCCTTCGCGACGACCCAGACGGCCTTGAAACCCGGCGAAACGCTGGGACCATACGAGATTCTGGGGCTGCTGGGGGCAGGCGGGATGGGAGAAGTGTACTTGGCGGAGGATACTCGGCTCGTCCGCAGGGTCGCCATTAAGATTTCCCACCAGCGGTTCAGCGGGCGTTTCGAGCGTGAGGCGCGGGCGATATCCGCGCTGAACCATCCAAACATCTGCACGCTGTACGATGTCGGCCCGAACTACCTCGTGATGGAACTCGTGGAAGGGGAACTTTTGCCTGATTGGCTCAAGCGCACGCCCGCTGCGGAGCGCATCCTAAAGATTGCCAGTCAGGTGCTTGAGGCACTCCGCGCAGCGCATCGTGTGGGCATTGTACATCGCGACCTGAAGCCTCAAAACATCATGGTTCGTTTCGATGGCTATGTGAAGGTGCTGGATTTTGGTCTTGCGAAGCAGACGCCGGCTGGCGCAGCAGCCCGAATAGAGAGTACTTCCACAGTCGAAGACGTAACTGTGCCTGGTCAGGTCCTGGGGACGGTCGCCTACATGTCACCGGAACAGATCCTGGGACAAGCGGTGGACGAGCGCAGCGACTTGTTCGCGTTCGGGATCATTCTCTACGAGATGCTGACCCAGCAGCACCCGTGGCCGCGCACTTCGCACGTGGATACCATGCACGCCATCCTTCACGATGACCCCAGTGGCGTTGATGCCGCTTCTCTCGGCGGCCCGTCATTGGCCTCGGTGCTCCAGAAGCTTCTCCGCAAGAATCCCGCGGAGCGCTTCCCATCGGCCGAAGCAACATTGGAAGCACTCACTGCTAGTGCCGCGGGGGCGCCTTCGGGCAAAACAGGAACGAGTCCGCAGAAACCCGTGCGCCGCAAAAACCGCGCCGTAAATGCTGACGCCTACGAGGCATACCTGAAGGGTCGCTACTGCTGGGAGCGCAGGAATGAAGAAAATCTATGGAAGAGCAAGGAGTACTACGAGCAAGCGATAGAAAAGGACCCTTGCTTTGCTCTGGCATGGGCTGGGTTGGCAGCCTCGTACAACATGCTCGCCGCCTACGGAGCCTCGCCGCGCGCTGAGACCTACCCGCGAGCCAAGGTTGCCGCCACGAGAGCCTTGGAATTGGACAGCAAGCTCGCCGAAGCCTGGGCAACACTCGCCAGAATCAAAACGGAATACGAATGGGACTGGGGCGGCGCCGAGGAAATGTATAAGCGAGCGATCGAGCTAAATCCGAACTATGGAACCGCATACCAGGCCTTTGCCGTGCATCTCGCGGCAGTAGGGCGGCCGCTGGAAGCTGTGTCTGCGGCCCAGCGGGCGCGCGAGGTTGAACCGCTTTCCACAAGCATCAACGCCAACGTTGGATGGTTCTACTATCTCTCCCGCCAATATGACCGTGCCGAGGAGGAATGCCGCAAACTCACTGAAATGGAGCCGAACTATTCCTATGGGCACGATTTCTTGGGGTCTGTGTACCTGCAAATAGGAAAACAGCAAGAAGCCATAGCCGAGATACGCCAGGCGGTCATGCTATCGAAACGCAGCGTCATGGAATTGATGTATCTGGGGCACGCCCTCGGCGTTTCGGGCTTTCGGGGCCAAGCTCAAAGAGTACTCGAGGAACTCAAAAATCTGTCTCGACGGAGGTACGTTCCGCCGGAGTATATCGCTGTGGTTTATGAGGGACTGGGGGATGCTGACGCTACATTCCAATGGTTCGAGAAGGCCTATCAAGAACGGTCGATGCATTCTTGGGTCTACCCTGATCCCCGCCACGACCCCATCCGATCCGATTCGCGATTCAAGGAGCTGATGCGACGGATGGGGCTGCCTCCTGAACAAAGTGCCGTTTGTCCGTCCGCATAGTTTGCGGGTGAAAAATTTTTCCGAACGGGTATGTGTTCGTAACCCGTCGAATCGCTTCCCGCCGTACAAGCCTGACGACGCCCATCAGAGTTCTGCGCGGATGACGGGCTAACCGGTAGTTATTCCTGGCCAGAAAAGTCCTGTTCTGGGAAGTGTACCGGTGCCTGTTGAAGTGGCTCTTCCTGAGCGACGGCGCACTCGGAAACAAGTCCTTGGTACGGCGGCTTTTCTCTCTCAAACTCACGCGGAACCAAACTGGGACACACCGAATCTTGCGCGGCTTAATTGCTCGCTCGAAATTGTTGCGTGAGATGGAATGATGCGCGTTGCTTGCGGTAGGATTGGTCCGTTTGCGGTTGGGTGGAACGCAGGAGGCTGAGTGGGGACGCTGCTACAGGATTTGCGGTATGGGATTCGGATGCTGGCAAAGGCGCCGGGATTCGCAGCGATTGCGATTTTGACGCTGGCGCTGGGGATTGGCGCGAATACGGCGCTATTTTCGGTGGTCAACGGCGTGCTTCTGAATCCGCTTGCGTACCCGCAGTCCGGGCAGCTCGTGGCGCTTTATGGAAAGACTGCCGGATTCGAGCACGCGCCGATCAACTACCTGAATTTTCTGGATTGGCAGCGCGACACGCAAACGTTTTCGTCGATGGCGTTCTACCGCAACCAGGATTACAACTTCATCGGGACGGGCGAAGCGGAACGGCTGAGCGGTTACATGGTTTCCGCGGACTTTTTTTCGACGCTGGGCACAATGCCCGTGCTTGGCCGCAGCTTCCGCGCCGATGACGATCACACGGGCGCGGCGCCGGTGGTGATTCTGGGCGGAGGTTTCTGGAAGCGCAAATTCGGGGCTTCGCTGGAAATCATCGGAAAGCCCATGCTGCTGAATGGAACGACGTACACGATCGTGGGCGTGATTCCGGCGGGGTTCACTTTTTATGGACGAAACCGGGATGTCTACACGCCGATTGGACAATGGACCGATACGAATTTTCGCGACCGGCGGGTCGACGTGAGCTCGCACGGGGTTGGGCGGCTGAAGGCGGGCGTAACACTGGCGCAGGCGAAAGCCGATATGGATGGCATTGCGCAAAATCTCGCGGTGGCGTACCCGGAGGCCGATAAGGCCGTGGGCATCACACTCGTTTCCATGAAAGAAGACATTGTTGGAAATGTGCAGCCATTCCTAATCGTGCTTCTCGCGGCCGTTGGTTTCCTGCTGCTGATTGCGTGCGCCAATGTTGCCAATCTGCTGCTGGCGCGGTCGATGGGGCGCTCGCGCGAGTTTGCGATTCGCGCGGCGATGGGCGCGAGCCAGGGGCGCGTCATTCGGCAGCTTCTCAGCGAAAGTATTCTGCTGGCGGGCCTGGGCGGGGCCCTGGGACTCCTGCTCGCTGTTTGGGGGACCAAGGCGGTGCTCGGTACTTTGCCTGGCGCTTTGCCGCGCGCGAGCGAAGTTTCACTCGACGCACGCGTCTTGCTCTTTGCGATGGCGCTGTCATTGTTTGCCGGAATTGTTTTTGGGCTGGCGCCGGCGTTGAAAACTTCGCGCGTGAATCTGGAGGAGATACTCAAGGAGAGCGGCCGCGGTTCGAGCGGGGCGCGCCACCGGCTGCAAGGAGTTTTCGTCGCCGTGGAAGTAGCGATGGCTTTGGTTTTGCTCGTTGGGGCGGGGCTGATGGTTCGCAGTCTCGCGGCGCTTTGGCGCGTCGATCCTGGGTTCAATCCGAGCCACGCGATCACCTTTACTTTGTCGTTGCCGGCCGACCCTGGAACCAGCTCGGCGGAAACGCGCGCGCGGCTGCGGCACTTCGACGACAAAATGCATGACATTCCCGGCGTGCAAGCCGTTTCGGTGACGCTCGGCTCGCGCCCGATGATCCACAATTCCTCGGAGCCTTTCTGGATTGAGGGCCAGCCAAAGCCTGCCAACCTCCCAGAGATGCACCAAGCGATGTTTTATCTCGCGGAAGCCGGCTTCCAGCAAGCGATGGGGGTGACTCTTGAGCGCGGGCGCTTCATCACGCCGCAGGACGACGAGCACGCGCCGGTGGTCATCGTGATCGACGACGTTTTCGCGCGGAGCTATTTCCCGCAGGAAAATCCGATCGGCAAGCGGATCAATCTCGCAGGCTTCGGCGTACAGGCCGAAATTGTGGGCGTGGTCGGGCACGTCAAGCAGTGGGGGCTTGACGCTGATGCGAAATCGGCGATCGAGGCGCAGTTCGATTATCCGTTCATGCAGCTCCCCGAGAAGCTGATGCCGCTGGCAGCGAATGCGGTGGCCGTAGTGTTGCGGACGGAAGGCGATCCCACGGCTGTGATGAGCTCGGTTCGGCGGGCCGTGGCGGAAATCGATTCTCGCGAAGTGGTGTATAACGTTCAGACGATGAACGAGGTCGTCTCCAATTCGTTCGCGGCACGGAGACTTTCAATGATGCTGCTCGGAGTCTTCGCGGCGCTCGCGCTGGCGCTTGCGTGCGTGGGAATCTACGGCGTGATTTCGTATCTGGTCGGGCAGCGCACCCACGAAATCGGAGTGCGCATGGCCTTGGGCGCGCAACGCCGCGATGTGTTGCGGCTAGTGATCGGGCATGGGACACGGATGGCGCTGATCGGCGTGGCGATCGGCATCGCCGCCGCGCTGGGATTGACTCGACTCATGGCCAACCAGCTTTTCGGTGTGAGTGCGCATGACCCGTTGACGTTTGCCGGCGTCGGTATGCTGCTGGTTATTGTGGCGGTCGCGGCGTGCTACGTTCCTGCCCGACGAGCCATGCGCGTCGACCCGATGATCGCTCTGCGACACGAATAATCCTTCGCACAGAGGACAAGCAATTCTTCCTCGAAACAATCCGGCACAAACAGGCAGTTGACTGCGGTCCACCTGAGGAGCATTTCAAAGGCGGGTGCAGATTGCCCTTAGCCGAAGCGGAATACGATTCCGGCGCCGAACCTGAAATTGTTCTGCCGGTTGTTGAGCCCATCGGGGATTTTTGTGAGGAAGTACTCGGCTTGCACCGGACGAATCGAGAAGTGCTTGGAGATTTTGACGTCAATTCCCCCGCCGGCTGTCATTGCAAAATGGCTTTGCCAACCAATCTGCTCGATGCCGGAGCTTGTTGCTACGCCTCCTACAAGTACTTGAGCGAAGGGCGAAACCACGCCGCGCCGGAAGTTTACCCTCGGGCCAAACAGGTAGGGGATCGCTGCTCCCTGGCTGGTTGGATTCGTCGCCCATACACCGCTGACGTCCCCCAAAACGCCAAGCCAGCGGTTCAAGTTGTACATTAGTTCGCCGCCACCGCCGTTAGCATTGAACGTTTGCGACGGTGGTTGGCCGCTGACATTGGCGTTTATATTAAAGCGCACGTAGTTGTAACCGCCATAGAGTTCAAGCTTGGAAGGGTCCTCCTGCGCGCGTAGCGCAGGCGCAGAACTGATTGAAGCAAGCAACAATACCGCCGCGAGAGTGTTTCTCATAATCAGGTGCCTCCTTGGCGTCAAACATGGACGAACCCTGCTGGTATAAGCCCGGGATAGGTGCAATGGTCAGTACGAAGCTGGCTGCGAGTGATTCGTTGCCTGCTCGTTAGGCGGAATTTGCGTGGAGAGGGCTTGGGGATGGGCATTTGGGCTTGAGTGTGTAGTAACTGCGCACGGAGGACGGCCAAATTGAAGGCGCAAATGGAAGAACAAGCGGACCGCATCGATTCGTTCAGCGATGACAAAATTATCGAGATGACGAAAAACGGCGCGGGAGGTGCATGGAAAAGTCCCGCGCGAAATTGGAAAAATGGAGACGCGAGAATCCCGATTGGTGTGGGAAGTTTTAGGCACACGGCCGCGGATTAGGCTGGTTTGGAGCGACCCGAGTCAAAGCCGAGTTACAAACTTTGAATCTTTCGGTTTCACTGGCTATTTTCTGCCGATAAAGCGGACGCGGAGTGTGAAGGCGAGGCCTTGGCCGCCGGAGAAGGCGCCGAAATTGGGGGCGTCGATATTGTTGACTACCGTGTTGGGATTTTGGCGGTCGAGGATGTTGACGGCTTCGACGCGGACTCCCCAGAGATAGCCGCGGAAGCCGAATTTTTTTTCGAGGCCGATGTTGAGGCTGGCATAGGCGGGGAAGCGGGAGGAGTTGGGCGGGCCGACGAGTTGCTGCTGAAGATTAATGACGCTGAAGGGGAAGCCTGTTCTGTACTCGAAGAAATAGCTGAGTTGGATGCCCCAGATGTGCGTGGGTGCCCAGCCCCAGGTGACAACGCGGTTGGGAGCGTCCCAGAGAACGGGGCCGGGTTGTTGCGCGACATAGAAGATCGAGCCGAGCGCAGGATTGAGGACTTCGTTGGAGTGCGCGACGGAGCGTGTGTAGGCGCCATAGACTTCCATGTCCTCGGAGAAAACGTGGCGGACGGAGACGGTGGCGGAGCGATAGCGGTCCTTGCGAGTGTCCTGGAGGAGAAAAATTCCTCCGGGTTTCGTGGGTTGCTGATCGACGTAGACGAAGCCGTGGGAGCCGTTGCGGGCGAGGAGTTGGAGACCGAGGAGCGTGTTGTGGACAAGTTTCTGCTGCCAGCCAGCGCTGTAAGTCGTGAAGCGCGGTTGTTGCAGGCCGTTTGCGGGCAGCGCGAACTGGCTGACTACGGTGCCTGGAGCAACGACTGTGCCCGCGGAGTTGTAAAACGTGTCGAGCTGTTGTTGGTCGAAGGCCTGGGCAATTTGAGAGAGATTGAGCGGAACGTTGTAGATGCCCCAGCCGAGCGAAATTTTTGAGGTGTCGTCTCCGAAGGGAAGAATGTTTGCGTGGAGGCGCGGCTCGGCCATGGCGCTTTGCGTGAAACGATCCCAGTCCGTGCGCAAGCCTGCCTGCACGACGAGAAATTTTGAAATGGACCAGGTGTCCTGGACGTAGGCGCCGAGCTGTGTGTTCGAAACGTAGGGATTCTCGGGGCCGGAGAAAGTGGTTTGGCGCACCAAGCAGCCGGGTTGCAGTGCGGAGCTGCAAGTTGTTTCGTCGCTCGCAAACGCATTGAGCGCCTGGATCTCGCCGCGGCCGGCGGTAAGAGAGTAAGTGAGGCTGGCGACATTGAGGCCGACAGCGAATTGATGCGTGCCATGCCAGTGGCGCGTTGCGGCGGGCATGCCGGCGACAGCCTGTAGGCGGCGTCCGACTTGGTGGAGGCCCTGGAAATAGTTGCCGGAGGAACCGTTGACGAGGAGGACGTAGGTTTGCGTGCCTTGCGGGATGTAGGCGAGGATGCTTTCATCGGCGGCGACGCCGAAATCGAAGAGCGTGTCGGCGAGCCAGACCTGGTCTTTGAGAGAGCCGAAGTAGCGGTGCTGATCGCCGGTGACGGTGGTGGAGACAGGGTCGAGAGCATCGAGGCCGAGGTTGGTGCCGCGTGCGATGTTGTAAAGAAAACTGGCGTGGAGAATGTGCTTGGGAGTGATGTTGTATTGGAGACGGAGGAGATTGTCTCCTGCCCATTCTTCCCAAGTGTTGGCGCCGGAGGGCTGGCCTTTGACGACGGCGAAGGTGTGCTGGACGCTGATCGAATTGGAAAGCCAAAAGCGACCGCGCTTGATGGGTCCTGAGAAAGTGAAACGGGGATACCAGTTGCCGAGGTGGACGCCTTCCTGGATGTTGATGCCAGGGGCGGGATTGGTGGTGCCGAAGCGCCAGCGGTCGTCGCCATCGGGAGTGTCGAGGCTGAGGATATTTGCGCCAGCATGAGCGTAGCCCGCGCCGAAGCCGCTGGATTGGACTTCGGCGGTGCGAGTGGCGTCGACATTGAAGCGAGAGGTGAGCTGGCCATTCACGGGGTCGCCAATTTCAAAGCCGTCTAGCAAGTACTGCGTTTCACCGGAACGCGCGCCCGCGATATGCAGATTACCCTGATTGTCCTGGGTGATCTCGGGGAGAGCGACGAGGCTTTCCGCGAGGACGTGCGGGCTCGGTACGGGGATGTCTCGAATGTCGCGGGCTGTGAGTGTGTTGCGCTGAGCGGTATCTTGCGGATCGATTTGATTGGGACGGGCGGTGACCTGGACTTGTTCGTGAACTTCTTCGGCGTGGTTTATGGTCAGAGTGAGTTCGTTGGCGCCTGGTTGCAGAGTGAGAGCGCGGCCGGCAATGACGAAGAAGCCTTGCTTGCGGACTTCAAGTTTGTAATCGCCCGCGGGGAGACTTCGAAGAGTGAAGCGGCCGGCGCCGTCGGATTCCGTGCGATAGACGTGGGCGGCGGTATCCTCTAACTTTAATTGGGCGGCGGCGACAGGGACGCCATCTTCGTCCAGCACGTAACCGGTGCAGCTGGCTGAGTCCGCCGCGCGAGTTTCGAGAGACGCAAAAATACACAGGCATGCCAGAACCGAAGTAAGTTGGCGAGCGAACCGCATTCCACACCCGTTTTGCCTGGACCCGGAATTATTAGACTACGGATTGTTCCGGCGGGATGTCTTTTTGCATTTTAGATTGCTACGACAGATACAAAGCCTCTATTAGACGAAGCAAAAAAAACGAAGACGCGACAAGCGGGCTTTGAGTGTGGCGAACCAAGTGAGCGGGCGCTTTAACTGGCGTTTTTTGGCGAAACTTCTGGCGGCCATTTCGAGGCCGATCCAATCGAGATTTTCGAGTGCGGCGCAGTGTTCGTCGGAGAGGCCGGCTTTTTCTGCTTCGACGCGAGGGTTGGATTTGAAACTTGCCCGGGCGGCGGCGTCCACGTAGAGCCGCGCGAGGAAGGCCTCGAGCTGGTTGGCGCTGGAGCTCATGCGACGGCCTCGACGAGCGGAACGCGGCGGGCGCGGCCTGTGGCGAGAGCGCTGCGAGCTTGTGCGATTTGCGCGAGGAGGGAGTCCATCGAGGGATAGTCGCCATCGCGTTCGAGGATGACGGTGAGCGGGCCGGGGGCGCGGGCGGCGGTTTCTTCGAGGAGTTCGAAGACGGGATCGGGGACGTCATGGAAATGATCGTCGAGAAGGCGCTGAGTGCCGTCGGGGGCGGATATGAATTTGCCACCTGCAATGTGCATCGCGGCGATGCGCTCCGGAGGAATTTGGCGAACAAATTCGAGAGGGTCGTAACCGTGATTGAGGCCGTTGGCGAGGACGTTGTGAAGATCAAGGAGCAGGCCGCAATTTGAAGAGGAGAGAATTCCGTTGATCCATGCGGATTCGGAAAGAGTGCTGGCGGGAGGATCGATCAGAGTGGCGATATTCTCGACGAGAGGTTTTGCACCAACGGTGGCTTGCGCGCGATACAGATTTGCGGCGGCAGCGTCGATTGAAGCTGGGCTGCGAGGCGGTGCGGCTAGATGGCCGATTTCGATTCCGCCGGCGCGGACGAAAGCCAGATGTTCGGACCAGAATTCGGGGCGGACTTGATCCATGAGGCGCGCCATTTGATCGAGGCGCTTGGTTTCGACGGGGGCAGAGGAGGCGAGGCCGAGACTGACGCCGTGGAGAACGACGGGGATTTGCGCGGCGAGTGTTTTGAGGGCGCGGACTTGCTGGCGCGGCGCGGAGAAAAAATCGTCGGCAATCACCTCCAAGAGGTCGATTCGATCGAGATGCTCGAAAATACCGGCGGCTAGATCGGGACGCCAGCCGAGGCCAACTCTATCCAGGGGAGTGTTCATCGCTTTAGCCTCCGCATCCGCCACAGCCTCCGCCGCAACCGCCGCCACAGCCTCCGCCACCACCGCAACTGCTTCCACCACTGCCGCAGGAAGAGTTGCCGGAACCCCAACCCGTCGAGCCTGGTCCGCGGGCCGGCCCGCGCGGACGCAGCACCATCATCGAGGGAAAGAGGATAGGAGAGACTTCCGTGAGTCCATAGGCAGAAGCGAGCCAAACGAGGTCCGAGGTCGCGCCGCCGGGGCGAAGCAAATCGGCGCGTTGGCGCAGGGAGCTGAAAAGAGATTTGACGTCCTGAAGAAATTTTTCGCCGCGCACGGTGCGAAACGAATTGCCGGTTTTTATGGCCGCGAACGCGGCTAAGCAGGAAAGAATTACGAGGAAGAAGATGTTCGTTCGACCGCGGGAAAGAGCGATAAAAATCTTGACGGTGGCAACACCGAGAAGAATGCCGACGGCAATCGCGACACGGCGATGGCGCGCGGCACGAACTTTCTCATCGGGGAGCAGCCCGAATTTTTCAAGATGGATGGCGTAATCAAGACAGGCGCTGCAGCCTGTGAGTGAATCCAGAGTTGAGTGAACGGGTTGAGCAGCCTTAAAGGCTTCGAGGATGCCTTTCTCGATGGGGCGTTTGACGGTAGCAATGG
>Ga0210409_10001638_pt1 | contig 28425 bp, 25 predicted proteins | sample IncBWH17MmetaG_FD_161649 | JGI IMG/M metagenome (GOLD analysis project Ga0210409, IMG submission 161649) | Forest soil microbial communities from Barre Woods Harvard Forest LTER site, Petersham, Massachusetts, United States - Inc-BW-H-17-M | ecosystem: Environmental > Terrestrial > Soil >...
CAAGCGCTTTTACGCTGGGATCCCAGTCCTGCTTGTCGACTTCTTTGGCCAGCTCATCGCCCTTGACGTTGGAATGCCTTTGCATCCACCGGTCAGCCTCAACGATCTGTGTTGGATACGTGGCCGCCGCGAGGATTTGCGCAACCAGAGCGTCCGGGTACAACGCAATCGGCGCCACAAGTTGCTGCAACTCTTTGGGTGACGGTTTGGCCGGCGAAGCGGCTGACGGTTCGCCGGTTTGGCTTTGCGCACCGTACGACTCGGCTCCCGCAGTGAATTGCACCAGCAAACCGCAAAGCAGTACGGCTAACAACTGTTTCGACAATTTCATGCTCATAGCAAATCTCCTGTACTGATTGAGACCATCCGCTCGTAATCCTGAAGCTCGCCGGCCATACAGCGTCCTTGCGGGACGTCAGATGGCTGGCGAGCCCTGCGCCACGCGCCTACTTCTTGGGAGAGCCTGGAGGGAAGTGCTTGAACATTTTGTCCACGCCCTTGTCCAGATTCTTGATGTTCTTGTCAGAGTTGTTGGAGAGCGTATCGCTCGCGCTGCCTCGCCAGATGAGCTGCTTAGTCTTGGCATCGAATAGGTCGACAACCACCGTGCCAACCTTGTAGGTTTCGGTCGTGGTCGTGGCTTCGCCAAAACCTCCGCCGAAGCGCCTCCAACCCCAGCCTCCACCCATCCCGTCATAGAACGTGTTCAAGGTCTGTTGATTCTGGGTGATCTCCATAGCCACGATGGAAACATCGCCGCCGGAATCCACCTGCGTCCAGCCCTTCGCCGCCAGCTGGGCATTGACCGCGCTCTTTATACGATCAACGTCCAACGCGTCTTTCGTCTTGACGTTCTCCCACGAGTACGTCTTGTATTGCGCGAAGTTTGTACCGCGTTCGTAGTCGGTTTTCACCTGCTGGGCCGACGCCGCACCTGCGAAAAGAAACATCAAGCCAATCAGACTGAACAACACTCTTTGCATTTTCATAATTCCTCCTTTTTTAAATTCTGACTAAACATCCCGCGGGACCGGCTTAAAGCGTTCAGACGCTCGCAGCTTTAGCCCGCCACTAATTGCCCTGCACGCGCCGGTGTGCCGGTACGTGCTCCTCAGCCTGCATGGTTTGCTGACTGACCGCCTTTTCGGCGCGCGACTCGATCGCTTCGCTGCCGCTGGCGCTGCCTTCCTCAAATAGCTTGGCAAGGAAGTACTGGTCGCCGTATTTGTTGAAGATCAATTCGCTCTTGGTTGGTGCGGACTTGGCTTCTGTTTCCGTTACTTGGAAGAAGGTGGAGGTGGAATCGTCCGCGGCGCTGATCCGCATCTCCGTCAGATTGGAATCCCCCACCACGTGGATGCGATACTCGCCCGCTGGAAGTTTGGCGTTGCCCGCTTGGAACTGGAACGGGATGTTGACTTCCAGGTCTCCAACGACCTGCGCCTGTGCCTTGCTCGGATAAATCCCTAAGACAAACGCCACGGCGATAATCAGCGGCGGCAAGTATTTCCGGCTTGACCCCTTGTGCCCTGGTTGGGTGTTGTCGATGGTTTGAATGAACATCGTGATTTCTCCTCTTTCTGTCGCCTCGAAAAAAATTTGCTGCTTTGCGCGACACCACCTAGGTACGCAACGCAGCTGCCAAACCGTTTGGTCCGTAAGTGATTGAAACTAGAGGCCGACCCCAAGCGGCAACGCACCGCGGTGCCGGCCCGCTCGACAGCGCGTCCGCATGCCGACGGTCTTCGCAAGATTATTTATTCGGGGAGATACCAAACAGCTTCGGATTCACCGTCTCGAAATGGAAAGTAGCGCCGAGGAGAAACTTCAAGAGAGATGTCAATGGTTGGATCACGATCCAGTCTCAATACATCTCTACGCCGAAGGAAGATCTTTCTTGGCACGTGAAATCCCGAGCTTTTGCATGCGGAAGTACAGCGTAGACCTTTTTATTCCCAATCGCGCCGCAGCCCCGTTTGGACCGGCCACCACCCACCGCGTCTGCTCCAGAATCTTGCGTATGTGCTCGCGCTCGACATCTTCGAGGGTAGTTGCCTCCGCGGATTCTGTTTCAGCGGCTCCCTGCAGGCTCGCAAAAGGCGGCCGTAATACGCTCCCCGAGCTGACGATCACGCTGCGCTCAATGAAATTCTGAAGTTCGCGAATGTTCCCCGGCCACTGGTATGACGTCAGTGACGACATCGTCTCTGGAAGAATCTCTTCGATCTGCTTATCCATGCGGCGAGAATAAATCTCGACAAAGTGTTCCACCAGTGCCGGGATATCTTCGCGGCGCGCTCGCAGCGGCGGCAGCGGAATAGGAAACACATTCAGCCGGTAGTAAAGGTCGCTGCGAAAGGTGCCGCGTTTCACCATTTCCGCCAGATTCCGGTTGGTCGCAGCCACCAGGCGGATGTTCACTTGCTGCGTGCGCGTGCTGCCCAGGCGCTCGAATTCCTGCTCCTGCAGGACTCGCAACAGTTTCGGCTGCAGTCCCGGCGGGATATCTCCCACCTCGTCCAGGAAAAGCGTCCCCTTGTCAGCCATTTCGAAGCGACCGATTTTTTGCGCGATTGCGCCGGTGAAAGCGCCCCGCTCATGGCCAAAAAGCTCGCTTTCCAGCAGGTCGAAGGGAATGGCCGCGCAATTCAACTTTATGAATGGCCGTCCGCACCGCGAGCTGAGATTGTGGACCGCCCGCGCGATTAATTCCTTGCCCGTGCCGGTTTCTCCCTGGATCAGCACCGTGGAATCCGTTGGCGCCACCTGCTCCACCTGTTCGAGCACGGATTCCAGAGCAGGGCTGTTTCCTATGATCTGCTCGAATCGGCGCGAATCACGCTCTTGATCGATGGCCCTAAGTGTTGCGACAGCTCCCACGAAGAACCTCCGGGCGCTGGCGTGCGCGCCCTCTTATAGCTCAACTCTGCAAAGCCCCTCGAACACTTTCCAGCAGCGCTTCGTCGTCGAACGGCTTTGCCAGAAACTCCACCGCCCCTGCTCTCAGTGCCTGCATCCGCAATCGTGCGTCGCCATGGGCCGTGATGAAAATGGTCGGAATCCGGCAGTGCTCCGCGTTCAGTTTGGCCTGTAGTTCGAGACCGGACATTCCCGGCATTCGGATATCCGCGATTAAACATGCGGTTTGCCGTTGTTGTCCGGACTTCAGGAATTCCTCTCCTGACGCAAAAGCCTGTGCCGGCAAGCCAACCGCCTTCAGCAAGCCCTGAAGGGCGCTGCGCATCGAATCGTCGTCATCGACAATCGCTATTAGTTTCGTTCTTGCCTGCGCGTCCATAGCTGAAATCTAACAGCCTCCCAAAAGGCTCGCAATTATACTTTGGTATAAGGAGCGCGAATTCGCCCGGCGAGGGAGGTGACTCTAATTATAGGGGAGTGTGCGAAAGCCGTTAAAACGCCGGTATATTCCGTAACACTCGCGGCATTGGATTACTTCGTCCCGGGCGCAATCTCCAGCTTTGCCGCCATCCTTACCAATTCCGCCAGCGATTCAGCTTCCATCTTCCGCATCACATGACCGCGATGAATTTTCACCGTGATTTCGCTGGTCCCCAGATCAAAGGCGATCTGCTTATTCAGCATGCCCGAAACCACCAACGCCATGACCTCACGCTCGCGAGCCGTCAGCGTCGCGTAGCGCTTTCGCAAGCCCGCAAGCTTAGCCCCTTGTTGACGTGTTGCACGGTCGCGATCCAAGGCCTGCTGGATCGCATCCAGCAAGGCCTGACCCTGAAAAGGCTTGGTCAGAAACTCCACGGCGCCCGATTTCATGGCCTTCACCGTCATCGGAATATCTCCATGACCAGTGATGAAGATGATCGGGATTTGCAAGCCCGCATGAACCAAGTCGCGCTGAAACTCCAGACCATTAACTCCCGGCAGGCTCACGTCTAGAACAAGGCAACTTGGACCGTCCGCTCGCTTCCCGCTTAGAAACTCTTCCGCCGTCTCGAAGCACTCGCACCGCAAGCCCGCCGACTTCAGCAGTCCCTGGATAGAAGCTCGCACACTGGCATCGTCATCAACGACGAAAACCGTGGGAGCGTCCCCGCGCGTCATCTACGTGCCTCAGCTTGATTGGCTCCAACAATCATGTTGCTAGATTTTTGCCTTCCATGATAATTGCCGTTCTGCTATACTATTTTCGTTCAGTACTGCGTCTCGCCAGCTCGCGAGACCCCACTACAATCAAATCGTTCTGGAGACGTCCATGTCTACCCTTCGCCGCAAGCGCCGCGTGTCGTCGTGTCCTTCCACCACTCCGATTCCAAGTCATCCGCTCCCACACCCGCAGGGCGCAGCAAGCGGCGTCCCAGCTCGGCAACCAACCGATCCGACAATCGCCTTCGATTCGCGCCCATTTGCACCAATCGAAAGATTCCCAACAAACCGAGAGCATCCCATTTCCCTGCGGCCAATAAACCTCTTTAGAATCAACACTTGCAAAAGTGTATGAAAACAAAAGACTTTAAGTATCTTTAGAATGAACACTTATGCAAAACCGGGGGGAGGGGGGCCACCTACGCTACCTCGCTTTTGGCCGACAATGTGAAACAAAAGCTCGCCCCGCGCGGAGTGTTGCCGTCAGCCCACAACCGGCCCCCATGCGACTCCACAATCGATCGGCTGATCGAAAGTCCCATGCCCGTCCCTTGCGGCTTTGTCGTAAAAAACGCCTTGAAGATCTCGTCCACCGGCTGCGCGGGCAGGCCCACGCCGGTATCGCTGACCGCCACCCGCACTTCCTCGTTCTCCGCCCGCTCCGACTTGATCACCATCTCGCGTTTCCCAGCTACATCCTTCATCGCTTCGATGCCATTGAGCATCAGATTCATCAACACCTGCTGCAACTGCACGCGATCTCCCAGGATCTGCGGAAGATCCGCCTCCAGTTCGGTTCCGATCCATACTTTGTGCCGCGTCGCCTCCCCGCGCAACAAAACAATCATCTCTCGAATCACTTCATTCACATCCACCAGCTCCCGTTCCGTCGTGCCCTTCTTGAAGAGCAGACGGATTCGGCTGATTATTTCGGCTGCGCGCGTTGCATCTTTCGCGATTCGAGACGCAGCCAAGCGCGCCTCTTCCAGATCAGGGTGCTCACGCGTGAGCCACCGTAAACAGGTATTGGCGTTGGTGACGGCGGCGGCAATCGGTTGATTTACCTCGTGCGCTAGTGAGGCCGTCAGCTCCCCCATGGTGGTGACTCGGTTGACGCGTGCCAGGTCCCCCTGCGCCTCGCGCAGTGCTTCTTCTGCATGTTTGCGCTCCAGACTCTCTGCTTGCAATGCCTTGTGGCTTCTCTCCAGCTCTTGAACTTTTTCGTTCAGGTCATCGCGCGTGCGCTTCAATGATTCGGTCGCGCTCCTTTGCGCGGCGCTTACCCCTACAACGAACAGCGCTGACACCGTAAACACAAGAAGCCTCGGTATCTCGCCGGGCTTTGCAATCAGCGAATATGTAGGAAACAAAAAGTAATAATCGAAAGCGAGACTGGAGAGCGCCGTAGCAACCAGTCCCGGCCCCACTCCGCCGAACAAGGCGGTGATCATGATCGCGCAAAGGAATAGCGATACCGGGGCGGTTTCCAAGTGCAAAAGCGGCCACTGTGCAATCAGCAGTGCCAACGAAACCGATAGAATGGCAAGCCCATAGCCCCAGATCACGCGCACCTTGGACCACAGAAGAGGATTCGATCTGGACATGTTGCTACTCCGGCGATACAGCGATAATGCTGCCATCGCTGCATTCGTAAAGCTAGGTATTCGCTCCGATTTGAAATAAGCGAGGCGCGATTCTGGGCTCATCCAGCCGATTGGATGGACTGCCAACATTCCGACAGATTCCGGCAAACGCGCCCGCCGCAAGAAACGCCCTTGAACTGACTCATCTCCCAATCTGTCAGTCACTTCCAAGGAATAGCCTTACCCGAAGCCTCTGGCGCGCCCATTGCTTTATTCCGTGTTGTCCGTGTTTGAGCAAATAGCCGGGAGGTAAGGAGATTATGCAACTCGTTCGTGTAAGCGATGTGGACAAAGATTCCGATGCGGCGCTGGTGGCCGGCACAAAGCGCGGAGAACCGCTCGCCTTCGACAAACTCGTTCTTCGTCACAAACGCAGAGTCTTTGCCATCGCGCTACGCATCACCAAAAGCTACGAGGATGCCGAAGATGTGCTGCAGGAGAGTTTTCACAAGGCTTTCCTTCATCTCCCTGACTTTCAAGAGAAGTCTCGGTTCTCAACCTGGTTGACCAGCATCGCTATGAATGAGGCCTTCATGCTGCTGCGGCGAAGGCGGGGCATCTTCGAAGTTCTGCCAGACAACTCTGACGACGAGGGTGCTAATGCTCTCTCGGCCGTATTCGTTGACCAGCGTCCTAATCCCGAAGAGTCCTGCTTGAGGCGCGAGCACGCGGAACTCCTGACCCAGGCGATCAAACAATTAGGTCCGAAGACTCAGGCGACGATCGTGCTGCGCGACATCGAAGAAAGATCCGCCGAGGAAACGGCTCAGATCCTGGGTACCTCAGTTAGCGCGGTAAAAGCGCGTCTTTTTCAAGGACGCCGCAAGCTACGTCGAACCGTGAATCCCGGACGCCCGTGGCCAGTCTACGCCGTGGTCCGCTCGAGGTGCACCGCTCGGTGAAGAAGCGGAAAGCCTCTTCAGCGCGATGCAACCAGCGCGGGAACCGCAAAGAGCTTTTGGTATTCTTCGTCGGTCAGTCGCAACGAAGCCGCCGCAACGTTCTGCTCAAGATGTTCGGTCGACGATGTCCCGGGAATCGGCAGCATGATGGGAGATCGCCGCAGCAGCCACGCAATCGCTGTCTGCATGGGTGTCGCCTGGTGCGCACGCGCAATTCGCTCAAGCACGTCACCCGCAACTTTCCCTGCGCCCAGCGGGAACCATGGAATAAAGGCAATTCCGTTGCGCTGGCAGTAATCCACTACGTAGTCCCATTCGCGGTCAGCAAAACTATAGCGATTCTGCACGGACACGATAGGCACGATTTTGCGCGCTCGCTCAATGTGCTCTTGCGTGACGTTGGACAATCCAATCAGGCGGATCTTGCCTTCGTTTCGCAGTTGCGCCAGCGTTTCCACGGATGCCTCAAAGGAGACGACCGGGTCCGGAATGTGGAGTTGATAGACCTCGATACGGTCCAGGCGCAGACGCTTGAGGCTGCCCTCTACCGCTGCGCGAAGGTGTGAAGGACTGGCGTCGTGCGTCCATTGATTCGGGCCCGGACGATTCCAGCCTCCCTTAGTGGCGATTACAAGGCCAGGCTTGTACGGAAACAATGCTTCGGCAATCAGTTCCTCGTTTGCGTGTGGGCCGTAAGAATCCGCCGTATCAATGAAATCGACATCGAGCTCCACCGCCCGGCGAAGAACCGCGACCGCCGCCTTGCGATCTTTTGGCGGTCCCCAGATGCCCTCACCAGTAAGGCGCATCGCTCCATAGCCGAGACGGTGTACGGAAATCTCCCCGCCCAGCGAAAGATCTCCAGCAACTCTTGCGGAAACGTCGTTCTTGTTCACGTTAGACCTCCTGGAATCTCCATATTAGCGCTGGCTGTGGTTATGACGCCAGCCTCTCAGGCGCGCACAATCGAGGCGACAAAAAGCGCGAGGCCAACAAAAAGCAGCAGCAGAATTGTAGAGGCAAAGATGACATGGTGTTGAACCCTATCTTGTGTCATGGCTTGTCCTTTCTACGCTCGTCTCGCTGGCATGCCAAGGGATGAATTTAACCCGACTACACCAGCCTTCCGTCCTGATTGGCGCCTGATTACCCTCGACTCTCGCCGATGTTGGTTCCAAATTGCCGATAGGTCTAAGGCACGCGCCGTTCCGTTTCAAGAGAAGGTTTGAGAGATCATAGAAAAAGCTGCCAGTAAGCGGGATATAAGGCGTAAATCAAAGGAAATCAACGCTAAGCGGGCGAGAGCCGTAGGCCGTGCACGCCAATTTAGTCTTCAAATCCCTCCTATGCCTGCAAGAAAACCCGTCAATGTGCGGACAACCATCCAATTCGTTGGACGTGGCGCGTAAACTCTGGCACTCAAGGGAATCTCGCCTAAGGAAACTGCCGCTACCGCTGTTCTTCCGGCGGTTTCGTCGTGATGAATTCTCTATACAAAATCAGGTCGTACAGAATCTTAAGCGTCCCAGCGATAAAGAAAGGTAGGTTGATCAATCTTGGATTTGCGAACAAGAAACCCACAAATAGCGGGCTAATCGCCGCGCCCGTAGTTCGCGCCACTCCGGTAATTCCGGCCGCCGCCGAACGCTCTTCCGGGCTGACTACCGCCATGGTGTACGACTGCCTGGTGGGAACATCCATCTGACTGATGCTAAAGCGTGCAAGCAACACCAGCACCGCAAGCCAAAGCTTCGGCATTAGCGGGACCAGCAGAAGCAAGATATTCGACGGCAGATGCGTGAGCACCATTGTGCGTATGAGCCCAAAGCGCGCCGCCAGTCGCGAGGCCAGCAGCGCCGAAATCCCCGAGAAAATATTGGCCCAGAAGAAAATGACGCCCAGCGTCGCCGGCTTCACTCCGAATCGCAGATAGAACCAATAAGCCGCGAAGCTCTGCACCACAAATCCGCCGCCGAATGCGTCCAATGCAAATAAACCGGAGAGCTTTGCCACTACATGGCGCGATTTGTGAATTCCAAACCATCCCCTCGCGCCAGCGGATTCGCCCGCCTCGGAAGGCCGCAATTCAATTTCACGCGAAACACGCGTAAACAGCAGCGCCAACACCAAGCCCAGAATTGCGTACACGACGACCAAGGCTCGGTAGCCCGCGACCTGCGTCGTCGACGTCTTCTGCAGCGCCTGAGAAAGCGCGCCCCCAAAGAGCGCGCCCAGTGCCGTCGCCAGCGAACCGGTCAAGGTGTACCACGCAAAAACTTCTGTCCTGGCTCTATCCGAAACAACCTGGGACAGCGCGGCCTGCTCAATCGAGAGAAACGGCCCCACTTCATTGCCGCTCGGACTGATGACCCCGATCGTCCCGGCGACCACCAGCCAAAAGAAATTTCTCGTGAGCGCGAACGCCAGGCCTGCGGCGGCCATCAGTAAGGCGCCGATTATCAGCATGCGCCGCCTGCCAACGCGATCCGCCTGCGTGGTCAGATAGAGGGAAATAGCTGTGTCGCCGATCAGCGTGAGGGTAAGAACCAATCCAGTTTGCGATTCCGTGAGACCAATTCCAACGAGGTAGAAGACCAGAACAACGGAGATCAATCCGTAAGCGAACAGGCGCGTGAAGCGCGTCAAAAACAGTAGCCACGCGTCACGATTCAGTGCTCTAAGCGCATTCGGGATCAAGGGAAAATGAGTGTACTTTTCTTACCGGCCTCTCGCAAACGACCGCTCGGCACGACTGGCATTCTCATCCGCAAGCGTTGCCGGGACTCTATAGTCGCGCTATTCTCGTTTGCCCGGAGGCCTCATGCCACGCCCACGTCTCATCGCCATAGCGATTTCTTCTTGCATCTTGTCGTGTTCCGCATTTGCCCGGCAGCAATCATCGTTTTCCGTCGGCACCGCAAGTGCTGAGCCCGGGCAGAAGGGCACCGGCACCATTGACGTACCCGCCGGCTCCGACGCCTCCACGCAAATTCCCGTCGTCGTCATTCGCGGCAGCAACCCAGGACCTACTCTCGCCCTGGTCTCCGGCGCCCACGGTACTGAGTACGCTTCTATCATCGCCCTCGAAGGCCTCATCGGCGGTCTCGACCCTGCGCAGATCTCGGGCACTGTGATTCTCGTGCCGCTGGTGAACATTCCTTCGTTTCAACAAAAGGTGCCCCACGTCAATCCCGTCGACAACAAAAGCATGAATCGCTTCTATCCCGGCAAGGAAGACGGCACGCAAACCGAGCGCGCATCCTTTCTGCTCACCAAAGAAGTTGTCGACAAGTCCGACTACCTCATCGATTTTCACGGCGGCGACCTCGATGAAAGTCTTCGCCCCTATTCGTATTGGGTTGTAACGGGAAACAAAAAGCAGGACGCTGCTTCCAAGGATATGGTCCTGGCTTTCGGCTTGGACCACATCATCATCTCGGAAGACCGCCCGAAGGATCGCGAAGCAACAAAATATTTGGACAATACCGCTGCTCGCCGTGGCAAGCCCACCATCACGGTCGAAGCAGGTTACGCGGGCACGGTCGAGACGGACGACGTCGCCGCTTTAGTCCAAGGCGCGCGCAGCGTCATGCGCCTTCTGAAAATGCTTCCAGGAGCGCCGCACTCCATCGATCATCCTGTTTGGATTAAAGCGCTCGGCGAGGTCACGAGCCCGGTCGACGGAATCTTCTACCCTCTTGTTAAGCGCGACACGTACGTTGAAGCCGGCAGGAAACTAGGTGATGTCACCGACTATTTCGGCAAAGTCATCTTTGAAGCTCGCGCTCCCGTCTCCGGAATCATCCTGCACATCTGCGCGGTGCCCTCGATGAAAAACGGCGACAACATCGCCAACATTGGCGTCATTGCCTCCAAAGCGCCGTGATTTTTCTTCTCTGTGAACTCTGCGTCCTCGGCGCTCTCGGTGTTAGGTCTTTTGCGGAAGAAGCGAGGTGATGTACCAGCTATTCCCAAACGCATCTTTCACTCCGCCGCTGCGCCCATAAGGCTTATTCGACGGCGCATCGATAGAAGTGGCGCCTGCGCGAATCGCCCGCTCATACATGGCGTCTGCGTCATCCACATGCACATGCAAATGGCACGGCATCGGCTGGAATTCTCCATGCGCCTCGTCGAGTTCGAGTGTGTTATCTCCAATCTGCACGGTCGCGTGCAGCACGTGACCTTCCGGGGATCTGGGCACATGGCCCTGCACTACGCCGCCAAACGCGTTCTCCAGAAATGGAATCATCTTCTCCGAACCACGGAGATGCAAGTACGGTTGCACGCTGGGCACTCCCTCCGGACCCGGAGTCCATCCCTGAATCATCGCGATGTACCACAGGTTCCCGAACGGGTCGCGCACCGCTCCCTGCCGGTCTCCCGAAACGTGGTCCCCGACCTCGTAAATGGAAGTCGCACCTGCGCCTACCGCCCGCGCGAAGACGGAGTCTGCGTCATCCACATACAAATGAATAGCGGTAGGCGCCGGAGGCACCTGCTCGTTTGCGTCCCCCAGTTCGATAGTCGAGTTCCCGATGGTAACTTCCGCGTGCATAATCAGGTTCGATCCCGCACTCGGAACGCGAAACCGTTCCGTCCCGTCAAACGCCTCTTTCAAGAAATCAATAAACGCCGCTGCCCGCGGCACAATAATATACGGGGCAATTGTGTGATACCCACCGGTGGCCGCCTCTGCCTGTTTCGACGAATCGGATGAAATTGCTCGCTTCGCTGCATTTTCCATTTTTGATTTCCTTTCCAAATCAGCCTTGAGTCGTGCTTTGAAATCTCGGCGAGGCAAGTTGCGTAGTTCGCCGGCGATGCGCAACAGCGGTGCAAGCCGGGGATCAAAGCTTTCGCTACGCGGCGCTAATTGTACGTCCGGCCGTGCCAGCACCGCTTGAACCGCTTGCTCCAGCTGATCCATCAGAGAGCGCTTAGGCATGTGCACCCTCCATCTGCGATCTCAGCTTCTCGAGCGCGCGAAACTGCAGCTGCTTCACGGCTCCTTCGCTTTTTCCAAGTTGCTGCGCGATTTCCCGAATGCTCCTCTGCTCGACGAACCGCCCAAAGACCACGCGTCGCTGTTCGGCCGGAAGTTTTTCGACCAGTCGAAACAGCTGCGCCTGATATTCGACTGCCTCTTGCTCGGGTTCCCCGCTCGGTTCCGGCCAATCTTCCACATGCATCGGCTCGCGCGCCGCCCGTTTCATTTGATCCGCAACCGCGTTCGCCGCAATGCGGAAAAGCCACGCCACAAAAGGCGTGCCCCTCCATTCATAACTTTTGAGGTTGGCAAGCGCCTTGTGAAAGACTTCGGAAGTCAGATCCTCTGCCTTGTCCCGGTCGCGTACGCGCCGTACGATGAACGCGTAAATCCTTTCAAAATGCGCATCATACAATTTGCCGAACTTTGCCGGGTCCGCCTGCGCAGCCTCCACCAACTGACGTTCCTCCGCGTCTTCCCGGATCGCCTTCAACGCCGGTTTTCGAGGCGCCATACTCCCTCTGTTAGATATAACTGGGATCGGTGCCGAAAGTTACGCTGCTATTTCTAATTTCTCAGCCCAGGAAGCCGTCGTGCACGCCAACTCGTGCAGTACGTCCGCGTCAGTCCGTCCCGAGCTTTTTAGCACATGAAACGAATGGTCCGCGGTGCCAATGACATGCAGTTTCGCCCCCGAGCCGAGCGATGAACAGATTGGCCTTAATAGACTCAAATCCGCCAGCGTGTCGCGCGTCCCTTGCAAGAAGAGCATTGGCATGGGTACCTTGGCCAAATGTTCCGCTCGCTTGGTTCCCGGCTTGTTAGGTGGATGTAGCGGGAATCCAAAAAACACCAGCCCGCGTACACCTTCCAAACGCTGCTGCGACGCAGCCTGCGAACTCATTCTGGCTCCGAAGGATTTGCCACCCGCCAACAAAGGCAGACCCGCAGCGGCTTTAGCCGCGATGCGCACTGCCGCCGCCACGGTGGCCGCTGCTACGGCCGGCGAATCCGGCACGCGCCGCCTCTGCTCCATGTATGGAAACTGATACCGAAGCGTTGCAATCTCGGCGTCCGCGAGTTCGCGCGCCAGCTTCTCCAGAAACGGATGCGTCATTCCAGCACCCGCTCCATGCGCCAGCGCCAAAAGCCACCGCGCCTTCGCAGGCCGCATCAGAATCGCGGAAACCTCCCCAGCGCCCTCTACCGCGAATCGCAGTCGTTCACTGTCGCCCATATCGCCAGTGATTCTAGCAAATGCAACTCCTATATTTCTCTGCGCTTCTCTGTGCTCTCCGCGCCCTCTGTGTTAAATTCTCTTCTCCTTCTTCAACTCACAAACGGAGTTCCCATGGCCGACTATCTTCTGAAGACCGAACCGTCCGCATACTCCTTCGCCGATCTGCAAAAAGACGGCGCCACCATCTGGGACGGCGTCTCCAATCCCGTAGCGCTCCGCAACATGCGTGGCATGCAGCCCAACGATCGCCTCGTCATTTACCACACCGGCGACGAAAAGAGCGCAATCGGAGCCGCGACGGTGGTCTCGGTTGATGCCTCGGATCCGAAAAATCCGGAAGTAAAAATCAAGGCTGGCAAGCCTCTGCCCAAGCCCGTATCGCTGGCTCAAATGAAATCGAATCCGCTGTTCGCTGACTCTCCACTGGTGCGCCAAGGCAGACTCTCCGTAGTCCCCTTGACCAGCGCCCAGTACAAAGCCCTCGCTGGCTCGTGACGCCCCACCCACGGGCCCGCCTTAGTTGGCAATGTTATCGAGCGGAATTCCTTCAAAGTATTTGGGGATAATTACTTTCGTTTTCGGCGAGGCCGCTTTCATTTCCTGCACAAACGAGCCGACAGCCTCAATCGGCCCTTGCTGCGATGCTCCGTACGGAGCCGTGAAATTGTCCCAGTGCGTGGGCAGCACCAACGCCGGAAAATGCAATGCCCGCATCAGCCGACCGGTGTAATCGTAGAGTTCCTTCCGCGAAGCTGCCGCGCCGACCACCACGACATCAGGTTCCAGTCCTTGCATCTCGCGTTCAATGTAGTTCATTCCGCCAAAAGCCAAAATCTGGTGGCCGCGAAAGCGAATCAGATACGCCAGAGTGCCTCCTTCCGGATGCATTTGTTCCAGCGTCAGCGGCGCTTTTAGATTCGCGGGAGCGGTCGCCGAGCTGAAATAGTGTTTACGGTCCAGCGGACTGTGCAGGCTGGGAATCACCTTGAGAGAAAAACTGCCGAATTCGTAGTCCTCGCCTCCGCGCACGGTAATTAGTTGCTCTTCCGGTACGCTGTAGGCGCGCAGTACGTTTTCCGTGCTTTCCGTCCCGATCACGGTCGCCTGCGTTTTGCGCGCGATCGTCGGCACATCCAGGACGTGGTCGTAGTGAGTGTGAGTCACCAGGACAAAATCCGCTCGCGGGAGGTGCGCATCAATTGCGGCGGCATCCGGCGTGGCAACATCCTTCCAGCCGTACTCGGGGCGCGTGTCTCCAGCCGCGCGCGTATAGGGCGTTCGGCCCGGCGGCTGCGGCCCAAAGATTCGCGAAATGTAAGGATCGATCAAAATTACGGTAGTGCCGTCAGTTATTTGCCATCCTGCCGTACCCAGCCAGGTCAAAATAACCCGGCTCGTTTTTCCGTCGGTGGGCTGCTGCGCCTCCGACGCACCGATCGTGAAAAGAATCAAAGCACAACACGGCAGGAAGGATTTCCGCATTAACACCGCCTTCCGCGTTCTCACAAGGCACGCCTCAAGTGAGCGCGCAACGATTCCCGAAGCCGGCCTATTGTACTTCTTTCAGTTCTTTGGCAAACGGTTAGCGATGAACTCAGAGACGCGGCTCGCAGCGGGTGGATCGAGATTGGCAAGGACTGCAATGACATATCCGCTTTGCGGGTAAATTTGCAAGTCACCATTCATTCCTGGCGCGCCACCTCCGTGGCCGAAATGCCGCGCTCCGCTGTCCGCGCCTTCGTCAAAAAAGCCGAATGCGTATTTCCCGCTGCCGGGAGGCGTAGTCACTTTCCCCGTGGTCAGCACCTCCGTGTACTCCGCGCTCAGCAGCTTATGGTTCATCAACGCGCTGGCAAATCGTTGCAAATCTTCGACCGTGGAGTATCCGCCTCCCGCCGATGTGCCTCGGTAGGGAAGCGTGTCGGCGTTCGAGTGAACAGCGGCTCCTCCAAAAGACGTGTACCCAATCGAGCGCCCGGGAACATTTTCGTCTTCCGTCAACGATCCCGAGGAATTCATGCCCGCCGGGACGTACACATTCTCGCGAACATAATCGTAGTAGCTTTTCCCGCTGACCCGTTCGACCACCACGCCAAGCAGTAGAAATCCGTAGTTGCTGTACTCCCAGCGGCTGCCGGGCTCAAATTCCAAGGCGCGCTTGCCATACAAATTCACATAGTCTTGCAAAGTCCGCAGATCCTTCCGGTGCTCGTCAAACTGCGGACCAAAAATATCTCCGGTGCCTCCGGTGTGCGTCAGCAACTGTTCGATACTGACTTTCGACGCTGCATCCTTATTCGGATAACCGGTGATGTATGTTCCAAAGGGCTCGCTCAGTTTGATCTTACCGGCTTGTGTTAGCTGTAAAACGGAAACGGCCGTAAACATCTTGTTCATCGAACCGATGCGAAACTTTGTGTTCAGGGAATTTGGGATCTTCTTCTCGCGATCCGCCAGCCCATAAGCGCCCGACAAAATCAGCTTCCCATTTTTTGTCACCAGCACCGCACCGGAAAACCGCTCGTCCTTGGCCAGTTCGTCGATACGCGCCTTCGTCGCCTCCACCATCTGCGCCTCGCTCAAACGCCCAATCGCGAATTCTGCCGGCGTCGGCACCGCATCCAGATGCCACTCCATGATTAGGTGCGGCGCATTCGCGTCCACCACCATTGCAAAATGCGCAAACTGGTCGGAGCCCCGTTCCTGCAGCAATCCGCTCATTCGCGTAGCGCTCGATTCCTCGACCTTTCGTAAATCGAATCCTCCCGTCATGCGCCGGAACGCCATGTCTCCGTCAACATTTGGTCCGGGAGGATCCTTGAAAAGTTTCCGTGCCTCCTCAATCTGCGCCCGCTCCCCGCTGTTGAAGCTCCGCAGCCATGTCGAAAATTGCTCGCCCGCCAAAGTCTTCGGCACTTCCGGAGTCGCGCCCTGCGATTCGCCCGCAACAAGTGTCGCGCTCCGAGTACTTCGCCCGCCGGTTGCCGCCTGCGCCGCAAGCTGTTGCTGATCGCGCTGGCGATCTTGCAAGTCCTCCAGCCTCGCTCCGGCGTAGACGCCATTTCTAGATCCACCCGCGAGCGCAAAAGCCGAGCCGCCATTTTCGGACCCCGGTGGCGTAAGCCCGCGCGTGCGCAGCGCGCCACTCGAATCGATCCCAAAGTCCGCAATCGGCTTCCGTTTAGCAACCTGACTTGCCGCCAGCGAAACGCCCGCGAACAGCGCCAGCGAAATCAATCCGCCCTGCGCCCAACGTCCGGCCGGCAATCGCGACGGTGACGCATTCACGCGCTCCCACGAAATGAATCCGATCTCGCGCCCCGTCACAGGCGCTCCTTCGGCCAGGGCTACGCTTGCCGCCGGCCTTGGCCGCAACGCCCATTGCCGCATCAGCGAAATCACGCCGTCGCCCAGCAGTCGCAGCGCCCCGTGCGTTTCCGTCGCCTCTTCAAAAATCCATGTCATCTCTTGGCCAAACTGCTCGCGAAAAACACGCGGATGCAATCTCACCACGCACCGATACGCCAGCCTGTACATCTGCCGCCCAATCAAATCTTTTCTGCCAGCCATGATCTACCTCTTTGCTATGCGGAAATTCCGATATCCCGCCTGGGCGACAACTCACGCCATTTTCGCTTTCGTCCCGTGCAGAACCGCCTTTGCTTCTCGCAATACTCCTTCTAATCGCGAGATATCTTCCGCCAGTACGCGGCGCCCTAGTCCCGTCAGGCGATAATATTTTCGACGCGGATCCTCGCCGGCCGGTAGCCGCCGGCTCTCCTCCACAATTCCGTTTGCTAGCAACTTTTTCAGATTGTCGTAGAGGGTTCCTGGCCCAAGTTTGTATTTGCCGCCGGACTGCCGCGCCGCCTCGAGCATAATTCCGTATCCGTGCAGCTCGTCGCCTGCAAGGGCCAGCAAAATATGCAGCGCAGCGGCCGATAAAGGAAGAAATCGTTGCGATTGTTGGCGTTTCATGCTCGGATGCCGTTATATCGGACTCCGAGTGATATGTCAAGCGTTGTAGGGGGCGCTTTAACGTATCCCCGAGCGCCGCAGGCGCTTTTGTCGAGCGCAACCGCAACTAGTTATGAAAAAAGAGAATTAGTCTTCAGCAGCGAGAGCAGAGAATTCTAACCCGCGACTCAACCCCGCATCAGTCCCGGAAATTTTCGCGCATTATTTTCAAACCCGGGAAAGACCGCATTCAAATCCAAAACGCCGCTGTGCTTCGTCAGTATCTCGCCAAGCACCAACCGAAAATCCGTAGTAAGCGCCAGATCGCGCCCATCATTCAACTGGTGATCCGCCAATCCCGGCCAGGCCCCGTAAACGCGGCCGCCCTTCACATCGCCGCCCATCACAAACATACAATTCGCGTGGCCATGATCCGTCCCGCGATTCCCATTTTCTTTCGCGGTGCGCCCAAACTCGCTCATGGTCACCACAACAATGTCCTGCATGCGGTCGCCCATGTCCTGATGAAACGCCGCCAACCCTTGCCCGAGATCCTTCAGCAGATTCGAGAGCTGCCCCTGCACGCCGCCTTCATTGACGTGATTGTCCCACCCACCACAATCCACAAACAGCACTTCCACTCCGATGTTCGCCTTAAGCAATTGCCCAGTTTGCTGCAAACTCTGGCCCAGCCGGCTCGTGGGATACTGCGCGCCATTTTCCGGCGCATATTTCCCCGGATCGACTTTCCGCAGCATGTCAATCGCTTCAAACGTTTCGGTTCCCGTTCCATGCAATGCATGATCCACCGTTTGCGCATACATTGCCTCAAATCCGCCCTGCACCGTCGCGGCCATTCCCGCCGACTGCGGCATCACCTTGAACTGCCGCAAATCCGGCAGCGCAATGGCGGAGGCGCTTCCGTGCAGCATGCGCGGCAGATTCGGCCCCATCGCCACGGCACGAAACGGCGATGCATTTTCCTCCGGCACCGTCTCGATCGCGCGATTCAGCCAGCCATCTTCCGTCGCTTTAACGCCCGGGGTTCCCGATTCCATGAAGTCCTGCGCGTCAAAATGCGACCGCGTCGGATCGGGCGAACCCGCGGCGTGCACAATCGCCAAGTGATTGTTGCGAAACAGCGGCTCCAGCGGCGCAAGGCTCGGATGCAGCCCGAAATATCCGTCCAAATCAATCGCCGCATCAGCGCCGCCGCGCCGCGGCTGGGGAATCGCGATCGTTGGCCGCAGCCGATAATAATTTGGCTCAGAGAAGGGAACTACGATGTTCAATCCATCCGCCGCCCCGCGCTGAAATAGCACTACAAGTTGCTTCTTGCTCGGCATCGCCGTTGCCGCCGCCGCGCGCTGTAGAAATGCCGGCATCGCGCTCATCCCTACCAGCGCAATCCCACCCTGCTTCAAAAAGTACCGCCGCGAAAACTTCAGCCCGCGCACACCCTCGCAACATTCATGGCTCATAAGCACCTCATGCGGAGTGCGGCGGTCTTGCCGCCGCTTTTACAATGTACGCAACAGCTCCCATCGAAATCGACAGTCGCGACTCTCACCCTGGCACCTGCTCCTAGCGCCTGCTGCTTGCATTTCCTCCACAAAAGCGGGAGCAATGCTCCCGCACTCCATATACCTATCTCCGCTGAAACTCCGGTGCCCCCAACACCAGGCCCGCCACCACTCCCAAATCCGCTCGTTTCACCGGATCATCCAGCTTCGCTTGCAACACCTGCGGATTCTCGAGCTGCTGCTCCAGCGTATCCACCGTAGTCGCCGCCGTCTGCCCGCCAAGGAAAACCTGCACAGCGCGATTCAGCGCCCCCTTAGCGTCACCATCCGCCTCCGGCCCCAGCAGCGAGCCCACATCGCTGCGCGACCCGCGCACTTTATTCCCCGCCAGCGCCAGCGAATAATTCAATCGATTCAGCAGCGCCCCGGTGTTCACCCAAGCATCGGACCTATCCGCGTAACCCGTAGGCGGCTGGCACTGATAAATGGGCTCCCCGATGCGCCCGGTCCATTGCACCAGCGGCATCGGCGTGTCCACATCCGCTCCCAGCGCGCGCGCGGTCGACACCACCAACTCAAACGGCGTCTTGATCTTCGCCCGGTAGGCATCGCGCGACCAAAATTCCGGCGAATAAATCATCGTCTTCAGCACCGCGCGAATATCGCCATCGCTCGATTCGAATGTCTTTGCCATCCGCGCCACCAGCGATTGCGGAGGAGTATCCGACACAAAGCGCCGCGCCAGCTTCGTCGAGATAAACTTAGCCGTGCTTGGATGCCGCGCCAACAGCTCGATTACCTGCTCCCCATCCTTCATTCCACCCGCATGAATTTTCTTGCCGAGCACGATCTTCGGATCGGGATCGTGCATCCGCTCATCAAACTTGAAATTCGCATACTCGCGTGGCTTCTCGATCGTCCAGCCGGTAAAGCACCGCGCCACTTCCGTAACATCCTTCTGCGTATAGCCGCCATCCACGCCCAGCGTATGCAGCTCCATCAGTTCGCGCCCGTAGTTCTCATTCAGCCCGCGCACATTCTTCTTCGCTTGTTGTTGTTGCGGAGCACGCGGAGGCCAGGGCCGCCCAAATCCGCCGCGCCGCATCTGCCGCGCCGCCCGCTCCGCCGCCATCCGGTCCGCCGCGCGCGGATCAGCGCTCAAAAAATTGTCCAGATAAAAAAGCATCGCCGGGCTCTTCGCCGTGGCGGTAAGCAAATCCTTGAATTTGCCCATCGTGTGCGGCTGAATCACATCGCGCTCGTACGCGGTCAAGAACCAGCGGTCCTCGCCCTTCCCCGCAAACACGTTGAAGTGGTTAAACCAGAAATCGTCCATCACCTGCTGCAACTGCCGCTCGCTGTAAATCGCCCGCGCCACCTTGGCCATCGCCAGCTCTTCCACAACGCGCTGTGGCCGCTTGCTGTCATCCGCAATTGCCCGCGGCACCGCATTCGGGTCTCCGCCGCCCAGCAAATTACGCTTTCCCGCTCCGCGAGTAGCTGGATTCAGCTCTGCTGTTGGCTCTTGCTTCATCGAGGCCGCTACACTCGTGTTGTCCTTCGGGCTTTCGTCATTCTCCGCGTTCGTTGCCGGCTCCTGAGCGGCCCTTTGCGGGGCTTGCGCCCGGTTTTCCGACATATCTCTCGCAATCGTTGCAGCAGCGGCATCGCCCGGCCGCTGCTCCTGACGCTGTTCCAATCGCGCTGCTTGAGTCGCCGCCTGCTTCGGCTGCGGATATTCCGCCAGCAATTTCGAGGTCGACATCCGCAGGGTAGGGAATTGCTCGAGCCGTGCCTCGACCGCGCGGTCATCCATCGCATTCGGATTCAACTGCTGCTCAATCCACTTGGCCAACCCCATCTGCCGCACGCGCTCCACGTCTCCCGGGCGCGGCCCGTAAGCCAGCCGGTTAAGCGCATGCAAAATCGCCTCATCCGCGCTCAACTCCGTAATCGGCAAACCCTTCAAGGCAGCATCTTGCTTAGGTTTTTTGTCTTTGCGAGCAGGTGCAGCAGCCCCCGCCGTAGCGGGCAAACTAATCCCGGCAGGGAATACAAAAGCAATAGAAAGGAAGATCGACAGAACTGATTTTCCGCTGGTCCGAACCTGCGTCGCACCAGCGATTGGCCGGGCACGGAATTCCATACGCTCTCCTGCAACTTCAGGAAACTCGGAAACGTTTCGCCAACACGGGTACTATTTAGCGTAAACCCGCTCCCAATTAAAAAGTTGCTAATTTCACGAGAGCGTTTCCATTCCATCTGAAGCAGCAACACATCAAAGCGGCTGTTTCTTCGTCAGTTACAATCTCTCAGCACACGCGGCAACAGCTTTAACACGCAATGTATGCTCTTGACTCCGCCGAATGTTCCGCAACATACTCCAGCCAACTTGTTGCGTGCTCCAGGCATACACCCTGCCGCTCGCACATTCCTGCGTAGACACGCAAAAAAATGGAGAGCCGACTATGAAAAAGTTCGTCTTGTTTTCCCTGACGCTTCTGTGTGCCTCGTTTCTATGGATGCCAAACGCGCGCACCGCCTCTGACAGCGAGAGTGAAATCCGGCAGTTGCTGGACCGCTGGGCCAAGGCCTTCCGCGCCAAGGACCTCAACGGAGTCATGGCCATCTACGAGCCCGGACAAGCGCTGGTTGCGTATGACATCGTGCCTCCCCTGCAATACAGTGGCTACGACGCCTACAAGAAAGACTATCAAGAGTTCTTCGACCAATTTCAGGGTCCGCTCGGTGTCGAATATCCCGATATTAAAATTGTGGCCGGCGATACCGTGGCCTTTAGCCGCGGCCTCGAGCGCATCAGCGGAACATTGAAAAACGGTCAGAAACTGGATACCTGGGTGCGCTTCACTGAGTGCTATCGCAAAACCAACGGCCGCTGGCTCGCTATACACGACCACATCTCGGTGCCAGTCGATCTGGGTACCGGCAAAGCTGCCCTTGACCTCAAGCCGTAGTCTCGAGTTCGTTTTTATATCTCTAGTTATCAAGCCAGCGACTCAAGTGTTATTCTTTGCGAGCTATCGCCTACGGATCAGGTGCAACCATGATCTCGCAAGATCTAGCATTCGCGGCTCGCACGCTGCGCAAGAGCCCCATCTTCGCCCTCACCGCCGCTCTGACCATTGCCTTAGGCATCGGCGCGAGCACCGCGATCTTCAGCGTCACCAATGCCGTCCTGCTGCGCCCCCTCCCTTACAAGGATTCCGCCCGCCTCGTCATCGTCGCCAGCGACATGCGCAATCGCAATGTCCGCGATTTTCCCCTCTCCAACGAGAGCTTCATCGATTTGCGCGATGGCACCAAGGACGCTTTCCAAAACCTCGCCGGAGTCTTCACGTTCCGCAATATCGTGCCCAAGGAGGACGGAACACCCGAGCAAGTCCGCGCCGCCGTGGTCACCACGAACTTCTTTGGCTTGGTCGGAGGCAAAATCGTTCTCGGCCGCGATTTCTCGGATTCCGACGGATTGCCGCAACCCGCCCCGCCAGCGGCCGCTGCCCAAGCTCCAGTAGCGCCGCCTCTTCCGATCATGGCCATTCTCAGTTACGAATATTTCCAGCGCCGCTACGGCCTCAATCCCGCCGCTATCGGCCAGGTGATGAATAACAGCGGACCATTTCGCCCCCAGATTGTCGGCGTTCTCGCGCCCGCCTTTCAGCTTTATTTCCCGTCTTCAGCAAACGTAGAGCCTGTCCCGGAAGTTTGGCTCGCCAATCGCCTCGGCTACGACAACGCCAATCGCAACGGCGTTTCCCTTAATGCCGTAGGCAGACTGAAAGATGGCGTGTCGCTGGACCGCGCGCAAGCCGCCGCCGACAATGTCGCCGCGGACGCCCGCAAGAATTTCCTCATCGAGCGCACCGCCGGCTATGCGCTCCGCGTCGAGCCCATGCGCCAGCACCTCGTCTCCGAAGTCCGCCCCGCCATTCTCGCGCTCATGGGCGCCGTGATTTTTCTCCTGCTCATCGCCTGCGCCAATGTCGCCAACCTTCTCCTCGTGCGCGCTTCTCTGCGCGAACGCGAACTAGCCGTGCGCGCCGCCATCGGCGCAAGCTGGTGGCATCTCGCTCGCCAGATGCTCACGGAAGCATTTTTGCTCGCGGCCATTGGCGCGCTCGGCGGCCTTGCCCTCGCCTGGCTCGGAATTCACGAATTGCGAATCATCGCACCCGCGAACCTTCCCCGCCTCGATACTATCCGCATCGACTCGGTCGTACTCGCCTTTACCGCCCTCGCCGCTGTCCTGGCTGCCGCTATTTTCGGCCTGGCGTCGGCATGGCGCGCTTCGCGGCCTAACGTAATGAACGTGCTGCGCGGCACCAGCCGCAATGAAGGCCTCGCCAGCGGCGGCCCACTACGCAAGCTCGTGGTCGTCGTGGAAGTGGCCCTCTCTTTCGTTCTCCTCATCGGCTCCGGCTTGATGTTCCGCAGTTTCCTCGAACTCCAGCGCATCGACCCCGGCTTCGATCCTCGGGGTCTGCTGACCTTTCAGGTTCTTGGTGTTCGCAATCGAGCCGGAACGAAGCCGGAGGAACGTGCCGCCTTTGTGCGCCTAATTGAAGATCGCTTGCGCGGCATCACCGGCGTGCAAAGCGTCGCCGCCTCGTTTCCATTTCCGCTGGCTGGCGACTTCAGTCCCATCCGTTGGGGCACCGAGGAAGCGCTCTCCGACCCCGGCAAATTTCAGGCCGTGGATTTTCAGATCGTGCTTCCCGGCTATTTTGAAGCCATGCGCACGCCCTTAATCGCCGGCCGCACCTTCACCGATGCCGACAACGTGCCCGGCCGCAACCTCGTAGTCATCGACCAACTCCTGGCCGATAAAGCCTTCCCTCGCCAATCCGCCGTCGGGAAACGCATCCTGATTCGCATCCGCACGCCAGAAGCGGAATGGGTCGAGGTCATCGGCGTCGTCGCACATCAGCGCGATGAATCCCTGGCCGAGCGCGGGCGCGAGCAAGTTTACTTTGCCGACGCATTCCTCGACTCGGGCGCTGTGCGCAACTGGGCTATCCGCACGGACGGCGACGCCGCAAAATATGGTGCCGACATTCGCGCCGCCATCAAATCCATCGACCCCCAACTCTTGGTCTCGCAGATGCAGCCGATGGATGCCTTGCTCGAGCGCGCACAAGCCGGCACACGCTTTTCCCTTTTGCTGATCGGAGTCTTCGCCGTAATCGCCGCGGTTCTCGCCAGCGTGGGCCTTTACGGTGTGCTCGCCACGGTCGTGCGCCAGCGCACCGCCGAAATTGGCGTGCGCATGACTCTCGGCGCCGGCCCCAGCCAAATCTTCAATCTCATCGTAGGTCAGGGCCTCCGCCTGACCGCCGTCGGCATCATCGCCGGCGCCATCGCCGCCTTTGCCCTAACCCGCGCCATGACCACCATGCTAGTCGGCGTAAAGCCTAGCGACCCCGCAACCTTCGCCTCAATAGCAGTGATCTTCTTCGCGATCGCTGCCACAGCCTCCTGGCTGCCCGCATGGCGCGCCGCCAGCCTCGACCCCACCGTAGCCCTCCGCGAGGAGTAACCGCCCGCGCCCGCCGTCCCATGTAGGGGCGAGCTTTAGCGCGTCCTGCGCGGTGGCTGCGAGCGCGAAGGTTTCTCTAAAGTCCGCCCGTTTACCCTGAGTCTCGAACGGTCGGGGAGAGCGCCGCCTTTCACTCCTGCGCTCAGTTTTCTCTTCCATTACACCAAGAAACGGCACAATCGGGATGCTCGACAGACCCAAGCGACGGAAGTAGACTCCTCCGCATGAACGGTGTAACCGCTTCTCACGCTCCGCCGCGAACAAGCGGCCTCTGGGTATTCCTGCTACTGCTATTTGTCGTTTTGCCCGTGTGCGTGTTCGCGGCGTGGGCCTGGATCACGCTTCATTTTTCCTACTCGAAAGGCGAGCGCGCCGGCTACATCCAAAAGATTTCCCAAAAAGGCTGGGTATGCAAGACCTGGGAAGGAGAGCTGGCCATGAGCACCTTCCCCGGCACCGCCCCGCAAATTTTCACGTTCAGTGTGCGCGACGATGCCGTAGCCCAGAAGATACAAGATGCTGCCGGGCAGCGTGTCGCCCTATCTTACGAGCAACACAAAGGCGTACCCACTGCCTGTTTTGGCGAAACTGAGTACTACATCGTCTCCGTCCGAACCCTGGGCCCATGAATTCGGTCGCTTTTTCGCGTCGATGTGACGGCGCCGAGGACCGGCCCTGACGTGCACGAGAGTCGGAGGGAAGTTGGACGAATCTACCAAGGATACAGCGGCACGTTCTCCACGTACGAATACGGGCCCAGGTTTCCGAAGAAGAGCCACGCTAACTCATTGAACGACCCGTCAGTATGCACCGAACGGCTGGCCCCGGCGAGAATGGGGCTCTCAGGGGCTTTGTCGGAACCTGCGAAGCAGAATACGTAGTCTTCGGGCAATTCCAGGTTAAAGACGCCGAAGCTCCTTCTACTTGAGACTTCGATAACCATGAGGCCGGGTCTCCCTACGAAACGGTCAGTCGTGCGAAGCATGTTTGCAAATAGAGAAGCCACAAAAACGGTCGGCGTTGCAGGGTCAATTTGCAGTCGAATGATTTTGTAGCTTCGCCTGGCCTTATAGGCTTCTTGGCACGGCGACCCGGCCTGAAGTTGCTGGCCGGCGGGCCCGGGAAGGTCTCCGACTACCGAATAGACACGCACATCGTGTAGAGACTCTTCCGGAAGCCCGGCCTGTATATAAGGCCATAAACCAGCCGCCATCCGAGCTTCTGCTTGGGAGGACACATGGAATTCGCGTATCGGAAACTGCGGTTGGTTCCCTTGAAATAATCCGCTGTCCATTGATGGTGTGAAACCATATCCTGTCCCGACCAACAGAGACGCGAGCGCCAGCAAGAGCCAGCTTTTCCCGCTCAACATGCCAGAAGACTGATCTTCGTGAGACTTTTTCGGAAGCACAACTATCCCAACAAAAAGGTCCGGTAATGACTGACCATGGAAGAAAACAATAGAAAGCGGACAGAATGACAGAATTGCCGCGGCACTGGCCCATTCTGTAGCGGCTACAGCCTTCGACAGCGTGACGATTGAGAGAATTCGGCCCGCAAGGGAAAGCGGAACAACGAAGGTCAGCAGGTTCCGCGCCAGGCAGCCAAGCAGTGTGGCGCCTTCGGTACGGACCCCCTTCAGTCGAAGGCCCATTATCTTTTTTCCAGGTGTGCCACCAAATGCCCAGTCAAGTAGGACGAATAACAAAACCCACGTCCAGACAATTACCATGGAGGTGACCGCACTCGGCCTTGCCGCTCCAACTTCAAACAGGAGGGAAACTAACCCGGTTGTGCCCAATCCGAATAGAAGAAGGTCTATTGCGAAGGCAACCATCCTTCTCGCAAAAAGCCGAATGGACTTGATCGGTAGGGTGAAAAGAATCGTAATAGCCAGGGCTGAGAAGGCTAAGCTGCGGAAGAAGTAAGGACCGCTGCGATGCCTAAACTCTCTAAGCGAGCTGATCTCAGAAAGAATTGATAAGATCAGACCGGCCGGTTTCCACAACTTCTGAAGTTCTCTGCTGCGCGATTTTATTTTGCTGACGATTAACAGTTAAGGACCGTCGTTGCCGACTCGTAGCGGTGCATGGCGGCCAGCCGCCTTTCGCCGTGAGCACAACTCTGCTGGCAAGTCTACAAAACGGCAACCGTTTCCGCACGTCCCATAAATTACTAGACGCATGTGCGTCAGGTGCGGGCTGCGGATTTTGACGTTTCCGCGCCGTTCGAACGGTTAACCAACCGTTAATAATAATACTTGACTAACCTCGGCCAGCCTGGTATTCTGTGTCCAGTTCTCGGGCGTTAAGCCTGCCCGCCGCATCAAGGCGGGCGTCCGCTGAGTTCTTCGTGGCTTGCCCGATAAGATCGCGGACCCGTCCGCCTCTGACCAGGATGGCACCACCGACCCGAGTTCACCGCCTTCGCAAGTCCTCGGCAAAACCGGGACCTGCACTCGGTAAGACCGGGACGCACCTCCACTTCGCGGCCGCATAAAGGGCAAACAAGATGTCCCCAGCCCACCATCGCTATTGCTTTCACATCATCGCTAATCCCTGTCTGTGTCTATGTGCCTCTGTGGCAAATCCGCTCCCTCTTCTTTCCGCTGCCTCAGCCCCAACCATCGATTTTCAACCCCTTTCTTTCCATCAACTTACGAGTTGCTTTTCCAGCAACTCCTTTGTTTTCAAAAACATCTGCGTTGCCCCCTGGTTTTTTTCTTTGTGCCCTTTGTGCTCAGATCTCAGCGCTCTCCGTGTTACGCATTTTCTTTCAATCCTTTTGTCCTCAGCAACTTGCCGCCTCTTGGCTCTCGTTTTCGCACTACCGTCGTTTGTTTTCAGCAACTTGCAGTCTCTTTTTCAAAAACACCCGGGTGGGGGGTACCTCACATCGATCTTTCTTCACAGGTCACAGATCGCGGACCACGGGTCACGTCATTTGACGCCTGTGCCCAGCCACCTTATGCTCGGGCGTCGTATCCCAGGAGCTTTCATGCTGGTCCGCAACTTTATCTTTTGGCTTTCAACCAAACGCAGCGTCACCGACTCCATCGCGCGCCGCGGCATGAAGCTTGGCTTCGCGCGACGTTTCGTCGCCGGGGAAACGCTTGCTGAGGCGCTCACCGCCAGCAGCGAGCTCTGCCAGCAAGGCCGCAATGTCAGCCTCAATCATCTCGGCGAAAACGTCGCCACTGAAGCCGCCGCCCGCGAAGTTTGCGCCAGCTACATTCAGATGATCGAAGAGATGCATGCCAAGAACCTGGCGGGCAACATCTCCATCAAGCTCACGCAGCTCGGCCTCGACCTCCGCAGGGAACTCTGCACCTCGCTCGCAAGCTCCATCGCACGACGCGCTCGCGAACTCAGCCGCACCATCGAAATGGACATGGAAGGAAGCGCTTACACCGAGGCGACGCTGGACATCTTTGAAGCCGTGCAGCGCGAGCACGGCAACACTGGCCTGGCGATCCAGGCCTATCTCCATCGCACGGAAAAAGATTTGCAGCGGCTCTCTTCGCTAAAACCAAAAATCCGTCTGGTTAAAGGCGCTTATCGCGAACCAAAGAAGATCGCTGCGCAAGGCAAAGCCGCAGTCGACGCCAACTTCAAGCGCCTGACCACTCTGCTGCTGGAAGGCGCGGCGCGAGGGAGTTTCCTGCCGGCCATCGCCTCGCACGATCCATTCATGGTCGCGCACGCGCAGTCCGAAGTCGCTCGGCTAAAACTCCCGAAAGACCGCTACGAGTTTCAAATGATTTACGGAATCCGCCGCGATTTGCAGCAAGAAGTGCACGCCGCCGGCCACACCCTCCAGGTCTACGTGCCCTTCGGCACCGACTGGTGCCCGTACTTCATGCGCCGCCTATCCGAGCGCCCAGCCAATTGCTGGTTCGTCCTGCGCAGCCTGCTCGCCGAATCCGGCCAACCCCGCGCCCGCACCGCCTGAACCCTATGCATCCCACGCCCACAAAAGCCAGCATGGAACGCCTACCTGTAGCGCAGGGCGGAGTCCGCGGAGCCCTGCGGCTCTTCTCTTTCCGGCTATTCAGTGATGTCGAAATCCACCGTGCGATTCGGCGCCTGATTCTTCGCGCTGTCCACCGCCTGCACCACCAGGCGGTAGCTTCCCGGCGCGAGATCCTTCACGTTTACCATCATGCCGCCCGCGATCACCGGATTGCCCTTCTGGATGAAGTCATCCGCAGGCGCAAGCCCGCTGAAGAACACATCCTTGTTACTCGCGCGTTCGTAGATGTGATACGCAAAACCCACGCGCGGCGGCGTCGCCGAAGTCAGTCCCGGCTCATAAATTTCCGTGTACAGGATCACGCGGTCCGTGCGCTTGAAGCGATTGCTCGCGGATGGAACAATCTGCATTCCCTTCACGACCAGCGGCGTGCGATCTTCCAGCAACACCGAATCCAGTCCGCTGGGAATATCCGATATGCGCACCGGCGAATTGGTCAGCGCCACTCCGCCCAGCGTGAAC
>Ga0210409_10001639_pt1 | contig 28414 bp, 27 predicted proteins | sample IncBWH17MmetaG_FD_161649 | JGI IMG/M metagenome (GOLD analysis project Ga0210409, IMG submission 161649) | Forest soil microbial communities from Barre Woods Harvard Forest LTER site, Petersham, Massachusetts, United States - Inc-BW-H-17-M | ecosystem: Environmental > Terrestrial > Soil >...
AACCAGATTTCGTATTCGAAATTGGCTCCCCTTAGTGGACGCTCTTCGAACTTTTCTGCTCGACCCGACCCCTGACCTACGCAAGACGATCGACCAAGTCTGGTTCACCGGCACTACGCCACGCCGCCGGCTGGCCTAGTCATCAGATATCCTTTGGAATCCCTCAGGGATTCGAGTCCCTTCGAGTGGACTGACCTTCGTACCGTTCGGACCGCACTCGCTCCCTCAGCTCCGCTGGATGCTGGTGTCCCGATCCGTGCTTAGACGTCTGCTGCTTCGATGCTTGGGCTACATCCTCCCAAAGAATGCGGGCCTCCATCAAACCAAGAGCGTGGGTCAGAACCGGGCGCAGAAACCTGAATCGAATTCGCTGCGTGGAGCTGCTTTGGCACGGTCAAGCACCCGCGTTGCTGTTATGAAAGTTGCTCACATCCAGCTGAGCGAACGCGTCTAGTGGATCACTAACCTCAGCACAAAGAACGTAATGCCTAGCGCTGCGAGGCCAAGACCACTCCACGCCTGCCAGGCGCGGTCGACCGAGCGACGTCCTTGCACAACGGATGCGAACGCGAAGAATGTAGCCAGGAGGGAAACGCCTCCCAGAAACAGGCCCAGCGCCGCGCTGATGGCACCGAGCACCAACGCGGAGGTCGCCATGTAGTGTGCTCGGTTTTTCACCGCCTGCATTGCAGATGCGATGGCTTGGTCGGCGGAATCGCCTCTGGTCAGAGAATCCATGGCAGCCTTGAGTGCGCGCTTCCGAAACGGCGGAGCAACGTTCGCCTGAACCCAGCCGACCCACTGCTGGCGTGCCTCGGATGTGAGCGTCGTCATAAGGTCAGGCTGTCCGTCAAATCTAACGGCACTCATAGCTGACCGTCGGCGGAAGCCTGATCGGGCGACAGCCAACGACGAATCACATATTCGAACTTGTTGGCCAGGCGATCCTCGTCCATGAGGAACTCTCCGCCACCCGGGCTGTATGTGGCAAGGTCCTCGATAAGTTCCTCGTAAATATCGGTTCCGCCGAAATTCTCGCTCATGAACGTTTCAATTTGATTGGTGAACCGAACGGAGCGGTCCTCTCCGCGAAGGAACCGCTCCATCAGCTCTCGCAGTTGTCTACGGGCGCTGCTACTCAACTGATCACCGTGACTACACGCATACCCGTCTCGGCGTCTACAACTACCGATCTGCCTAGAGTGTCGAAAACGCGGATGGTTGGGCCGCCGTTCGCCAGGGCGTTATAGGTAACCCTCACACCGTTGTTGAGGATAGAGTCTATTTCTCCCATCGGAATCCCGCGACCGCTGTTCACGATGCGGTCGGCCGCATGGTAAGTGATGGTCCGGCCACCTGCAGTAATGTTGTTGCCACCCAGAAGCTGCTTCGCCGCAAAGTCCGCATCCCACTTGGCGAGTGCTGTCGCCTCAGGGCCTGCCCCGGAAGCGTGCGAGATCGCTTCGTCGACCGCGACCTTCCCGATGTTTTCGCCTACGGCGGCGGCTTCACCACCGCCCGGAACAAAGTTGGCCGCGAATAGGACCGCTCCAGCGGTGCCGCGCGCCATTCGTCGTGGATCACCACTGTAGAGGTCGGCGGTTTCACCGCCGGTCCAATCGGCACTGGACGATAGCGCCGATACGTACCAGCTCCGCGCGGATCCATGAAGCTGCTGGCCTACGGATATCAGGTTGTTCTGGGCTTCGGTGGGCTGGATGTTGCGAATCTGCGTCACCGCGTTCCAGACGTTGCTTGTGCGCTGGATGACGTTGGGCTGAGTCGAGCGAGAAGGCTGGGGGTTACCGACGTTGCTCGCGTTACTGTCACACTCGCACACCAAGCGATGGCCGGTGGGGTCAGTGTGGATGACCGGATTCCCTTCGACGTACGCGTAGCGTGACAAACCCCAGACATCAAAGCCGCCGCCGGGGAGCATTGTGTCAGCGCTAGCGAATTGGCCAGCAACTGAATCGTAGTAGCGGGCCCCGTAGTAGTCGAGACCGCTGGTCGCATCGGCGATCTGGCCAGTGAAGCCGCGGTCCGTCGGCACGATGCCGCTGGTGTAGCGAGCTGAGCCATAAGGCGCGTAGAGGACATTTGCGGTTACGCCGCCGCTGCCATTAAGCACCGCGTTCGCGCTGCCGAGGCCATCCGCGACCAGGTAGCTGAAACTGCCGTTGACAGCCATGGCGACGCGCTGCCCGTTGGCGTAGTAGTAAGCGGTCTTGGTCGTAGTGCTACCTGTGGTGGTGTCCTCCTCAACTCCGCCGACATAGACCGTCGTGGTTGTGCTGCCACTTGAGGTCGCTTGCTGCACAGCCCGGTTGCCCTGACCGTCATACAAGAAAGTGGCGGTGCTGGTCGGGCTCGAGGGCTGGTTCTGCCAGTTGGCCAGGTTGCCTTCGTTGTTGTAGGTCAACTGTGCTCCGGTTGCTGTGCCGTTGCATGTAGCTGAAGCCGACGGTGCCCGGCAGGTCATATCCCCGGCTGGGTCGTAAGCGGCCGTGTAAGTACCGCCTATAGCGGTGGCGGCGTGCACGTGTGCGGTATTGCCGTAGCTGTAAGCGCCCAAGGGCCCGCTCGTCAGTCGACCCATGGTGTCGTAGGCGAAGCTCTGCGTGAACTGAGCCGAGGTCAGAGTACCGGAGCTGATTGCGGTGCCGATGCAGGGAGGGGTGGCGGTCGAGCCCGCCCAGGTCAGACGATTCTGCTCGTCGTAGCAGAAAGCCTGGTTGTCCGTGCCAGCGGTCAGCGTCGTGCTGCCAGTGCTGACGTTGCCAGAGGCGTCGAACGTACGCGTTTGGTCGAACATGATGGCCTGGTCAGTGGCGCGCTTGACATTGAGGTCTGTGGCCCGCGCGAGGAGATCGAATCCTGCAGTGTACTGATATGTCGTGCCGCCGAGGTTGGCACTAGTCATGAAACCGCTTGCGCCACCCGTACCTGCGTACGCCGCGCTGCTCAAGAGCGTCGTTGACGCTTGGCTGGTGGTGACGCCGGTGAGCCAATCTTGGTTGGTGTAGGAGCTGGTAACCGTTTCGCCGTTCGGATAGGTCTGGGAGAGCATCGTGCCGGCGTCGCCGTATGTGCTCCGAAGCGGGTAGTTGGAACTGCCGATCGCGAGCGTCGCCGCGGTCTGCTGGCCACGTGCATCGTAGATGTAGCTGTAGCTCCCAGACAGTGTGTTGTTGGGTGAACCGGAGAAAGTCTCACTCGTCAACCTGCCGATGCCGACGTTGCCACTTGCGACGCTGTCGTAGGCGTACGTGTCGTATGCACCCGTGGAGCTGTTGCTTGTGTTGCGCCAAATTGGCCGGTCGAGGCCGTCGAAACCGGCATAAACGGTGCCGGCGGCTCCCCTCGCGTCGGTCGACTGGATCAGGTTGCCGTTCTGGTCGTAGCCGTATGTCTCCGAACCCCGATCTGGATCGGTCATACCCGTCGTGCGACCGGCCATGTCGAACTGGTAGGTGGTCTTGCTGACACCATCTGGCTGAAGGATCTGGCTCACATCGCCGACATAGTCATACGTGTACTTGGTGGTCGCGTAGACGCTGTAGTTCGAGGTCGAATTGCCTGTGAACCGCTGCTCGTAGTTGGCTCTGTGGAGTCCGTCGGTGAGGGCACCCGACTGGTGGCCGAGCGGATCGACAGTGGCGATCTGCTCGTAACACGCACTGTCGCCGGTGCCTGCCGCGTTGCAGGCGACTGTGTACCCAGTCGCCGTCCTGTTGGAGAGAGCATCCGTGACCGATGTGGTCCGGCCGATGCCGTCGAACGAATACGACGTGCCCGCCTGGGTGCTATCTGGAATCGAATACGCGGCCGATCCGGGCGCGCCGGAATATGCGGTGACGAAGTAGGGCACGCTGTTAAAGACCAGGCGCTGGGATGGATCGTAGTAGTAGGACTGGACGACATCCTGGCCGCCTGGCGCGGGCGCCCGCGTCTCGACCAAATGGCCGAGGCCGTCGTAGAAAGACCGGTAGGTGACAGTGGTCGTGCTGTTGAGCCGCTGCGTGCGGTCAACCTCGGTGCACGGGCTCTGTGCGCTGGCGCCCGAGCACCAGACCGTGTACGACATGCCAACGGTGGTCAGTCCAGTGCCCTCCGCGGGCAGTGTCTGGCTCGTTATCCGACCAAGAGCGTCGTAGGTAACCGATGTGGTTTGGCCGTTGACGTCCGAAGTCGACACGGGCCACAGACCAAATCCGCCTGCAGCTGTCCCGCTGGCTGGAGCCTGGTAGTTGGTGTGCGAGGTCTGGTTGAGCGCGTTGGCCTGGGCGGTAGCCAGAGCATTGAAGGTGCTGTCGTACGTTGTGCACGCGCTGTACGAAATGCTTACCACCGTGCAACCCTGGTGCGCAGTGTTTCCTGCGTTCGCGTCAGGGTCCGTGCTCGTGAGTTGATTGCCATAGCTGTCGTAGGTGGAGGTGATACTGATCTGCCCGCTCGGCGTGTAGCCGTTGCCCGAGTTGCCGCAGGCGGTGTAGTTGTCAACTCTCGTCCCTTCGCCAAGGGTCAAGCCGGTGCTTTGGCCGCTCGCGTTGCCGTGACCGTCGTAACTCGTGTAGCTGCACTGGTAGCGGTTGGCGCTGGAGTCTTCAGTGTCGGTAAAGGCAGGGAAATCGATCAGGTAGGTACCCGTCGCCGACGTGCCAGTCGTGGTGACAGCATCGTTCCAAATGTAGGACGATTTGTGGACGATCGAGGTCGGGCTGCCATTGGCACCGCCGTCGTTGCTGCTGTCGGTCTGGCTGATCACCCGCCCATAGGTGTCATAGGCATACGTCATCGTCTGGTGTGGAACCGAGGGGCTGGTCGAACCGTCGTCCGTGTAACCGTCGACCTGCTTGGTCTGTATGTCGCAGACGCCGACAGGATTGCCGAGGTCAAGCTCGCTGACCAGGTTGCCGTTCCAGTTGCCATAACCCGAAACCGCCGGTGAGCCGCTGACCCCCGCTGCCGGACAGACAGCCTGGTAGGTCGTAACCACCTGGTGAAGCAGGGTGGTCCCGTTTGCGTCGTAGCGGTCGAGCTCGTATTCGTGTCCGTGGGCAGCATTGGTCAGATCCCACCAGGGGTCGTTGTGGCACGGGTTGGGTGGATTCTCGAAGCAAGTAATCTGGGCGGAGTCGTAGATCCCCCAACCCTCGGTTGAGAGGAACTTGTGAATCTCCAGGCTACCGTCCGGGTTGCCGATCGAAACCTGGGCGAAGCCCATGAACTTGCCGTTGTAGAAGTCGAGGTAGTCGTTGTCGTTCTGGTTGCCCCAGCTGTAGCCGGCCACGCAGTCAGCGCACTCCTGTGCCAGCAAGGGGTAGGTGAGCTGATAGTTGTAGGTGGTCGTCCCGACCACCAGAGTGCTGGTCTGGGTTCCCCCTTGACCAGCCTGCGTCAGGCGAACAACGCCATCGGTGCGCTGCGTTAGAACAGCACGGCCCCAGGTCTCGTCATCGGCGCTGTAGCACGGATAGCTGCTCTGAACGCTGGTGCCGTTGCAATAGAAGGGATTCTGGGTATTGATCGTGCCGCTGCCGTTGACACCATGCATGTTGTCCCGAGCCACCTGCCATGTGAAGCTCTGTGCCAGGCCCAGGCCGTTGCTGACCGAGCTCAGGTACGAGCTGTTGCCGGCGTAGGTCTGGCTCCATAGGTTGCAGGGCGTGTTCCATGACGGACCACAGGTAGCAGGAGGGGTTGGCTTGAGTAGGCTGTCTTCGTAGTACTCGGTCTGCGATGTGTACGCATAGTTGACAGCAGGCAGCGTAGTGCTCCCATCGTCACCGACAACGCTCAATTTGGTCAGGTTCAGCTTGCCAGCTGTCGACTCCAGTAAGCCGCTGACCGGATCGGTGATGGTCGATGGACCGGCTTGGTCGTAGCCGAGCTGATAATCCTTCAGGGTGTTCCAGCCAGATGTACCACTAGCACGCACCTGCGTCTGGACGTCGTTGAGCACAAATGTGCTCTGAACTGTCGGGGCGGCGAGCCCACCGGTGCCGGACAGGTCGGCGGGGTCATCGCAGCGAAGGTTGCCGTTGGCGGCACACGAGCTGCCTGCCACATGCGCTACCGAATGCGACGCAGCGAAGTTGACTCTCATTAGTGGTGTCCAGGCGCTGCCGGTGCACGCCGTCTGCGCGTTAAGGCAGCTCGGCGAGTCGTACTCGACCGTGGCCAGCACCGCATCGCGTGGATATGTAAAGGCGTTGTACCCGCTGGCGATATCGGTCTGATACGTGATGTGAATCTGGTTACCCTGCGGGTCAGTGATCAGATCCAGAAGCCAGCTGGCAAGGTAGTCGCATGTGTTTGCCCCGCACGGCTGCGGGTAGTACTGCAGCGAGCCGGGCGTGCAGCCGAACTCCTCCATGACGCCGTTGGTGAGGAAGACTCGGAAGCATGGTGGAAGGTCAGGCATGGATGGAATGGAGTTGGGCCCAACGTAGGAGTAGATCTTGGTGTGGGTTTCTGGCACGGTGTGCCAGCCGACCGGACTGGGCGTGATGGTGTTCGGCGTGTCGTCGTAGTAGGTGGCGACGTTCGTGTTCGGTGGCACGATCTCGGCGCTGGTTCCGAATGCGTCGCTGAGCTGCCAGCTGTCTTCCCACTGGGCTCCACCGGTGCCGCTGAGCACGTTGTGCTCCGCCCAGCTGATCGCGCCCAGTGACATATTCCAGCCTTCGCCGACCCACGGAGCAGCACCCTGTGCGTTGTGCTGGTCGTTGACTCCGGCGCTGTTGTAAGCAAGGCTCAACGGTGGCGTGAAGCCCCCCGGTCCCTTGGGCAGGTCGAGCCCATAGCCGGTGGTCAATGAACCGCCGCTCAATTGAACTTCGAAGGGATCGGGCTTACCGAACGTGGCCACCGGTGCGTTGGTGCCCCAGCTCACCGCGGTGCTCGCGGTGGTCATGGGAGCCGTTGTGCTTAGAGAATTCGTAGTGGTATTGGTGGTCGCTAATTGAGTAGAGCGAGGACCGAGGCTCGAGCTGGCCGGAGAGGACGGCGCCGCCGGACTCGCTTGAGTTGTTCGCGAGGCGGAAGCAGTGTTAGGCGCAGCCGCGGGTGATTTCGACGGCCCCGCAGGAGCTGCAGATGGTGCGATCAGTGAGCTCGGATCGAGGTTTACCGAGGTCGGGATCGGACCATTGAGCACTGTGAAGGTGTGCGCAATGTCGAGGGCACTGCCTCGCTTCCCGTAGTGCAGGACGAGCTTGACATGCTGATGCAAGCCATGGCCCGCGAGATGACCCGTGGCGTCTACGACCTGGAACAAGAACGTGCCGAACGAGTAGTGGCCAGAGCCACCGGCATTGCTGCCCGATGCAGGCATGATCTGGCGGACGAGGAGCGAGCTTCGCCCGCCATCTCCGGCAACCTCTGCGCTCGTGATTGCACCTGGGGGTACGTCGACTTCGAGAACACCGTCGCTACTGATGAAGTGGCTGCCCTTGGTGGCGTCAAGTACGACTTGTGTGGGCTTCATCAAAAATGAGACGTTCTTGCTGAATGGCGCCGGCGTGCTCGAGCCTGGGTTGCTTGATGCAGGCTGATTTGAGGGCCTATTGATCGAGGCCGCCTGCGACACGGGATCGAAGCGATTGGGCGTGCTGGAATTGTTGGCCGCGTTAGCTATGACCGCCGAGAGCGGTACGAGGGCGACTGTGCTGCCCATGAACAGGGCGGCAACCAGCGACAGTACTGCGATCCGTAGGGGTCTGCGGAACGCGCTGGTTCGCGCGCCCACAGGTTTGGATTTCTGATTGCTTGACATGTGCCTCCTGGCTCTGGGCGCTTCGTTGGAGGCCTACGTCTGCAAACCCCTCGGCGGCGCACAACTTTCGGATGTTTCCGATGCGCCGATCCCGCGGTTGTTTGGCGCTATCGGCAGGATGCGACATCCAGGGGCCGATAACAAGGTAAGGATTACTGGATCGTCAAAACGCGAGTGTGTCGAACCGTACGGCCGGTCGGGCGAGCCAAGAGGACGGCAGCGTGGACGATCGAGCGGGCGCCAATCTTCTCTTTGGCAACTGTCAGCGAGTTGCTAATGGTCTGAGGCGATCGCTTGACAGCGCGACCAATCTCCGACCGGCTCATCCCCAACCCGAGCAGCCTGAAGATGCGCCGCTCGTGAGGAGTGATCCGCTCCATGAGGCCTTCCGCTTGGATGTGGTCGTGGTACTCCACCACTTCGTGCTCGAGTTCGAAGTCAGGGACCGATAGACCATCCCGGGTCATGTCTTTGCTGGCGAGCGTGCGCCAGCAAAGCCGACCTCGCGTATGAGTGCGGGCAGAATGGCTTCGGTCCAACCGTGAATCGACTGCTCGGTCTTAGTCGAATCGCACTTTAATCGAGGAACGCGAGAGTACATTGCTTAGTGTTCTCCATTTCCCTTCAAGTTCGGATGCGGGCGTATAGCGCCAAGGGTCCCGAAGTGCTCCATGCGGAAGGGCCAACGGAGCAAGCGGAGCGGTCGGTCATCGCATCATGCGCCTTTCACCAGCCTCATTGCATCCGAACGCCAGTTGGGGCCAGCCACCTGTTTTGAAACGATCAGCTGTTTCACGGCATATTGCCGCACCTGAAACATGGGCGGCTAATGTCCACGACAAGGCAGGCGGTACACTCAAAGCACTGCCCCTCGAGTAGATCAATTGGGCCTCCCCAAAACCTCTGGTCACCCTCATGCCGTCTGGCCTTACCCACCTCACGAGGGCCTGGCGCTCGCCGGCACACTAGGAAAGGACGCGCGCGCGACAAGCGAGGAATTTCCCAGCCCGCAGACGCATCTGGAGGTCCCCCAACTTAATTCGAGTTTGTCGCGCAACGTCCCCTTAGTGGACGCTCTTCGAACTTTCGTACTGGTACCCACGTCCGCAATTAGCGAGACGATCGAACATATCCGCTTCCCGGGGAGGTTAGCGCAGCGCCTGTGACCAAAACCAGGCGGGGGTCGATATCGCGCCGTAGCGCTCTCTAGTCGGCGCCTGCTTCAGCCGACGGTCCCGAGCAGGCTCTCGCCGCTCTGGGCGCACCCTCCCGCACCGGAGCGATTTCTCGTCCGGCACTGGCTCGGGCGGAATCCGGGCTGCTCAGCTTCATGACCGACCACCATCTGACCCGGCGCTGCATTCGGCATTGGTTAGCGACAATCGCGAGAAACCACGGCTCTACCGGAAAACCGGCCTCAAATTGCCGGAGGTGTTACCAGGCGCTGACGACGGCCTCTTGTAGCGCATCCTCTGCTTCAGGCCGGCCGTCGAGCATGGCGCGAGCCAATCGCTCAGCCGCCGGCAGGACCGGTTCAATAAGCCGCAGGAACGCGGACTCGTCTCCCGCCCTGGCATCGTCGAGTAGCAGCGTTAGGACGCTCACCTGCCTATCTATATGCAGATCGCCGGCATTTCGCGTCGGCAGCTGGGGTCGCGATCCGGACTGCAACATTTAATTCAGTACTAATTCTGGCGCGTTGACTGCTTGCTGCTTTAGGTGTACACGCGGGATCCAGCCCGCTGAAGGCTGCATGTCAGGCAGCCTAGCGACCGCCTTGCAGTGCGAATGAAGTCACTTCCAGGGTGATGCTGCCGACTGATCCCTCGCCGCTTCTACCTCGAGCGCCGCTCCCACCTGGGAGCTCATTCAGTTCGTCAGAGCACAGGTGGGGGTCCTGAAAGACCAATCTCCGCGGGGAGTAATCAACCCCGGAACTCCGCCGCCGCCGCCTACGCGGGACGATCGTCGGCTGGCGGCTCGGATTTCCCTTCCCGGGCTGAACGAGGGACGGTCCCGCTGAACTGAGCTAAATTAGCTGGCTGTTCGGGCGACCCAACAAGACTGCGGCTGTAGCTACTCCTTTCGGCGTTGACCTCGAGATCTCGACCTCACCTGGACCGCCAGGGTTTCGACGTGCCCGCCGGGTCAGACCGTCGGAGCCTGGGTGCTCAAATACGAATGCCATGCCAGCACCACACCGCGGGGCGTCGGTACCCTGCCGTCAGGTCGAGGCTCTGGGGCGCCAGATTTATGCGGGTGCGCTGCCAGGGCATCCAGGCCTGCCGCCCGGCTTGAGTAGTCCGGCTGGTCGCGACCAAGACAACTAGGAAGCGAGCCAGCAGAAAAGGAGCGAAGCCAACTCCCGCGGCGCTTCCTTTCCGGCCAGGACCACCCGTCGCCTAAGCCAAAGGCGATCACCGCAATCTTGACACGATCGTGGACCCCCACACGATCGCCGAACTTCAGCGAGCTGGGCGACGCCACCGGTATACAGCAATCACGACAGCCAAGGTGATTAAGCCGATCAATGACAGGTAGATCGGCAGATCGGATCGTAGGAATGGCTCGCGTGCCATGCTCCAGACCACAAGCGTGAAAGGGCTCTGCTCACAATCGAACCCTCCCTTGCCTCCATACGGCGTCGAAGCGAGCCCGTCGTCTGCACTCCGAGTGAGCTCAAATTCGAAATTGCCCCGACCACTCTGAGAAGCTCCTGTGAACTGAAAGGCCTTCAGCTCGAGCCTCTCGTGATGGTTGTGCCGCTGGGTGAAGTATTCGATGAGGCTGCTTCTGTCCTTAGCGGCGTCGTTGATGCGTTCGCCTGGGGCATCGGTGGAGTACCACTCGAAGACCCCGGGGCCTGCAAAGAGCCGTTCCAGTAGTAGGGCATCCCCCCGATTGAAGCCGTCGATGAATGATTCGACAAGCTGGCGGGCACCGGCGCTACATGTGGCCGCCATGCCGGGGGATTGCATTCCTGCGGAAGGTTGGTCCGATTCCGCGCCACTTCCGACAACTCCCAGAAGGACCCCCACCGTGGCCATGATCGCGGCGGCTGTAGCGCGCCTCACCATGGTCTCAATACACGGCCTGCCCTAGGGCGGTTCGCGAGTCTGATCATCTCTTTAGGATGCCGATTTGCAAGGAGCTCCCGATGGCGCCTAGCCTCTTACTGTCGCCTGTACGGACCTGGCGGCAACGGGCCAGTTCGGGTTCAAATTTGGCTCCGGATTAGCCTCACGGGCAATGCCGCGTGCCGACGTGGCCTGTGCGTCGCTCATCGCGGTTTGTCGCCGAAGGTTCCGCGGGCTCCGGTCGCATCCGACCCGAATGGAGGTTTGCGAGTTCCAACCAATTGTGTGTCACCTCAATTACACGGTGCGGCATTACTCCGGCAAAGACAGCGCGTGAACCCACAGTTGCTCCCCCAGTCACAGCACTGAAACCTGTAGAGATTGCTTCCGTCGTAGGCGCACGTGTACCAACATTGCGTGCCACTTGGGCACCCGTAGTATCCACTCAAACAACACCATTCGCAGCACGTGCTGCCTGAACAACAGTTACATTGGCAATACCCAAAGCAGGGACTAGGGGTGAAGCAGGCTTGAGCCTGTTTCGGAAACCAGCCAGCGACTGCGGCCATCACCATGGCCGTCCCCACCTTTGCCAAGAATCGGTTCCGCGACATGGGTACCGAATCGACGATTTCGTGACCGACGATCATACTGTGCGTCCTCCTTCCGAACCCGAACCGATCCGAGCGGCATCTTTCGTGTGTTCGATGGCCAACAACTGCTCCTGGGGCTGGAAGACATTTGGCCGTTGCTCCTGAGGCTGGAAGACATTTGGCTGCGTTGAAGCCAACCAGAGCCGGCGCAGCGTGTCAATCGATTCCGCAGAAGCACCATATGCGCTGCCGACCACATATCCGTCCCGATGCACAACGGCAACTGGGGTTGTGTTGATATTGAACTGCTTGAAGATCTGAGCAGCCAGCGGGCCATCGACATTAGTGACCCGAGGTCCAAGTCGGGCGCGAATCGTCTTAGAGTCATCGCTATTGATGCATGTAGCCAGCTGCGCTCCTTCGATTGGAGCCGCGCGCAGGTCGTCCAAAAGCTTCCAGCACGCGGGACAGTCCTCCGACAGAAACAGCAGCAAGCTCAACCGGCGTGGGTCAGGGAGCACAGCCAGAAGTCCCTCGGGCAGCCCGGTGCCTGCGTCAAGTCGAAACTGGTTTCCTTCAGCCCCCGCACCAGCGAGCCTGAGTCGAACCTCGGCGATGCCACGAAGAGTTCCAAGAAACGCGATGGTCAAGGCAACGCAGGTTATGGTCAGCGCGACGGTGACGATATCCAGTACCAGGTACTTCATGCGAGCACCAATATTTCGACGGTCAACTTTCCCGACTTCGAATTGTTGATGCAGGCTGCGATGACACTTAAACCAACGCTAAGGGCCTCGACTTTGATGGCTTCGAGGAGATTGCGTTCCCCGGATGCATCGCGTATCGCGGATAGTCCATCAATTGAGCAGGCGTGGCCCTGCACGGTCAGCTCCTTCGCAATTCTTTGCTCGATCGGCCCTAAAAGGGTCGTGAAGAGAGGTGTCGCCACATAGGTCCCGTCTGCATCTTTCGTCACAGCAACCCGGTCGCCTTCGCCTAAGTTTCGGTAGAGCACACTCTGGCGGGCCGTCAGTTGCGACGATCCCCCCGTCCGAGCACTTGAGGCTGGGTCCAACTGCACGTGGACTTCAGTCGACGACGCGTCTCTTCCCGCAATAGTCCCGAACAGAGCATCGTCATTAGACCCCGCAGCCATAACATCCCGAGGTAGCGTCGCGGAGCCGCCAAGGACGACACCGGCCGCCGCCACTGCCGTGCCCTGAAGTAGTTGCCTTCGAGTTAATTTAGCCCGCATTTAGCCCTCCCGTAATCAAAGTGACTGTTGCGCCTACTAGGTAGCCCGCCAACATAAAAAATGCGATGTCGCCAACTGTCCGGAGAGATACGTACAGATTCAGCACCCTGTCCGTGATGTGAGCTGAGCGCATGGCGGCAGCGGCCAGTACCAACGACGCCACGGACCGAGCACCCCCGTAGATCGAGTAAACGAGGGTCCCCTTGAGCGCCGAACCAGTCATAAACGCTCCAATTGGCACCAGGTAGAACATCCAGAAGCCGATGCGCGTCGCAAAGCCCAGACTGAGGCTCGCGGAGTTGTAGGCGGCGGTACGCCAGTCTTGGTACTCCAGCCAACGAATGCTGGTTTCGCGTTCGAGCTGCCACGGCAGCCGTCGAGACACCGCGGCTACGGCAATTGCAAGCAGTGCGGACACGCCCACGACTCCGCGGATCGGCATGGCAACCAGCTGGCCGGCTGCTCCGAGTGTTGCGCCGGCGACCGCACCTACCAAAACTGAGACCGCAAGGAATATCGCCCCTGCGAACAGTGCGTCCGTTCTGAACCCGAGCACGCGGGTGCGAGTGATCATGATGACCACGTTCGGCCCTCAAGGAAGGGCCTGCTGAATGACTCCAACCATTACGGCTGCAAGCAGGGACGGAACAACGAGGTCCACCTGAACTCCAGTGAATCGAGCCAAAACCAGGCCAACCGCGAGTGGCACAAGGGTGACGAAAACTCTGGATCCTTGGGTGCGCCGCAGATCCGTGATATTGAGTCTCATGCGGAACCGGCTCGGCGGGTTTTGGTGCCGCCGGCCGCCTCGGCCAGAGGGTCCGCCCGCTGTGGGAGCTCACGACCACGGACAGCTGGAGACCCGTTGGGATCTCGGCCGTGGACTAGAAGTTCAACGTCGTCCATGTGACGTAGATAGCCTTTGGCGACCACGACGCCGTTGCTTACACAAATGCCAAGAGGGCCTGAGTGCACTTTGAACGACTCAGCGATTCGGTCCGCCAACGGTCCTGTGTGCGTGGTGACAGCTGGGGGGAACTGGCCAGCCAGAGAGTAACCCGAGTTGGGTATGGAACCATCTGTGACGACGATGACAAGCCCGTGACTCTTGTGACTATCGCCCAGTTGTCTGACCAACTCGTGGCATGAGCTGCAGTCGCCGAACAAGAAGACATAAACGTCTGCTTGCTTGAGGCCTGAGATCCGCGGGACAGGGACGCCGATTTCGAGTCCGTCCGGGACCGACCCACCATATCGTGTACGCAAATCCAATATTGCTAGATCCCGGTGGAGCACCAAATAGGCGAAGGCCAACAGAAGCATCCAAACTCCGTCCAGCCAGAGCAGCGGCCCGCTACTCATTCGACGTGAACCTTGGCGCGAACGGTGCCGTGCGCCAAACTTCAAATGACAATGCGAGAAGGGAGATAACCAGGGCCCCGGCGCACAGCCCAAATATGCGATCTTCTTCTCCGAGCGGGCCGCCGGAAATAGCCCCCACAAGGCATCCGAGCGCAACGAAGAAGAGGGCACCAGTGCGCGCCAATGTGGCCAGCGATATACGCTCCCCATGAGTGCCGAAGCATGCACAATGAAAGTTCTCGCCTCTCATTAGCGCCGTCACAATCAGAACCAGGAAGAGCGCGAGTAGTGCAGTCGCTCCCACTAGTGGGAAAGCCACTGTTGGCCACACAACCAGTCCCATTGCGACTGCAATTTCAAGCACGCCCGCCAGTCTGCCTGCCCAAACGTGCACGCTCGGTAGGAGCCCAAAGCGGACAATCGCCAGAGCAGCTGCAATGGGATGTCGAATCTTGCCGAAGCCGCTCAGCAGAAGGACCGCGGCAACCAACCCCACCCCAGTGGTTTCGGCAGCCGCGACGTAAGGGATCATTGCCCGTACCTAGCTACTCGCGCGCTCACAACTGCTGCAGGACTGCACTCAGGGGCAGTACTAACTCCTACTGGGTCACCTGGCCCTGTTCGGTCGGCTTGGAGCGCAGTTGAACCCCGGCCGAGTGTTTTCACGCCCGCTCCGAGATAGTCCAAGACTCATTGAACGCTGGACCTCGGATGCTCTCCTGACAAGTCGTGATTTCCGATGTCATCGGAAGTCTGTCAATAGTTTTGATGACATACCGTTTGGCTTTTCGAATGCTCACCGGCAAGACCCAGAATTGGTCGGCCAATCTCGTATAACGCGGCTCGGGGCCAAGAGAGGTATCAGATATCGGAGATGAAGGCCTGAGTTAGGGTTCCGAGCTCGAGATTCCCCTCGTCGTCGATTGCGGGCGAGCTCTTGTCGAGAGCCACGAATCAGGAGCTCGTTGAGTTCGTCAGGGCCGAGGCCTACGATCCTGATGGCCCAATCCTGCTCCAGTGACAGGCCGGCCCGCAGAAGACCTGCCCTTTCATCGTGCAGGAGTCGCTTGACTTTGAACGCCAGAACGTGTGGAGTCGGCTCTGGTTCAACTCGACCCATTCGAATGAACAAGATTGCCGCGAGCCTCGGGACGGCGACACTCAGAGCGCTATCGGTAAGGAGCTAGGTAACCGTTACTGCAGATCCAGCGAATGCACCTCCTGGTATATCGAGCTGCCATCCGAGTTTCGTCACTCCTCGCTCGGCGTTTACAGGGATCGCCATCCTCATCTCAAATGTGGTGCTCGAGTGTGGCGCTACTCCCACCGCACCAGCGCAGTTGAGCAAGAGCGTCTGGCGGACAGGGTTACCGACTCCGAATACTTGCGTGTACGAAGGGCACGGCGTCAGCGGAAAAGTTTGTGTCGACGGGTTAGACAGCGCGACAAAATATACGAAAACCTGGCCCGGAGCCGCTGATGATGGAAGCAGGAGGCTGGCGCGCAACAAGCTCTGAGGACCCGTTGCGGCGGGGCTGCCTCGCAGGTCGAAGATCAGGAGGGTTGGGTTGCCGCACTCAAGGTCGAGACGAGTGCCCGAGACAGTGAAGACCTCCTGGGTCAAGAGGGTTAGCGTCATCGTCGTTGAAATGTCGGGTGATCCCACGTTCGGACAAGTCGCGGGAACGCCGATCAGTACATGGGCATCCTTCTCAGATGCCAAACCGGTCTCCGTACCGGGCAAACCACCGAGATCCAGCATAGGATCGGATGCGACGGGGACACGCTGGCCATTACCACGGACTGCCGCTAGCGTAGGTGGCGTCGGAATAAAACATGCGTCAGGCGCTGCGTTATGGATGGTCAGTTCCTGTGTTGCACGACCGAGATACGCACCGCTTGGCCCGACTGTGACTTGCAGGTCCTGCGCACGGCACGATCGTTTTGCAGCCACCACCGCAGCGAGCTGCGCAGCAACACCAGGCGTATCGATCCATGGCACCGCTCCTCGCTCTGCAATCTGGCTGGTTGGGGCACCGCACGCGGCTGATACCAGGATTAATACCCCAAGCAGAGCATTGCGACAAAGGCCCCAAACCGGGGATCTCGGATTCTTCATCGCAGCTTCCTTTCCAAACGTGGTGTGAGCGAATTGGTTACGCATTCGGTACGTTGATGTTTATCGATCATGAATATCAGGCAGTGCACGCCGAGTCGGCTCCGGCGATGTTATTCGGATTTATCCAACTATTGGCACAATCATCGTCGACGTTTAATGTCACCCCGTTCCAGGTCTCGTTGTGAGGTCCCTTCCACTGCTTGAGTCGTTGGCTGTATACCCATGAACCGGATGTGACGCCACAGTTGTCAACCGAGTCCCATAAGTTCTTGGTCGATCTGTTTCCATCCCACAGCCCACCCCAAATGAAGACTGGAACGTGGCTGATGTTGGCATAACTTTGCAACGACGAGGTACAAACGCCACCGTAGACACCAGACTCTTGGGCTGGATAGAGCGAGAGTTGGTAATCCCATCCGCTTATGAATGAGTTGGTCGCCGCCTGGCATGAAGAGGGCGCTGCATCAAGGTCATAGACAAGAGCGGTGCTCGTCGCCGGATTCGCTACTCCAAGATTGTTGATGAGGGTGTTGACCGCACTGATGGCTTCGTTCTGGCCCTGAGTGAATGCTGTGCTGGTATTCGAACTGAACCTTGAGGTGTAGGTCGTACAAGGGGGCTGAGGTCCAACCCAGATGTACTGGAAGCGCCAACCTGCGTTGTACTCATCACCCAGCCAAGTCGCGCTGAGATTCGGTTGACTACACGCCATCGAGCTCCCGCCGATATATGTTCCGAGCCACCAATATGGCGATCCGCTCCAGAACGCGCTCATCTGACTCTCAGATGGGTCTACGCAAGCGTCGAAGCCCTGCGACTGAGTAATTTGAGAACCATTGGGAATGGAGGCGGTTGCTGGAGTCGCCTGCGTCATACCGACGACTAATGGAACGGTCAAAACGGTGGCCATTGTGAATGCGCGGCGTACCAAGTGCTGGCACCTCCTTCGGTGAGGGCCGATGGAGGTATGGGCCAGTTGGTGGAGTCCGGGTCTACAAGCGCCAGGCGCGCTTCCTTTCATATGCTTGGTACGCTGGACCTCTGGAGCCCTCGAAACAAGTCGTGATTTCCGATGACATCGAAACACTGTCCAGACTTGTCACGACATGTCGGTGTGGTATTGCCGTACGTCGTGAGCGAGTTGAATCAGGGGCTCCGATTTGCGCTTCCGAGCAGCGCGTGCAGAGACTCCTGCCAGATGCTCTCGGGGTCTCACGGGTAGGTCGGCTCTAAGCCTATCCGTGGCCGAAATGGGTTGGTGACAATCGATGACAGTCAAACGTCATCATTCGTCATGAATCTCCCTACGAGTGTGTCGAGCGCTTGACCCCCGTCTCCCGCTTTCCCTTTTTCAAGGACGCCAATCTAGAGTCCACAAAGAGACGTCGTTATGGGGTGGCCACGAGTTGAACTTCGTTCGCGAAAGTGGGTCAACTCCAAACCTGACCCCGAGCGCAAATGGCCAATGGCGGTCACTAACGAGCACGGGGAACCGCCGGGTAGATCTGAGATCCGTAACCTGAAGCGCCGATCTACAGCGAGTTCGGCTGAGTTGAGGATTTAGCACCGCAGACACCAGACCTACCTCGAACTCGTAGCGAACTAAACGGATAGGCATGCGCTGTACTTAGCAGCCAGGCGGATGTCCCCCGAGCACCGCTCGCAGCTTGGCACCGAGGCTAGCGTCGCTGCTCACTAATACATCGCTTCCGTACAGCGTCCAGGAGAGCGAGTGCGCCGAGTCGATGGCTTTGGATGTGACATTAAAGCGGTATAGGTAGCGTTGCCCAGAGACCGTCTCGCAGACTCGAAACGCGCTGGCAGAGGCAGCGTCTTTGAAAAAGAGCGCCTCGAAGGAGGCGTCGCTGGTGCTGAACCAGCAAGCGACCGTGGAACCGTCAAACAATGCCTGCAGGGTGGAGGAGGACATCGCCGTCAAGTGCACCCCGCCCTGCGATAGCCTGGAGACCAGCTCGATCTGTCCGTTCGCTGGGGTGCAAGCTGTGGAGCCCGACGGGATCGGCGGCAAGAGCGCGTTGGACGGCCTCGAGGCCGCCGGCGGTTGAGCCTGGTTGCAGGCAAACAGCATTGCAGTGATGAGCGCAGTGAACACGCACCTCATTTCAGTCAGTCACCTCAGTCTACCGTTGCCCAGAGCCAGCGCTCGGGTGTTCCGTTAGGGCCTGGCACCCACATCATCCAGTTGAAATTAGGTGGGCTTCGAAACAAACCTGTGATCCGCAACTGCGAGCCCCCCTTTCTATGCGTTCGTAAGCAATAGTGTGACCATGCCGAACGCAATCGTCGCGAGGTAGGTGCCATTCGCATAGCGGACAGCCGGTCCCAATCTCATGAGTTGTTCGGTGACCTCCGGAACCAGTTCGCCTTCAATCAGCATGGATGGCAGAGCCGAGGCTAGGCCACGGGAAATCCCGTAGAGCATACCCAGCATTATGCCGATGGTCGTGCCGGACACGGCGGCGACAACTAGAAAGAAATAGGTGGTTGCATACGGAATTCGGGTAAGGACGGCCCCGCCCAGCAGCAGCCCATATGCCGCTGCCGTCGTCGAGCGTCCGAAACGAGCCCGCCATGCCGACGGCACTTGTCGGTCTCGCTGCGGAAAGTGGATGTGGGTCCATCCCAATTCTGTTGAGCTGGTTATCGCGGCACCAACGACTACGACCAACGCGAGACGACTGGTTGGCATGATCGGAATCGTCCTGGTGACCGCATTCCCGACTAGAGAGGCTAGAAAGCCTACTGCGGAGCCCGCAATGCCAGTCATCAACGTGAAAAGGACCGCTGACCAACGTCTTCCCCATGCGTCCCTGCTCACGGCAGAGAAGGTGTGCACCATTGAAAAGCCTCAACCTGACCACAGCGACGACAATCCAGCCACGACGGGCGACCCAACCAGTAACAATCCCATCGCGTGGGGGCTGTGGCCAGCTACGATCCCGAGCGGAATCGCAGGGAGAGTCCAAAGCAGCGCGCCTCGAGATTGCCTAAGCCGCGGGGAGGAACGGACAGCCGCTTCCACTGCATAGGCCTCCATAGATTGTCATCGTGCACCCGTAGCTGCCGCTCGTACACCAACTTCCTTGGCTTGAGTTATTGCAAAAAGTCGAGCAAGACGGGCTGCAATTCTGACCACAACAGTCCTTATAGGTCTCGTAATACCAGCACGACGTTCCGGGAAGTTGGCAGCAATACGTCCACGATGCTTGTGCCGAGCAACCCGCTGGACAGCTAGTGTCCGTTCCCCCTGTGCAGGAACTGCAAAGATTACCGTGAAGGCCGCAGTATTGCCAGTCGCTGCACGACGATGCGTCAACCACCTTCGCCGAGCCGGCAAGCGCCGCTCCAAGACCCAAGATTCCGAGGAGACCCGTGCCCAGCCTAACTAGCACTGCCTTTCTCGTGATTCTCTCGTCCAACGCGACGGACAACCGCTCAACCAGTCGGTCCAGCGGATTGTCGCTTTCTATGTCGTTTGGATCCATTGGACTATTTCCCATCTGAACCTACATTTCAACTGACGGCCGGGCCAATAAGCGACGAAGGCCGCGACGCCGCCCTCGCGGCGTCCACCAGGCTCTCGAGGTGCTCCATGTGATTGGCGACTCCTTTGGCGCGGACGAAGCCTTCGCTGCTGATGACGACTACGTAAGGTGTTACGCGGATATCCCACTCCCGTGCAAGCTGCTCACCGATCGCAAGTTGTAACGGACCGATTCGCCCATTCACCTTGAAGCTCGCCGCTTCATGGTGGTCCCCAACCACTGAAACCAGAACCACCTTCAACTCGCGATCAGTCATATGGAGGGTTCGGAGCGCCGGCACGAGTTCGATACAAGCAGGACAAGCAGGTGAAACAAACACGAGCATGAAGGCGGTAGATCGGGGATCCCCGAGTGCGATCACGGACCCTTCGACAGTTGAGAGACTGAAAGGCTCGACACGTGCGCCCAGATCTGGGCCGGAAGGTCCGCTCCGAGCTCCGACCGGAGCGAGGCGCTGGTTGAGTCGTCCAATCTGCCGGGCCAGCACAATAATCATCACGAGTTCGGCCAGCAAGCCGAGCCAGAGTGGACCGACCGCCAACATCTCGGATGCGGTCACGTGTGCGATCCGCGGACATACGGGTGTTCTGCAAGTCTCAAAGAACTCAGCGCCCGCCACAACATCGCCGCCATGACGGTAGCCATCAACACCGGGCCTCCTGTTGGTCCAGTAGGTTGGTCGGAGAGAACCACCGTGAGAATTCCGCTCATCCCGACCAGTCCGGCGAGGCGTGTCACGGTGCGCCACGACGGTCGGGGACCTCTAGGACCAAAACACCCGCAATGTTCCGGAACGCGACCCACTGCAATCGAGCCACCCACAACAATCGCGGCAGCCCCCGCGATAATCATTGAGCCGATCAAGCCGCCACTCCTGGTTAGAGGTATCAGGATGGAGGCGCCGATCAGAACCTCACTTACCGACACGACGACGCTGAGGGGCCGAGAGGTCCAATCCGGGATCAGCCCATAGCCTCGGAGGATTTGGGCGAAAAGCCGCAGGCCGAATAACTTGCGGGCGCCACTAACGAGCAGCACGAGCCCAACAAAGTCGGCGCCGAACGTCGCAATAAGTTGTTGCCACATTTGAGGTAGAAATCCTCGGTCGCGCTGTCGAGCTCAAGCTCAGCCAGCACTCCGCAGTCAGCCTATCCGCGGGGTTGCCGCATAACAAGTCGTGATTTCTGATGTCGTCACATATCAGTTCCCACTTATGGGGACCACAAGGCAAGTGTCTGAGTCGTCCTCCGTTAGTTCGAATTTGGGTGAGCCCTATGCCACGCTGGTCACCCATAGGCGGCGAGCTGCACGCGACGCCAAGGCAACGGGAGATTCTCGACCTAGCGGTACGCGGACTCACCGACAAGGAGATCGCCGCTCGTCTCCGCGTAGCTGTCAGCACGGTCCGGACACATCTCGAGCGGTTCTATCGCGAGAACGGCGTACGAAACAAGAGCGAAGCGGTGGCGGTGTGGCAGCACTACCGGGATACCGAGGGCCGCAACGAGCCGCAACGATAGAGCAAGCGCGCGATTGATAGCAAATGATGCTACCCAAAGCAATCATTCAGAGCCCCGGCCCGGCCGCGGGCCAGCTCGAGTTCCCTGTAGGGGCACCTAATTGCGGCCCGCCCCAGACGGCGATCTAGCTGTTACCTACCAGGGGCTCGACGACATCGACATGTTCGCCATCCATAAACGCCGCATGCGAGGCTGCTGAAGGCCGTAGGTCCGCTGCAGGCCGCAGCCTTTCCAATTGCAGCCGAGCCGATTGCCGTTGTTGCGATTGTCTCCCGGCCGCTTTAGCCCTACACGAGCCGACAAATGAATTCAACAGGGTCTTGGTACCAGGGGCGACAACCCCCGTTTCTCGCTCCTCATCGACCAGCTGTCAGCGCCGGTATGAAACTCCCCAGATAGCGCCGGTCTGAAATTCCCCACCGAGCCCGGGTGTGCGAGGTTCCTGCTGAAGCAGTTCACGTTGCAGCTGGAGGTCTCGAGAGATGGTCGGCCGAGGAGAGTTCATGGACATTCACGAGGCCTGGGTTAAGGGGAAGAGCTTCAGCGAAATCGCCCGCGTCACTGGACGCGACCGCAACGGGAAGCCAACCAGTTCTTCGTTGCGCTGGTGACCTTCTGAGGTGAGTCACTCGAGTGAGCAGCCGTTACCGATACTGCCAAGCGGGCGCGACAACCCAAGACGGTTCGCTGGATGCCGCAGAAATTGGTGCCCTCTGAGTATGACCTACGAGCCTCTGCGGCGATCCGACGCTACAGGCGTTAATGTCGGTTTAGTCGTCCTGTGGATTGCCCCGTTCAGTATCACGATGGTGTTGCCAGACAGCCACGGCCTCGCTCTTGTTCCGCACACCGTTTTCCCGGTAGAACCTCTCGAGGTGCGTTCTGATCGTGCTGATCGCAACACCGAGGTCAGTGGCGATCTCCTTATCAGTTAGCCCTCGCACAGCTAGATCAAGAATTTGGGCTTGCCTTGGCGTGACGCGTACTTCGCCGCCCGAAGACGTCCCGTGTCGAGTCGACATCACTCACATTCGATGTAACGGCCTAGAAACAAGACACTTGCCTAATCCGTTAATTCAGATGCTCCGTGGCTTTACAACCAACTCCGACAGGGATGGTTGCACGACCGGCCCTCCGCGTTCGTGATTGGGCAGACCCGGGACGGCAAGCCCCACGGCCGGGCGGATATGACATTGCTTGTGACCGGGATCTTTCATCGAGAGCCACGGACCAGAAGCTCATTTAGCTCGTCAGAGCCGAGGCCAGCGATGTTGATGGCCCAAACCTGCGCGGGCGACAGTCCGGCTCGCCGGAGGCCAGCCATTTCGTCCTGAAGCAGTCGCTTCACCTTGAAAGCCGGTCGCGGACGATCGGGATGGATCGGTGGACCGATCCGTCGCTTGCCTCGCATCACCCACTGGTGAAAACGAATGCCCTCGGCTTGAAGCTGAGCGCGCAGGGCGCGCACGATGCGACGCGCTTCGATCGGCGCCCACCGGTGGGCTGCCTTAGCGACTGCGACCCCGGGGTCCTTACCGATTAACCGCCGTGCGTGACGCACTGAGACGCCAAACCGCGCCGCGATGTAGTCAGCCTCAAAGCCCAGTTCGTGGAGGCCGCAGGCGCAGACAAGCCGATAGGCACCCAGGTTGATGGTGTGATTGACCTTCAGCGCCTCTAGAAAGGGCACCAGCTCTTCGTGGGCGGCCGGCGTCCGCCGCAGCCGCCTCTCCATCGCCCGCCACGCCAAGTTCAGGTCTTCAGCCGTCGGGGTGCGGCGTTGACGAGGCGGTCGCGTGCGCACGCGCAGAACGCGGAGCGACCTGGCTGAAATGAAGTACGCCCCGTGCGGACCACGAACGGCCTTCAACCTCCCGCTCCGGATCCGTAGGCGGAGGGTCTCGATGTGACAGCCGAGACGTTCGGCAGCATCGTCGAGCTTAAGAAGTCTCGATTTCACCTGTCGCGATCGGGACCCCCTCTTGCAGTTTCAAGGCAGCGGACACGAATCGTCCACATTGTGAATAAGTAGAAGTACCAGAGCTTGTTGGCACGCCCTCGGCATTCGACCCGGGGCCCTCGGCGCGCAGCTGAGTGGCAAGACAGGGGTCGGCCGAAGGCGATTTGGCTCTCCACGCCCGACCTCGATGGGCGTCCGTGGCCAGCCTGGCACGGCCAGATGTGGGCGCGTTACCGGAGGGGGCCGGACTCAGGCCCCCGCCGCGGTCGACGCTTACCGAGCAGCGTGCGCACGGCGTGCGCACGGCGTGCGCACGCTGACAAGTGTGGAAACGCCACTGGACGATTGCCGAGGAAGAACCTTGGGCACCTCACGGATGGCTCGATGGCTCGCACGGATTGGACCATGGGCTTCGGGAGCCGAAGTCAATGATCCCGTCACGCTCAGACTCGCTCGAGGACGGCGCGGACGGCGCCGCCGATGGGCTCGACTTCGCTGCGCCCTTCGCTTCTGGGGATTCGCTGCGGCCTGCGCCTCAGGAAGCGAAGGACGGAGCGCAGGCCTCCCGAACTCAATTCGGCCCGGCACATGAACCAGGACGGTCTCTCATCCCAACTCATCCGATCATCCTCAGAGACCTTCCTCCTCAAAGCGAAGCTCGTCCTTCGCAGACTCAACTCAATCGACTACACCGAAGCCTCAACCAACGCGACCTGCTCATCCTCCAATCTCTCCACGACTACCGCTACCTGAACACCCTCCAGGTCAAAGATCTCTTCTTCCCCAGCCTCCGCTCCTGCCAGATGCGACTCCAGTCCCTCAAAGATCTCGGTCTCATCTACCGCTGGAAAGTCATCGAAACCCCAGGCGTTCGTCGTCGTCATTCGCTGCTCCTGATCTCAGCCCGAGGGGCGCGGGTGCTCGCCGACTGGCACGGCGACGATCCCAGGGACTACGTCGGGCGCAGCCACGACGCCCGCGACCACTGCTGGCATGCCACCCACGACCTGGAGGCCAACCAATTCTTCGTCGCCTTGATCACGCAAAGCCGACAACGCAAGGACGAGGGCTTGCTCGTCTGGTACGGCGAAGAGCACGTGCGGGCCGAGCGGCGGCAGACCGGCCTCGAGTACAAGTGGCCCGTCCCCACGCCCGACGGCTGTGGGGTCTATCTGGCGGCCGGCGGGCGCATCCTGTTCGACCTGGAGTGGGACCGGGCGACTGAGTCGCTGGCTCGCTTGCGCGAGAAGATCAGCTCCTACGTCGGCTACTTCGAGCACTACCGAGACGCCGAGCTACACCACGTTCTCTTCGTCGTCCCCACCGACGACCGAGAGGACAAGCTGCAGTACACCATCTGGCGCGAGCGACCGCGATTCGGCCACGACACCTGCTGCAGCTTTTGGACGACAACCGCCGATCGGCTGCGGACCTGGGGCCCTCTAGGAGCGATCTGGCTGCCGGTCGAGGTGCGCGCCACGGAGGCGCCTGCCCACGATGTAACCAAGCTCCGGAGGCGGACTCCGCTCAACCAACTGGCGCCCATCCAGCCCAACGACCGGCCGATCCTTGACTGCCTTGGCAAGCCGTCGTGGTGGGAACGGCGGCCGGGTGGAGGGGAGGTGGCATGAACCTCAGAGCTGAGGCGGAATTTCGGGCGCATTGGAGAACGCTCAGGGGCTCGACCCTACTCGAAGGTGATTGATAGCGAATGATGACGTTTGACCGTCATCAATTGTCACCAAACCCGTTTCGGCCAGGGATGGGCTTGGAGCCGACCTACCTGGCCGATCGGGCACCCCAGCTTGCTCGCTTTAAGCATTACCTGGCCGGTTTCCCCGGCCTGCCTCGCAACGTTCGCGTGACCGGTTTGCGCGGGGTCGGAAAGACCGTGCTCCTGCAGCAGTTCAGCCGTCTCGCCGAGGAAGCGGGCTGGATCGTTGTCGGACGCGAGTGCAATGAGCACCTACAAGAGGAGTGCATCTTCGGACAGGCCCTAGTGGAGGACTGTCGGCGAGCAGTCGAACAGAGTTCGCGCGCGCTCGCCATCAGACAGCGATCTCAAGCGGTAGCGCGGCAGGCACTGGACCTGCTCGGCAGCTTCACAATCTCCCTCGCCGGCGTGACCGTGGCCGTCCAACCAAGAACTCGGCCAGCACGAATACCACAGCTTGAGGAGCAGCTATTCATTTCGCTCAGACTCGCCTGCGAGAGCGCGTCGGCCGCCGGCCGGCCAGGCGTCCTCCTCAGTTGGGACGAAGCCCACGTCCTGCGCGACTCGGCCAATCATCGTCAGTTCCCGCTCGGCCTCTTCCTGGCCGCCTTGGCCCGCGCCCAGCGCGAGGGGATGCCGGTGATGCTGGTCCTTTGCGGGCTTCCTACCCTGACCGACAATCTCGCCCGCGCCAAGAGCTACAGCGAGCGAATGTTCCAAGCGGAGGAGCTCGGCCAACTCCGTCCTCCCGAGGACCTGCTCGCCTTCACCAGACCACTTGAGCTCGCAGGTCGCAAGTTCGATGCGGAGATGGCGCGAGCGGTTCTTCAGGTAACCGGTGCGTACCCCTTTCACATCCAGTTCGTCGGCGCGCTGCTCTGGGATGCGGTCGGGGGGCCGCTCAAGATCACCAAGGCCGACTTCGATCAACACCGCCCGACCATTCTGGAAGCGCTCGATGGCGCCTTCTTCGAGGCGCGCCTGGCACGCACCTCCGGCACAGAGCGCTCGCTGCTACGGGCTATGGCGGCTTCAGGTGAAGCGGCTCAGACCCACGACGTGCTCAAGCTGACACGGCTGCCCAATCAGACCGCTCAGCAGCTGATCGCTCGGCTCAGGGACAAAGGGCTGATCTACCGTCCGCAGCGCGGCCGGCTCGCTTTCACGGTTCCGCTCTTTGGCGACTACATGCGGCGTGTCTCACGCGTTGCCTCGCGTGGTCCGGTGTAAGCGATGCGGCCCTCGAGAAATCCTGTTCACGAATCTCGCTCTGGAAGTCCATTAGGTGGTGGCGAGACCCCGGCCGGCGAGCGAAGCGACCGAACGCTGGAAGTCTGGAGCCGACGCAGTACGCGACCACTCACAGACGAGGACGCGCGAGAGATCGCCGCAAACATGACCGGCTTCTTTCGCGTCCTGCTCGAATGGAAGGCCAAGAAGCGAGCCCTTGGTGTTGACCGCGATCGCAATGCTGCTTGACGATTTTCGGAACAAATTCTTGAAGGCGAGTAAGATCGCGATCGACCCACAAAGAGAACAGAAAGAATGAAGAATCCATCTCTACCGTCGACGCCGCAGGCCGTTATCTACGCACGTGTGTCGTCGAAGGAACAGGAGAAAGAGGGCTTTTCGATTCCTGCCCAGCTCCGACTCTTGCATGAGTACGCGCGGAGCGCAAACCTAAACGTCGTTCGCGAAGTCGTTGACATCGAGACCGCCAAGCGGACGGGCCGACAGAACTTCGAAGCCATGCTGACATTCTTCCGACGCACCAGGTCATGCAAGGTGCTACTGGTCGAGAAGACCGACCGCTTGTATCGCAACCTCAAGGACTGGGTCAGCATCGACGATCTCGATCTCGAGATTCATTTCGTCAAAGAGAATGTGGCGCTCTCGCCGGGCTCACGCTCGGCCGAGAAGTTTATGCACGGGATCAAGGTCCTCATGGCCAAGAACTACATCGACAACCTCTCCGAGGAGACCCAGAAGGGGATGCGCGAAAAAGCGGAGCAGGGCATCTATCCCTCCTGGGGCCCGATCGGTTATCGCAACATCGACGGGCCCAACGGCAAGAGACTCATCGAACCCGATCCAGACTTCGCACCGCTGGTCACTCGGCTCTTCGAGACCTATGCCAGCGGCAGCCACAGCCTCAAAGAACTCACCCACCTAGCCCGCGGATGGGGATTGACATTCCGCTCGGGGACTCAGATGAGCAAGTCGGCAGTCCACAGGATTTTGCGCAATCCCATCTACATCGGCCGGTTCCGGTGGGCCGGGATCGAGTATCCCGGCGTGCACCAGCCCATCGTTTCTGGGCAACTGTTTGAATCTGTCCAGCAGCGCCTCGAGGGACGCTCCGCCATAGGGCCGCACCCGTTCAAGCACGACTTCGCATTCTCGGGCCTCGTTTCCTGCGGTCACTGCGGCTGCTCATTTGTGGGCGAGATCAAGAAGGGCCGCTATGTCTACTACCACTGCACCGGCTACAAGCGGAAATGCCCCGAGCCGTACACGCGCGAAGAGGTCCTCGCTGAGCGATTCGCCGGGCTACTCAAGGGCCTAGCTCTGGACGCCGATGTCGTCGAGTGGGTTGCAGCTGCTCTGCGCGGGAGCCATGCGGACGAGAAGCATGAACGCGAGGAGGCCGTCGCACGCTTGCAGGCTAACTACGACCAGATTCAGACACGCCTGGACGCGATGTACCTGGACAAGCTCGACGGAAGGATCGATGCACCTTTCTTCGACCGCAAGTCCGCCGACTGGCGACGCGAGCAAGACGGAATCCTGCGCAACATTCAAGTCCACCAGGACGCCGACCAGAGCTATATCGAAGACGGCATCCAGCTGCTGGAACTGGCCAGTGATGCCCACGAACTCTTCCTCGAGCAGGAGCCGAGGGAGAAGCGCCGGCTGCTCGCGTTCATGGTCTCAAGTGCCTCGTGGAAGGAAGGCGAGCTCTCGGTCAACCTGCGCCAACCCTTCAACCTGATTCGGGATGGGATTGCTGCAGCGACTGCTGCAGAACGCTCTGCGACCAACGATGGTGGCTCTCGAACGGGTCGAGTTCTGGCACTTTCGAACTCCCCCAAGCGACCGATTTCCAATTCGGAAGCGGTCGGCCTGCGACCTTCGCAAGGCAAAATGGCGAATTGGCTCCGGGACAGGGATTCGAACCCTGAACCTTGCGGTTAACAGATCGCTGCACCCCGATCAGAAATGACAGCCCGAATACGCTTACTAGCGCTGAGTAACACCGGATCACATCGTTTAGCGTCGGCGTTGCTGTACGTCATCCCAGATATTTTCAGGGTTCACTGAGTCCAGTACTTGTCGCCGGAAGCAACCGTGTACGTTGCGCGGCGGTCCATGACGCGACTTGGGCGGCTAGTGCGTCGGCTGAGCGACTTCAATCGCCGCTGACTCTTCCGGCGTATCCCCGAGCAGGTCCGGCTTCTCGAGGTTGTC
>Ga0210409_10001640_pt1 | contig 28384 bp, 25 predicted proteins | sample IncBWH17MmetaG_FD_161649 | JGI IMG/M metagenome (GOLD analysis project Ga0210409, IMG submission 161649) | Forest soil microbial communities from Barre Woods Harvard Forest LTER site, Petersham, Massachusetts, United States - Inc-BW-H-17-M | ecosystem: Environmental > Terrestrial > Soil >...
TGGCTACACACTCCGCCAGTCCGAACGAGGTCGGATTCTATGGGCTTTCGGCCCGGAAATCTATTGTTTCTTGAGCCAGTCCTGCTTCAACCGCGCGAGGGGGGCCAGACGCGGGTCCGTGGCGTGCCTTTCACAGCGGCACTCTTCGTGATTGAGATTCGCGCCACACGTGGGGCACAAACCGCGGCAATCGCTCTGGCAGATAACTTTCATCGGCAGTGACAGCAACACCTGTTCCTTGAGTACATCGGCGAGGAACAGGCCTTCTCCTTCAAAAAACCCGATTTCGGTGTCGTCATCTTTCAGCCGCTCTTCTTCGGGCTTGGTGGCCTTCAGCAGCGGTTGATAGAAGAGGTCAAAATCCTTGTGAACTTCCTCGATTACAGGCTCCAGACAGCGGGCGCAGACCATTTCGATCTTGGTCTCCAGATCGCCAGTGATGCGGATCTGCCCTTCCAAAAGCTCCGCCGTTGCGGTCGCTTCCAGCGGCTCCGCCTGTTTCACTTCACTGATGCCGTAATCTATGCTGCCCGGGGCATAACTTTTCCGGATGCGCACTTTGCGGACGGCAAGATCCTTGACGTCGAGGAACATGTCTGCAGCGCCTCCGGCGCGTACGCTCATGCCTATCCATTATTTGTGGAGACGGCGGCTAAGTCAAGAAAGCCGGGCAAAAAGGGGTGGATACTGCGCCGGTTCGGTCAACTGGCCCTACTAGTACTCAAGGCGGCCGAAAGTGGCTGCCCGCAAGGACTTGCCTAGCCTACAAGTCTAGAATATTAGCGGCGAACCACCAGGCAACTCGCAATCATGTCGTGCAGCGCCTGTTTGCGCTCCGTAAAACCGGCCATGATGTAGCCGATGCCGAGGGGAATCATACCGGTGACGATCTTCGCAAAGAAACGGCCGGAGGCGCGGCCGAACGTGACGGGATTTCCCATCAGGTCGGTGACGTAAAGTCCCAGCGCCTGCTTTCCCCATGTGGCCTGTGTTTCGCCGCTTTCAAGATAGGCATGATAGAGCCATTGAATCAGCATGGAAACGGCCGCAAAGACGAGGATCATTCCGAAAAAGCCGATGAGTATAGCTGGATCCGGCCGGCCGTGACGCGCAGCCAAACCATCAAGGTGCGTTCCCATGCCGGTCAGAATAAATACCGGCACGAGCAAAACACCCGCGGCGAGACCCATGATTACGCCGTCGATCAGGGAGGCGACCAATCGAAGCCAGAATCCGGCATACGTAAATCCGCGGGAAACTACCAGGCCCGCGGGATCAGCGTAGGCTGCGTGAGAAGATCCTCCGACGTAAGACGGCGGAGCGGATGGGCGTGCAATAGCCGCGGCCGGAGTACCCGTCGGCGTACCGCACGAACCACAAAATGCCGCGCCTGCGGCGAGATTCACACCACATTTGGAGCAGTACACTGTCGGTGTCCTCCGTTCCACTCAGCGAAGCATTCTCGTGAAGCAACTCTCTGCTGCAAGCGAACCCGGCCTGATCAATCAGTTGGTGCAGCCCTCGCGCCGGAACGCTTCCAGCCGTTTTCGAGCCTCGGCGCTGCCTTTGCGGGCGGCGGCAGAAAGCAAAATCCGTGTCTGGTCGCAATTTTTTGCCACTCCCCTGCCCGTGCGGAAAAGCTCGGCGAGATCGATTTCCGCGCCGGTATTTCCCTTCTCCACGGCCACCCATAGCAGTTGAATCGCCGCCGGAACCTCTGACGCCTTACTGGGCGAGCGAAGTATTTGCAGCGCTTCGAGGTACTCCTGTTGCCCGGCCACGACGGAATCGTTCGTGGCCGGAGCCGGTGCGGGTGGCCGAGTAACTTCGGTTAACGGGACGAGCGACCCCGGGGTTGCGCCCTTGAGCTGCGGGGATGGCGTCTTGTCGGACGCTGCGGGAAGGTCGGCGCTTTTTGGTTCAGTCGTGCCAGGCGACGGCTGGATGGTCGGCGCCGGCGGTTCAACAGTGCGCAACGGGGGAGCTGACTCGGGAATCGCGTGCGAGGCGGAAGGAATCTCGGGCCGAACCACTTTAGAACTTTCTGGAGAATCCTCTCCGGCGATTTGATGGCCGAGCCAGATGAGCGCTTGGCCGAACTCACGGTGATAGACGTAGGAGCCCGCCAGCAGGGTCAGGAACAACATGATTCGGATGGCGCGTCCGAGCGTGAAGCGATCCATCCAGCCCGGAACATCCGAATCGGTTTCCCCCTCGAAAGAGGAGAGCGGCTCGAGAGCGGGCGGCAGCGCGCGCCGGCGTGCAACTGGCGGCGCGGGAACAGGCTCAGGGATTCGCATTTCCGTCGAGGCCGGAGGCACTGGCTTCGGAAGAGAAACCTGAATTTTCGCCGGCGGTTCCGCAACGGGCCTTGGAATCACATGCGGAGCGACAGGTTCCGCAGGAATCTCTGTGGGTGGTGGCCCCGGGCGGACGGAGGAAAGTTTCAGGAGCGGCGGCAATTCCTGGATTTCCGGGTGTTCAAACGCCGGCTGAGATGTCGGTGGAGACGGTTGCGGTGGCTCTTGTGAAGGCGGAGACGGTAGCTTCGGGAGCGCCACCGCGGTCGGCAGTGGCGACGGCTGCGGGATTTCAGCGAACAGCGGAAGCGGTGGCTCAGGCTTCGCGGGTGCCGTGACCATTGGCGGCGGTAGTGGCGCGGGTTCGACAGCAGCCGAGATCGGCGGGGGCGGAGCTTCTGGCACAGGTGCCGCTATTTTCGGTGGTGTCGGCGCGCTCTCTGGAGTCGGCGAGAACGGCATAGATGGTGGCTCCAACTTGGGTGGCGCGCTTTCCACAGCCGGCGGAGGGGGAGAAGGCGGTTTAGGCGCACGAATCTGCGTGCGCAATTCGGTTAAGGAAGCGTGCTGCGACGCTGGCTGGGCGGGTGTGGATTCAGGCGAAATCGGCTCATCGAACGTTTCCAGCCAGCGGCGAATCTGGTCGCGGGAGTGAGAAGGCAGGCCGGCAAATTCGAGCGCCGCGACGTGGCCGCCGTCGTCAACGCGAAGAACAATCGCTTCCCCATCAATCCTAGCCGAAGTATCCAGTACAAAAGAAAACGGAACCTTTTCGGACGGACCAAGAGGCATCATCGCGCGGAGAGAAAACCCGTGCTCCGAAAGGTCGCGCATCATGCCGCCGTTGGAGGGAGGAAGTTCAACGTAGACGAGGCTCAGCGGGCGTTTTCGAAGTTGCGTGCGGCGTTCGGTCTTCAAGGTCATGGGAACACGTGTTGAAGGAATTCTAACCCGCAACGCCGCATTTGGGTGAGAGGTTGTGAGAAAAGTACCGCAATCGAGAACCGGTTGCGGACGGCAGGTTGCAGGCCGAACACGGGGAAAAGATGCCCGGGCAGGCGCGGGACTAATTTAAGAAATTCTCCACCGACGCAGGGGTCGCCGGGAGTCGCGGGTCCGCACTGCTGCCAAATTAGGAACGGCGTGCGCCGAAGCGATTTCCGGCTCGACGAGCCAAGCGAAAGAAGCGTACGCGAAATTCCTCGATCTGTCGAAGCGCGCGGATACGGATATGCCCACGCTGAAGCAGGTCAAGGCGGAGGCCGCCAAATTCCACTGACGAGGATTCGCCGGGAAATTCGCGTTCCCGGCGGACCGCTCAGCATCCAGATCGCGGAACAGACACAACAGGCGCGACAAGCGCCACAAGCGGCGTTGCGTTGTCGAGCACTACTTCTTCCGGGCCAGCTTGACGGCGACGCCCAGCAAGAGCTTGCGATCGCCCTCTTCCATTTGCCCAAGCAGGCCGCGGATTCGATTGAGGAAGCCGCCCCACTTGCCGGACAGACCCCACTCCTCGGAAGGCGAATCTTTTTTCCGGGGAATGACCAACGGCTTGGCTGGACCGTTGCCTTGATAAAACAACTGGTAAAGAGGCACTCCCATCGCGCCCGCAAGTTTCTCGAGCGTCTCGATGGAGGGCGTAGTATGTCCGTTTTCGATCCGGGAGAGGTAGCACCGGGATAATCCTGTGCGCTCCTCCAAATCTCCCTGCGATAATTGCTTTTCTTTGCGGATGTCCCGCAAACGTTCTCCAATCATTCCTGTTTCTCCTTAGTGGACTACCGGATGTTCCCCCTGGATGGGGGGTTCGGGGACCGGTGTTCGAGCTGAGCGGGAACAAATTCGCCCAACTCCACCAACTCTGTAATGTCGCTGGCCAACCCCAGGTAACGTGCCGGACGCCCTCCAGGGTCGCGAATGACAAAGCCGCGATCAAAAATCCAACGAACCGGGCCGTCCGGACGCCGGATGCGGTAGGTGGTCTCCACCCGATCGCCCGGAAAATCCTGGCCAACGAATTGGATAGCGTACTCCCGATCCTCGGGAATCACGGCATCCAGCCAGGCATGGGCGTCGCGGCCCAGGTCTTCGCGGGAACGCCCCCAGACGGCTTCGTAGGAGGGGCTGACGTAAAGAATGTTTTCCGTCTCTGCCTCAAGGAACCAGATCACTTCATTGCTTTCGCGAGGTTGCTGAGTTGTCTGGCGATTCCGCTCGGAACGCGACCTGGCATGCACCCGACGAATCAGTTCGTCGCGCAGGAAATCGAGCTCTGACGAGAGGCGAGTGATCTCAGCGTCTTTGGTTTTCTCCAATCGATAGAGAGTCTCCAAAAGTTTTTCAGAGACCTCGCGCTGGTTGGCAACGGTAGCCGCGCCCGTAAGCGTCATGGTGGTGGCCACGCAGAGATATGCGGCCAGAGAAAGCGGCATCGCCGTAATGGTGTTGAAGGGTCCGTACCCATGCAAAGAACCCCAAGTGGCGAATCCGCAGAGAACGATGCACGCGCCCGCGGCTTCCAGGGGGCAAAAGCGAATCCCGGCCCAGACCAGAAATGGCACACAAAGAAAAAGCGGCGTGTCCACCCTGTCCGTGAAGATTCCCGCGGGACCAAAACTGATCACGCAGACGACGCTGAGGCCAATCAGCAGGACGCTCACTTCAATGAGTTCACTCAGGTGCAATGGTTGGTGCTTGCCGTTCAGGAGCAGGATGAGGAAGGGCGTGAGAACCAGGACGCCCAGGGCATGGCCTGCCCACCAGGCGGCGAAGATGGTGAGGGTTTTGGGTTGATTGAGCCCAAAAGGGCTCCAGACAACACTGGTGCCGACAATAGCACTGACAAGGGTCGCCAGTGAGCCAGCCAGCACGGAAAATCGCAAGACATTCGCTGGCCGGGAAAAGGCTTTTGCACCCCCGCCAAAACGGTCGACCAGATAGCCTCCCAGCAAGACCTCCGCCGCGTTTCCGCCGGCGATGGTCAGGGCCCCCAACAGTGGCACGGAAGACATTAGCTCAACACAGAGGGAGGCCAGAAAAATGGCGGGGATGACGCGACGGCCTTTCAACAGAACCGCTGCGAAGGAAATACCGGCCGGCAGCCAAATCACTCCCATGGAAGTTTGGGAGTGAATCAACCGCAGCTCAAGTCGAGCTGATACCAAGAAAGCCAAAAAGACGAGTATCAGGACGCCCAAGTCGCGACTGGAGAATGAAACCGTTGGTTGGCCCTGTACCACATTGGACTCAGAAGACGAGAAAGCGCGCATATCCACCCAATTGGTCTGCATTCATGCGGACCAAGGCAAACAGATTGGTACGTTACTATACCGGCGACCTGAATCTATAATGCAAGCGAATTGACAAAATGTATACAGTTTTGGCGAGGGCAAAGCAACTGGAAAAAAGGTCCTGGATTAAAAAGAATTAATGAACGAATTGGAGATATTGAGAACTCTTCCCCACTTGCCGCCAAGATCCTTGGACGAGGTTCAGTTTAGCGGACCTACATAGAGACCGGGATGGTAGCATTTTGAAGCGGTTGCCCGGGGACCGCCATCTGGAATCCATTCGGACAGGAGAGCTTTCGATGCGCTGGACACCTGGCGGCACAAGCGACGATATTGAGGATCGCCGAGACGAAGACGAGGGGGGCGGAGGCGGGGGAGGATCGGGCTTCGGCGGGATGCACATCGGCCTCGGCGGCGTGGTGGTTCTGTTCATCCTGAGCCTTGTCTTCAAGCAAAACTTCTTCGCGCTGCTGGGAGGCGGGGCCACGGCGCCCGTTGCTACAACCGTTCACCGACCGAATCCCGCCCGCGACGAAGCGGAAAAGCCCCTGGTGCAGTTTGTTTCTTTCGTGCTGGACGACACGCAGAAAACCTGGGAACAGTTGTTGCCACAGCAGGCGGGGGTTCCCTATCGCCATGCGCGGCTTGTGCTGTTTCGCAATCACACGCAATCCGCGTGCGGCGGAGCGGAATCGGCCACGGGGCCCTTCTATTGCCCCGCCGATGAGAGGGTGTACATCGACCTGAGCTTTTATGATGAGTTGAAACGACGGTTCGGGGCGCCGGGCGAATTCGCGCAGGCGTATGTGCTGGCGCACGAAGTGGGCCATCACGTTCAGAAGATCATCGGCATAGAAAGCAAGGTGCAACAACTGCAGAGGAGCAATCCGGCGGAGGCGCGTCCGCTGTCGGTGAAGACCGAACTGCAGGCGGATTGCTTCGCGGGAATCTGGGCACACTCGACAGAGCAGCGCGGATTGCTGGAAGCGGGAGACGTCGAGTCCGCCTTGCATGCAGCTGCGGCGGTTGGCGATGATCACATCCAACAGATGACGCGAGGACGCGTCCAGCCGGAAACATTTACCCATGGAAGCTCGCAGCAGCGGATGGAGTGGTTCAACAGAGGATTGAATAGCGGATCGATCGCGGCTTGCAACACGTTCAGAACACAATAACGCCAAGCACGCGTGAGCCGATTGGTTCCTCGCGCTCTGCTAATCCGAGGGCGGTTGGGCACGCAGGCCAGGAACGCCCGGATCGCGCGCCTTTTCGACCGCAGCCTCCGCAGCTTTCGCCTTCTGGGGATCAATCCACGAATCCTGCGTGACAAACGTAGTCTGTGTCGGCAACGCCACCACTGCGCCCGCTTTCTCGATCGCGTCCATTATTTTCAAGAGCAACTGCTCCTGTGTCGCAAGGTAGTGGTTATATTCGGGCTCCAGGATGTAGCAATAAATCTCCACCTCCAGCGCGTACTCGGCAAAACGCAGGAACCTCACGCGCGCGGATGGGTCTTCCACTTTCGGATCTTCGATTAAGAGATTTTGAATCTGCCCGAGCACATAGCGCACGTGATCGGGAGAAAGGTCGTAGCGCAGGCGAATTGTCTGCTGGCACAGGAATTTGTCGCGGAAGCGCAGATTTTCGACAACGGCCGAGGCCATGATGCCGTTCGGAATCGAAAGCAGGGTACGCTCGGCTGTCCGCAAGCGCGTGGAACGCAATCCGATGTCTTCCACCACGCCCGCTTGGTTGTTGATGCGGCAGGTGTCGCCGATCTGGATGACCTTGTCGAAAAGTATGGAAACCCCGCCGAACAGGTTTTCAAAGGTCTTTTGCGCGCCGAGGCCCAGGGCAAGGCTGCCGATTCCAATGCCGGCGAGGGCCGTGGAAACATCCACGCCGAGATTCTTAAGTACCAGCAGGGTCACCAGCAGAAAAATAGAAACTTGGGTAAAGCGCCGGATGAGCGAAACAATGGAGCGCTCGGCCAGCATTCCGCGTCTCGTCAGGCTGGAACCGATGCGTGAAGCAATCGCCCGGGTAATGCTTGTAAGGATCCAGTAAAAATCGAACGCCAGAAAAACCCACACAACCTTGCGGTAATAGAGCCGGTAAAGCAGTGATGTGCCGATGTAGCCGACGAAGATGTAATGCGACACGATCGCGATCGTCAGCGTGATTGGATCCACCTGAAAGAATTTCTGCGGCGCAAGCGGCGGCTTATTCCTGGCCTTCCGCGACCGGTTCACCCCGAATGCAAGCAGCATCGTGATCAGACGGCCGCCAAGCAGGGCGACGGGCAGAAAAACCCCAATGGCGATCCACTGCCAGAGCGGCATAAACAGGAGCCGGTGCGATACCAATGTCTGAGGGATCTGTTTCTCGATCTCCGGGAAGGTCAGCGATTCGTACATTTCCGGAACATGGTCCAGCGTGCTGCGCGAGAAATACCAAAGCTTGCGCCCCTGCTCGTCTGCCAGACGAATCATCTGGATGGGGAACTTATCCGTGGTTCCCAGCGCGCCAGTGATCCTCTCCTGGTCCGGGAGTAGGCCGTCGTCGAGGCGTCCGATCGGGTCGGGGCTGGTCAGCTCCAGAGCGCCTGCGAATTTCTGATTGAAGATCGTTAATAGCTGGGCGGCGAGTTCTTCGTCATCCTGCTCCGAACGGCGACGGCGGCTCGGCGGCTGGAAATATTCCACCGCCTTGGCGTACTCCTCCTCCTGTGCCGCCTTGATGAATCCCAACAGCGTTCCCCGCGGAGTTTCGCGGCCCAGCGGGTCTGGTGGGACCGCCGAGGCCGACTTCGCTGCGGGCGCCGGCTGCGGCGTGGTGAGGCCCGGAATTTGCGGAAGTGCCGCGGAGGAGAAACCAAGCAGGAAGAAAGCCAATAGCAGCGGCCGGTGAACGAACATTTTCGGCACTCCGTGGAAACGGTTCATTCTAGCCGCTAGGAGGACGCAAGAGAAGGCGGAACGCTGCGTGTCACGGCGCCGAAGTGTTCCTGATACTGGCGGAGCAGAAACAGGTCGGTCATCCCCGCGATGTAATCGCAGACAACAAAGTGACGTGGAATCTGCCGCGCGGCTTGCTCCTGCGATTCGGGCATCGAGTCTCGCTGCTGAAGATAGTAGGTAAAGAGTTCGGCGAGGCAGGCAACGGACCGCGTGGAATCTTCAGTGATGAGCGGATGGTTGTAAATATGCGCGAAGAGGAAACCCTTTAACTGCGCATTTTGAGCGCGGGCTGCTTCGCTGAACCGTGCCAGGCGCTGCGGGACGCTGCGAATTTCTTCCGCGGTGCGCGCGCCGGATTGCTCGACAAGCGTTTCCGTATTGTTGATGAGATCGCTGACCAGATGATCGATGACGTGGCGCAGGGCTTCGTTGAATTTCAGGCGCATGCGGGCGCCGGGATGCGCGGCTTCGATCCTGGCGTAGAAGTCCGCGAAAAACGGGACTTCGTCCCGCAGCGCGCCCAAGTCGAGCAGATTGGCTTCTAGCGCGTCGTCGAGATCGGCAGAGTTATAAGCGATTTCGTCCACCCAGTCGATGAGCTGCGATTCCAGCGGCGGCCGCAAGTCGAGCAGATACTCGGATAACTCCGGATGCGCGGTAGCGGAGTAATCTCTCGAATGCTTGACGATGCCTTCGCGGACTTCGAATGTCAGATTCAACCCGTCAAAACCGATATAGCGATGCTCGAAGTGCTCCACGATACGCAGGGCATGCAAGTTGTGATCGAAGCCGCTGCCGTGGGCGCGCATCAGCTCGTCGAGTTTTCGTTCCCCAGCGTGGCCGAAGGGTGGGTGGCCAATATCGTGCACCAGGGCCAGCGCCTCGACGAGTTCGGTGTTGATGCCCAAGGCGGCGGCCACCGTCCGGGCAATCTGGGCGACTTCGAGGGTGTGAGTCAGGCGATTGCGAAAATGGTCGGAGAAGCGGGTGCTGAAGACCTGAGTTTTTGCTTCGAGCCGCCGGAATGCGCGGGAATGGATGATGCGGTCGCGGTCGCGCGCATATTCGCTGCGGTAGGAATGCGCGGATTCAGGAAACCGCCGGCCGCGAGAGGCTGCCGTATCTAAAGCCCAGAGAGCGTAGGTGCGAAGCGTTTCGATTGCCGAAACCTCCGGAGGTCAGGCAGGCGCTGGAGAATCAGGATTGCGGCGCGAGCTCGCCCAGCCCGCGGTCGGCCTCATCGGCAACGTTCGTGTTCGGATAATCCTTCTTGATCTGTTCGTAGAGCGCGACCGCTTCTTTCGGATTGGTCTGCCGAAGGATGCCGGCGAGCTCCAACAGCACCAGCGGCTTTGGAACCAAGATCGAACCGGAGGTCGAAAGCGCGCGGAGAATCGGGATGGCCTGATCATTCTTTCCAGAACGTTCCGCGATTAGGGCTTGCTGAAAATTAGCAAGCGCCGCGAGTTCCTTATCCGAACCGTTTTGCAGTTTCTTGAGCTCCTCGGAAGCCTGATTGAGCTTGTCCAGATCCATCAGGCAGAGAGCGGAATAGTAACGCGCCAGGCGGCCCGGACTGGTGTTGGGATATTTCGCGGCGACGGCGGCGAGCCGGACCTCGGCATCCTGCGAACGCTGCGCCGGTTCCATGTAGGAAATCTCGCCCGGCAGACTCGGCTGGCCCGGCAGCAATATCTGCGCGTTGAAGATTTTCATCGCGTCATCCAGCGCCGCCTGGGCCTGCGCCGCCTGGCGATCGCTATAAATTTTCCAGCCGTAATAGCCGGACAACAAAACGATGGCGACGAGTATGGCTATCGAAGCAATGCGCGTGTGCGAAAGGACCGCCTCGGCGCCGTGTTCAATTGTTTCCCGGACCCGGTCGTGTTTGAGCTCTTTACGCGAAATATGTTCGGACACAAGCACTCTCCTGCCTGATTTGGAAACTTCAATCGTAACATAACTGAAGAGTGCTGGACGTTTGGCCGGTAACCATTGCCGCATGGTCCGGTGGCGTTGGCTACATCCGCCGCGGGGGTCGTGGTAATTTTGAAATATGCAGACCGGTTGTATCCATTGCGGCCAGCAGCACCTGCTGAAAGACGATGCCGTGGCGAAGCATCCCAAGGTCAGCTTCCGCTGCACCAAATGCGGACTGACAACCATTGTGGAAGTGAAGCGCAGCGTGGATCAAACGGTGGTGATTTCGCCGATGCCTTCCTTTGCGCGGGCGGATGCCTCCACGCAGCGGCTGCGGCTGCTTCCGGTTGATGACGGGCTTCGCCTTCCGGACAATCTTAATGTCATTCTGACCGTGGAAAGCGGTCCGCAGTCCAACAAGAGTTTCACGCTCAACAAACCACGGACGGTGATCGGCCGCAAGGGGGCGGATATTGCGCTGGAGGACCCGGAGATTTCCCGCCATCACTGCGTGGTCGAGGTGCGAGAGCGCAACGTTAACTTGAAAGATCTCGATTCGACGAATGGCACTTTCTTTGAGGGAGAACGTGCGCGCGCGGCGGTGCTGAAGGAAGGCGCGATATTCCGCATCGGCAGTAGCCTGATCCGCGTCACCTTCCGACCCAAGTAAATTCCCACCAACCATCAATGACGGTCACTGGCGTTGCGGCCCGCCATGCGTGTGAGATACTGGCGCGGGCTGGAAGCCTCTCCGAACACAGATGAATCGGTTAAGCATTTGCGTCATCACCCTGAACGAAGCGCACGACCTGCCGCGGTTGCTGAAATCGGCGGAGGGAGTCGCGGAAGAAGTTGTGGTGGTGGATTCGGGCAGCACGGATGCCACGATGGAGATTGCGCGGTCCGCGGGTGCGTGCGTTTTGACGCGCGCGTGGACGAACTACGCGGAGCAGAAGAATTTTGCAGCCGCTCAGGCCAGCGAAGATTGGATCTTGCTGCTGGACGCCGACGAAGAGCTTAGCGGCGAATTGCGGGAATCCATTCTGAAGTGGAAAGCTGCGCCACCGGAATTCCCTGTTTACGAGATAGCCCGGCTAGCGTGGTTTCTCGGAGCGTGGATTCACCACTCCCGCTGGTATCCGGACTGGCAAAGGCGGCTCTACGATCGCCGCAAGGCGCACTTTTCCGGCGCGATTCACGAATCGCTGCGGTTTCAGGGTTCAGTTGGGCGCATGCAAGGGAACTTGCTGCATTATACGGTTCGCAACCTGCAGGAACAGCGGCAGAAGAGCGAAGAATATTCCACGGTATCGGCGCGGGCGATGTTCGAAAGCGGGCGGAGGGAATGGCGGGCGGCAAAATGGTTTGCCACGCCCTGGACCTGGTTTCGCTATTTCGTGCTCGGTGCCGGATTTCTGGATGGCTACCGGGGATTCTTGATCGCGCGTTCGGCGGCGCACACTGTGTGGCTCAAGTACACCAAGTTAGGTGGGTTGATTCAGCAAGCCTCACGGGAAAAGCAGTAGAACCAACCGCGATCAACAGTTCCCTGCCCCGTCCCCTCCGGGTTTTCACCCAAAGATCAATCCGGATACCCGTGAGGAAATTTCTTCCGCCAATCCCACGCCGATTGGATGATGGATTCGAGCGATGAGTGCTTCGGTTCCCATCCGAGCGTGCGCTTCAGCTTCTCGTTGCTGGCCACAAGAACGGCGGGGTCGCCGGGGCGGCGTGGAGAAAGCTTGTGCGCGATTTTTCGGCCGGTCACGCGCTCGGCCACCTCGACCACCTGAAGATTCGAGTAGCCGCTGGTGGTGCCCACATTGAAGGCCTCGCCCTGAACGCTGTCGATCTCCTCCAGCGCGCGCATGTGGGAATCCGCGATATCCAGCACGTGAATGAAGTCGCGGACGCAGGTTCCGTCCGGCGTCGGATAATCAAATCCAAAAATTTCCATCTCCGGCACCTTGCCTAGCGCGGTGTCGAGGACGCGCGGGATCAAGTGGGTTTCCACGCGATGGTTTTCACCGCGCTCCTTGCTGGCGCCGGCGGCGTTGAAATAGCGCACGGTGACGTACTTGAGGCCGGTGTAGCCGCGATAGTCCGCAAGAATCTGTTCAAACCGCAGCTTGGATTTTCCGTAGGGATTGATCGGCGCCTGCCGGTGATCTTCGGGGATGGGCACGACCTCCGGCTCGCCGTAGGTCGCCGCGGTCGAGGAAAAAATCAGCTTGTCCACCCCGTGGCGCACCATCGCGTCCAGCAGATTGACGCCGCAGGCGACATTCGCCGCGTAAAAAGTGCTGGGTTCGCGAACGGATTTCGCCACCAATGCTTCGCCGGCAAAGTGCATCACCGCATGAATCTTGTGGGTGGCGAAGACTTTCTCAATTTGCTGGCGATCCGCCAAATCGGCCTGCACGAATGCGGCGGAGGATGGCACCGCCGCCCGATGGCCTTCGACAAGGTTGTCGAGGGCAATTACACGATGGTCGTGGTCAAGCAATACCTCTGAACAGATGCTTCCAATGTATCCGGCACCGCCGGTCACAAGAATATTCAACGAAAATCCTCCGGGTCTTCTGGAATTCAAGGCAACGCTCGAGTATACAGCTGAAGCGGGATTGTTTCGCGGGGAGGAACAGAGTCGAACGTTGAGCGAAAGAAAAGCGGAGAAATACGGAACTGACAGAATCGAATCAGGTTGAAATCTGCGCGGAGTGCGCGGAAATGATCACACCAGAAAAGCAAAAGCGCCGAACAGGTCCTTTACCTCCTGTGCGGCGCTTTCACGTACAAACTTTGCGCTAGTAATGTATTCCCTGTAAGAATGTTCCAGCAGTTCCCTCCTGTCCGCTCGCCGGGATCCGTCAAGCTAATTTGTAGATTCGACTACCCATCGTCCTGTTGTTTCGAGAAACTCCACCCCCACCGCGTAGCCGTCGCCACGCAGCGGATGGCAGTAAGCCACCCGAGCTTCAGAACGAAATTCTCCCGTGCGCGACGCCAGCACCAGCGGCGCACCTGTTTCCCAGCGCCGCACGCTGACCACGCGCGCTCCCTTGGCGCTGACGTTTTCCGTAAACGTCGCTTCCGTGCCGGGCAAGTGCCGATGGCCGTCGAGAACGACGGGTATCTCCATCGGAATACGGCTTTCGCGGCGTTGAAAGGGGTGAATGTTCCTGTGGGCCATTGTTCGTCATCCTCACAGGCACGCGGCAATGCGCGTGATGGAATTCATGGCATTTCCGCGATGTTTCATGCGGTAGAGCGCGCGGTCGGCGGCGCCCAAAAGTTTTTCGGCGGAGTCGCCGTCCTCGGGATACGCGGCAATTCCGGCGCTCACAGAAAGCGCGGGCTCTTCGTTTTCCGTGGACAAGCGCTCGCGGATGCGCGCGGCGACGCGGGAAGCGATTTCCTTCGGCGCCTCAGGCAGAACCAGCGCGAATTCGTCTCCGCCATAACGCGCGGGAGTATCGATGGCGCGCGAATGGTGCTTCAGTGTTTTTCCCAAGCGTACGAGTGCGCGGCTTCCAACAAGGTGCCCGTAGCGGTCGTTGATCGCTTTCAGGCCGTCCATGTCCAAAAGCACGATGCTGAAGGGCCGTTGAGTCCGGCGCGAGCGATCAAGCTCCGATTCGATCACGGCGATCAGGCGGCGGTAGTTGGCGAGTCCGGTGAGCGGATCGCTGACCGCCATGGTACGCACCTGGTCAAACAGACGCGCCTGGTCAATCAAAGCGGCGCCAAGCATGATTGCGTAGCTGGCCACTTTATTGAGTTCCGCAAAGAAGAATGGGCCGTCGAACAGGCGCTGGGAAAAAAGCGCCGCGGCGTGGCAGGCGGCGTTCAAAAGTGCGACGAGAAACAGCGAGTAATCGTAAAGGGATGCGTCGCTCTCATTTTTCTTTTCCGTCTGATAGCGGTGGTAGAAAAACAGAGCGGCGAGGGCAAACAGTCCGCCGGGCAAAAGCTCCCAGGGACGCGAGAAAAATGCGCCGGCCTGGGCCACCGGGGTTGCCGGGGCGGCCATGAAGGCGGCGCTGGTGATGTAGGCGGCCGCGGCCACCACAAAAAGGGCTCCCGCCGTTTCGCGGCTGGGTTGGCGTGCCGTGGGAATGAACCGCTCCACGGCGAGCGCCGCCAGCAGCAGCACCGCAAGCATCGTGCGCCCGACCATCCAGCCCATAGGGACGTGAGAGAGCGCGACCGTGCCCGAGCGCAGAAGATTATTCAAGCCAAAAAAGCCGATCGTCTCGATCATTCCAGACAAGACAAAACCGAATGCGAGGATCAGCGCAATGCGATCATGCGTGCCGCGGAAGCGAACAAGGGCGTTCGCAGCGTAGCAGAAGCAAAGGAGAGAGCCGCCCACCTCTAGATACAAGTAGTTGCTGGGAGACCCAAAAACGTGGGTTTGCCGGGAATAATAAACGACGAAGAGGTAGAGGGCTCCAACAACACCATAGGCAATGGCGGGCAGATTTCCACGATCTTTGCGGAAGAACCCCGTGATTTGACCCCTATCGCCCAAAACAACCCCCAAATGCCGGAGAAAACCGGACAGAGCGGGAAATAGCACGTCCATGCCCTTTTCCGTCGGTTGCCGACACAATTGTAAAACTATGGAAATAAATGATTTACGGAAGTACGGCAAAAGCTGGGGACGAGGCTGAGACTGAAAACGAGACATGGGGAGCTTCGGTCTCAGTCCACAATTGAAACACTATCGCTAATGTATCCAGAGAGTTAGCAGGGGTTTAGGCACTATCGCGCCGAAGATGGGCAAAGTCTCATGCTGAGACAGTCTCAAACTGCGCTGAGTCAGTGTTTCTTAGGGTTTTGGGGGTAAATCACGGGCTTCTACGACTGAGGCGAAGCCATTTCGCTTGTGAGTTCCGTCGCAAAAAGGGGAATTCCCCGTATGCCCACATCGGCAAAACGAAACCGCAGTGCGCCCGCCCAAACCGAATTCCTTACCATCCTGATCGACGACCGAGAAGTCGCCTTCCACACGCAGTGGGCCATTATTGAAAACGGTGACTTTTGTGCCTGCCAAGGATTCCTCCGTATACAAAATCCGCAGAGAGTTTTACAGACGGTTCAAAGATAACGGCGCGAATGGAGAAACACAAGCAAGCGCGACAGAATTAAGCGTCACGCATTGTGCGCTAATAGCGCGGAACGGAGGGGTCCACTTCCGTGGACCACGCGAGAATCCCGCCATGCAAATTAAGGATCTTTCGAAAGCCGGCCTTGCGCAGGAAATCCACCGCTTCGGCAGAACGCTTGCCACTGCGGCAGTGGGCAACGATTTCATGCGAGGAATCGAGCTCATGAACGCGGCGCGGGAGTTCCCCGAGCGGGATGAGGTGGCCTTTGAGATTGCAGATCTGGTATTCGTGCGGCTCACGCACATCCAGGATGAAGAGGTCGTCGCCGCGGTCCAGGCGCTGCTTTAGTTCGCGAGGCGTGATTTCCGGCACGTGCAGATTGCTCTCGGGTTCTTCCTCGCCACGGATGCCGCAGAATTCGTTGTAGTCGATCAGTTTGTGAATGGTGCGATTCGTGCCGCACACCGGGCAGCCGGCATTCTTGCGCAGCTTCAACTCACGGAATTTCATGGCCAAGGCGTCGAAGAGCACCAGGCGGCCTTCGAGCGAATCGCCGCGGCCGAGAATCAACTTGATCGTCTCCATGGCTTGCAACGAGCCGATGATGCCCGGAAGCACGCCTAGCACGCCGCCCTCAGCACACGAAGGCACCAGCCCCGGCGGAGGCGGCTCGGGATACAAGCAGCGGTAGCAGGGTCCCTCGGGCATGCCGAAGACGGTGACCTGCCCTTCAAAACGGAAGATGGAGCCGTAAACATTGGGCTTTCCAAGCAGCACGCACGCGTCGTTCACCAGGTAACGCGTGGGAAAATTGTCGGTGCCGTCGACGATGATGTCGTAATCCTTGAAAAGTTCGAGGGCATTCTCGCTGGTGAGCCGGGTTTCATAGGTGGTGATTTCGATGTCGGGATTCAGATTGCTCAAGCGCGCGTGGGCCGCCTCGGTCTTGGGCTTGCCAACATCGCTGGTGCCAAACGTGATTTGCCGCTGCAAGTTCGTGAAATCCACCACGTCAAAATCCACCAAGCCGATTTTGCCAACGCCCGCCGCGGTGAGATAAAGCCCGAGAGGCGCGCCAAGTCCGCCAGTGCCAATCAGCAGCACTTTCGCGGCTTTCAGCTTAAGCTGCCCGTCCATGCCCACCTCGGGCATGATCAGGTGCCGGCTGTAACGGAGGATCTCTTCATTGCTAAGGCTCGCTGCCGGCGCCTGGCCGGTCAACGGCTGCGTTTTGGTTGACATTGGCTTTTCCCCAAATCCCATTTTACGCGGGGAAGCCGCTGGAGGAAAGCGCGGCATGCCGCTCTCCCGTCGTGCAACGGATGTCGCCGCGCCTCAAAAAAACAAGGGCCGCCGAAGCGGCCCTCATCCCGTGGATTGAATTTGGCCCCGGGAACGGGCTAGAAGGTGAGGTGTAAGGCAAACTGAATCAGGCGCGGACTGCCGAGCGTACCCTGCACGACTCCCGACCCGAACTGTACCTTCCCGTCTGAAATCGGCCCCGAGCCTGCCACGGCAGGAATATTGCCATGCCACGTGCAAGAGAAGCCGCCTGGGGCAGTTTGCGTGTTGGGACCGAAACATGGATTCAAACTGAGGTTGCTGTTGGGTGCATCAAAGCTCGGGTGGTTGAAGAGGTTGAAGAACTGCGCGTCGAAACGCAGTTTAAACCGCTCGGTTAGGTTGAAGTTTTTGAAAAGAGTGAAGTCGAAACGTGTCTGGAAAGCTCCACGGAACGCATTTCGAGGAGCGGTCGTAAATCCAGTTTCGGAGTAATCGCACGCAGCCGTCGGTGAAGCGTTGTCGGTGGTGGGTCCGCAAGAAGGTACTCCGTTCGTCCCCGGTGCATTGATATTCACCCCAAAAGCGCAAGCGTTGATGGGTTGGATGGCTCCGCCGACGCCTCCGGTCGCGCTTGTGCAGCTCGCGATATTCTTCTTCCCATCGGACAAACTACCACCGGGAACGATAAGCAAGGGGTTGGTTATGAAGTCGTCGCCGGCGCCATAATACTGACTGGCCACGCTGCCGGAAAAATCGTAAATGCTGTAGGGGAGACCGGATTCGGCAGTGGTGACTCCAGAGAAGCCCCAATCGTTGACAACGTGTTTGAGGAACCTCTCGGATTTCGTGACTTTGGGAAACAGGTACACATAATTGATGGTAAAGACGTGCGTGCGATCGAACCCCGAGCTGCCGTATGCAGACCTCGGCCGAAGGGGATTGTTGCCATTGAAGAAGAGGCCCTCCGAAATTCCGCTTCCCTCGTCCAATACGTGCGACCAGGTGTAAGAAGCGTTGATCGTGAGGCCATGACTAAAAAGCTTCTTCACAGTGAATTGCAGGGCGTGATAGTTGGAGATTCCTTCGGCTTTCCAGAAGTCCGAATTGGGGTTGTAGCCAACGAATGGCACGCGAAGAGCTGTGTTGCCATCCGCGCCGGTAAAGGAAGCAATAGTAGTCGCCGCTTGCTCGGTGAGCAGTATTCCCGGCCCTCCGTTTGCATCCTGAGCCTGGTATCCATACGAGTAAATCTGGCCGTTAATCGGATTAGTGGGCGTTGCAATCCCCGGCTGGTTGAAGGGAATGGGCAAAAGCAGATGCTGACCATGATTGCCCACATAGCCCAAGTCGAAATACAAAGTGTTGAGAGGTTGCCACTGCACGTCCAAGGTCCAATTCTCGGAGTAAGGCAAGGTGTTGCGCGGATCGTATCCCCCGAACAAATATGCAAATTCCGGGGTTCCCGTCGGCGAGCAGGTGGGTGTCACGGGCTCGGCGCAGCCGCTTAATGCCGATAGATTATGCACGAGCGCGGCGACACCGGTGAAGTTGTTGGGTGGCGGTGGCGGCGGCGTAGTGCCGAATGGATTGTTGCTGAAGCACCCCTGCCCCGAGCAGGATGTGTTAAACGGAACGGTAAAGGGCTGCTGGGTGGTGACGCCGAACGGGCCGCTTATCCCGATTCCCGCACTGGGGGAAAGTTCACTGAAGAACTCGCCGCGATCCGCATACAAACCGAAACCGGCGCGCACCACGACATTCTTAACGAAGCTCGGGCTCCAAGCCACACCGATACGTGGTTCCAGCAGCCACTGGCGTCCGGTGAGCGTGGAGTCATTGACGCAAAAGCTAGGCCTCGGTTTAATTCCGCAGAATTGCTTGTTGTTTCCCGCGACCACCAGCCCGATGTTATTGATCGTGTCGGAAGGCAAATCAAACGAGTAATTCTTCGCATAAAAACTTGTCAGCCGGCCGTTCTTCTCAACCAACGGGCCGTCCCAGTCCCATCGAAGGCCAGCGGTTATGGTGAGGTTTGATTTCAGCTTAAAACTGTCTTGGACGAAGAGGCCTGTTTCTTTGGCGCGGAAGTAACGGTTCGTCTCCCCGTTTAACAGCAGTCCGCCGCCGCTCCTTCCCCCCATGGTCCCTGTGGCGAAATCCGTGAAGGTGCTGAAGTTGAAACTAGCCACTTCGTTTTCGCGGTTGATGACGTTCAACTGGCCGTACTCTCCGCTGAACCCGAAAGACACGGTGTGCCTGCCGCGTACCCAGTTATAGTTTGTGCCCACCTGAAAGTGGTTCTGGAACTCTCCTGCGTTGGCGAAATTGTTGGAGGGGCCGATGTTCAGCCCAAAACCGGTTGGGGAACCCGCATTCCCAATGGCGATGCCTGGAAAGAATTTACTTCCCAAAATGTTAACGCCCAGAACGGATGGGCCGAACTGCTGAGTTGTGGTCGCATTGGCGAATGCACGCAGAAAGCCGAATTTCTGTTCCCAGGTGGTGTTGGGGGTCAAAACCGTCGTATTTTCCAACGAAAATACCTGGCTCCCAGCTCTGAGAGACTGCGGGAAGCCGAAAACCTGACTGACGGCAAACGGGCTGGTCGAAGGGTCGTTCTGAAAGTAGTATTTTGCCGCAAGCCGATCTTTCGTGCTGAAAAGGTAATCGATATTTCCGTTCACCTGATCCGCATTGAAGGTGCCAGGGGGGCCCGATATTTCGGCGTTGCCGTTAACTATCGCGATGTCTGTGGGGTTAAAGCGAGTTGCCGATGGAACGACATATTGACCGCCCGTTGTCTTTAGTTGCAAAAGTTTCAATGCGGCCGGATCGATCTGCGACGCATTGACACCAGCGATCGCGGCAATTCCGGCGGCGCTGCGATCATTGGAAAGGCATGTGGCTGGGGTAGGATTCGTAGGATCCTGGCAAGGAACATTGACGAACTGCGTCGAACCATTGGTTGCGTCGGTGATCCGCTGGCCCTGATAGGAGCCGAAAAAGAAAAGTTTGTCTTTTTTGATGGGTCCGCCGAGGGTGCCGCCAAAAACGTTTCTGTGAAGCGCTTGGCGCGGAATCCCGGCAGCGTTGAAGAAAAACTGGTTGGCATCCAGTCCCGTGGACTGGTGGTATTCGTAGGCTCCGCCGTGAAAATTGTTGGTGCCGGATTTTGTCGCGACCGCAATGTGAGCGCCGCTATTTGCACCTTGTGAAACGCCGTAAAGCGAAGTATCCACACGAATTTCCTCAATCGTCTCGGGTGGGGGCGCGGGCATGCCCTGCCCAATCGCATCGAATACAGACGTGTTCGTGCGCACCTGGTTTGCCGCGCCAAATTGCTCGTTGGTGTTCAGCACGAAGCGGCTCTCCCCGATCGAACTTGACGATAGCCCGTTAAAAAGATTGGTAGAAGTGACCGAATTGAAGTTGAAGCTATTGCTGGTGTCGCGCTGGCCGTTGGCAAAGATGTTCTGATTCCCGAGCCCGGCGTTCGTGCCGGCCCCGCTGAGGAAATCCGCGCTGACACCGGGCGACAAGAGCGCCAATTGCGTGAAACTTCCGGTTCCGAGAGGAATATTCTCGATCAGATCGCTTCCTAGCGTATAGCCGTTGGTGGTGTCGGTTTGATTCAACAGGGGTGTGCCGGTGACAGTGACGGTTTCAAACACGTGCCCGGGATCGAGTTGGGAGTTGACGGTGGTTGTGAGTCCGCCGCGAACAAGAATTTCCGAGTGAATTTCGGTCTTGAATCCGTCCTTCGCAATTGTGACGGAATAAGTACCAAGCGGCAGGTCAACGAATTCGAACGAGCCGTTGCTCTTGGTTATTCGTGTTACTTCCAGATTTGTACCTTTGTTTCGCACGGTCACTTTGGCGCCCTGTACGACCGCGCCGGAAGCATCCGTCACCGTTCCATTGATTGCTCCCAAAGTCTGCTGCCCGTCGAGAGGCGCTGTCAGAAGCAGACAGGCAAGAACAAATAAAAGTAGTCTACGTGCAAATGAATAAACCATCTCCACACCCCTTATCACCAATCGAGTTTTTGCACCTGGAATGCCATCTTCCCCGCATCGATTGACACGAGCAGAAGACTTCCGTCATAACCAATTTCGAATCGTGCGATGTTCCAATGCACCCAAGCGCGGGGAGGGTGCCAAATCTTGGGTAATGAGATACCACACCATTGTTTCTGCATCAAGAAAATTGACTGAACAAACCTTCAGGTTGCGAGAGACGCTAGATGCGCACCCATTTTGCGGTCCAACGCAAAGTTCGCATCCATCCCATCGCAACTTTACAGCCCGCTGCGTTTCTCCTATTCTTAAACCACCATGTGGAATGTAAACGAGCGATTTGAAAAGAAGGCCATCGACAGCCTGGCGGCACTGGGCTTCAGCGTGGGCAGTACGCGCGGGGTTGTCCGCGTGGAGAAATATGGATGCGGGGCTGAATTCCGGCAGGAACCCGACGGACGCTTTCGCATGACGGTCCTGCCGACGATCATGTTGAAAGGGAAATTCACGCGGCTGTGGGATGCGGGGTACCAGAAATTTCTTTTGACTGACGAAGGGTTAAAGGTGCCGGCGCTGGCGACGCACCTTGAAAACCTACGGAAGTTTAACGAAGAGTTGCGAACGGCTCTTGGAGTGCCGACGTTCTACAACGAAGCGCTTGGTTCGGTGAGCCAGGTAAGCGTTTACGATCGGGTGAAGGGCCGCAAGGGCGACGTTCCGGACGAGACGGTCGGCGTACACACCCCGGCCGCGGGGCACTAAGCCCCTTTTTTCCGAGCCATCACGAGACGCGATTGTCCCGCCATTTCTTTCGCTTCTTGCAATTGCCTGCGGAGTTGCTTCACGTTGATGCGGTGCTTCGCGACTTTTCTTGTGCCGACAAAGAGCACCGGAATGTCCCACCCGTATCGTTCGGTAAGCACGGCGTCGCCATCTATGTTGATTTCGTGCAGTGTGGCGCCGAACTCCGCGAGCAACGGATCGATCGCGGCTTTGGCGGCTTCGCAAAGGTGGCAACCGGGTCGCGAGTAGAGCGTGACGTCCAGCGCTCCCGCCCCGGCCAATCGCAGATCTTCAGGATGTTCGCTCATGGCTTGGGATTCGAGTATCTCTGAAACGGTCCGGCATGCGGGTAAAACGCGGTCGCGCGGTACAGCTCGGCGATCTGCCGCAAATGCCCCAGATCATGATTAGCAAGTTCGTTGAGCAATTGCAAAAGAGTGACGGCTCCCATCTCCGGATGAACGCCGGTGCGCGATGCGGCGGAAGAAGGGATGCCGTGCCAGAAGAAATAATGCGCCTGGCGCAGCGCCACAAACTCTTTCAGAAACTGGTTCGTAGTTTTCTTTCGCAGCTGGGTTTCGTCGGGTTCCAGGTACTTTGCCAGCGTGGGATTGTTGTCCACGACGATTCGCTTGGCGCGATCCCCGTACAACTGCTCGATCATCAGCAGGTGCGCCAAAACTTCCGTAATCGACCAGCGATCCGCGGCGGGCCTCCAGTCGAGGACATCGGCGGGAACGTCGCGGAGAAGCAATTCCAGGATTGCCGGGGTCTTCTCCAGCAAAGATACGGGTGGCTGCAATAAAGAAGAGGCTGGTGAAAGAGCTTGCATCAGGGTCCTTAGGGGGGCAGGCTGATTGTAATACTTCGAAGGCTGCCGGGGAAAGCCCCAGCTGATGTTGTCGAAGACAAGGAGAAATCCGCATGGGCCGCGTGGCAGCCTTGATTGACGATCTGTTCTTCCAGTTGAAGGTCGCGGAAACGGCCAAGCAACTGGGAATCGAATTCAAGGTGGCCAGCAACCCGGACGCGTTGTTCACGCTGCTGGAGCCGCCGACCAAGCTGGTGATCGTGGATCTGAACTCCCGCAACCAGCCCGTGGCAACCATCGAACGGTTGCGCGCAACTCAGAAGGAGTTGCGCGTGGTGGCCTTCTTATCTCACGTGCAGACCGAACTCGCCGCCCAGGCTCGCGCCGCAGGTTGCCTGGAAGTGATGCCGCGCTCCGTGTTTACACAAAATCTTGCGGCCATACTGCAAGCCGCGAAGGATTAGTGCTCGTGCTCGAAAATCTTCCGGTCCCTGTTTTCGTCCGCCGCAATCTGCTTTTCCTTATTCTACTTTCCGCCGCGTCGGCCGGCACGCGCGCGCAATCGCCGCCTGCCGACAGCCCCTCCACCATACTCAGAGACGCCCTGGTGGCCGCCTGCTCGCAGAATTCCACCGAATTCGTGCGGGCGCTCACCGTACGCAATGCCGAGGCGTTTGGCCGCATGACGCCGCCCGCCCGTGAGACGTTTTTGAAGCGATTCGTCCTTCTCGACAAACCTGGCAAGCCACGGACACAGAACGAGTCCTCGGGAAACGTTCTGGTTTTCTGCGAGACGTCGGAAGTCACCACCCAGATGGAAATTGAGAAGCCGGAACTTCGCGACAATCTCGCTTATCTGCCCCTCACCGTGAAAGACTCCGGCGACACCGCCGGCCTCAGCGGGCACCACGTGACCATGGGCATGGTGCGCGAAGCCGGGCAATGGAAGATCCTCTCTCTCGGACTTCTGTTCCTCGATCTCCCTTCCTTGGAAATCGAATGGGACCGCGCGGAAATCAAGGCCAACGAGCAGTCGGCGATCGCTTCTCTCAAGGTGCTGATCGAGGCCATCGAAACGTACCGAAAGACTTACACCCGTTTGCCCGAATCGTTGAAAGCCCTGGGCCCAGCGGCGAAGAACGCGCCCAAGAGCGACGGCGCAGGCCTGGTGGACGAAGGTCTGGCGGGAGGCCGCAAGGATGGATACTCCTACCGCTATGTGATTGTCGGCGCGAATACTTCCGGTGCGCCGGCCAAGTACGAAGTGGCGGCCATTCCCTCGGAGTATGGCCGCAGCGGCTTGCGCTCTTTCTTCTGTGATACCACGGGCCAGCTCCATGCTGGCGACCACAAAGGCGCCGTGGGCAGCGATCTGGACCCGAAGCTGGAGGAAGCCGAGCCATCCGCCGCGGACCCGCAACATTGACCGTTTCGCCCCTCTCCGCGTAAGGCCGTTCGGAATCGGGACAACCCGAGCAAAAATGAGAATGGGTTTATCCACACCGGTTCCGGCAAGGTATTCCTGCGCCGGGACACACACACACTCTCTCCTGCAAGCAGGCGGCTGTTTGTTGACTGGAGACGAGGCATGCCCGACGTCACCGTGGAGCGGCGGTCCGCTCGGCGACACGTCATGGTTCTGGCCGCAGAGGTGGTCGAACTTCCCAGCGGCGCCAAGCTCAGCGCGCGCAGGTCGGATATCAGCCGCACGGGTTGCTACATTGATACGCTGAATCCGTCCGGATCACGCATCAGGAAGATATCTTCGTCAGATTGGCCCGCGTCGTCTACGTGAGCTACGGATTGGGAATGGATCGCCTTTGTCTAAGTGGAGGATGAACAGTCGGCTCGCTTGGACCGCTGGTTTTCCGAAACTGACCGTGAATTCTGAAGCCCACAAACTCTCAATATGTAGTCGGCGGGAGTTGCGTTACTATTTCCGCTCCGGGTATGAACTTGCCTCTTCTGCGATTCTCGCTGCCGTTGACTATGGCTCTGATTCTGGCTGTCGCGGCTCCTCTCAGCCGGGGCCAGGAAGTGGAATCCGGCTACGGCCCCTTGCCGGTATTTGAGTTTCATAGCGGCTTCTGGGTGAATCTCCACCAGTTTCTCTACCATGAAGCTCGTCTGCGCGAATCCACTCCGGAGGCCAAGGCTGCGGCGGCGGGCAACACCTCGGGACCCGCATTGAAGCAGAATCCCGTTTCCTTGAACGCCGCGGAACAGAAAACCTGGGAACAAGCCATTGCGTACTACCGCGCGAACTATGCGGGCAAAGATCCGCAAATCAATATCGATCTGATCCTCTTGAAGAATCAGCTTGGCGATTTTGAGGATTGCGACGAGCTTCTGGGACGAAAAAAGAAAGCCTGCGACGCCGGATTGCCGGGAAACATCGGCGTCATCCTGGAAGCGGCCTCGCCGGTTTACCGGGCCCATTGGTGGGCAAACCAGGATCGCGCAAACCGCCGCTGGGTTTCGCGAGTTGCTCCCCTTATCCGTGAACAAGGCGTGGGGCTTTCGCAACGGCTCGCCGACATTTACCAATCCACCTGGCCAAAGGCCAAGATTCGCGTGGAAGTTTGCGCCTACGCCAGCTTCGCGGGCGCCTTCACGACACTTGATCCCCTCCGCGTGACCATCTCCAGCACGGAACCGCGCAACCAAGCGCCTGATTCCCTGGAGGTGCTCTTCCACGAAGCTTCTCACGGCATTGCCATCCCCGTGGAAGACGCCATCACGCGCGAATGCCGGCAGCGCGACAAACCTATTCCCCGTGACCTTTGGCACGCCTTGATCTTCTACACCACCAGTGAAGTCCTGCGCCCCGTGATGCAGGAGGCTGGGCCGGATCCACCATCGGGCGACATGATTCTTCCCCGGCAGACGAATATGTCCCGCATGCCTCCTGACCTTCGCGAGAAATTCACCCAACGCGGATGGGAAGAGTATATCCGCCTGCTGAACATTTACTGGCAGCCGTATCTCGACGGCAAGGTCAATTTCGAAGACGCGATTGCCCACCTGGTCTCCGCTGTTTAGCTGCTTGGTCAGGTTGTTTGAACGGGAAGGGTCGGTATGTTAGGCTTTCTTTTGCAAACGTAAACCCGGCCGTAAGCCACGCAAGTCCCAACGCTCATCGACCTTCCCTTCATTCGTCCGTGAAGAGTGAACCGATGGTGAGGTCGTCTCCGCGTGCCGCATTCCGGGTCAGAGGAACCAGAGCCCATGGCCGCACGACAAGTGGCATCCAAGACCGAAAAAGAGCCCCGCGAGATCAAACTTGCTCACTCGCCCGATTCCGACGATGCATTCATGTTTTACGCGCTGGCCACCCACAAGCTGCCCACGCCGGGTTATAAGTACACGCACATCCTCTCGGACATCCAGAGCCTCAATGAGGCAGCGCTGACCGAAACTTACGACGTTACCGCGGTAAGTTTTGCTGCTTATCCTTCCCTGCGTGACAAATACATCCTCCTCGATTGCGGCGCGAGTTTCGGCGAAGGCTACGGTCCTATCGTCGTCTCCACCAAGTCGATGCGGCCACAGGACCTCAAGGGAAAGCGCGTCGGCGTCCCGGGCCTGAAGACCTCTGCGTATCTCTCGCTGAAGCTCTACCAGCCCGATTTTGAAGCCGTGGTGATGCCCTTCGATAAGATTATCGAAGCAGTGAAGAACGATGTGGTGGAAGCGGGCCTGCTGATCCACGAAGGGCAGCTCTTTTTCCCGCAACTCGGGCTGCACAAAGTGGTCGACCTCGGCATCTGGTGGCAAGAACTGACGAATCTTCCCTTGCCACTGGGTGGCAACGCGGTGCGCCGCGCGCTCGGGCCGGACATCGGCCGCCTGATTTCCAAGACCATCCGCGACAGCGTCTCTTACGGACTGGAACATCGCGAGGAAGCCTTGAACTACGCGATGCAGTTTGCACGCGAGATGGATGCGGAGCTCGCCGACAAATTTGTCGGGATGTACGTGAACAAGTGGACGCTGGGCTACGGCGAAAAAGGCAAGAAGGCCGTTCGAGAACTCATCGAGCGCGGCACCACTGCTGGCTTGCTACCCGGCCCCGCCAAAGTCGAATTCCTCGAAGAGTAGCTACTTCTTCTCCGCCGCCTTCACGGGCGTGAAGTACAAATCCTGGTAATCAAAACTGAAATCCGCCAACGGCGATACCGCGACCATGGTGAAGTGGTCGATGGAGCCATCCGGCTTCAATGCAAACGTCAGGAACGCGTCTTCCACGGTGCGGTCGCGCCAATGAACTTTGAACGTGTCGTATTGCCAGTGCTGGAGATCCGCCAACCCCTTCTCGGTCCTCGCCAGCTTCAATAGCAAGCCTCCGTTTTCGGAGCGAACCGTCGCCAAGCCGTACCAGGGATCTGAATAGTCGCCAGCGTATTTTTCCAGCGGCAGCGATGGCTTGGAATCGGCTGCGCGGGATGCCGCAGCTTTGGCCATCGTGGCTTCCGCCTCTTTTTGCTGTTTGTCCTCGTAGGACTTAAAAACCCCTATATAGTCCGCGGTGGCCCCGCCCAGATAGCTGTCGAGAATGTGATACAGCACCGCCTCGAAAGCCAGATCCTCCTCAGCATTGGTCAGGATCACAACTCCCAAATTCTCTTCCGGCACCAGCAGAACCCGCGTCACGAACCCCGCTACTCCGCCGGAGTGCCCCACTAGTTTTCGCCCCTTGTAATCGCGCAGAAACCATCCCAGCCCGTAGCCCGTGAAGTGCGGCCGCAGTTCCTTTAAATCCCCGGGGCTACGTCCGCTGACGGGAATGACGGTCTGCTGCACCCACATTTCTCCCGACGCCTTCTCGCTGAATATCTGCTTCTCCGATCCGGGAATCTTTCCGTGATTCAATTGCAACGCAACCCATTTGGCGAGCTCCGCCGACGACGAGTTGATCGACCCTGCCGGGGCCGCGTTGTCCAGATTCTCGAACGGTATCGCTTGCAGCTTGCCGTCCACTTTCGAATGTGGACTCGCCCAGTTGTCCCCGGCTCGATGGGCCTTGGTAGAAGTGTTCGTCGTGTTCATTCCGAGGGGTAGAAATATCTTTTCACGCAGATAGTCGTCCCAGCTCTTGCCGCTGTTTTCCGCAATCACTTGCCCGGCGGCCACGAACATCAGGTTGCTGTACGCGAAGCGGCTGCGAAAGCTGGTTTCCGGCTTCAGATAACGTACGCGATATACCACCTCTTCCCGCGTGAATGAGGTCTGCGGCCAAAACATCAAGTCCCCTTCGCCCAAGCCCAATCCGCTGCGATGGCACAGCAAATCACGGACGCGCATCTCCCGGGAAACATACGGATCGTACATCTGGAAACCCTTCAAGCGCTGGTAGACAGGATCATCCCAGTCCAGTTTTCCTGCGTCCACCAGGATGGCCATCGCCGCGGCCGTGAATGCTTTGGTATTGGATCCGATGCCGAAGAGTGTATTCTCGTCGACCAGCGCCGTCTCACCCAACTTTCGCACGCCGTAGCCCTTGGCCAGAATCAACTTGCCGTCTTTCACAATCGAAATAGCCATGCCTGGAACAGCAAAGGTTTTCATCGATTGCGCCACATAGGCGTCGAGGTCGGAAGTTGAGACGCTCTGCGCCGGGCAGGACATCGCCATGATCGTCAAATTCGCCACCACGCAGAGTGACAACAACAATAAGTTTTTTCTCATTAGAAAGTCCCTTTTTATGAATTACGACTAAGCATTTTACAAACAAATTTCCTGCTGGCCACCCGGTTCCAGACTCAAAACCCGGCGCCCGCCGCAGCGCCGCAAACGCCGGCGACTGGGACGATCCCTCAAGGGAACCAGGGCAACGGGACCGGCACAACCACGCAATTTTTGGCGTTTAACCTGCAAATCCAGGAAGTGCGCGTCACACTGGG
>Ga0210409_10001641_pt1 | contig 28372 bp, 17 predicted proteins | sample IncBWH17MmetaG_FD_161649 | JGI IMG/M metagenome (GOLD analysis project Ga0210409, IMG submission 161649) | Forest soil microbial communities from Barre Woods Harvard Forest LTER site, Petersham, Massachusetts, United States - Inc-BW-H-17-M | ecosystem: Environmental > Terrestrial > Soil >...
TTCGGCGGTCCGGTATATCGCCGGGCACTCGCTCGAACGCTTGCCAGGCTTTGACGGTTTTGCCTATGACTACCTTGGGACGCCGGCCCAGCGGGAAAAGGCCCGCCAGCAAGCCCTGGCGCATTGGCAGGAGTTGGGAGCGACCGACCGCACAGGAGCGGAAGTGCTGGTAAGCAAGGATGGCCGACTCCAGCAGGATGCCATGTCGAGCCTGTTACAACAACGCGACGACCGCAGCATGGACCTCAAGGAATGAGCAAGTCAACGACGTCGGGCAAAGAGGTTCAGAAGAAAGCAGGCAACTGTGCGCCAGCGTTAGATGGAAGGTTTTACGCGCGCCGTCATCTTAGTATTGGTTGGTGGTCGGTGCTTGTTTTTCTGACGCTGGGCCTGGTGCTGGAGTCTCTGCTTGGGTTTAAGGTGGGTTGGTATGTCGATGCGTCCAGCTCGACGAGACGGCTCCTGTTCACCTTGGCTCATGCGCACGGGACTTTACTGGGCTTATTGCACATTGCCTTTGCCTGGTCGGTGCAGCAGTTGCCGGAATGGGAAGCCAGCCAGCGCGCTTTGGCAGCGAATTGTCTAGTAGGGGCGGGAGTACTGATCCCGGGGGGATTTTTCCTTGGCGGTATGAGGATCTACGCCGGGGATCCTGGAGTCGGAATCGTGCTGGTGCCGGTCGGGGCGTTGCTGCTCGGCCTGGCGGTGTTCTTGGCCGCGCGGGCCGCCTCCCGAGCCAAGTAGTGCTAAAGCATTTCATTTGATTTCGAAGCCGTTGGCAGGAAAGGCGAGGGCTTCGGCGTCCGGTGGGCCCAGCGCGCCAAGTCTACCGCCGTAGAGGCTCTTAACGGCTCCAGGAATTTAGGGGGTCAGTGAACAACGGACGCGGTAGAACGTCTGTGCCTGCGCCCCGCTGATGGAAATGGACAGGAAAGAGTTCAGGGCCAGCGTGGCACTCCCGGGATCATCGGCAAATTTTTGGGTGAGATCGGCGGTCGATTGAAGGTGGTAATAAAAGCCGCGGAGAGTGTTGAACTGGACGACATTGGTGCCGTTGAGAGAAGGATGAACGGCCATCGTAAGGGGTGTGTTGAGGACTGAGCCATCAAAGTAAGTGCGGACCAGAGCCCATACATTCTGGCCACATTGCGAGCCAATCATGCGGCCGGTGAGGTCGTCGGCGGAAACATGGATGCCGCCCCACAAGCGGGAGATGCCAGCCTGGTCAGAAGCATCGAAATAGGTTGCCCATTGCAACTGAAGGGTTTGGCTGGGGCCGTTTTCAAATTTCAAGAAAGAGTTGGAAGGCGCGGTGAATGTGCCCATCCCGCCGGGGAAGAACGGGGAACCGGTAATCGCAGCGAGAACCTCGGCGGCAGCGCGACTGAAGGTGCTGTGGCCGGAGATGTAGCCGGGGAATGAAGGGGTGACAAAGCTGGCTTTTTGGTAAGGCATCCAATAATCGGTGAGCATCCACTTTGGCGCGCTGTGCTGAGTGAGGGTGTTGGTTGGAGGGCCCGGCCACGCGTAAATCACCACTCGTCCGATTGGCAACCCGGCATGGGGGCCCCCCGGAGCGGCGGTGTTGGTTGTAACCAACTCCACTAGCCCTGGTGTGAGGGGCAAGCCGTCGGCGCTAAAAGAAGGACTCGTCGGGTCGCTTGATTGGCCTTTGCCACCCATATACCGGATGTATTCGATGGGTCGCCCGCCGTTATAGTAGCGCTTGAGACCCCAGGCCGCACACGCCGCATCATGCACTGCCGCGTTGAGCGCGAAGTAAACTTTCACATCCCATTCCAAGTCATCCACGACGGGCCCCAGGCCGCCGATACGTTTGACCGTGTTGGGGTTATCGGCAACTTGATTGGCGATAACGTTCCAATGGCCGGGCGGGGTTTCGGAATTCGGACCGTCGGCCCAGAACTCCGCGAGCACACGACCAAAGTCGCCGCGAGACACGACGTTGGACGCATAGGGCAACCCGGTAACCGGATTGAGCGGACGCCCATGTCCGTCGTTAGTTCCTAAAGTGTTGTTTCCAAAAACGCCAGGCGAGATATCGATGGTAACACCATCGTCCGGATCCAGCTCACCACTTTTTTGCAGGACGTCGATCACATCGTTGAGGAATCGCGCGGCGTTCACCCCGTTTAGGTGGGGATGCACGCCCGGGTCGATCCAGGGTTTGGTCGGGTTGGACCGCTCCAAGGCGAATGGGCGGACTCCAAGCCACTGCGAGCCAACAAAGACCTGGACGACGCTCGCAGGGTAGTTGTGCTGGTCAAAGGCATTGGTGATCGCGAGGGGTTGCCAACTGTTGACGTCGGTAACGAACTGGTCGCCGGGCAAACCAGTCGGCAAAGGAGGGTTCACGGGAGAATAGCCGCCGAGGCTCGCTGGCAGATCCTGGTAGTTGTTGGTCTGGAAGGAGCCGTCATTGAGGAAAAAAGAGGAAACGGCTGAGTAAACCGCATTGCCCAAGCCCGCGGGGGTCGAAGTATCTGTGGAAAGGTTGTTGGTGTCGTATCCCAATGCGACCATCTGGGCATCGAGCGAAGCCAGGGTGTTGGACGCACCGACAGAAAGGGCGTAGCGCTCTCGAAGTAGTCTGTACGCCGCGTAGCTGATAGCCTCCGACCGGGCTGCAGCAAGGTTGGTCGCGGTATGTTTCTCGCGAAAGAGGTAACCTATCGCAACCGGGTCATAGGCCGCCCAGGCATCATACATCGCCACCGACAGATGGAACAGGTTGCGGCCGTGAACCGGCGGGTTCGGTTTATCGATGCGAATTCCTGCTAAAATCTGCTCATCCCAGACACGCGCAGTGCTTTGAGAGGCAACCGCGGCGCTCTCAATCAGGATAGTGGAGGACAGCAAAAACCAACAAAGGCGACGGGAACTCATAATGCTTCTAAGCGGAGCTTAGCACGGCTTGATCGGCGAACAACTCCAAGGTTTTGTCGGCCACCGGGCAAGTGATTTTACGTTGATTGACCGCAATCGCGTGGCGTTCGGACCGACCACCACTTCCCCGTGGCGGCCTCCGGTGGGAACGCTTGCGAACGTTCCCACCCTGGCTCCATCTGGTTAAGGAAACGACCCCCGCAGGAGAATCTGGGGATCGGTCCGCCCTCAAGGCTACTCCTTGACGCGATAGAACTTGGCGCCCGCGCCGAGCGGTTCGGTGAAAGTTCCCGAGCTATTTCCAGTGGTGGTCCACGTCGGACTGGCTAAAGACGGAGACGAGAAGAGGGTGCCACCATTGCTCCATTTTATGGTCACGCTGCCAGCCAGTGCCTGAATCGAATCGATATGGGGCGCGCCAGGGCTCGACTGAACGGGTGGTGCGATATCGTAGAATGCAAGGTTGTCCACGCCCCACCACCAACTGCAGTTGCCCAATTGGAAAAAGCGCAGGGTCACGCTCTTTTGGCGGCTCGCCATGGGAAGACGAACTCCATCGACCTTCGTAGACAATTGCGTGTTGTCACTGCGTGGCGCCATGTACGGAGCCAGTGCCTGGGAGACTGGCTCGGCCAAGCCGGTTCCGAAGGTGCCGCCTCCTTGTTTGCCGGTCACGGGGTCAGTCCAATCGAGCACTGCCCACGGAGCATTCAAGGTTTGAACTGCGTCGATGTCCCCGGTCGGCAACACCAGGACGTCGCGCTCCAAATCATAGGCGATGGTGACGTAAATAACTGCTGGGAACCAGGTATTGCCACCGTCGATGGAATACTCGATGCCATCGGCTTGGGCGTTACCGCCGCTGGACATGCGCATGATGCTGCTATAAATCATCACCGGGTTGGTGATGGACGATAGATTAAAGGGCGCCGAAGTGCAGAACTGGGCTTGCACGCCGTTGCGCCCATCGGAAGTCGCCCATAACACGTTGCTCGAAGCGAAAGTAGCAACCGGTTGGCCATTGATAGTCTGATTCACGTCGATGTTATTCAGCGAGCCGGACTCGATCGAGGTGATCAGCGTATTCGTGTCGATAATGATCCAATTCTTGAAAGAATCAGACGCTTTCGAGGTAATGTCCCATCCGGGAGTATTTACGGCCGTGTAATTCCACGCTGTCCAGCCTGGTGGCACGGTATTGGCCACACTGGTCGCCACTGGGTACTTATCGAAGTTCTCCAGGACAATCGGGTTGGTTGGGAGGATGAGCACCTGGATATTGTTGAAGGAGAACTGCTGGCTACGAGAGTTGGTACCCGTGGAGTCTTTATAGGTCAGAGCGGCGGTGTGTGTATCCGAGGGAAGTTGCAATCCTGGAAAACCGACACCGTTATCGGAGACGGTTACATAGTTCGCTTGCCGCAGGGTCACAGGAGTGACCTTCTTGCCATCAATGCTTAGCGTGATGGAGTTGGTATCGATCGAAGTCGTCCCATCCGCCAGGATAAGGGTCAGGTTCGTGCTGGGGACCTCCATTTGATGAATGGCAGGAACAGGCAGTGTCCCGGCTACGTAGGGAGCCACCTTTGTTCCCGAAACCTGAGCTCGATAGGCAGCAAGACCGCCATGCGCCAAGTCGTTCACGAACACCGGGGTACTGTTCGTGAAGCAGTACCAGTATAGGTGAGAGCCGCCCCCGCCGTTCTCCCAAACCAATCTGAACGGGTAAAGCCCTGCCTTCTGGACGATGAAACTGAACCCCACGGCCCCGGCAGCACCTCCATTACTCTCGGCGACAATGGCTCGGCCGAACAGGTCATTGGGCTGCGATCCCGAGTAAAGCCTCCAGCCGTCGTCGGCGTCGATCTGCATCCGCGTGACCCCGGCGGATAAATTAAGGTAGGTCATGACTTCCGCCGCTTGACCATCCGTCGTGCCGTCGGTCGAGGGAGCCCCTGGCATGTTGGTGCAACAGCCGCCGATATCCAATTGGATTACAGCGGCAATCTCGAAATGGATAGGTGCATTGGGAGCGTCTACCGGGGGCGCCGCAGCCGGCCCGATGGCCGCGCCCACTCTGGTAGGATCCGCAAGGTTGGCCAGAGACAGTCCGGACGAATCGACTCCTTGAAGCGTGAGGTCCATCTCGGCGCGCTCAACGCTGTTCGCTTTGTTACCTGCGGTCGCATTGGCAAAGATGTTCCAGTTAAATCCCGGCTTGGTCGTATCGACGTTGGCCACGGCCCAGGCCGGGTCGAGCGAAATATAACTTTGGACGACAAAGCTCCAAGTGTTTGTCTGTCGCACCGCGGCGTCGGTGTAGGCAAAGGACACCGTGTGTTGGGAAAGCGCCGGCCAGGGCGCCGGGTTGTAATCCACCGAAGTGAGATTGCCGTTACGGCTGATGGCGGGCGAAACGGCAGCGCCGTCAAGGTAGAGCGCAATCGTGTTGGTGGCCAGCGGCGTGCTGCCATCGACCATAACCACATGGATTCCCTCGTTGGGCACCACGTTGTTTGCGTTCGGGGCCGGGTCGACGCTTTGGGCCGAAGCATGCGACACCGTTACCGCTGAGTAGGCCGGGATTCCTCCGTTGGCAAGGTCGTTTACTAATACCCGGTTCGTGCCGTTCACTCCGTCCAGAATGGTGAATAATTCCACGTTGGCATCACCACCGCCGTTCTCGTAAAGGAGTCGCGCGGCGTAAAGACCGGCCTTCTGAATGACTACTTGAAAAATGGTATCGGCCGAACCGCGGCCGCTATCAAACTCCCCGACATTCACCGCGAATTGGTCCTTGGGTGTTGCCCCGCCAAGAGTCAAACGGAAACCGTCGTCGCTGTTCACGCCGATGGTGTTTGTGCCCACCGGGAGATCAAGGTAGGTGAGGGCCTCCGCAGCGGTGTTGTCGGTGCCGTTATTCCCACCCGTGCCGGGTATGCCCGGCATTCCGTCATCGGGGGTGAAGTGCCCGAAGGAGGTGCCGGTAAATCGGCTCAAATTAATGACGTTGGTGATGACAAAGCTGATCGGCGCTGTCGGTGGGTTGGCGGGCTTGGCAGGACCCGTTGTGATGGGAGTAGTGAAGTCAACTCCGTTGGTCCCCAAGCCGTTGGGGTCGGCGTAGTTTACCCCCTTCAACCCTTGCAACTGTTGTTCGGCCCAGGCCAACTGGTTCGGCTCCGAGTTCAGGACCTCGGAAACGTTCCAGATAAAGCCGGGCTTGTTCGTAACTGCCGAGGAGAGCGGCAGGACGTAAGTAGTGGGGACTATGGTTAGTTGCGCGTGAAGGTCACCGATGGCAAGCCAGGTTGAAGCCACACCAGCAGCCAGCGACAGATACTTTGGCGTGTGGAAATGGAGACGAGGATTCATGGGTTGGTCGTTTCGGTTTACACCCCGTTTGCCGGGAAGGCCGGTGCAATTTGACCAGCTTGAAGTTGGCTCTCAGTAATCTCAAAGAGACCGGCCAACCGTCGCTCCGGAGACCTTTCGGACGTGTGCTCTGCATATGAGAGCGGTTTCAAGGGCGTATTCCGAAACCTTATTGTAACAATTGGAGGACGTCAAGCCTTTACTCGCTTTCGATCTCTTTCGACGGGAGTGGCGGTACATCACCCGCATCTTTCGTTCTTCGGCCCGCATTTGATTGCGGACCCGTTCCTGCTGGGAAATAAGAAAACCCCTTTATCCATAAATTGTCTCCAGGAATTGCGGCGGGCGTCGTGCCTTGGTGGTCTGCTCGAAAGCAAAGGCTATGCGCAATAGTTTCGGTTCAGTCCAAGCCAAGCCAAAGAAAGAAATGCCCACCGGCAGCCCATGAACCTGGCCGGCAGGCACCGTGACGCTCGGATAGCCGGCGACCGCCGCGGGAGTCGTGCTATCTCCCAGGCCATGGTCTCCAAGCACCCAATCCGTCACATGGGCAGGAGTCGAGGTGGGTGCCACCAGCGCATCGAGACGATCTTCCGCCATAAGGAGGTCTATCCCTTCGGTGCGGGTGATCCGGCGACAAGTCGCCAGCGCCTGCACGTACGCTTTGTCGGTTAGGGGTCCTTTGGCTTCGGATTTCACCAACTCCTCCTGCCCGAACCATTGTAATTCCTGGCGTCGATGCTGCTGGTCAAACTGAATAATGTCCTTCAGCGAGCGCATCGGAGCATGGGGGCCCAGCCTGGCCAGGTAGGCGTTCATGTCCGCCTTCATCTCATACCGCAATACGGTGATTTCCGCCTCCTCGAGTTCCGGCGGTTTGGGCACCTGCACCGGATCAATCAACTCAGCGCCCTGCCGCTTCATTTCTGCCAGGGCGGACTCCATCAATTCGTCGACCTGCGGATGAAACCCGAAGAAGTTGCGCGCCACTCCAAGTCGTGCTCCGCGCAACCCCCCGGGGTCAAGGATGGGAGTATAATCTCGCTGCGACTTGGCGCTACTCTGAGCGGTGGCTGGGTCGGCCGGGTCCGTGCCCGCGAGCACGCCCAACAGGATCGCGGCGTCAGTGACGGAGCGGGCCATCGGGCCGGCTGTATCCTGGCTATGAGCAATGGGAATGATGCCGGACCTGCTGATCAGGCCGAGAGTAGGTTTGATGCCAACAATTCCGTTATAAGAGGACGGCGAGAGAATCGAGCCGTCCGTTTCCGTGCCCACGGCCACCGCGCACAGGCTTGCGCTAACCGCCACCGCCGAACCTGAACTGGACCCGGAAGGGTTGCGATCCAACGCGTAGGGATTGCGGGTTTGGCCGCCTCGGCCGCTCCAGCCGCTGGTGGACAACGATCCGCGGAAATTAGCCCACTCGCTAAGATTGGTTTTGCCCAGCAGCACTGCGCCTGCTGCGCGCAATCGCTCCACCAAAAAGGCGTCGCGCAGTGGAATCGACCCCTGAAGCGCCAGCGATCCCGCGGTGGTCGTCATCCTGTCATGGGTGTGATGTTGTCTTTAATCAGGACCGGAATCCCATGCAGAGGGCCGCGGCGGCCTTTGGCCAATCGTTCCTTGTCCAGGTCCGAGGCGATCGCCAACGCGTCCGGATTCAGTTCAATGATTGCGTTGAGCCGGGGACCTCGTCGGTCAATCGCTTTGATTCGTGCCAGGTAATTCCTGACCAACGAAACCGCCGAAGCCTTCCCGGCATCAACCAATTCCTGGAGTTGCCCAACGGTCAGCTCCTCGATTCCGAAAGATCTGATGTGGCGGACCTGGCGCGCGGCAGGGAGCAACTCCAGTTCCCTTGCTGACGCGGGAAACCAGAAGGTCGAAATACCGCCCATCGCGGCCAGTTTCAAAAAAGCTCGTCGTTTCATGGTGCAGGCGCAGCCTTGCCTGTACCATGGTTGATTCAAATCCGGAAGGAAAATGCCGCGGAAAGGGGTGACCGGTCAGTGACGGCGGGTGAGGACGGCGGCGCGCGGACTTTCTAGTCCGCAGCAACGTGCGAGCTTACCTGAGGCTCAGGATTACGCCCTGGCCCACTCGAACTTCCGGTGTTTCTGCGGACAAGAATGTCTGCGCGCCGCCCGCCATGGCTGGCCGCTTACAGGAGGGGCGCTCGGATCAGCGCGTTGAATCTTAAATCTAAAATGATTTGAAAATTCGACGCACGGTGGGGCGAGGCTCCTGCCGAGCCCCGATCAATTATCCAGACGCGCGGCTTGTTCATTGAACGCAACGGATCTAAGGAATTAGTTAGGGCTCGGCAGGAGCCTCGCCCCACCAGATTTCGCTCAGGACCTGGCAGCAGATTTCGAATAGGGAACTCTTTCAACGGCGGGCGCGGATCAGCCCGGAGTCAGCTGCACTTTTTCTGATGCTGTTTGCAGACGGGTTTCAGCAGCCGGTTTGCCGCCTATTTGAGAGGAGATGATCGCTGCCGCCAATAGCCCCAGCAGCCCGCAGCTCAGCCACAAACCCGTCCGGCTAATGCCAAACAACCACATACCCAGGCTCGGCCCGAACACGAAGGCGGCGGCCCAAACCATGCCGTAGATCCCCATATACTGTCCGCGACGACTTTCCGGCGCAAGGTCCGCCACATAAGCTCCTGTGACCGGCATGGCGATCATTTCACCAAAAGTGAAAAGGGACGTCGTCAACAGGAGCAAGGGCAACGTGCGCGTCAGCAGGTTCGAAGAAAACCCGATGCCGATGAGCAGAAATCCAATCGCGATGACTCGCCGTGCGGGAAAGCGCTTGGTAATCGTGGTCAATGGCAGCTCGCACAACACCACCAGCGCGCCGTTCAGTGAGATCACCAGTCCGTAAGTGGCCGCCGAAAAGCCGCTGCAGGTAATCTCCAGGCTCATGCTGGAGAAGACCTGAACGAACACCAGCCCAATGACCAGGCAGGCACAGACCACCTGTCGCAGCCGTTTATCCTCGCAGAGCACTCGAAACGTTTCCGTGATGGCGCCGGATTCTCGATGGCCTCGCAAACCGGCCGGCAGCGCAAACCACGCCACCAGCCCATACAGCACCGAGGTTGCCGCATCGCCCACGAACAGAAGCGTGAACGATTTTTTGGCGAGCAACCCCGCTGTAGCCGGACCGAATGCCCAACCCGCGTTGAAAGCCATCCGGTAGGCCGCATAGGCCGTCACGCGCCTTCCGGCCGGAACCAGATCCGCCAGCAGAGCGCTGCTGGCAGGCCGGTACAACTCGCCCGTCAATCCGGCTACTCCCGAAAACAAAATGATCAGTGGCAATCCACGAGCTTGCGAAAGGCACAGCATCGCTGCCGCCGCTGAAAACATCGATAACACGATCGTCTTGCGCCGCCCCACGCGGTCCGCCAGGTTTCCACCCAGCAGACAAGCGCCCAATGTGCCAATCCCATAAGCCGCGATGGGCAAACCCGCTTGCGCCGTCGAATATCCCAGCCGCGTCATGTAAATCGCCAGGAAAGGCACGACGAATGTGCCGAACTTGTTCAGAAAGGTGCCAAAAAACAGGATCCACGCGCCGCGGGGAAGCGCCCGCAGATTCTCTCGAAGGCTGGCATTTTGCTCGTTCATGTCTCGGTTCGGGTTTCCGCTCCATGCCGTGGGCAAACAAAAAACCCACCGGCCTTTCAGCGGGTGGGTTTTAAAAAGTCCAGTGGTTCCGGTTACGAAGACTCTGCACCCCAACCGCAGGTGTGGCGCGGGACGACGCTCGTCATCAGACGCCACGACGCCGTAAAGCGATCGTTCGCGTAATGGCGACGCATCTCCGGCGACTTCAGTTGAGGCTTAATCTGCATTGAACGCGACGAATATCGCTCAGCTCCAGCGGGATGCAACATGTTTCTGATACTGGGGTTTACCGGGGAGTTCTTTCGGGACCTTCCCCGGGTTGTGCCGACCCATCGAGCGTGCGAGGATGGGGGACAGCTGAAGAGCTCGAAATTGAAAAACTGCCATCGCCGCTCACTTGAAATCCACCCTCAACCTTGCTTCACGGACCGTTTGAATTGTGGTTTTTCCATCTCGTAAACGCAGCGGTACTTTGTTATATCAATGATTACGAAAAGAAATATGAAACTGGACTTATTCGACCTCGATAGCGCCTTGCTTTCATGGAACCCCCTGGCGGGATCTTTGTGGCGCAGGCTGACGAGCCCATGGATTCTGCCTCTGCTGATGCTCACGCTCCCGGTTGCCGCAGTGGAAGCGCAGTACTCGTACACGACCAATAACGGCGTGGTCACCATCACGCAATATACCGGTCCCGGCGGCACGGTGACAATCCCAGCCGTAATCGCAGGCCTGCCGGTGACCAGCATTGGGACCCAGGCTTTTGCATACTCGACCACTGTGACCAACGTCACGATCCCAAACAGTGTCACCAATATCGGGGTCGCCGCGTTCACCGATTGCACCAGGCTGACAAGCGTCACCATAGGCACCAAGGTTTCCAGAATCGGAGACCAGGCGTTTTTTGATTGCGCCGGCCTCACTGGGGTGACAATCCCAACCAGCGTTACCAATATAGGAAACCAAGCGTTCTATAACTGCATCAGCTTAAGCAGCGTCACCATCCCCAGCAGCGTCACCACTATTGCGGCCGCGTCATTCAGTTGGTGCGCGCTGACAAGCGTGAGCATCTCCAGCAGCCTGACCAACATTGGGGCTTTCGCGTTTGACTCCTGCCGGAGCTTGAGCGCCATAACGGTGGACGCTCTCAACCCCTCCTATATGAGTCTGGCCGGCGTTTTGTTTAGCAAAGACCAGACAACTCTCATCCAGTGTCCCGGCGCCAAAGCCGGTGCTTACGCGGTGCCCAACGGCGTTACCAGCATTGGGAGTTCTGCGTTCCGGAATTGCAATAACTTGACGAGCATAGCCATCCCCAACAGCGTGACCAACATCGGCGACACTGTGTTTAGTGCCTGCGCCAGTCTGAGCCTGATCACCGTGGATCCACTGAACGCGCGCTACAGCAGCCTGGCCGGGGCGTTGTTCGACAAGGCCCAGACGACCCTAATCCAATGTCCGGCGGCCCTGGTCGGGACCTATGCGCTTCCCAATGGCGTGACCAATATCGAAACCACGGCTTTTCTTGGATGCGAGCAATTGAGCACAATTACGGCGCAGACAGCCAACTCGTACTACAGCAGTCAGGCCGGAGTGCTGTTCAACAAGAGCTTGACCACACTGGTCCAATGTCCGGGCGCCATTACCGGAGCGTTTGTTATCCCGAATGGCGTTACGCAGCTGGGTGACTATTCAATTGCCTATTCCCTGAACCTCAGCAAGGTCACCATCCCCAATAGCGTCACGAATATCGGATTGGCGACGTTCGCCGGTTGCGCCAGCCTGACCAACCTTTCAATCCCCGGCAGCGTCCGCACCATTGGAAGCGAGGCATTTGAAACCTGCTACGGGCTCACCAGCCTGGTCATTTCCAACGGCGTCACCAGCATCGGCACCTACGCCTTCTATCAATGCTCCGGTCTGACAAATGTGACGGTCCCCAACAGCGTCAAAAGCGTTGCAGACCGTGCGTTCCAAGCTTGCAACGGACTCAACACCGTCACCCTTGGCAACGGAGTCACCAACATCGGAGCTTTAACCTTCGGTTTCTGTCCAGCCTTGACGGGAGTCTACTGCAGGGGGAACGCGCCCTCAGTGGATCCGTCCGCGTTCGCCAATGACAATGCAACCGTCTATTACCTGGCGGGAGCAATCGGCTGGGGCGCGACCTTTGGCGGCCTCCCCACCGCTCTATGGAACCCGCTGGTGCAAACCAGCAACTCCAGCTTTGGAGTGAGGACGAACCGGTTTGGTTTCACTGTTACCGGCCCGGTTAATCTGGGAATCGTGGTGGAGGCGTGCACTAATTTAGCCAACCCCGTATGGTCGCCGCTGCAAACCAACGTTTTGACAGGTGGCTCCGCTTTCTTTAACGATCCTCAGTGGACGAATTATCGCGCCCGCTTTTACCGCATCCTGGCGCCTTAAGATTTCCGGTTTGGCTTCACTGCATCAGTGCCCGGCAGCCTCCCCAAGGCTGCCGGGCCTGCAATTTGACTCATCGGCGACTTCACAGCCTTGAGCTATCCGCAGTATTTCCCTTATCATCCCTTTATGAAACACACACGTTTGCATTCCGTTAGTATTCGCTGTATTGCAGCCTTGGGCCTCATCGTCCTGTTCACTTACTGGGGGAAAGGGGCCGAACCCTTCACAGAAGACCCTGGCACCAACGGCGACGGTGATTATCAGATTGGGCCCGAATACACGATCGATCCGGATCTCACGGATCGAGGGAATCCCAAAGGCAAGTCTTTCGAGGTCTCGATGCCGCTGGCCGACAGCAAAATCTTCCGAGGCGACGATCCCACTCTTCAGCCTGAAAAGAAGCCCGTGCGCAAAGAGCGAAAGATTTATGTGTACGTTCCCGCCGCATATAAAGACGGCGCCAGGGCGCCCATTCTCATCATCCATGATGGTCCGGGCCAGCTCAACCTGGTGCGCAATGCGCTGGACAATCTCACGATTTCAAAAGACCCAAACCGGCGGCTGCCGGCGTTCATCGCTATTGCCGTTCAAAACGGCGGTAACGACGGCAAGAAGAGCGAGCGTGGTCTCGAGTACGATACTATGTCTGACCGCCTGGCTCGGTTTATTACTGAGGAAGTCCTGCCTGCGGTTTTGAACAATCCGGCAATCAAAGACGCTTACCCTCACATTACCTTCACGGAAAATCCTTGGGGCAGAGCGGTTATGGGATGCAGTTCAGGCGGTGCCGCGGCATTGACCATGGGCTGGTTTCGGCCGGACCTGTTCCGGCGCCTGGTCGCCTATTCCGGCACGTTCGTCGCTCAACAGGATGAGGATGCGCCGGAACAACGCAAATACCCGCTCGGCGCCTGGGAATACCACTCCGGGATGAAGCTGATCGAAAACAGCGAGAAAAAACCGCTGCGTGTCTTCACGCACGTGTCCGAAAACGACCTACGCCCCAAGGATCCTGAAGAAACCCATCATAATTGGGTGATGGCCGGCCGGCGTACCGCCGAAGCGCTCAAAGCCAAGGGCTATCACAACCGCTTCGTTTTCAGTCTCGGAACCGGCCACTGTGACCGCCGTGTTTTCGAGCAAACACTGGCGGACACACTGGTGTGGTTGTGGCGCGGGTATCAGCCCGATTGACCCGGTTGCCACCTGCTCATCGATCCGCCTCGACGAAATTCTTCCCATTCCTCCAGGTATTGAGGAACGTGGACGCTTCAGTCAATTTTTTCTCCAGATTCTGCACCTGGCGAGCGCTCTCGGAAGCAGACTCTCTGGCTTCATCGCGCTCTTTCTCGACGCGAGCCAACTGCGCCTTGAACGGTTCGATGGCGGCACGAGCTTTTTTCTCTGACTCCCTCTCCCAGAGCGCTTGCGCGGCCATCTGTCGGACCTCGGCTTGCGCCGTCAGTTGGGTAACCAGGTCTTGCTCGCGCTGACTGGCTTTGGCTTGAGCAGCCTCTTCTCTCTGCTGCATTTCCTGGCGCAGGGTCGTTTCCAGCTCGCGTGCAGAGGCGTCGGCTTCGCGGCGGCGGCGAACTTCCTCACTCTGGGCTTGCAACTCAGCTCGTACGGCGTCCAGCTTTGCTTGCCATTGTTGGTCGCGCTGGCGCGATTTGGAAAGGAATTGCTCTTCCTTCTGCTGGGCCTCGTGAGCGAACCGCGCCTCGGCGACACGGACTCGCGATTCGACCTGGTGTTCCAATTCCTGCTCGCGAGCGCGCAAATCCGAGGCATGTTGGTTTTGCAGAGCGGTTTCGCGTGACTCGGCGCTGGCGGCGAATTCCTGGTCGCGTTGTTTAAGTTTTGCCTGGAATGCCAGTTCCTTCTGTTGCAATTCCTGTTTCAAGCGCGTTTCGGCTTCTCGGGATTGGGCTTCGAGCTGGCGTTCAAATTCCAACTCGCGACGACGCAACTCCTGCTCAGTTTGCCTTTGCACTTCACTCAGGCGAACATCGGCCTGCGCCTGCAATTGCTGTTCACGCTGTTTGAGCCTGGTTTGGGAAGCTTCTTCCCGCTGCTGCGCTTCCAGTTTCCAGCGGGCGTCCACCTCGAGGGCGCGAGCCTCGATCTGCTGCTCAAGTTCGGTCTCGCGGCGACGGGCATCCTGCTCAATCCGGGTTTGCTCCTCTGCCAGGCGGGCTTCAAAGGCAAGGGACAATTCCTGCTCGCGCTGTTTCAATTGGCGTTGGGAGTCCTCTTCGCGCTGGCGCAGCGCTTTTCCAAACTCCAACTGCTGCCGTTCCATACGATGCTTCTCCTGACGAGTAGCCTTCTCCAGCTCGCGATCGGCATCTTCCTTGGTTTGGGACAACTGGAGGGCAAGGGAATCAGCCTGCTGCTGCAACTGCGACTCCGCGGCATCGCGGGCGTGGAGGGCCTCCTTCAAATCATGCGACAACCTGGCCGACGCTTCGACGGCCGCCAACTCCGCATCGGCAGCCTGGCGGCGTGCCTGGATGACCTGGGTTTTGCAATCTTCGGACACCTCGAGCAATTTCTTGTGTTGTTCCTGCATCAGCGCGGTGCGCTCCGCTTCGCTGGCAGCGCGCTGGGTATCCAGTTCCTGGCGCAATTGAGTCAGGCGATCGGACCAGGCGTTCTGGCGCATCTGGATCTGGCGTTCGACTTCTGACTTCTGCAAATCGCGCAGGGCGTCTTTTTCGACGACCGTGCGGTTAAGCGAATCAGCCATCCCGGCAAGCTTGGCGACCCATTCCTCTTCCTTTTTCTTCGCATCCTCGGCGCGCTCTTGCTCCATTTTCTTAAGCCGTGCCTGGTGTTCGGCCTTGGCGGCGCTCAGAGCCTCGCGAGCGGCAATCAATTCCGCATCTTTTTCGAATAGGGCCTTGTCAGCGGCACCCTTCGTTTCAGCAAGAGCCTGGTCGCGGAAAGCGATCTCTGAGGACGCCTCGCTGGCGATGCGTTCGGCGCGCAAAATCTTTTGACGCCCGGCGCGCGTATAAAGCCAGTGCAAGCGCCGGCCGAAGAAGCCGAGACGATGAGGCGGGCGTTGCTGCTGCGGCTGAAAAACGGTGGAGAAACCGATTTCAACCATCAAAGTTGGCAGGAAAGCGACGATGAAAGCCAGCACCGGATAGACCCAGATGCGCACCATGCTGATTTGGTCCGTGAGGATATCGCCGCGCTCTTTGGCACTCGCCTTGATCGACATGGGCCGCTCACCTTTGATGAGGCCCCGCACGATTTCCACCGTGGTGGCGATCCGGTGCACCTGGGTTTTCCGAATCGAAGCCTCACGGGCTTCGTAATATCCCTCCGCCGTCTTGCGGCTGGCGTCGATTTCGGCACGAATCCCGTCCGACTTCTGAACGACTGCCTGAAACTCCTGGTCGATCTGTTCCCGTTGGGCCTTCTCCTCATTCGCCAATGCAGTCAAGGCGGCCGACAAATCTTCGCGCTTGCGGTCGGACTCTTCGCGCTTGGTGGTAGAGCGGTGGTCGAATTCCTCTCGTAACCGGCGGGCATCGGTGTCCACCTGGGCAATGCGGTCGCGGCGCTTGTTGTTGATGCTGACTAATTCGGCCTCTTTGGCTTTGATTTGGTCTTCGAGGTCCGCGACCAGGGTTGGTTTAAGAATAGTGTTGACCTCGCGCTCGGGAGGAACGCCCGGACTGATCGGCTCTTTCATCAGCGCACGATGGAGAAAGCCGGCCTTGTCGTATTCCGCTTTCTCCTTGTCATAAGCCGCTTTCAGATTGTTGTACTCGATCATTTTGGCTTTGTATTCGTTCTCGATGCGAGCCTCCTGGGCGTTCCATTTAGTGGCTCGGCTCAACTCGGCTTCCCGTCGTGCGCGCAGATCGGCAATGGATTTGGTGATATTTTCGGTGTCCGCATTGAATTGAGCAATGATCGTAGCCTGGCGCGATTCTACCTCGGACAGTTCTTTCTTCTGGTAATCGGTCAGGCTGATGGCGTCCTGGCGAGCGTCTTCATTGCGCTTAACCGATTCCTGAAGCTCGGATTTGGCCTTCGCTTGCTTGGCGGCCAGCTCGGCGAGCCTGCGTTCGCGTTGCGTTCTTTTTGCCTCGATGGCGGCCAATTCGCCGTTGAGTTGAGCGGTTTTGGTTTCTTCCACCATCGCTTTTTCGAGGAACTGGGCGGCGGGAGACAAGGCAACGCCCATCTCATAGACCGCCATATCCTTGACCAATTGAAACGTCAGCACACAAATCAGCGGCAACCCGACCGTCAGCATCAGCACTTTGTGCCAGCCCTGGCGTGAAGCTGTCCAGATGGCCAGCGGCAACTTGAGCAGCTCTACCGCCAGGATGGTTGCCCCGATCGGACCGATACCAAAGAAAGTGACTCCCATGCCTTGGGGCAGGCAAACTACCTTCTGGTACTTCCACCCGGTCGCCAGGATGACGAATTCGGTCACCGTCGCCATAAAGAGCAACGGCAGCGTTAGGTACGAAATGCGTTTACTCTTCAACCGCTGCCACGGGGAAAACCCCATATCCTCCGGGGCTGCGGAATCGGGAGAACCTTGTGAATTCGTTGAGCTAGACTCTTTCATAAGCAAACCTTTTAATGACCGTTAGTCACGACCTGTCCCAAAAGCAGCTTGCGTGCCAGCACGGGACACTAGGAAAACCCCTGGTTTTCAAGGGTCGGCGCCCTTGTAAAAAATCCGGCAGCAAAATGGTGCGTTTGCGTTGAAAAAGCTAGGCCTGCAGGCTGCCACACTGAAACTCGTCTCTGAGAAACCGAGCCGGAAATCCGAATCAACAAGGTTGGGGCAGTGGTGTCAAGGAATCTGACTTATTAATTGGCATCCGTTCCTTCGTTGACCGTAAGCGGGGCCTGACTTTTACGGCGCAAGTTCGGGCTTGAGCTTGGCAAAGAGCCGCTCCCATCCTTGATACATTGCCTCGGGGAGGGTCAATTTGCCCTGCCGTTCGAGTGCGTCGTATTCCTTTAATGAAAGGCCGTCAAAATGCCCGAGCCACCCGTAGGCGATCTCCTTCGACTCGAGCAGAAACTTCACTCCTGCTGTGAAGTACAGCTTAAAGGAAAGGTTTCCTCGACTACCACGGGTTTGCCAACGGCGCATTTTCGAAGAGCCTCCATCGCCTCCCCTGGTTTCTTGGCATCGGGATAGATGTGGACACTTAGGAAATCCAACTCCGGTGCTATTCTCTCCGGCACGAAGCCCGATAAATATCCCCATCCCTCGGTCCAAGGCAGCAGACCAACTGTAATGAGAGCGTTTTTATCCTTGGCTCGAATCGCCCTGTTCATCACGTGAATCCATTCGACCGGGATGTCCTCGCGTTTGCGGCCACCGGGATCAAGGGTGATAAATTGCAAGAAATCGTAGCCTCCGAGCGTAGTTCCCGACCCCCAGCAGCCCGGTTCACGCTTCTTCCCAGGTGAGATTGGTTCGTTGATCAGGTCGTAGCAAAACACGGACGGGCTCCCAGCGCAGGTCTGGGCGACCGCGCTCCAGAAATTCGATTGCGCCGCCCACCGCTGCTGTTCATCCATTGCGTCGTACCACTTAGGTGTGTCGCCGGGCCGGTAACAGGCCAGGCCGGTCACATCGAGGTACAGTCGCGCGTTCTCGGCCAGTCGCAGCATACGCGAAAGGCGCTTAAACGCGCTGCGTTTGGGTCTGTTCGGCGCATCCATGAACTTCCCAAATTGTAAGTGCACGCGAACCACGTTGGCGCCCAGAGCCTTCATCCTCCCGAAGTCGCTGGCGAAGCTCTTCCAGTCTTTGTCCCAAAAATCCTCCATCAACCGCCCCTTGTTCCCGTAGTTGAAGCCCCAGGGATGAAATGGCCGCTCTGACTCCGCCATAAGGAACCCTTGCGCACCCGGCGGCACAACGATTCGCTCCAGATGCCTCGCTTGCACGCTACCCGGAACCGCGCAATCGGCCACCAGGAGAGCACATAGCATTGTCCTTAAGCTAATCCACATGAATCGAGCCTAGATTACCTTGCCCAGGAATCAAGATTGGTTGATTTGCGTGTCATCGAGCATCCGTTCAACCCGCTGAACGCGGGTTGGGACGGCGCGGCGCACCACCCCTATCTACGACACAGCACCTCTACGCCTTTCCCCGCCACTCCTTCCAATCTTTAACTGTCGCCCTGGTCATCGCCGATGTCGCTCTGACCAGCCACCTCGCGGAACGCCTCCGCAGATCCTTCTGGATTGCTTTCGCGGCACGGTTCGTTCCAAGGTGGATATTGGCTGTTTCCCAGCCCATTGCTTCCAACAGTTTCAACTCGTCCTTGGCTTTGGGCAGGGACGCAAGTTCGATGCGGCTGCAATCGGGTGCCAACCGTCGCATGAGCCAATTCCCGTGGAGTCGCACAAAAGGGTCCGGCACGCGCACGGCTTGCTGGATGGTTTGCTGGTAAAGCAGCCCGCTCTCGTGTCGGGGTGGGCATGTCCAATGCCAAGCCGAGGTCACCAACTGCTTGGCCTCGCGGGCAATCAGCCCTCCGCGCCACTCAGCCAACGCAGTAAAACGCCTGCGCCCGAGACTGCCCAAGCCTGCCTGCCGGTGCACAACCCGGAAGGCCAATCCTGGCTCGGGCATCGCCAGCTTAAAAGCCATCTCCACTTCCCGGGGCACCGTGCTCACCTCTTTCCACTGCGCGAGCTTGTCCCAATAGCGCACCGGGTCACGCAGTTCGTTCATCGCCAGATCCCGCAGCCATCTGTTATGCGCGGCTAAAACAAAAGGCGTTCCACTCTCCTCGATTGCCTCCACATACCCTTCCAGGATGGCGTCGCATATGGAGGTCAGATCGCAGGACAGGTGGTTCTCCTGGACGGCAAGCTGGGCGCTGACTGCCAGACGAACCAAGTCGTTTGCATAAGGCAACCAGCAAGCTTCGTCAAAGTCGTTCACTCCCCAAATCAAACGTCCCTCCCCATCGCGCCAGGTGCCGAAGTTCTCCACGTGCAAATCGCCCACACCTTGCACCAGGAAGGCCGACATCAGCTCCGGGCAGGCTTCCGGCCAGAGTTGACTCCAGTGGTAAAAAGTGGCGCGCAAAAAAGCAAATGGGCTTTCGGCCATGCGCTGGTGCTTTAACCTCAGGTCGGCTGCCAAGAGAGGAATTTGTCGTGCCAACCACGTTTCATACCCACGGGTTGCCTGTCCGATGGGCATTAGCGCTCCCTTTCTGGATCCTCGTCCAATGACCTGGTTCGGTTTTGGAACACCGCTCGTCGTTGGGCTCATATGGCAGGGGACATTCTTCACCAAATTGAACCCGTCAAATCCCGGGTTCAAGCGCTTAAACCTTAAAATCGAAAAATTTGTGAGGATCCCCTGCCCAGTGCGTGTATGGAAAAATCTAACCAAATATTCGATTAGCCTCGCCTTCGCTCATGCCAGAGCCAGCTGTTTGGTCGTAATGATGCGAACCGCCTCGTCGCCGATTGGTTTGCGGCGGAGGGCAACGATTTCACTCCCGAATGCAGCCTGCACCACCCCAACGAGCTGCGGCTAGAGCTGCTTGTCTGGAAAAATCTTCTCCCACCAGGCCTTGAAAAAACGACGTCTTTCAGGCAGGTCAGTTCGCAGCCACTCGCTATCCGAAGTTTGCCAGCAACGGGGGCAGATCAAGTCCTGGCCGAGAGCAGAGACCGGAACGTGCCATTCGTTTGAGCAGTGGGGGCAAAGGCATTTCCGGACCCGATCCATAATACGGGAAGTTTACTGCCCGGTTGACTTCCCACACAGTCCGTTTTTAACGTAGAAGATCTAAGCATTTTTACGGATGGGCTTGACCCCCCCCCCTATTGTGTCCTCCTCTTCCTCTGCCTCGAAAAATTACAAACAAAAAGAGCGAGGAAGAGGAAGAGGAGGTGCGCGGCCGAATTTTCAAACAAACCTGAGGCGCTTGTCTAGCCCGGGCAATCCTTAGAAGGTCGGACCCAACTGCCAAGGTGCGAATTCCTCGTCGCCCAGACCGGATAGTTCGCTCTTGGTTTTCTCGCCGGAAGCAACGGCAATGATCTTTTCAAAAATGCGTTGCCCCACCTGGCCAACCGTTTCGGTTCCTTCGAGGATGGTCCCGGCATTGATGTCCATGTCCTCTTCCATCCAGTTGAATAGAGTCGTGTTGGTGGCAACCTTGATGCAAGGCGCGGGTTTGCAGCCATAGACACTGCCCCGACCGGTCGTGAAGACACCGACATTGCAGCCCCCGGCAACCAACCCGGTCATGCTCACAGGATCAAAGCCGGGAGTATCCATAAAACCAAGGCCCGGGAAATTGATCTGCTCGGCATATTCATAGACGGCCATGAGCGGTGACTGCCCTGCTTTAGCCACCGCCCCAAGGCTTTTCTCGTAAATGTTGGTCAAGCCTCCGGCCTTGTTTCCGGGTGAGGGGTTGTTGTCCAGCGAGCAGTTGTGTATCCGAACATGCTCTTCCCACCAACGGATGCGTTGCAGGAGTTTTTCACCGATTTCGCGGGTCGCGGCTCGGCGGGTGAGCAAATGCTCCGCCCCATAGATTTCGGGAGTCTCGGCCAGCACCACACTCGCGCCGTAGCGGACCAATTCATCCGCGCCTGCACCCAAAGCCGGGTTGGCGGTAATCCCGCTATTGCCATCCGACCCACCGCAGTTTTCAGCCACAATCAGCTTGCTGATCGGCTGACGCAAGCGAGGTAAATCGTTGGCAGCGCGAAGCAATCTCTCCACAGCCTTAACACCCGCCTCCACCGTCTGACGAACGCCGCCGGAGGCCTGAATATTCAGGAAACCAGGCTTTTCATTCGTGGCAGGATTTTCGTCCAACCGGGCAAAACGGCGAAGCTCCTCAACCTGGTTTACTTCACAGCCTAGCCCGATCAGCACAAAAGCCGAAATGTTGGGATGCCGCGCGATGCCAGCCAGGACCCGCCGCAGGACTTTCTGTGGCTCGCCAGGGTCTATGCCACAGCCGCTCTTGTGAGTAAAGGATATCACACCATCAACGTGTGGGAACTCACGCTGAAAGTCGTGCGTTCGAAACCGATCACGCACATAAGTGGAGACGGACGCCGAGCAGTTGACGCTGGAGATCACGGCAACGAAGTTGCGCGTGCCCACACGTCCGTCCGGGCGAGCGTAGCCCGAGAAATACCGCATCTTCTCGGGCGGATAATACTCAGTAGGGCGGAAATCGATGCAAAAATCCATGTCCCGCTTGTAGTCCGGAAGCGCGACGTTATGGGTGTGCACATGCTCCCCTGCGGCAATATGTTCCCTAGCGCATCCGATGATCTGTCCATACTTCCTCACCCAACCACGCTGCGGGATCTCTTCCAGGGCGAGCTTATGGCCCGCACCGATCAATTGTGTGATGTTGAGGCGGAGGCTGCCGTTGAGCAATTCGTCACCCGGCTTCACTGGGCATTTCAACACGGCCACATTGTCGGCTCCATGCAGTACTAAAGCGCACGCATCGAAACTTCGCTGAGGCATAGGCCAAACTTAGGTCGACGGCGGAGTAACGTCAAACACGAGTCTCTGCCCGATACGCTGCTGAATCAATTGGCGTCCCGCGTGTTCGCTACAATTCAAGATTCAGGTCGGTCACTGCGCCCAAAGAGGCTGAGGACACAGCGCTGGCGTATTTGGCCAGAACACCGCGCGCATAGCGCGGTCGGGGCGGTTTCCAGGAACGGCGACGCCGCCGCAACTCGCCGGCGGGTATTTCCAGGTTCATCTGCCGCCGCTCGGCATCGATCGTGATGGGATCGCCGTTCTTGACCAACGCGATGGGGCCGCCCACGTAAGCTTCCGGCGTGATGTGACCCACGACAAACCCGTGACTACCACCGGAGAATCGCCCGTCGGTTATGAGAGCAACGTCTTTGCCGAGACCCTCACCCATGATGGCCGAAGTCGGCGAGAGCATTTCGCGCATGCCGGGCCCTCCCTTGGGGCCTTCATAACGGATGATGACAACGTCGCCTTTGCGGACACCGCCGGCCAGGATCTTCTGCATGGCCTGCTCCTCCGAATCGAACACGCGGGCTTTGCCGTGAAAGCGCAAACCTTCCTTCCCCGTAATCTTGGCCACTGCGCCTTCCGGGGCGAGGTTACCGTAGAGAATCACCAGGTGGCTCTCCTTCTTGAGCGGTTGGTTGAGCGGAGCAATGATTGTCTGGCCGTCGGGATACGGCGGCACGTCCGCCAAGGTCTCAGCCATGGTTTGGCCAGTAATGGTGATGCAATCCCCGTGCAACAGACCCGCCTCGAGCAGTGTTTTCATCAGCGGCCGAATGCCGCCGATGGCGACCAGTTCCGACATAAGATGTCTGCCACTCGGTTTCAAATCGGCGAGCACAGGCACCCGTCTTCCAATCCTCGTGAAGTCGTCCAAAGTGAGTTTGACCCTGCAGGCGTAGGCGATGGCAAGCAGGTGCAACACTACGTTGGTCGAGCCGCCCAAGGCAATGGCAACGGTGATCGCATTCTCAAAAGCTCTTCGGGTCATGACGTCGAGCGGGCGCTGACCTCGCTTGAGCATCTGCACCACGGTTGCGCCCGCGCGGCGGCAATCTTCCCTTTTGCTGTCGGAAATCGCGTTCTGGGCGGAGCTGTTGGGCAAGCTCATGCCCAAGGCCTCGATGGCGCTGGCCATCGTGTTGGCCGTGTACATGCCGCCACAAGCCCCGGCGCCCGGAATCGCGCAAGACTCGATGGCGCGGAATTCCTGCTCGCTGATGCGCTGCTTGGCACGCGCGCCTACGGCTTCGAACACTGAGACGATATCGAGCGAACGCCCATCAGTGGCCAGGCAGCCGGGCAAAATCGTTCCGCCATAAACAAAAACCGACGGGCGGTTGAGTCGCGCCATCGCGATCAGCGCTCCCGGCATGTTCTTGTCACACCCGCCAATCGCCACGAAACCGTCCATACCCTCGCAACCAACGACCGTCTCGATGGAGTCCGCAATAACTTCGCGGGACACCAGCGAGTATTTCATCCCCTCGGTGCCCATCGAAATTCCATCCGATATCGTGATGGTATTGAAAACAATCGCTTTGCCGCCCGCCGCGTTGGCGCCGGTTTCGGCTTCCCGCGCCAGTTGGTCGAGGTGCATGTTGCAGGGAGTGACCATGCTCCAGCTCGAGGCAATCCCGATCATCGGCTTGGAGAAGTCTTCCGGGTTGAAACCGACCGGGTAAAGCATCGCCCGGCTCGGCGCCCGCTCGGGGCCGTCGAGCACCCGGGCTGAGAAGGGGCGCGATGACTTTGCGTAAGGATTGGCACGGCTCGCCGTCGCTTTGCTGGTTTTCATTACTGGAAAGATAGCCGGATCGCCTCGCCGGGGCGACCAAGATTGCGTTCCGAAACAGCGAGCCTCGGATCGGGCGGTTCAGGGGGACTCCCCTGCTCGGGGAACACGTTTGAGCTCAGACCGAGCGACCCCAGGTCATCGACTTACATCGGTCCAAAACCCGAACGTGAATCCGAGCTAATCCTGCATCTTAGTTCAGGTCAAACAGCAGGACCTGCGAGGGCTTCGACGCAACGAGTTGCACCTTCGCCTCGTCCGAGAGGGCCACCGCATCGCCCGATTTGAGCGTGTCGCCGTCGAGCTTCACTTCTCCTTCGGCCACGTGTACCCAGGCGTGACGAGCTGGTCTAAGCATTTGCGAGGCCTCATCGCCTGGCTGCAGTTGGGCAACATAAAGGGCCGAGTCCTGGTTGATGGCCAGGGAACCCTCGCGCCCCGCCTTCGACAGCACCAGGTTGAAGCGGCCCTTCGGCGCGTCCACCAATGACTTCTCGGCGTAACGCGGTTCGAGTCCCTTGCGCTCCGGCAAAATCCAGATCTGCAGGAAATGCACCGCTTCGTCTTTTGAGGGATTAAACTCACTATGCTGAATCCCCGTTCCCGCGGCCATGTACTGCACTTCACCGGGGCGGATGATCCGGCCGTTGCCCATGGAATCCTTGTGCTGGAGCGCGCCGCTCAGCACATAAGTGATAATCTCCATGTCCCGGTGGGGATGCGTTCCAAAACCCATGCCCGGCATCACCAGGTCATCGTTGATAACGCGCAGCGTGCGGAAGCCCATCCAGTTGGGATCATAGTAATCCGCAAAGCTGAAAGTGTGATAAGAATCCAGCCAGCCATGCTCAGCGTGGCCCCGTTCGTTCGCTCTTCGAATCGTTTTCATGTCCTCACGGTGCCACAAAGGAAGAGGACTTGAGAAAGATCATGTTTTTTGACTCAGCATAGCCCGGAGGCATGCTCGCCGATGGATCTGTCGTGGCTGCGCCTTTCTACTTATGGCCGCAATCACGGCAATGTGCGGTGCCTCTACCATGGGGCAGAGAACCCATCACGGCCGCCCGTCGGCTCGAGGTATAGTTGACTAACGGTGGAGCAATGCAAATAGGCTGAGCTTGCTCCCCCTCCCTTTTGCGAAAAACAATGAAAGGACTTGTGATGGATACCGAAAGCTCAATCGATGCGGCCATTGGCATCAACATGCTGTTGGGTCTCTGGATCTTATTCTCACCGTTTTTGTTGGGGTTCCGCAGCGTTTTGCCCGCGGCGTGGAATAATGTGTGCGTGGGTGTATTGGTTGCCGTTTTGTGCGGCATCCGGGTGTCCGTTGGCTATAACCATCCCCGCTTAAGTTGGTGTACGGGGCTTCTCTGTTTATGGCTTATTGTTTCGCCGTTCGTCCTTGGCTTTACCAGCACCTCCCAGGCTATGTGGAATGATATCATTGTGGGGGCTGTTGGAGTGGTCCTGAGCTGGAGGGGATCCTTGACCCCCGAGCCGTGTGAAGCCTGAGACCTGAACGGGGTCCAGACTTCAGCCTGGAGGAGCTGTTGTGTACATGCTGGCGTGAACTTGGTGCCGGGTTACTTGAGAGGTTGGTTAAAGTAGATTTTGACGTTTTTGGTAGCGCGGCCAGCGGCGACGATGTCGAGCTTTCCGTCTCCGTTCAGATCGGCCAGGCAAAGATCCTCGCAGGCCATGGCGTTGTCATCCACGATCATTTCGGCCCATTCTTCCGCATTATTGTCGCGTGCAACAAAAAGCTTAACTCCGACTTTGCCGGCGTCATTCTTAATCCGCCAACCGCAGACAATCTGGTCAGAGCCAGTGCCGAGCAGATCGCCGCAAGCCAGTGCATGACCCTCCTTGAGCGAAGGATCCAACAAATGTCTGCGCCAAAGCTGAACGGATGCTCCAGGTTTGGGCGCGGTATACACCACCAGCTGATTCCCGTGCATGGGCTCAATGGCCGCGATAAACGGCGTCCCGCTCGCCAGCCGGCCTGCACGAACCTCGCCCGCCCCGGTGAAGTTGGTTTGGCCAGGATTCGGGCCGGTAACCTGCAGAGAAACCCACCCGGTGTTTCGTCTGGTGATTTTGAAAATCCCTTCGCGGGCGGCCACCAGCATTCCGCCGTGGGGTGCATCCGCTGACTTCAACAAGTCAAAGTTGTGGGTCATGTGCAGGGAACCATCGATCAATTCGGTTTTCCAGGTTTGATGGGCGTCAGCCGGCTTTTGATAGCTCAGAATCCTGACGCCATCACCCTGACCGGCCTTGTTTCCCCGGCCGTGCAATGGCGCGACGACGAGCGCAAACTCACCGGAGCCGGTTCGCATCCAGCGCATCCGATGCACGGTTGGTTCATGAGGTAATTCCACCGGTTCCCAGCGCTGAGTCCGGTCCGCCGGAGGTTTCAAATAGAAAACCGCGCCGCTATTGATTGTGTCACCCGGATTCCACTGGGCCCCCACCGCGATTTCGGCTTTGCCATCTCCGTCGATGTCCGTGGCCGCAATACAAACGTCGTCGAGCGGTGTCAGGTTCTCCGCAATGACAAACTTCTCCCAAGTCGGATTTCTGTACCAAACGATTTGCTTCTTGTCGGCAAGCAGAATGTCGGGCTTTCCGTCGCCGTCAACGTCGGCCACCGTGATGCCATAGCCGATCTCGATGTGGGCATCGATTTCGAGAGCGCGAAACGATGGAAAAGCAACCTCCGCAGCGGGAAGCGTGGAGCAACAACAGGCCAAAAGACTTACCAGAAATCTCGGGTTCATGCCACGGAGGATTAAACAGACCTGCGCAAAGGGCAATCTCTCTTTGGGTAGGGATGGCGCGCGCTGCGCCGTCCGCGCCGCGTTCAGCGGCGCAACAGGCATTGTGATTCGCATGCCGTAGAGCATTTGTTCAGCCCGCTGAACGCGAGCTGGGGCGGCGCAGCGCGCCCATCCCCACCTGACGGTGCTATTGCCAAAAGGGGTGAGGTGGGTGAACGTAAATCGAAAAGAGAAAACTTATGGACGAAACCAATAGAATCGAAAGTGAGAAGAGTCAGTTGCGAGCAAAACTGGAAAACGCAATCGAGAAAGCCCAGGAGGTTTGCGAACGTTTGCAAGATCAGACTGCTACTGCCGCAAAAGCTACCGACAAAACCATCCGCGAGCACCCCTATGAAGCGATGGGAGTTGCCTTTGGCCTTGGTCTCTTAATCGGCTTGCTGGTGGCTCGGGGTCGAGATGACTGAAGGCGAGGCGGTGAAGACAGGCTACGCAGACTGCGCGAATGCCAGGCGTGTCATTTCATTAACACCGCGGCTTTAGCCCGGTGCGTGGAGGCGCTTTAGACTGGGCAACTGTTTCAACAGTTTGCCCCCCCGGAAAAGCCGTTGAAAACGGCTCACTTGTCCCAACTGATTTTTCACCGGGCTAAAGCCGCGGTGTTAATGAGACTCGGAGATCAGGTATGAGGAATATGCGGGCCGAAGTCTGGCGGATTCGAGGTGCCCCCTACTTCAGCATTCCAATAATCGACATGACCAACCCGATGAACAAACCCAAACAGACGCTGCCGTAAAACAACCAAAGCGGCAACCTGGCTGCGCCGAAACAAGGTTTGCCTTCGATGCTACGAGTGATTCCGCGCTCGGCTGTTTCCTCAATCCGAGTGCTCAACACCAGGCTGGGCAAGGGCTGGCTTTTGCCACTCAGCTCCTCCACTTCCAGGAGCGCCTTGACCGCGCCGTGAAGCAGCCGATTGTAGTATCGCATATCCAGAATCCAGACTGCCACCCAAAAAAGCATCAGCAGAACAAAAGCGCAGCCGAGGACGCCCCACCGCAGTTTCGGGGTGAGGTCACCCCTGACCATGACTGCGGCCACTGCCGCCAACGCCGCGACCCCGCCAAGGGCCTGAGTTCTTAGCCGGATCAGTAAATCATTAAAGTGCATCGCCACACCTTCGTACTCTTTCCAAACGGAAAAGAGGTTGAGCGCGGGCTGATCGCCGCCATTGATGTGCAAGGTGGGCTCTTTGACCGGAAATGTTTTTTCTGTTGAGTGCATGGGTGAGTCGCTTTCAAGTGACGTTAAGCGAGGCTGTAATCAGAGCTACACCGGCGGCTGTCTTCAGCCGCGCGCCGCAGTGTCAGGCGGCCTCGCCTATTCTTCATGCCGGCAGTCTCGCACATTCACTTGGACAAATACTGACCAAGCTGTCTTCTGGGTCCTTTTTTCAAATTAGCTTAACAACACGTTGTCCATCAGTTTCTTAGGAGCGGGGCGAAAAAATTTTGTAAGATCGGTGGGGTCCCACACGATTAATATGATTAGAGACACAAATTTCGGTTACACGTAAAACCAATGAACACTCCGGTTGGAAATGTGGCGCGACACCAGGATACTCAGGTCATTTGTAGACCAACGGCAAATTCCTTTTCTCAGCGATCCCCAAGACCTTGCAACCAGGGATTGGCCGAGAAACTTCGACTGCTGCTCGTCGAGAATTCCATTCATGACGAATTGTCGATCGTCAATGAATTGCACTGCGGGGGTTTCGAGGTAAGTCATGAGCGCGTGGAGACGACCGGCGAGTTCCAGAGCGCACTGAAAGCAAAGCCGTGGGACCTGATCCTCTGTGACTATTGCCCGCGCGGATCGGATGGGGTAACGATGC
>Ga0210409_10001644_pt1 | contig 28316 bp, 34 predicted proteins | sample IncBWH17MmetaG_FD_161649 | JGI IMG/M metagenome (GOLD analysis project Ga0210409, IMG submission 161649) | Forest soil microbial communities from Barre Woods Harvard Forest LTER site, Petersham, Massachusetts, United States - Inc-BW-H-17-M | ecosystem: Environmental > Terrestrial > Soil >...
CGCTCCACACGGCTGCCTGGTATGACATCTTTCTTGGGGGTTCGCTGCGTAACTACATCGGCCTGAAAACCCACGCCGCGACCGAAGAGGCGCGCAAGGGCCAACGCCTTTTAGTCGCCATCGGTGGGCACGCGGGCGAGGGACGCAAGATTGGCGAAGTCGACTTTGGTCCGGAAGCCGAAAAGTTCAATGAAGGCGAGGTTACTCTTCACTGGTACGATTTTCTCTTCAAGGGCGCTCGAAACGAATTCGCCACCGGGAGGGCCGTCAAGATCTTTGTCATGGGGATTGATCAGTGGCGCGAGGAAGATGACTGGCCGCTCGCGCGCGCCAGGTCGACCAAGTACTTTCTCCATTCACAGGGTCGAGCGAACACAGTCCGCGGCAACGGCTCGCTCTCGACAGTGGCACCAGGGGCCGAACCCTCCGACGAATTCGTCTACGATCCCTCCAAACCTGTCCCCACCACCGGCGGCCCGCTATGCTGCGATAGCGATCATCTTGCTCCTGGTCCGCGCGACCAGCGCTCGGTTGAAGAACGGAATGACGTCCTGGTCTACTCGACTTCTCCCCTCGATCACGACATTGAAGTCACCGGTCCCGTCCGCCTCGAATTCTTTGCCGCATCCTCTGCCGTGGACACTGACTTCACCGCGAAACTCCTCGACGTTGCGCCGGATGGCACGGCCATTAACCTCACTGAGGGCATCCTTCGTGCTCGCTACCGGGATTCCCAAGCCACACCTGCTCTCCTGGTTCGCGGGCAAGCTTATCTGCTCTCAATCGACCTTTGGGCCACGAGCAATGTCTTCCGCACCGGACACCGCCTCCGGCTCGAACTTTCCAGCAGCAACTTCCCACGCTTCGATCGCAACCTCAACACTGGGGAGCTCGCCGCGAACTCCGCTACGTGGGATAAGGCCACGAACACCATCTTCCACGACAAGACCCGCCCTTCGGTCCTGATCCTCCCGGTCGTGCCTTGACCGGGGGACGCACGATGCCCACGAGAAAAACTGCAACCCAACTCTTCTGAGGATGCTCGGTGACGGTGTCGAGGAACTGACCGAGATGACGTTCATGGAACTGATGCATCCGTAGGACACGGAAGTCAGCTTCTCACTGTTCCGAGAACTTGTTGAAGACAAACGTGAAGGGTTTCAGATCAAGAAACGTTATCAAAAGAAAAGATGGGGGCGTTTGCATTAGTGCGGACCCTATGGGCGGATCACGCAAACCAGAAGGAGGAACGACCCATTCCCCGGTTGTGTCGAGCCTCCGGCGTAGGTGGCTACGGCGATGATGGGCTTCGCGCTCGAACCGCTCGGAAAACTCCTGGTTGGAAACCTAGATGGCGACGATGCGATTCAGAAAATACGAGAGTTAAGTGCTGGTGGAGGCGGCGGGAGTCGAGCTCCATAAGCGCCTTTGTTTCTGTAACTTACGGATTCTACAGGACCGAAAAAACCCAAAAATCGACGATTCCCAAGGTCATCGTACAGTTATCGTACAGTCGGCCACCCAACTAGTCATCCGACGGGGATTCCCGGAAATGCATGCTAACCCGGACATCGACATTGTAGCCTTCTACAACTCTTATCTGGCCACCTACTTTGAGCGTGACGTGCGCTCGCTGGCCCAACAGTGCCAGTCTGGGGAATTTCGAGCGCCTGCGCCCTCCGCTCTGCAAACCTGCTGAACAGGGTTGATTTGGCGGTGGACGTTGGAATTGCCCTCCACCGCCAATCACTGGCTGCCCGCGCTGGAAGTCTTCGGTCAGATCGCGCGGCTGGAGCCATGGTTCTCCAGCTGCACCAAGTCCGTCGTCAAGGGGTCCCAAACTGTACTTGGCGGATGCTGGGGCTCCTATGCGCGCTGCTGAATATTCGCTCCGAGGAGGCCCTCCGTCAAACACCGAGCGTACGGGCAATATGGGAAACGTGGTTGATGTCGGCAAACGACTGGAGCTTTTGAGGCGAGCCGGGCGCTCGTGCCAGCGGCCAGCGACAAAGTGAAACTCGATTTCGCTCGCAAGGTGGTTAGGCAAATCGCGCATTGCCGGTGGCGCGATCATTTGCCTGACCCTGAACAGCTTTTCGCTCGGCAACGGACTGCGAGAGCTTTGCCCGTTACTGAACTGGGATAAGCCCAGACCACCGGGACATATGAATTGTGGCAGCAATACCGGAATCGACTCCATTGGTATGGCTCAGGGGACGATGTCCCAAGAATTGGCCATGGTTTATGCGGTTTCTGCCTTGCCCAGTGATCCCGCCAAGCCAACCCGTCTTTCCCCAGTAATTTCCCTCCTGCCTGTCAGAACCGAGCCTCGCCGCGCCCCGCTTCACGTTGCACGGACTTGTCCGCTTTCGTTGCTCCAGCCTTAGTCGGGTGTGCGCCCGCAAACGGGCTCGAACAGCTTGCTTCGGCAAGTGTGCCAATCGCAGATTGTCTCAACCGAGGGTTCACCCCACGGGGCTGCGCCGGTATCGCGCCAAACTAAGAAGGAAAACACAGTTTGGCACGTCCCGCGCTTCCCACTCGCAACCTGACACCCTTCGCGGCTTTCGCGTCTGTCCTGCGTCTCACGTCCGTTTTTGTCGCCCAAACAATGGTGAACAACAAAAACAGCCGGAGACGGCAGAACAGGAGACAGAATCATGAAAGCAGACGAAGTCCAGCGGAGAACAAAAGAGGCGGTCGACTATCTCGTGGAGTCCCTGAAGTCGGGGCGAAGCGAAGTACTTGTTCAATATCTTGCCGCCATGGGACGGTTCCACCATTTCAGTTTCGGGAACGTGATGCTGATTGCCAGGCAGAGAGCAGTGACATGCTGCTATACCTCGCTGGAGTCAATGAACATGCGGCTTTACGCATTGTTGGAAGCAAGCGATGGAGAGTATCACATTTGCTGAGGACAATTCAGTTCTTTTCGACCATGGAGTTTACTTCTTAGCAACTTAAAGCTACGTTCGCGATCTCTTGGCGCGATGACGGACCTAATGCGTTACAGTGCAAACTTCGCACTTACGGACACTGTTTACAAGTCTCGGAGTATCGCACAGGGCAGGATTCCGAGCGAAAATCTTCCAACTTTCGGTTGGCCGACCACCCGCCCGAGATGCACAGCCTCGTAGGAGCCGGAGCGCCAAGTGCCCCTTGGACGGAATGCTACTCGTCGGCATGCACGACGCTGTAGTTCACAAGGACGCATCCTCCTTCGAGCGGACGGCACTCCTCAATCATCAATTTCACACGATGCCCAGGATCACGGAATGTCGGGATTCCTGAGCCGAGCAGAATCGGGTGAATGTTCAAGCCGATTCGGTCCACCAAGCCTGCTGCCAAGAGCGACTGTGCCAGTTCGCCACCACCCATCAGACAGATTTCCTTGCCCGGCCGGCGCTTGAGGCCCCGGACGAATTCAACTGGATCCCCCTTTATGAGTTCCACTCCCGGCTCCTCAATCGATTGGAACGTCCGCGAGAACACGTATGTCCGCACGGCTGGTTCATTAGGCGGCTTTTCTTTCGTCCGCTTTTTGCCCGTGCTCGCCTCTCGGCCTGAAGAAACGGCAAAGTCATAAGTCTTTCGACCCATGAGGATCGTATCCACATCCTTCCAGTACTTGGTCATTACGTCCTGCACGTCTTTGCTGAAATGCAGCCAGTCGATAGCACCATCTATGCCAGCCAGGAATCCGTCCAAGCTGACGGCTCCGCCGTAGGTCACAGTACGCATCGCCGTTACTCCTTCGCCAAAATCCTTAAACTAAATGGCGATTTAGAAACAAATACTATATGCTCGTTTAGAAACGGTCAAGTCCAATGAGCCCGCGTCCCAGGAAAGTGACTGATCAACAACTCTTTGCGGCAGCTCGCGCCGTCATGAGCAAGGTTGGGCCGCGCGAGCTGACGCTCGCTGTCATCGCCAAAGAAGCTGGCGTCACGGCGGCCGTGTTGGTGCAAAGGTTCGGATCGAAACGCTCCTTGCTGCTGGCGTTGTTCGAGGAAGTCGCTAACGGTTCGAGCGAGTTTATGGCAGCCCTGGCGAAGCAGCATGCCTCTCCGCTCGCCGCCCTGCTTGCGTATGCCGACTGCATGGCTGGTATGGCGGCCTCACCAGCGGCTCTTGCTCGCAACCTTGCCTACCTGCATATTGATCTGACGGACCCGGACTTTCGCAGACACTTGGTAAAACAAGCGCGGGCCACGCGCGCGGCCTTGCGGCGACTGGTTCAAGCGGCTGTCCACGCAGGCGAGCTTGCCCGAGATGTTCAACCCGCACAGTTGGCGCGAACTATCGAGGCAGCCTTAAGCGGTTCTATGCTCACGTGGGCGTTCTATCAGGAGGGGACCGCTGCGCGGTGGATTCGTGCCGACTTAAACGCGGTGCTCGCGCCTTACTTGCGGAAGCGGCACAGATGACGCTCTATGTGCCCGATTACGGTTGCTAGAGGTCCCCTTTGCGTGTCACTCGAGACCCACCCGTGATTGCTGTTTATTGTGGGTGGACGACGGGCGACTCTTCCCTAATCTTCGTAACGGAAGAGTTGCCGACGATGCAGAAGCCATTGGCTTGGCTCCGGTGTATTTCGGTTGCACATCACTCGAAGCGATAGCGGAGAACTTCTGCTACAGCGCGATAGCCGATTCGTCGGTAGATGGAGTTTGATGTGGTATTACCCAGATCAGTGTAGAGGATGCAGCGAGACCCAGTGTCACGCAGCTTCTTCGAGAGAGCATGAACGCATGCGGCCGCGTAACCATGCTTCCGTTTCTCTGGTGTGGTGTAGACGCCAGACAAACGGACGACGCCCAGTAGTGGCTCTCGGGCAAGGGCCATTGAGACCGGTTCTCCACTTCGATCCCACAGCCACAGTTGTCCGGCTGCCAGACCTCTGTCCACACGGAGTTCGGTACCGTCTTCCGACTCACCGATTTCGTGCTGGAAAGCACGACTCCAGAGAATCATTAGGCTGCGCTCTTGCTGACCTGCCTGCCGCAGCTTTCCTTCGACGTTGCGATCTTCCGCAGCCTCTAATAGCTCGTACAGGCGATTCCCCTGGAAGGGAGTAGCTGCCGATTCGGTGCGCTCACTCCATTGGCCAGCGAACGTGGCCGCGGTTGCAGCCTCGCCGCTGACTCCTGGCAGAGCGACACCCGCTTCAGCAATCGCATCTGCCATGGCGGTTGCCACCGGGCGTTCCATCGGTGTCAGCGTAGCTGGAAATGTTAGTGGCGACTGTATGACAACGCCGACAATGTCGTCCCCTTGGATCGCCATCCAATAGCGACCCAGATCGCCTTGTGCAACACGCGCATGAAGAGTCGAGAGAATCACATTGTGGAGAACCGGCTGTGAGGAGAGAAAGACTCCAGCTCTGCTCAAGACGAATGCAGGATCTTCGCTGAACAAAACCTTGAGTTGCATTCGAGAGATCTTACCGGATCTGGAACACCAGCGCGCTCTGGGGTCTGGAACACCAGCGCGCACGGATTACGGCGCCAACCTCCTAGCGATATCCATCCATAGCGGATTGCCCCATTCTGGTCTGGGATCGGCGGCGGCGCGGGCAAAGGTCCAAAGCTGCAGTCGCTCCATATCCACCTCCGCAAGTTCGCTAAGACGCTTGACCATACCTCTGGGGTCCGCATGAAGACGCGCTTCGCAATTATGGAGGTGCTGAACCACATCATAGGGTGGATCACCGACGAATGGCTTTGGGTCGATCACAAGCCAAGGCTCTCGCTGGGACCGCAAAACGTTTCCCGCGTGAAGATCCGTGGCAAGAAGTGTGTCTGTAGGCGCTGGCTTCCCGAGCGCCTGGGAGATTTGCAATCCTTCGCGCACCAAGCCAGCGTCCGGCCAGTGCTGAGCTTGGCCGAGCGTCTCCTGGCGCCAGACGTTTAACAGCTCTGATAAGTGCCTGAACGCATGGATGCCATTCAACGAAGTGGATCTTCGCCAGAGGCGCTTCAGTAGAGCGGCGATTACCGGATCCTGTTTCTCCTCCGGCTCAGAACGAAGCATGTATCCGGGTAGGCAGCGCTCAAGCAGCATAGCGCCCCGCTCGTCGTCTGCCTCAAGCAGTTGCACCGTGGGGTCGCCGTTCCAGAATCGCAGCCCATGAATTTCATCTGCACCTTCCATGTGGGGCATTCCTATTTTCAGGACGGCCGGCGTCCCATCCGCGCGAAGAACCGCCGCGACCCAGGAGCAGGTTACGTTCGCGTGATCAAAGGGCGCATCAATGCGCAGCGACCAGCGACTCGTCAATTCCTCCAACATGTCGGGTAAGCTTAGGAGCCATTCCTGCCGCTCGGGCACCTTGCGGCAGTTCGCGATGAGTTGTTCGGGAAGGATCATTTACGACTCGCGAGACTGACACGGACGGCATACCTTCGTCAAATTTGCGCCAGGTTTCGAAATGGAGCAAGTTCGCCAGTCGCGGTCGAATCACGAGCAAACCGGAAGTAGATTGTCCATAATGCGCCCCGTTAGGGATGATCAGGGCTGTCTGATGATCCCAGGCCAGCTTGACTGGCGCGATGTTCGCACTAGTCAAGGCTGAACTTCATGGGAATCCGTGAATAGCCATTCTTGTTTTTCGTTAACTGCCCATCCCGGACGTCGACCCACGTGAACTCGACGAATCTGTTTGCGCACTGCGGGAAGCTCCAGGTGTGTCCGTTCAATCATCCACGGAGCGAACTTCACAATCTGCTTCGCGGGAAGAATCCTCTGTGCGATAAGTCTGCGGATAACCATCTCACTGACCCGGAGTGCAGCGGCAGCCTGTTGCATGGTAATCCACAGCCGCTGATCTGGTGGTGGACAGGCAGGAAAGCCGTTTGTATGTCGGACATGTTGCACGCGCTTCTCCGTCCAAGTGTTGCTGTTGCCGGTGCGATAGCCCAGCCGGTTCAGGATAGAAACAATCGACGCGTCTTCACAGACTAAAGCGAGCTCACGAATCAACTCGGTTACTTCTTGGGAGTTGATGTGGTTGTGATAGCCGGTCCGGTTCTTGGGCACGGTGAGCTCGGTGTGTGAACCCCCAGCCCAGTGCAGACTTGAGGTGGACGGAAGGAGGATCGTCCGTGGTGTTCGCGACTACTTCCTGCAGTACGGTGCGCAGAATGCGTTTCTTCAGTGTTACCGGGGAACGAGGATGGTCCCAGAGCTGTTCCAGGTCATCGCCCAGTGCCAGCAGTTGTTGGCGCTGCTCGGCTGTGAGTTGTGGAGCCAGAACGCGGGCCTCTTCCAAACGCCGCTCCATCTCGGTGACGTGGGTCAAGGCATTATTCCATCGCTTTTCCAGTTCGGCAGCAACCAGACGGTTCTCCGGTTCCGTTACCTGATACTGCCGTTCGATGCGGCTGGCCTCATAGCGTGCCTTCTGAAGAGCGAGCTCCAGTGAACACCGGTTTTCATCGGTCTGGTTCTGAGTATGATCCAGTGCATCGAGCGCGGCCTGCACGCCCAGTGGACGCAGCGCTTCGAGGACTTCGATGGCCACTAACTGGTCCACCCGCGTGCCCGCGAAGGTAATGCAACTGCGAACCATGTGGTGACCTCGATCTCCAGCGCACCAATAACGCGGCAACAAGCCATGTTGTTTACTGCAAGTGTAAGCAACCTGGAGCGCGCGTCCACAACGACCGCAGCGCAATAATCCTGCCAGCAATGCGGGGCCCGTTTCTCACTGCGCCATTCGTACTCCCCATGCGTGCATTCCAACCGGCGTTGGCGCGGATCTGTTGCTGGTTGCGCATAAACTCTTCCCGCGTAATATACCCCTCGTGGTGGTCGGGGATCGTAACTTCCCACTCTTCCAGCGGGCGAGCGTGACCGCGCGTCTTACGCGCACGGCCATCCACGATAGCGGTGCGAGTATGGTTTCTTCCCCAAACGAAAACACCGGCATAGGTCGGGTTTTTCAGAAGTCCGAAAACACGAGGATAGACCGGTTCGATCCAGATCACCTTGCGGTGACCGGACGCGAGAGAGAGTGCAGGGATCAGCAGTTTCTCGTCGCGATACCAAAGTAGAACTTGGCGCACACTGCCCAACTCGCGAAACTTGCGGAAGATGCCCGCGATGGCTTCCTGAATCTGACGATCCGGAGTCTTCTCCATGCCTTCGTCTTCAGTGCGAACATAACCAACGGGGACCTGGGTCAGCACCAGGCCGCGGCCCACTTTCTGTCGACGTGCTTCCATCGCGCGTTGTCGAAGCAAGCTGATCTCGAACTCGCTCATGGTGCCCTTGAGGCCAAGCAGAAGCCGGTCGTTGAGCAGGCTGGGATCATAGATGCCGTCATGATCGATGACCAATGTGCCGGCCATGGCGCAGAGGTCGATCAAGTGGTGCCAGTCGCGGTTGTTCCTGGCCAAACGGGAAGCTTCGAACGCCAACACCGCACCCACTTTGCCTGAGCATACTGCGGCCAACAGACGACCGAAACCCGGTCGCTCGACGTAGCCAGTTCCGGAGCGACCCAAGTCTTCATCAATGACAACCACACGCTGGAAGCCGAGCGCCTGCGCCCTTTCCCGCAAATCATACTGGCGTCGCTTTCCTTCCAGACGTGTGCGCACCTGCTGCATCGTCGACTGCCGGATATAGACGTAGGCCTCACGCTCAATGTGACTCGGTTGGATCTTCTCGCTCATCGCTCTCCTCCTCGACGCTGGTTGGGGTTGTGTTCACGGCTGCCATCAGCAAGTGACTTAGTAACTCGCGGCAACTCTGTTGCGTGGTCTGCGGCAACTCGTGTGTGTGGGGAATTTCCCAGAGCAGAACTCCCTGGCGTGGTGGGCTCATCAAACGCACCTCCTGGCGAAGATGCTTCTGAGACTACCGTGCTTGTCTGTTCTGGAGTCCACTGCTGTGCATCGACCAGTTCGCGCAGTACGAAGAGAGCAGTGATTGCCAGACTGGGACGTTCCATAATCTCCATCCCATGGCAGCCATCCTCATCCAGCATCCACTCTGGGATCAGAATCTGCATTCCACTGGGAAGCGCCACCTGTACTTGCTGCAGTCCGAAGGAGGAACACTTTCGCATCCTCGTTACTATCACTCCGTAATGCGGATGATGAGGATAGTGGATCGTCGCAGTGCTTAAAACATGGTAGTGTGTGAGTGCTTTGCAGAGACCGGACGCTACCAAGGTCGCCGGGTTCCGCACCTGGAACTCGCTTGGCCGCTTTGTCAACAAAGGCGAGCGTGGCATCCTCATTTTGGCACCCATGGTCCGGCGCAATCGCGAAGAGCGTGACCCGCTAGAAGAAGAAACGGTCGCGTCGAACCGCCAGGTGTTGGGATTCCGCGCCGCCTACGTATTCGACAGATTATCTCGTGATTTGCGGCCGAGCCTTTGCGCGCCCGATGGATGCCGCCAGTGCCACTTTAGAAAGTCCCCTCGATAGCTTTAGTCCAAATAATTCAGTCGTGGTTAATGGAAGTGGATTAGGCGCACTTCTTCTGCGCAGAAGAGTATTCTGCCGCTGGAACCGATGCACTCACTGCGGTACCTTTTTCGGTCGAGACTACTTCGAGCGAACCTCCCAGTTGCCGCATGCGTTCGTTCATGCCTCGCAATCCAACTCCGAGTGCGCCCGTCCAATCTTGGCCAGATTGTTCCAAGAGTCCTGACGGAATTCCTTTTCCTGAGTCGGTCACTTCGAGAGTAACCGTTCCGTTGCTCATCAGCAGTCTAATGTGTGCAGTCTCGCTTCCAGAATGACGGTGAACATTGGTGAGACTCTCCTGAAGCACTCGAAATAGCGCCAGCTCCACATCGCGTTGCAGGCGACCAAGGTCATGGTCAACTTCGAAAGTGGTGTTGATCCCGCTGCGTGCCGAGAATCCATCAACATACCACCGTATCGCTGATTCCAAGCCCATCTCTTCAAGCATGGGAGGATACATGAGGTAGGAGATGGTTCGAACCTCCTTGAGCGACTCCTCCACCAAACGAACGCATTCTGCAATCTCGGAAGCTGCCTCATCATTCTTTCGTCCGGTAGGGGATGCCAGCATATCCAGCTTAATCTTCAGCGCCGTAAGGCATTGCCCAAGGCTGTCGTGAAGGTCCCTGCCGATGCGTCTTCGCTCTTCATCCTGCGTGCGAAGCAGGTGGAGGGACAATTCTCGCAGTGCCTTCTCCGAAGTTTGTAAATGTAGTTCGGCTTCTCGCCTTTGAGCAACTTCCTCTTGCAATGTCCTCTCCATCCGCATTCTTTCCGTGAAGTCCCGCGTGACTTTTCCGAAACCGATCAGTTTGCCGGCATCATCTCGAATGGCCGTGATGATCACATTTGCCCAAAACCTGGAACCATCTTTACGCAAACGCCAGCCTTCGTCTTCGAATCGCCCTTCTTTTGCGGCAACATCCAATTCCCATTCTGGCTTGCCATTTCGCAAATCTTCTTCTGGGTAGAAGCACGAGAAGTGTTTGCCGATAATTTCCGCACTGTCATACCCCTTGATGCGTTTTGCCCCCTTATTCCAGCTCTTGACGCGGCCATCGGGGTCCAGCATGAAAATTGCATAGTCTTGGACCCCCTCTACGATCAATCGGAAGCGGTCCTCGCTTTCCTGCAGTGTCAATTTGCTTTCCAGAACCTCAGCCCTCTGTTGAAGCTGAGCAATGGTGCGAAGTCGCTCCTCGACGCTGCTCAGCCCCAAATAGCTCTCGCTGGGAACCACGCTGGAGTGCTGCGCACACATCTTCAGAAATGGCTCGATGTGTCTCTCATTCTTGAAGCCGGTGATCGGGTAGGCACAAAGAAGCGAGAACGAATGTTTTTGAGCTAAGTTGTTCCACAGGTCTTCGACCCGCAGAGCCTCCAGGGGTTTTCCGTCCGCCCACAATAGCGCCACCAGTTCTCCGAATACGGCAACGCGAGAATCTTTGTCGTCAGCAGCGTTGCAGACTCGCCTCAGAACGTCGCTGATAGTGTTGATGAACCGGGTCTCATCGACCGAGCCATTTGCCATAATTCCGGGAAGAGTTTCATTCGCGTCCAGTAGGACGTAACGCCCTTGGCTGATTGCCTTTGCTGTATCCACACCTCGTGCTTTCAGTCGCTGCGCAAGCCCATCCTGGTGCGCCTTGGTAGCGATGACGACGGCGCCATCACCCACCGCAAGGGCCCCTCCGATGAATCGGCTCAACACGTCGAGAAGAAACCCATCGTCCGTATATAACTGAACGAAATGACCGTCATGGTCAGAGCCAGGCGTGCTCGCGATTGACGGGATCAACTGGAGATCGGAGTTGCTAGGAGAAGTGCTCACGTCTACCTCCGCGGGATATGATGACTCGCTGCGAGTTAGAACAATGCCATTCACTTTGTGTTCCATACGTACAGAAAGGTAGCGTCGGTTGCAGTAGCAACGTTGCGTCCTGCTTTCCGAGTTGCACGATTCAACGCTGATCTCACCTTTTCTTTGCTTTCAACCAATTCTGCGAAGGGCACTTTGAGTGCAACGCCATCGGGCAACTGAGCAAGATCCGAAAGGACCTTGGTAACAATCTGCTTGTGCTTTCCGTTCCGGCTTTGAGGTACATCCGGCTGTGACATTGTCTTGAAGTTCATTGGAGCATTGTGGGTCTTGGGACTCATCGGGCATCCTCGGTGGGCGACAAACGTTAAACTAACGTGACGCAAATGTTACGACGGCGTAACGATGGATGCAAGTAAAAATTCGTCCCGTAAAATACCGACACGCTTTCCCCGCCGTGCCGGAAACTCGCCGTCGACAAACGGAGGGTACAAGTGTAGGAAAATGAATAACTTCCCCGCGCTAACAGCAAATGCCAGCCGAGCAATTGAATGCCCCGAACATAGGCCTGAACTTCAATCACGGCTTGATCAACGGTTCGAAAGGGGAGCGCAACATACATCGGCGCCGGCTTTGAGACGTCACATCGCCTACATAGCTGGACACATGAACCCGATTTGGCATATGCTTAGCATATGCCAAGGAGGTCGCTATGAGCCCGGAACGCCACGTCAAAGTCTTTAAGAATGGTCGTAATCAGGCCATCCGGATTCCCCGTGAGTTCGAATTTTCGGGCGAGGAGGCGATCATGCGAAAGGAAGGTGACCGGCTCATCATCGAGCCTGCCCCGCCCAAATCTCTGTTGGCAGTGTTGGCGACCTTGGCGCCGCTGCACGAAGATTTTCCGCCCATTCCGGACTTACCCCCTGATCCGGTCGATCTCTGATGCGCTACCTTCTCGATACCAACATTGTTTCTGATCTTGTCCGCAACCCGCAAGGAAAGGTGGCACAGCACATCCGCAAGGTTGGCGAAGCGCAAGTCTGTACCAGCATCATCGTCGCTGCGGAATTGCGTTACGGGGCTACCAAGAAAGGCTCACCGCGACTCTCCGCCCAGCTGGAAGCCGTGCTTGGTGCGCTTGAGGTTTTGCCCTTCCAGGCACCGGCAGATGCTGCCTACGGATTGCTGCGCACGCGCCTTGAGCAGGCTGGCAGACCAGTCGGCGCAAATGACCTGCTCATTGCGGCTCAGGCACTTTCCCTCGGCTACACCGTCATCACGGATAATGAGAAGGAATTCGCCCACGTCGAGGATCTTCGACGAGAGAATTGGCTGCGCTAAGCCGAGAGCATTTCGCCACTCGATCTTATCTCCTATCTGGTGTGTCGCCGCGATCCAGCCCGACTGATGCTCATTGGCACCTATCGACCGCTGGAAGTAAATTCTCGGCGATCGTCCGCTCAAGCGGACAAAACGCGAACTGGAGGCCCACGGCCTTTGCAAAGGTATTCCACTCGAGTATCTCGATGAGGAAGCCATCGCAGACTATCTGTGCGTCAGATGGCGAAACAGAGCCGGTTCGGCACATGCCAGCTCGATATTGCTCCAATCGGCTTTGAGGTACGATTTGCGAAGCGCACGAAGGAACCTGAGCTGGAGTTTGACGGTCGAAGTCATGCGTGAGGGGAAACTGACTTGGAGCGAGCATCGGCTGGGCGACTGTCGGATCACGGGCCTCGACATCAGCGAGACGTTTGTGAAGATCCCCCCCGGGAACGCACTTGATATTTTTGTGGTGCAGCCCCCTAAACGAAATGACGATACTTGATAGGGTGATGCAGAAATTGCACGAAGAGACAGCGCAACAACCCACACCAGAACGCAAGCAAAGACGCTCCCGAGTAACAGGTTAACGGCCCTGGCGTTGCATCGACCGGGGAGGCTGACGAAAACGGGCCACAGCGCTCAGAACCCTGTCCATGAGGAGATATTAGGACAATAATTGTGTCTCAAGGTCGACTTGAGCTGTGCCGGCGGTGCGAACATGCCGGTGGCAATTGCGCGATTGAACGCGATCCCTGAGGAAACGTAATGGACCTTAAGACTTTGCTCGACACGCCTCCATGGGACTGGCCAAGAGATGCCGGAAGGATGTTGTGGAGGATTCTGGTTGATCAGCGAGCCCATGAAACCGACCGCATGGTCGCCGCCGAGCTCGCGGGCGATTTCACCGTGATTAACGACGATTTGGCCGCTACCTTATTGACGATCGCAGGCAGTGCCGACGAGCCAGAGCAACTGCGCGCTCGGGCGACAATTTCCCTTGGGCCGGTCCTGGAACAGGCGGACACGGATGGATTTGAGGATCCCGATGATGTACCCATTACTGAGCGCACGTTTCATAACATCCAGGAGTCGCTCGAGAAACTCTACCGTGATAACAACACTCCCAAGGAAGTACGGCGCCGGAGTTTGGAAGCATCGGTGCGAGCACCCCAGACCTGGCACCAGGATGCGATCCGGCATGCGTATTCCAGCGGAGACAAAGAGTGGATGCTGACGGCTGTGTTTTCGATGCGCTGGGTTCGCGGCTTTGACGATCAGATACTGCTAGCCTTGAAAAGCGGCGATCCTGAAATACAGTATGAGGCAGTCATCGCGGCGGGTAACTGGGAACTGGACGCGGCCTGGTCGCACATCGTCGAACTCCTCAATGACGCGCACTCCCCAAAGCCCTTACTGCTTGCCGCCATCGGCGCCGTAGGCAGTATCCGTCCCGCGGAGGCGCGGGAAATCCTAGTTGACCTGGCCGACTCCGACGACGAAGAAATCGCTGAGGCCATCGACGAGGCCACGGCAGCGGCTAATGTATCTACAGACGAGGAAGACGACGAAGAGGATGAATGGGTCAATTGAGCGTTCCCTAGGACTCACGGTTTTCGGTAAAGCCGGGCGTTGCGTCGGGGTCGCAATTCTCCGCGCCACGGCGAGCATCTTGATGCGCCCTTGCTCGTAGTGACACCTAAGAGTTGTAGCGATCCGCTGCGCGCACTCGGCGGGACCGACTGTCGCGGAAAGGACCCTGAACCAGGCCGGCAACACCCTCGCCCAGTCAACTCCAACTTCCCATGAGCCGCCCTCGTCGGCGAAGAAAAGGATGTCATTGGCGCATGCGTCGATCTGGCTCAACAGACGTAAAGATAACTTCGAAGGGCTTGGCATCTGTTGGCATCTTTTGTGCTGTGGAGGACGATATGAATCGAAACCTCACTGGAAAAGTTGCACTGTAAAAAGATCAACGGCAGGAATCGGACTTTCGATTTCCCAGTTGGGCACGACTGCGGCAGCGAAGTGTGAAATGGCCAAAAAAGGAGCCTGCAGTAGCCTGGAAGCAAAAGTCGACCGATTTCGCTTCATATACCATCCTTGATTCTTGAGGAGTATCTCAAGACAGCGCCTCAGACAGGTAGATCGCACCCAGCAATTAATCATGAACACCCCACGATTGCGCGGGACAAACGCAGATATAGAGGAGCGCAAAGACTCAGCGGCACCCGGAAACTGCCATATGGCCCTCTGGCACCCTCAGCTGGGAGGCCTAACGAAGATGATCTGCTGCGCACTGGATTGGTTGGATCTCATCTCCCCGTGTGATCTCCTATGAGGAACGGGACGCCGTCAACGCCTTTTACTTGGGGAAAGCACGGCATGGGCCCCATATTTTTCTGGAGGATCGATGTACTGACGACGAAGGTTTGTCGTTTCAAATCGCAAATCGCCGTACGTCCTGCGACGAATGTGAACTCCCTATCCGTCATGTTCGCCGTGAAGACATGCCAAGCGAAAGGAAACTGACCGCATCGATCAAAACCGCCGACAGCAGTCATTTCAAGAAGAGTGCACGAGGAAGTCTGTCGACAGCGGGCAGTTTCCACATCATTTACATTGTTCTTCCGTCGTACGACTTGGGAATGTGCACTCCAGAGTGACTCTCAACGAGTTATGCGAGATGGCCTGACAGCCCATCGTAGGTAGGCATCCCGATGGCGACTGCCGCTGCGCGGACAGCATCGATCCTTACGTGAGCGCTTACTGGGTTGAGCCGGCGGCATTGAACAAGCGAGAATAAGCGTTTCCGTTTCTCAGAAGTGAGGTCGGGCTGGCATCCTCGACGACACATCCCGCTTCGAGAACAATTACCCTTCCAACCGAGAGCAGCGCGGACGGTCGATGGGAAATTACAATGATCGTGCTCCCTGGCAGCAGAGCATGCAGACCGGAGAGCAATTGTTGCTCGGAGACGCCATCGAGCGAGGATGTGGCTTCATCCAGAATCAGGATGCGAGGGCGCTGCAGAATCGCTCTCGCGATCCCAAGACGCTGGCGCTGGCCCCCGGATAGATGCGCGCCCCCTGGGCCTATCCCCTGATTGAGGCCTCCCTGTAACGTGCTCACCCAAGCCATGAGCCCGACTTCTTCCATTACGTCCTCCAGTTCGGCGTCCGAGGCTCTCACTCTGCTCAACCGAAGATTGCTAGCTATCGTCGCATTAAAAAGGATCGGCTGGGGTGGGGCGTAACATACCTGCTCACGCAGGCTCTGGATCTCGATGTCCCGCACGTCGTGGCCGGCAACGAAGATCGCTCCTGAATCCACGTCATAGAAGCGCGCCAGAAGCTTTGCCAGGGTGCTCTTGCCAGCGCCGTTTTCTCCCACTACGGCCACCTGCTCGCCGGATCGAATGTTCAGGTGCGGAATCGACAACCGCCCACGATTTCTCGGATAGCGAAACCAAACCTCCGTGAGATCGATTGTCCATGCATGACTCTGAGGGAACCTGATCGCTGTTGGGCAAGCCTTAATCGCAGGCTGCAACACCAACACGGCCTCGACCTGGCGGATGCTCGCGAAGGTCTTCTGGGCCCGCACGTATGTTTCTGCGGCTCCGCTAAGTGGTTCGAACAGCTGTGTCAGATACGTGTAGAACGCGACCAAGCCACCAAACGTTAGTGAGCCCGTCAAGACGCTCCAGCCGCCATATCCAATCACCACAGACATCGCCAGTCCTATGATCAGGCTCGTGTGGAAGGTGAACGACACCCCAGTCCGGTAGAGTCTGTTGTACGAATGGATCTTCGTGCCCAGCAGATGGAATGCGGTTCGCTCGCGTCGACGTTCCTGACGCAGCAACTGCAGCGCCACGATCGACGAGAGGTGTTCCTCCAGGAAATTGCTCCATGCGATCTGATTGCGCTGGACGGTGTTAGAGCCGTCTTCAAGACGGCCACGAAAGTGCTCCTTGGTCAGGAGAAAGGCAGGGATGAGTGGCAGGAGGGTCAGAGTCATCCGGGCATTTAACAGCAACATCGTTCCCAGCGTGAGTGCGGTTGCCACGAGTGTTCGCAGGATGGAAGGCACAAGGTCAGAGCCAAAATATGAGACTTCGTCGATCGGTTCCTTCAGTGGGTACATCGACTCGCCGACCGGAGTGCCTTCGTGGTAGTCGGCAGAGAGTGTGTCAAGACGCCGCAATAATCGCAGGCGCAGGTCCAGTGCCAGGCGCTCCGCTGCCAGCATGCTCAGGTAGCCTCCTACACTGGTAAGTACCGCTCGGCCCTGGTGACACAGGAAGATCAGTCCCACGGCAGCGAACAGAAGTCCGATCCTCCGACTAGGCAGGACCCGATCTATCAGGGATTTCAGCACAAGGGGCGCGAGCAATCCCAGGAAACTAGCGATCGAGATGCAGATGAAACTGGCGACATGCCAGCGAAGAAATGGACGAACTTGCCGGAACAGCCAACGAATTTCCGAAGGCATCCACGAGCTCATGCGGGTTCGCGCAGCAGCAAACAACGAATGACCGCCTCAGGCGAAGAACAGCAGAGTAGTGCGAGGATCGGGAGGCGCTCCACCTTTCCCTTGGTCTGTTCGCAATCCAGACAATTGAGGATGATTTTCCCCGTTCTTCGTCAGGATGGAGCAGGCGGCCCTGAGGTTTCACGTTCGGAAAAGTGACCGGCAACCTGTCAAAGCCTTCGTGCAATCGCGACAATCTGCCCGACCACCTCGGCGTCGTCGTGGTTCCGCAGATGTTCCGGTCGCTCATGGTTCGGTAAGCACGGATGTATGACCAGTGTGCTGTCTTCGAGGCTGCAACAACCGCATCGGTATGTCCCGTCCCGTTTCAGAAGCACGTACAGAGGCTGCTGCCACAACGGCCTCGATCGGAAGTAAAGGGCCCTCTTCCTGTGGCGATTTACAAGCACGATCAATCCGTTGGCTAGAAGTGGGTGGGCCGGGTTCTGATCCCCACCAACCCAGAAAAAATCATTCAACGACGAAGTCCTCAGGCCGGACCAGCCCCGAAGACACCCTCGCAGAAAAGTTGGCGCGTGCTCCGATCGCCTCAGGAGTTGCTCCAAGAAGCCGCTGTCGACCGGGCCGTGATTTTCTGCGCCACGGGGCGCGACTGGACGTTTGCGAGGAACGAGATTGTCGGGAATAGGATGTCTACCGGCCTCTTCCGCATTGAGGCCCACGCTTCTCAAGAATGTCGAGAAATGCAACCCGTAAACCGCGCACAGGGTTATCACCTTGTGAATGTGCCGGGGCGAAGTGTCGAGAGCCTCATAGTCGGAAAGAGAGCCGGGTGCGGCGAAGTACTGCTCGTCACCCAGTTCTGCGGCAACGCGACGGCTCATTGCCGAAGCCTCCCGCAATGACAAGCCCAGTCTCAACCTGGCACTGCGCAGCAGCTGGCTCAGCCTCGGCTCCTGCCATCCGAGTGTCGAAGGCCTCCAATGTTTTGCCAAGTCCTTGGGCACGACCGCCTGCTCGGGTTTGAGCAAAGGTCGTATTTCAAGGTCCAGGACTCCGATCACTCTGGCTTCCGTCGGTATCTCTAGCTCCACCTGTGCATAGGGCAGCTGCGTGCTCAGCGGCAGGATCCGGTGTTTACCTACCGCACGAAGCCGGCAGCAGTTATACCCCCTGGCGTGTTCGATGAGAAACAAGCACTCTGTTTTTTTTTCGCTTGCGGGGAGCATTGATTTGGCCAGACGAGCGTTTGCGCGGACGATGCTGCCCGGCAGCAGGTCTGGAAAGGCGAAAGCATCCTCCGATCCAATCCTCGCGTACACGAAGTCGATTGTCCTGGTTTGCGGCAGGGAACGGATGCGCTGGTGCGGAGCGGACTCCAGGAGCCGCCCAATGGGAGCGATTCCCGGCGCTGGAAGATTTCCTGGCTTGTTTCGGAACCACGGAACCCAGGACTCCAGATCCTCCAGAGAGGAATCGAGAATCATGGTTCGCTTCGAAGGGAGGCTAGCCTGCAAGTGGCCAATGTCATCCAGATGAAATCCGAAGACACGCAACCAATCGCGAAAACAGTAGTTCGAGATCCGGCTCAGTGCAAGTAATTGGTGGAGACTGGGGCTGAGATGTGCCCGCCCGAGAGCATAGTAGAAATTGTGAGGCAGAAAGCTGGGGGATGACCGTCCGTAGAGGGCGCTGGTTCTCTGTGAAACCTGGTACAAGGAAAGGTTTCTACTTGCCAGGATTACCCTCACCCGCTCGACCAGCCCCTCTTTGGACTCCATGATCCCACACCAGATTCTTGTCGATTTCCGCGGACAATCTGCGTGTTACGAGGCGCGTTGCGGAGACTTGGCCTATATAACTCCAAAGGGCAGCGGTGTTGACAATTTTGCTGAAAATGATCGCTCCTACGACCATGTCACCTATCTACCTTGAGCCAGCACTTAGTAGCTCCCGGCCGGCGGTCGACGGTCGGACTCGCGACCAACGCAAAATCCTAACTTCGTGAGGCCTAGCGAGGAGTATCATGGCGCATCTTTAACCCATTGCCGGTTTGCTGTTCTTCTGAACTTTAGACTGTTTATTCGCCAAAGAAGGAAGTTCTGCCTGCCATGCCGACGCCGATGTTGGGGTCGACGCCGAATCCGGAAGCTGGCAAAAAGCTTCGAGCCGAGCGTCTCCGTCTCGGACTGTCAACCCGTGCAGTGCAAGACCTGAGCCAGCGGATCGCGCGGGACAAGAACAATCAGGAGTACTACATTTCCCATGCTTGGCTGACTGACGCCGAAAACGGCAAGTTCACCCCGACCCTCTATAAGCTCTACAGTCTAAGTCTGATTTATAAGTGTAGCTGCATTGACATGATGGCCTTCTTCGGGATCAATGTACTCGATGTTGCCCGGGAGCAACGGTTGGTCAGATTGCCACACACTCATCTGCTTGGATCGAGCCTCGAGCTGCCGGGGCAGAAGATCGTCGTGCCCGTCGACCTTCGCAAAGACGTGGAGTTGGACCGAACGAACTTACTATCGCGAATGTTTGAGGCCTACGCTCAGATTCCCGTCGAGCTTCTGCAGCAGCTCGATTCGGAACACTGTCTTTGCGGATACGTCGGGCTTGAGGACTATACGCTCGATCCGATTATCCGGCCCGGAGCCGTTGTAGCCATAGATACTCGACAAAACAAGGTGAAGATGGGCAACTGGCGAAACGTCACTGATCGGCCGATCTATTTTGTGGAGCTCCGAGATGGCTATGTCTGCTGTTGGTGTGAGCTGGATGGAAACCACCTGATCCTGATCCCATGCCCGCAATCCCCGGTGCAGGTCCGCCAGGTTCGTTACCCTACAGAGGGCGACATCGTGGGTCGCGTAACCGCGGTCACTATGCCCCTAGCGGAGTTCGAACGAAATCCGCCCAGTGAGCCGTCCGCCAGGCTTCATCCCGGCGGTCAGCAAAATCGACGGACGTAAAATATCTGGAGTTTACACTTGGTTTCGCGATCCTGCGCTTTGATCTGGACTGAGGGTCGCCCAACGCGCCGCAGGGAAAGGCCTTCCCCATAGCTGCCACGATAGGGCGAGGGTTGTTCCGGCTCGGGTTTGCTGCCTCTCATGAATTCCGGTAAGCTCCAACCCCCCAAGCAGGGGCCCTTAACAGAGCGAGCAGTCACCTAGGAAGGACGATCGCTGTGAAAACGCAGCAGTGCACTCTCGACCGCACGAAGATCTGAGGTGCGCTTTTCGAGCTCATCGCCATAGATTTTCGCACACTCGTACATCCGTGCATTCTGAATCGCTGCCGCTGCCGGGATGGCGAGCAGCTGGGCAAGTCGCAAATGTTCCGAGGTGAACGTGCCGCGCACGGAGTGGGCCAGGGAAATTAGCCCCAGCGCCCGGCCTGACACAATCAACGGAACTCCAAGCCAGGAGGGAGGGCACTCGGAGTCCACGCAACCGTGCCATTCCTGCTCCTCGATGGCGTCCCTGAGCAAAACACCGACTTGACTTGCAAGCACTCGTTCGATGAAAGGGTAGTCGGTCGCGTCGAGGGTGGGAGGATATCCCACGCTCTGGGTCGCAACCCGAGAGGGGGGCGCGTCGCGCGCCACGAATAGTCGAGAATCTGACTCAACCAGCAGGATCTTTGCCGACTCGTACGGAACTAGTTCCAGCAAGGACTGGAGCAATGTATCCAGAACGCTGTCCAGCTGCAAGTCTTGAGTCAGCGCCAAGGTCGCTTTGCGCAGGGCGTCCGCCTCGGCCCATGCGGCCTCTGCCATCATGAGGTTTCTGTTGATCTCCTCCTCGGCTTGCTTTTGCGCAGTCACGTCTTTGGCCGTTCCGACCAGCTTCTGTATCCTCCCTCTGCCGTCCCGCACCGGAAATCCACCCACCCAGATCCACCGTGAATCCCCGTCCGGTAACACAATCCGAAATTGTTCGTTGAATTTCCCGGTGCGGGTCGCTTCGTCGAGCTTGGTCAATATTTGGCGGCGATCCTGTGGGTGGATCAGCTCTGCGTAGGAGAGCGGGTCACGTCGCAGGGCCTCTCTCGATCGCCCGGTTACCGTCTCATATGCCCGGTTCACGTACAGGGCTTTCTTGGTATGCGCATCGATCATCCAGAAGATCTCCTGGATGTGGTCGGCCATCTGCCGGAAACGCGCTTCACTTTCCAACAGGGAAGCTTCGCGTGCGTCGAGCGCGCTGGTGGTCTCACACTGCTGCTGGTGTGCCAACCACAAGGCTCCGGAGAAGAAAAAAAACACGACGCACACCGCCGCTAGCGCGCCGTCAAACAACATTGAGGACACGTCAAAGCTTTGTAGTCGCGCCGTCAAGAGGCTCACGAGGAGAATGAGGAGAGCCAGGCAAAAAAGGGCAACGCTGACCAGCCGGCCAGGTCCCGACCTCTGGTGGCCATCGGACGATCCGCGGAGTCGGTCGCCTCGCTCCATGTTACCCGGCGGCGCTGGTAGGTCCAAAAAAATCGCGAGCGCCAGACGCTGGCTTTGCCCAAGCAAGACGAGCAGGCTGGGGCTTGCCGCGATGTTATCGGTGCACCCGCAGTGCGTCAAGCTACCAACAGCCCAACAGCCCAGCCCAACCCCGCCTGCTAGAGAGGACCCACCCATCGTAAGCACAGATCATCGTAAAATTCTGAAAGTCTTCGATATTTCGGCGATCTTTGAGGAAGAACTCCAGCTGCCAGCCGATCTAACGTTGGGCTCAGTCTTTCTTCCCGCCAACGAAGGAGGCATCCATGCACACAAGAAAACCGCCTGCCACCGAATCCGATTGGTTGAGCAGTGTCCCGGGACCAATCGGCGAAGCGTCGTTGGAACGACATTTCTCCGTCGGTGAACTGGCCAGCCTCTGGGACCTGAGCGAGCAGACCATTCGTCGCATGTTCGCAGGCGAGCCTGGCGTGATCGTGTGGGGGCACACCGAAAGCCGATTCAGACGCGGCTACATAACGATGAGAATTCCAGAAAGCGTGGTGCAACGGGTCCATTGCCGATTGTGCAGCGCAAGTTAGAGCACAACGATCGGCGCTGACAGAAACGTTCCACGCTCGATGTCCCGGGTACAGGATAGCGCGAGACGTCGAGATGACACTGGCCAGAGGCGCAGCTCCAGCCAAGGGCACGCGCTACTTCGAGCCGGTTGTAGTCATGTTGATGCGGACCTCGATTTCGTCGTTCCGCGCTGCAGATTCTCTTCCGCTTCGGACACCTCATCTCGGCCGAGTCCTTCTTAGGTTTTTTCGCTTAAAGCTGCGACTGACGTTCTTGATGCCGGAGAGAGCAAGACTGTCCAGGGGATGGGTGACGGCCTGCAAGTGCCGCTGCCACAGATGCAGGTACTGGGCGGTCGCTTCCAGATCACCGTGCCCGAGGAAAACCTGGATGGTGCGCAAGTCGGTGCCTGCTTCCGACAAGTGGGCCGCCCAACTGGGGTGGGGAACATGTATAGCTTGGGCTTCGCTCCGATCGCCCCCCAGGTTTGAGACCGTCGAATACTGTCGAGTGCTGTTTGACAGAAGAAAAGCGAAATGTTAGCTTATAGCTAGTCAGACTAGTCATATAGGGAGCGGTGGTGCCCAAAAGTCTCAAACAGCCCAGTCCCGGAACGAAACCTGGAGACAGTAAGAGTCTGAAAATCGCTGGCCAGCCCTGGCAGCTCCAAACTGCGAAAGCTCGGTTCAGCGAGGTGTTTCGACTGGCGCGAATCCAGGGGCCGCAACGCATCACTCGACAGGGCAAGGAGGGCGTGGTGATGATTTCGGACGAGCAATACGACCGGCTTGTCGGCAAGTCTCACCAGCCGAAAAACCTGGTGCAGTTCTTCCGGGAATCGCCGCTGGTCGGTATCGAACTCGATCTCGACCGAGCCAAGGATAACGGCCGCGACATTGAGCTATGAGCGGCTTCTTACTCGATACGAATTGTATCTCTGAGGTTGTCCGCATTCAGCCCGAGCCGAGGGTGCTGGAGTGGATGGAATCCGCCGATGAAGGCTTACTCTACCTGAGTGTTCTCACCCTTGGAGAGATCCGAAAGGGTTTGGCAAGCCTACCGCAAAGCAAGCGACGGACAAATCTGGAAGCCTGGCTGGAAGTCGAAATGCAAGCCCGCTTTTCCGGGAGAATTCTGCCCATCGATGCGGCTGTTGCCGACCGCTGGGGATTCCTTGCCGCTGACGCAAAGCGGAAGGGAAAGGCTCTGTCGACTATCGACGCTTTGCTGGCGGCGACTGCGCTCCACTACAATCTCACGATCGTCTCACGCAATGTGAGCGACTTCGCAAACACACAAGTCCCGGTTCTGAATCCATGGGAAGCATGACTCGTCTGATTTAGTCTCCGCAATGGGAATCAGAGCTGAACCCTCCGCTTTTGACGGCACCAATTCCCTCGATGCTCGTGAACGGGACGGCCGCGCTCCGTTCATAGCCTAGAACATCCAAGAAGCGTCGTAAGGAGGCGTCGCTGACAGCCCGCTGCCCAGGGAGGAGTTTGCCGGCAGGAAGGAATCCTGGAGACAATTTGTATCGACTCTGAGCATCCCGTTGTTCCGTTCTCAATCGCGCTCAATATCTCCGATGGTTTGGTCTCCGAGTTGGACAACGGGGGCCAAGCTCGCCGAGCCGGATCGCAGCGAGGTTTTTGCCGCACACGGGCGCGCCGGACACCTCGGATTGCCTGGCATGCGCGAACGCGCCGACCTGGTGGACGGCAAGCTGGCGGTCTGGAGTGAACTCGACTACGGGCACAGCGGCCGAGGTGACAATCCCTGTTTCCGTTGCCTATGTAAAAGGATGTGCTGCGCGCCGGCTGACATTTTGAGGAAAAGAGCTTGATGAAGGTGATTCCATCTGTTCAGGCTCCCAAGAGTGCCGAGCCAAACGCTCCCATCCTTGGCTGCCAGAACAGAGGTGACGGCGGCAGTCGATAACCCTTGGCCAACACTAAACGTGGCTGCGGGCAAAGTTTCGAACCCATTCATCCCTCCTCCACCCATCTGCGCATATCCGGGGGCGTCGCCACAACGAGAGGAATCATCCCGCTGGCTGTCTTAATGCACTCTTGGCTCGATCGGGGTCGAGGTGTTTTCCCAAGCGCGCCGCACGCTGTTTTCCAGCTGTTCCTGGCGTGCTCGAACCCAGGGGGCATAGTGCTTCTCGGTTACCCGGATGCTTCTGTGTCCAAGCAAAATCGAAACCTGATCAAGAGGCACTCCGGCGAGGAGCATTTCTACGGCAAACGTGTCCCGAAACATCTGGGGATGACAACGCTTCGGAGTGCCGTCCGCTTTTCTGAGGTCGGCCAGTTTGAACAGCCGTCGATAGCTCCTTTGCCAGTCCGCTACCGCCGTCTTTGGTAAGCCGTTCCCACTCAAGAGAAAATACATTCGATTGGGTTTCGGTCCGGCAGGCACGGAGCGCAAAGCATCCACCACTGGCGCCGGGAAAGGCACGTATACCGGCTGGCGGGTCTTCGCCTGGTAAAGAGCAGCTTGTCGTCCTCGCTCAAGCGGTTCCTTTCGAGGGTGACGGCATCCCGAATTCGCAAACCACTCCAGCGCATCAGCAGAGTTAGAGCCGGATCCGCGATCCGTTACCGTTGTCGCCGCGCTGGTCGCGGTAGAGATCGGTGGAGTCGAGGATGCGCCAAATTCGTTCACCGTGAAATAATTCGTCGGCGTTTGGTCCACTTTGATCGCACCAATGCCCAGCATTGGATGCTCGGTGATCCATTTGCTTCGCTGGCAAAAGTGAAAAAATCCCATCACGCGACTCTGCTTCTTGCTCTTGGCTAGAGGCTTGTCGGTCCAGCTCGAGCGAAAGTCTCGCAGCGCAACTACGTCAAGGTCGGCGAGACGGACAAAGCGACGTTTGGCTGCCCAGGCGAGAAACTGCTTGCGAAATATGGTATCGAGTTTGGACAGAGTGGATTGCCGCAGTCCGCGATCCTTAGCCACCGCGCGCTTCGCCATCACGCTGAGGGAATCTTTTGACGGGTGTCCGGTTGACAGCCACTTGAAACGAACTATACAGTTTAATCCATCGAAATGGAGAGTTTATGAATGATGGGATTGTCGTCACAGCCTTGGACGCACGAACGAATTTCGGCAAACTGCTGCGCCGGGTTGAAGAGGAAGGTCGGTCCGTAGTCATCGAAAAGCGGGGCAGCCCGCGGGCGGTGTTACTCAGCCTCAGAGACTATGTACGCCTTGCTGTTCCCGAGCCCGAGGTTCTTCGGATCATTGGCCAGGAATCCAAGCAGAAGGGTACAAACCGCTTGGGCGGCAAGCAGATCGACCAGATCATCAAGACCGCTCGTAAAGCCAAGCGCCGATGATTCCGCTTCGGCTCGTAATCGACACAAATGTGGTCGTGTCAGCGGCGCTCAAACCGGAAGGCTTGCAGCGGACAGTGCTTCTGCTCGCGATGACCAAGCCAGTTCGCTGGTATGTTTCCGATCCGATCGTGTCGGAGTACGCTACAGTTCTAGCGCGTCCCGAGCTCAAGATCCGCAAAAGCTTGCGGCAACAATTCCTGCAGTTGATCAAGAACCATGCTCACGTCGTGACACCCTCGCGTCTCGCTCAGGTTGCTTCCGATCCCGAGGACAACATGTTCATAGAATGTGCCGATCGAGCACGTGCCGACTACCTGCTGACAGGAAACCGGCGGCATTTTCCCAAGTTCTGGAAGAACACGAAGATCATCACTTCCAGTGAATTCCTGAGTGTGATCGCTCCCCACCTGATTCGCTGAGCTCACGGTCCACGTTGGTTTCTAGACCGAAGCAAACTCCTTCATTTCTCGAAATGCGCGAGTGCTGTGGTTCCTCAAAACCTTCCACGCCCAAGACAACCGTCTCGCTTCGCATAGTAAAGTAGCGACGTGACTCTTGGTTCTGCCGATGGCCCACAAGCAACAAACAAATGCAGATTGTCCGACGAGCAACAATCGGGTGAAGAAGAAATCAGGATTTACGCAGCCACCGCATAGCGGTGGTGCAGCCCGCCCAGCCGAGGAAAGGAACGAATTTTGCTTTCGACAGCAGAACGAATTGTGGTCGGCCGACCCGCCGGCGTGTCCTTCGCGAGGCCGAGATGCGTTCGGTCCTCATGGTAGTAGCGCACATATTCGGATATCAGCCTTTTCAAATGGCGCTCATTCAGGACGATTACGTGATCCAGCAAGTCTCGTCGGCAGCTTCCCACCCAACGCTCGGCCACTCCGTTCTGCCAGGGACTGCGAAAAGCGGTGTGCACTGGTTCACTCCCCATTTCTTGGGCTGAGGTGACCACATCGTCGCCAAACTTGGCGTCGCGATCAAACAGCAGGAACCGGTGTGCTGGCGTGTAAGGCCACGCCTCCCGCAACTGTTGGACGATCCAGAGAGCATGGGGGTTTCGCGTCACGTTGCAACGTAGAATCTTGCGCCGGTCGTGACCGATGAAAAAGCAGTACAGCACCCCAAAAGTAAGCGTCGGTACCGTGAAGAAATCCATCGCCGCGATCGCCTCCCGATGATTCCTGAGGAAGGTGAGCCAGCGCTGGGCGGGACCAGGAGTTCTCGGCGCTTGCCGAAGCCATCGTGAGACAGTCTTCCGATACATCAAAGCCCAGCTTGAGCAGCTCGCCGTGTATGCGTGGTGCTCCCCAGGTGGGATTCTCGGCAGCCATGCGGAAGATCAAGGCTCGAATCTCTTTGCTCACGGCCTTCCGTCCACTCATGGGTCCGGTTCTTGAGAGCCACTTCCAATACAACCGAAAGCCAGCCCGATGCCATTCAACCACCGTTCTCGGCGTGACCAGAAGCAGAGGCTTCTGCCACTCGGCCCAGAGTTTTCTCCATATAAGCCAAAACAGCTTTTGCATGGCCGACAGCGGCCGGCGAGGTCGATTGGCGTGCAGAGCTAACAGTTGCTGCCGCAGAGCGAGGTTTTCGAGGATGAGATCCTCTCGGGACCTGAAAACACTGACCACCCAACCGAAGAGATGCCGGAGCCACACGATCATTGCCAAGAATCTTACTGGATTCCAGCAAGTCGAAGTTTCCGCAAAAATTATTGATTCTGGGAATGCGTGTAGTTTTGACGAGGACAATGAGAAGCGTTGGAAAGCGTACATCCCTACAAGGCCCCATAAGCGCTAACTTAAGAATTATTTCCGGCTTGCTCGTCACCCGCCCGCAATCGGTCTTCATACACATTCAAGCTTATTGCGCCACCGGTTTACCACAACGATGGCAACCGGCATTTCTAAGAGGCTTCGAAAAAGTCGGCCTCGCAAAACCGGGCAACGGCTTAGGGCTAGCCTTGCGGATTATGATCGCCACGGGCGCGGTGACATCTTCGTTGCGAACGACTCGGTGCCGAATTTGCCTGCCATAACCGAGGTGATTGAACGTTTGAGGACAGTCGCATCGGTATCCGGCGGCACCCGGAAACGCCGATTAACGGGCATTCTGTACGAATTCAATTTCGATACCATGTGTGAGGTTCGCTGGAATTGAGACGCTGTTGCCGTAAATGCCCTTGTAGACCTCTAGGGTTTGACCGCTGCGAGCCTTGATGACAGCGCGGGTGGCCTCCAAATCCTGCACCATGATACTCAAGCAGACGATATCGCTCCCGGCTGTATGTTCATGATCGTTGCTGTCCGTGCGTTTCTCCTTCGACATCATGAGCATCAGCGACGCCTTTCCCAACTTCACCTCCTGGGCGACAGCTCCAAATCGCGGTGCGTGGATTTGGCGCCCGACCGAAAATCCAAGCCGTTCGAAAGTGTGCGTTGCATCCTGCAGACTCTTCACCATCACCCACACCGACCTGATTCCAATTGCCGTGTTGGGATGTGACTGGCTTGCTCTCAGATAATCGATGAAGAAAATGTTGCCCGGCAATGCTGGCTTCGGATCAACGGTGAGCCACTCTTTGGTTACAGGAGAGGAGGACTCCCATTTGCCTTTCGTCGGATCGCTACCTTCGATACCAGCCGCATGGAGTGACTCGCCGACAGCAACCGCCGAGGATACCTCGACTGCGATACTGCGGGGACCCTCCCGCTCCTCTAAGAATTTGGCCAAATCCGCAGCCTTTTCGCGATCATAGAACGTCAGCAGTTCCAGATACGTACCATTGCCGAAAAAGACGCCGTTGCCGGTGGTTCCTCCGG
>Ga0210409_10001646_pt1 | contig 28310 bp, 32 predicted proteins | sample IncBWH17MmetaG_FD_161649 | JGI IMG/M metagenome (GOLD analysis project Ga0210409, IMG submission 161649) | Forest soil microbial communities from Barre Woods Harvard Forest LTER site, Petersham, Massachusetts, United States - Inc-BW-H-17-M | ecosystem: Environmental > Terrestrial > Soil >...
GTTCAGGGTGATCCCAAAGGCGAGGTCTTTCTTGAACAGCTTGGTGGCATTGGCGTACCGGATGTCTGAGTTATCCCAGGTGAAATGGTCGCCCTGGCTGGTATAGGTCACCTGCACGAAGCTGCCGACATGGGTGGCCCAAGCGCCGGCCAAAAAGAGCGAGGCCTGCTGGGGGAACTCAAAACTGCCGTTTTGAGACGGCGAGGTGGTGCCATTCTGAGTGACCGTTTGGGGAGATTTTAAAGAGGTGAACGAAGTATCGAATAATACCGAGAGCGGGAAGGACTCCAAAATGTTAAGCGCGCCCGTGTTTCCCTTGCCCGGCGAGGTGACGGTAGGTTTCCCGGCCATGGTATAGCCATTCAGCTTGAACGCCCGGCCAAGCGGCGTCAGTTCCGGCGGCATATAGTGGCAGGACTTGCAAGGAAACCCCGTCTGTCGCGCGAAGCTTGGGATCGCGGATGCCGTTGGTACTTGCAGGAATAGACTCAGGAACAGTGCGAAGGATGTACCGATGATTTCCGTTACGCTGAAGGACGTCCTTTGATGGTTCATTCTTGTTTCTCCCCTTTCTCCTCATAGTTCTAGTTCCAGGTTCCAGAAATCTGCACACCCCCACCGTTGCCGCTCGGTAAGCGCTTGCCGGGGCCGCGCGGGCGTTCTGCCGAATTACCCGCGCGAGGACTTGCATTTGGGGATGATGGCGGCTAGTTCGGTCGCCACCTGAATAGGGACTTCAACTTGGTTTCTTGGAGCCCGCCGGCTTCTTGCCAAATCCGCGGACGATGGGAATCAAACTGTCGATCTGCGCTTTATTGAGCGTTCCTCCGAAAGGAGGCATATTGCCTTTCCCTTGTTCAATTTGCATGTGTATTTCGGCGTCGGTCAGCTTCTTGGCTTCGGGAGCGCCCAGATCCTTCGCCCCAACCGCTTTGCCGACGACCGTATTGCCGGTTCCGTCAGCGCCGTGGCACTTGGCGCAGTTGGTGTCGAATAGTTTCTGGGCGTCTGATTGCGCCGCAGCAAAATGAGCGAAGGCGAACAGAAACAACGGAAGTAATGCTATGGCGCCAACTCTGTGTTTTCTAGTGATTCTGCCAAACATTTTTCCCTCGCATGGAATCGAGAATTGCAAACCTTAGAGCGTGCAAGCACATTTTTTGCACAGGAACCAGCCCTTCATCTGTGACCAGCCGCACAGGCGTTTGTGACTTACGTCACAAACAGTGGGTAAACGGCAGCGGGCCCGTATGACATGTTCCATGCCACAGGGATGAGGTGCTCCGGTGCACATAGTACTCCTCTTGGCAGTAAGCTGGAAATGAAATTCGGCGGTCTTTTTGCATTTTTCGGCGTGAATTCACAGTCCTATTACCATCAAAAGTTCCAAAGAGGCACAGATTCGGGATATTATCAAGCGGCACAAATGGTTTCGCCGAAAACTTGCGTTTGCTATCTTCGTGACTTAGACTTTTTACTTCGGCGTGAGATCGCAGTTTGAATTGTCGCGCAGGTTTGTTCCAGCCGTGGTGTCTTCCGCTGGCATGCCGGAAAAAATTTGAGGAGGTTCCGTGTCAACGCCCCTTGAACAGTGGGTGGAATCAGTTGCGCGTATGACGCGCCCCGCGCAAATTCAGTGGTGCGATGGATCGGAAGAAGAAGCCGCCCGAATAGAAGGACAATTGCTTCGCGAGGGCCGCACATTTCCTCTCAATGAAAAGACGTACCCGAACTGTTTGCTGCACCGTAGCGATCCGAGCGATGTGGCCCGCACGGAAAAAGTGACGTTCATCTGCACGCGCAACCAGGAAGACGCTGGACCCACCAACAACTGGATTGCCCCCGCCGAGGCGAAACAGACTCTGGGCGCCTTATTCGACGGATCGATGAAGGGCCGGACGATGTACGTGGTGCCGTACATCCTGGGTCCAGCCGCCTCGCCGCAGAGCCGCATCGGAGTTGAAGTGACCGACAGCGCTTACGTCGTCGCGAGCATGCGCATCATGTCACGAATGGGAAAAGTAGCGCTGGCCCGGCTGGGCAGTTCCTCGGATTTCGTTCCAGGGCTTCATTCCCTGGGGGATTTGAGTCCCGACCGCCGCTACATCGCGCACTTTCCGGAAGAAAAATTGATCTGGAGCATTGGCTCCGGATACGGAGGCAACGCGCTGCTTGGCAAGAAATGTTTCGCGTTGCGCATCGCGAGCTGGATGGCGCGCGAGCAAGGCTGGATGGCAGAGCATATGCTCATTCTGGGCCTGGAAGCGCCCTCTGGAAAAGTGACTTACATGGCGGCGGCGTTTCCGAGCGCCTGCGGCAAGACCAATCTGTCCATGATGGTTTCCGCGCTGGAAAACGAAGGCTACCGCGTGTGGACCGTGGGAGACGACATCGCGTGGATGCAGGTCGGCTCGGACGGCTACCTGCACGCGATTAATCCCGAAGCCGGTTTCTTCGGCGTAGCTCCCGGCACGAACGAAAAAACAAATCCGAACGTGATGACGGCGCTGCGCAAGAATACCATCTTCACGAATGTTGGCCTGACTCCGCAGCGCGAGCCCTGGTGGGAAGGGATGAGCGACGAGGCCCCCGGCGGTATGTTGGATTGGCAGGGCCGCGCGTGGACGTCGTCGAATGGCCTCGCGGCCCAGGCGAACTCGCGGTACACCGTGCCAGCGGTTCAGGCGCCTTCAATCTCTCCGCGCTGGGAGGATCCGGGCGGAGTGCCAATTTCCGCTTTCATTTTTGGAGGCCGCCGCGCCCGCCTGGCTCCTCTGGTGTACGAAGCAATGAACTGGCAGCACGGCGTGTACGTCGCTGCGACGATGGCGTCGGAAACCACAGCGGCCATCACCGGAGCCGTGGGCGTCACGCGGCGCGACCCGATGGCCATGCTTCCCTTCTGCGGTTACAACATGGGCGATTATTTCGGGCACTGGCTCGAAATGGGGAAGAAGATCCCTCATCCGCCGAAAATTTTCCACGTGAATTGGTTCCGCAAGGGCGCCGACGGAAAATTTCTATGGCCGGGCTACGGCGAAAATGCGCGCGTCCTGAAGTGGATGCTCGAACGAATTGAAGGAAAGGGCGCGGCGACGGAAACTCCCATCGGAGCTGTGCCCACTCCGAACGCGATTACGCTCGACGGCATCACCGTGTCCCGCGAAACCATGAACGAGCTGTTGCGCGTCGAACCCACGGATTGGGCCAAAGAACATGCCGACGTTGGAGAATTCTTCAAGAAATTCGGAGATCGCTTGCCCGCGGAGATCAACGAAGAGCACCATCGCCTTGGCGAGCGGCTCCAGCGAATGGCCGTCGTTCCAAAATAAGCTCTATGTGACGTTTGTCACAGGCCGCGCCTTCCGATAGAGCGCAACTGTCGCATTTTGATCTTCCGCGATTAAACTCGACGAAATTAAATCAACGTTTAATGCAAGTTCATCTTGTTTTTGATTTTTCCCGCTGCTAATATCCGCGGCTTACTAATTCCTTTGCGATTGAGCATGCGCAAAAATCAAACATCCGTTCCTCATCGATACGCATTTTGTGCGTTGCTGCTCCTGGCGGGCGGACTGAATCTCTCTGGATGCCGCCTGGGCGCAACGGACGCGGCCACTCGAGGCCGGGAAGTTTTCGAGACCTGCGTCCCCTGTCACAATGCGGACGGGTCGGGGAATCCTGCGGTCGGCGCGCCGAATATCGCCGGAATGAAAGCATGGTACGTCGAAGAAGAACTCGAGAAATTTCGAGCCGGCGACCGCGGCATGAATTTTAGCGACGTCGAAGGCATGCGCATGAGGCCGATGGCGCTTAGCCTGACATCGGAAGAGGATGTCAAAGATGTGGCTCATTACGTCGAGACACTTCCCCCCGTGCGGCACACCATGTCACTCCCGGGTGATCCAAAGGCCGGAGAGACTTTGTACGCGACCTGCGGCGCCTGCCACGGCGATACGGGCGCCGGAAATCAGGATTTGAGAGCGCCGCGGATTGCCGGAGTGGACGACTGGTACCTCGCCACGGAACTGAGAAAATTCAGGAGCGGGGTTCGCGGCACGAGTCCCAAGGATCGCGAGGGAAGACTGATGCGCCCTATGGCGCGCGCGCTTGCAGACGAAGATGCGATTCGGAATGTGGTCGCCTACGCCGAGACGCTCAAACCTTAGGCCCGCATGACGGGAGACAATCAATTCATGGATCATGCCGAGGCATCGCCCGATCAAGTGGCCAAAACCGTTTTTTGGACCATCGCGCTTTCCACGCTGGCTTTTATCGCGGGAGTATTGATTTTAATCCGGTAGCTGGAGACCCAATGCTGGAGCGGTATTCAACGGCAGCTTCGACGTATGCGCATTGGATCGATTATCAATTCCTATTGATCGCGGTGCTCGTCGGATTTTGGCTGATCGTAGCCGAAGCCGTAATGTTCTGGCTGATCTTCAAGTTTCGCGCGAAGGACGGGCGGCCAACTCAATACATCACCGGGGAAGAAACACATTTGAAACGGTGGATTACGATTCCTCATATTCTCGTCATCCTCTGCGACATCGTCATCATCGTGCCCGCGATCCTGGTCTGGTACAACATTAAACAGGTTCTGCCCCCGCCCGACGAGACAGTGCGAGTCATCGCCCAGCAATGGGCCTGGAGTTTCCAGCAGGCGGGAGCTGACGGCGTCATGGATACGGCCGACGACATTCGCACGGTGGGCGAATTGCACGTAAAAGTGAATACGACGTATCACTTTGAACTGATGTCTCGCGATGTGGTTCACAGTTTTGCCGTTCCGGCCTTCCGCCTCAAACAAGATGCGCTCCCCGGCCGCATCATCACCGGTTGGTTTCGCCCCAATCGTTTGGGAACGTACGACATTCAATGCACGCAGATGTGCGGCATCGGCCACGCGCTCATGGCCGGCCGAATTATTGTCGAGACTCCGCAGGCTCACGCGGCCTGGTTGTTGCGCAATGCGAATCCGGCTGTGGCCGGGCAGCCGTCTCCACCCGCGGCCACTACGGATGCGGCCATGGCCATGGCGGAGGTGCGGCGATGAGCACGGAAATTCAACACGCCGAGCCGGGCATTTTTCGCAAATACTTCTTTTCTACCGACCACAAGATGATCGCCATGCAGTATTTGTTTACCGGCATGGCGATGGCCCTGATTGGCGGCTTCTTCGCTTACGTCTTCCGCATGCAGCTTGGATTTCCCAATCAAAATGTTCCCGGCTATGGAATCGTTACGCCGGGCAGGTACAACGCGCTCGTCACCATGCACGGCAGCATCATGATTTTCTGGGTGGCCATGCCCGTGCTGATCGCCGCATTCGGAAATTTTCTGATCCCGCTCATGGTCGGCTGCGACGATATGGCCTTTCCGCGAATCAATCGCCTCTCCTATCAGATCTTCCTGTTGAGCGCCATTGTTCTGCTCGCTTCCTTTCTGGTAAAGGGCGGCCCGTTCGGCGGCGCATGGACCGCTTATCCTCCGCTCTCGGCGAGCGGCGCTTATAACTTGACGCCGATCGGCGCCACGCTTTGGTTGCTCGCTGTCGCGCTGGAATTCGTCGCATTTTTGTTGGGCGGGATCAACTTCACCGTCACCACCATGAACAGCCGCGCGCCGGGTATGAAGATGTACGACATCCCGCTGGTCGTCTGGATGATTGTGCTTGCGAGCATCATCTTCATGGCTTCGGCGGGCCCGTTGATCGCCGGCGCGGTTATGCTGCTGTTTGACCAGACCATGTCCACCGGTTTTTACGATCCAACGCGCGGCGGCGATCCGCTCTTGTGGCAGCATCTTTTCTGGTTCTTCGGCCACCCGGAAGTGTACGTCGTTCTGCTCCCGGCCATGGGAATCGTCGCGGAAATTGTCGCCGTTTTTGCCCGCAAGAAAATTTTCGGATACAAAACAGTCCTCTATACGACCTGGGCCGTAGGCTTCCTTAGCTTCGTCGTTTGGGCGCACCACCAATTTGTGGCGGGCATTGACCCGCGCATGGCCAATATTTTTTCGGTCACGACGCTTCTGATTTCCGTTCCCATCACGGAAATGGTGTTCCTGTATATCGCGACGCTCTACGGCGGATCGATTCACCTGGACACGCCCATGCTCTGGGCCCTGGGATTCATCGCGGAGTTCATGATCGGCGGCGTGACGGGAATTTTCCTCGGTTCCTCGGGCACGGACATTTATTTGCACGATACCTATTTCGTCATCGCGCATTTCCATTACACGTTCGTCCCCATCGCGATCATCGCCGTGTTTGCCGGACTGACTTTCTGGTATCCGAAAATGTTTGGCCGCATGCTCAACGAGACGCTCGGAAAAATCCATTTCTGGGGCACGGTCATTCCATTTAATGTGATTTTCATTCCGCTGTTCATCACAGGGACCGCCGGAGATCAGCGGCGCGTGTACAGTTACGCCCAGTTCGCGGAGCAGTCGCGCCCCGCTTTGCAGCACCTGCGCACAACCTCCACGATTGCGCTGCTCGTCATGTTGTCGTTTCAATTTGTGTTTCTATTCAATTTTATCTGGAGCCTGCGCAACGGCAAGCGCGCAGGCCTCAATCCGTGGCGGTCCGCGACGCTCGAGTGGACGGTTCCCTCGCCGCCCCCGCACGGTAACTTTGCCGAAATGCCGACGGTGTACCGCGGCCCGTACGAATATGGCTTGCCGGGCCTTGCGGATGACTTTTTGCCACAGAATGTTCCCGATTAGGCCCGTTGGAGAAATGGACTCATGAGCGCAACCGCCAAACCAATTGCCAATACTCGAAGCGGCACGGGAATTCCGACCGCGCGGCTGATTACTTGGTGGGTGATCGCCTCGGAAATCGTGATCTTCGGCGGCCTGCTGGCGTCCTACATCATGCATCGGATTGCGCACCCGGAATGGGCGGAGTCCGCTTCGCACACGCTGACCTGGGCGGGAGCGCTCAATACGTTCGTGCTACTCACGTCGAGCTTGTGCGCCGTGCTGGCTCACCAGGCCGCGAACGCGCACGACGGCCCCAAGGCCGCCAAGCTCCTTCGCCTGACTTCGCTCGGCGGATTAATCTTTCTGTGCATCAAGGGATACGAATGGACGCTCGACATCCGCGAAGGATTTGTGCTTTCCTCCGGCGGATTTTGGTCGTTCTATTACACGCTGGCCGGGTTGCACGGCCTGCATGTGCTCGCCGGAATGATCATCCTGCTGATCGTTGCGGCGGAGGCGGCGAAAAATCGGGAATTGCAGCGCGTGGAATGTATCGGGCTGTACTGGCACTTCGTCGACATCGTTTGGATTTTCCTGTTTCCGTTGCTGTACATCGCCCGGTGAAGATTCATGACGAGGAATCATGACGACTGAAGCCCACGTTCAACATCCCAACTACGTGAAGATCTGGGCCATCCTGGTCGCGTTGCTCGTTGTAAGCGTCGTCGGCTCCATGTCTCATGTTCGCGCAGTGCTGCTGATCGCGGCCTTCGGAGTTGCAGTGGTCAAGGCGTATCTGGTCGCCAAGAATTTCATGCACGTGAACGTTGAAAAGCGCTGGGTGCCGTATCTTTTGATCATGTGCCTCCTCTTCATCGCGATTCTATTCGCGGGCGTGGCCCCTGACGTGATGAAGCACAGCGGCCTGAATTGGAACAAGAATCTGGCGAGTCAGCCCGCGCAATCCGGCGCGCGCGCGACAACCAAAAATGAGTAGCCCAACCACAACCATCGAATCTCGGATGACGCGTCCCTTGCCGGACTCCCGGAAGCGTCTGCCCAACTCCGTTCTGGCCATGATCATTTTTGTCGTCGCCGAAATCATGTTTTTCGCGGCGCTGATGAGCGCGCACACCATTGCGCGGGCCACGGTGCTGGGCGGCGTGTGGCCTCCCGCCGGCCAGCCGCGCCTGCCGGTCGAACGAACCGCTTTCAACACGGCCATCCTGCTCCTCAGCGGCGCTCTGCTGTTCATGGCCAATCGCCGCGCGCGCACCAGCTACGACAAAGCGCGTCCTTATGTAGCTGGCGCCATCGCCACAGGAATCGCCTTCGTGCTCCTGCAAGGAATGGAATGGGTCGCGCTCCTCCGCGAAGGTCTGACAATGCAATCCGGCACTCACGGCGCGTTTTTCTATCTGATCGTCGGCGCGCATGCGCTTCACGCCGTAGTTGCCATCGCCGTGTTGACAGCGATCTATTTCCCGATGCGGCGCGGGACGCTTTCTCCTTCGACCTTCGCGGCCACGCAAGTGTTCTGGTATTTCGTTGTCCTGCTGTGGCCAGTGATCTACTTGCGTGTATATTTGTGAGGGGTTCATGCGTAGTCTAAATTTTAGAGCGCCTTTCCTCTTCGTCGCGGCTTCCGCCTCTCTGATTCCCGGCGCAGCCTGGGCTTGCCCCGCCTGCATGGTAGGCGACCCTAAAACCGCCGCAACCTACTTTGGAATGACGGTAGTCATGAGCGCGCTGCCGATCCTGCTTGTCTGCGGCCTCGGCTACTGGCTGTGGCGAAGGCATTCGTAGGACGGGCTTCAGCCTGTCTGCTTTTGACTTTTTGTGACGCTGGCAAAAATCAAAACCAGACAGGCTGAAGCATGTCCCACTACAAAATCGTTTGAATTTCCTCGTCAATCGAAATGTGCGTCTGCTCGAAACCATTGATCATATAGGCGGGACCGGAAACCTGGCTGAAGTGAAAGAATCGGCTGATGTGGTAATCGTCGTCGAGCGCGCCGAAAATGCGCTCGACCTCGCTGCGCTCCATGCCGAAATCCACGAGCGGCGCAAGGAATGCAAAACCGCCCGCGATGGCCAGATATTTCTCGACAATTTGGCGCAGTGTCATTGTTTATGGCGGGCTGTAAGCGCAGCCCGCAGCCGGCGTTCAGATCCAGACGTACGCGCCGGAATCCCCGTACGGCGCATTGACGTAAAACAGATTCGCTTCCGCAATCTTTCCCAAAGCCTCGCACAATTTCGCTGCTCCGTGCTTTGCGCAGAAGAGCGCTCCGGGCGAGGCCGCGATCCGCTCCGTCTGGTCCAGGTTGGAAACCTCACGCCGCGAAATCCAGAGCCAGGTTGCCGGCTTGCCGCAATCGCTGCACTCGCCGTCCAGTTCTTCGAGACGCGTCAGAATCGCTGCGGCGACTTCGGAGCGCAGTCCCGCAGCCGCGAAATCGTCCCGGCCCAGGAAAAAATATTGCGTGAAACTCTCGCCGTCCGGTTCAAACGCAACCACTCGGCTCGGGCTAGCCGCCAGCTCCGGCTCCAGCAGGACGGCCAGGCAATCGAAGCAAACGGAGACTTCCGGCCGCGCGGGATTGCGGCGCAAACGGGCTTTTCCGCGAAGGTACAGCGTGTCCGGGATGAACGTGGCCATCCAGTGGTGCCCGTTTTCGAGATGAATGCACTCCGCAGGCCAGCGCATCAGCCGCGCCCACAAACCGCGCGAACGCGGACGAATCGATATTTCCGGATAGGCCTGGTCCACGCTGAGGCGCGCCATATCGCGGCGATGTTACCAGAATCCGGGACAACACTAGAAAAAATCCGCTATCATGGGGTTGCAAACGCAAATTTCCAAGTGCTCTCTGTGCTAAATCTCAAAAAGCACAACACAGAGAACACCGAGAAATTCAGAGGGGCACAGAGGAATCGGGGCGTGTTTTTAATCCAAATGGCTTTCGTTCTTGCATCCCTCCACTTTTCTCTGTGTTCTCTGTGTGAAAGATTTTGACTTGAAATACTATTTACCTCAATCCTTAGGAGGCTTCATGCCGATTGCCGTAGGACAGCCCGCTCCGGACTTCACTCTGAAAGACCAATCGCAAAAGGAAATCAAGCTTTCCGATTTTGCGGGCAAGCGCAATGTAGTCCTGATTTTTTATCCGCTCGATTTCAGCCCGATCTGCACGAACGAGCACGCCTGCTTCGTCAATGATTTGAAGGAATTTGAAAAGCTCGACGCGCAGGTTCTCGGCCTGAGCGTCGATAGCGCGTGGGCTCACAAGGCGTTTGCCGAAAAGATGGGCATCACCTACCCGCTCCTCGCTGATTTTCATCCCCGGGGCGCCGTGGCCGATAAATTTGGCGTCTATCTGGCGGAGAAAGGGATCACCGGCCGGGCTATCGCCATCATCAACAAGGCGGGAAAAATCGCCTGGTTCAAGAATTATGATATTCCGGTCGTGCCGGACATGAAGGAAGTCGGACAGGCTCTCGCGGCGGTCAAATAAATAAGGGAATCCGGGCGCGGCGGCGATTTTTCGAGGATCTCGCGGACGCCGCGCCCTCGTTTTCGAATCTTATTGTGTCCGCTACTTCTTGGCAGCGTCTTTCGTAAGCTTGCGGATATATCCAACCAGTTCCCAGCGTTCCTTGTCCGTCAGAGTGTCTTTCCAGGACGGCATCGGCCCGCGGCCATTGGACATTTTCCAGTACAGCGAACCATCGGTCTCCGCGGCCATCATCTTGGCGTCAGTGAAGTTCGCCGGTTTCACTTTAATGGTCTTGGCCCCGGGACCGTCTCCCATGCCCTTTTCGCCGTGGCAAAGCACGCAATTATCCGTAAAGAGCTGCTCCGCTTCAGTCAAAGTTTCCGGAGTGGGCGGGAACGGATTCTTCACCTTCTTGGCGTCATCCGGCGCGACCCAGGGCACGGGCGGCGCCGTTTCCTGAGCCGCCACGCGTCCAAACGCAAAAACGCACATTCCAAGCACAAGGCAGGCGCCAATCGCGCGCGGCAGCCACAAAGAAGGTCCCTTACTGAATCCACTCATTCCGATGTCTCCATTTGAATCAGATTTGGCGAGGCATCAAAAATTCTGCCATATCGCGGCATATATTTCACCTGGTAAAGCACCCGTGGCACGGACTTCAATCTGTGGCCTTTTCGCCGGCCCGCGAGCCGAAACCCGGCGGGCTGAAGCGTGTTCTACTTAAATCTTCCCACCAAAGGTGAGCCAGAGGAGCGCAGCATTGAGGACGATGATGGCCGCAGCCATGAACCAACCGAAAATCGCTGTGACCGGACCATTCGTGAATTCGCCCATTTTGGAGCGGTCGCTCGTAAATTGAATCAGGGGCACGACTGCAAACGGCAACTGGAAACTCAAAATCACCTGGCTCAGGATGAGCAACGAAGTCACGTGCCCTTCGCCCATGACGCCGATGACGATCGCCGCGGGAATAATGGCCATTGACCGCGTAATCAAGCGCCGCAGCCACGGCTTCAATCGCCAATGTAGAAATCCTTCCATGACAATTTGCCCGGCGAGCGTCCCCGTAAGTGTGGAGTTCTGCCCCGAACAGAGCAGCGCCGCGGCAAACAGCACGCTCGCAAAACTTGCGCCCAGCACCGGGGTCAGCAGTTGGTAAGCCTGGCTGATGTCCGCCACGTCGTTCATGCCGCGCACATGAAACGCCGCGGCACCCAGAACCAGGATGGCCGCATTGATGAAAAGCGAAAATCCCAGCGCCAGCGTCGAATCGAGCGTGGCGAAGCGGACCGCCTCGCGTTTCCCCGCCGCATCCAGTTTGAAGGCTCGCGTTTGCACGATGCTGGAATGCAGGTACAAATTGTGCGGCATCACGGTGGCGCCCAAAATGCCGATCGCGAGATAGAGCATCTCGCGATTCTTCAAAATCTCGGCCGTCGGAAGAAATCCTCGCGCCGCTTCAATCCACAGAGGCCGCGCGAAGAAAATTTCGTATGCGAAGCAGGCCCCGATGGTCGCAATCAGCGTGATGACCAGAGTCTCCAGCACACGGAAACCTCGTCCCTGTAATGCCAGGACCAGCAGCACGTCAAAGCCTGTCAGCAACACGCCGGCGAGCAGCGGCAGTCCGAACAACAGCTTCAGCGCCACCGCGGACCCCAGCACTTCCGCGAGATCACACGCCGCGATCGCAATTTCGCAAAGCACCCATAACGCGGCCGTCGTCCGGCGCGAATAATGCTCGCGGCAAGCCTGCGCCAGGTCGCGGCCCGTTGCAATTCCCAGCTTCGCGGAAAGCGCCTGGAGAAAAATAGCCATCAGGCTGGAAATCAGCACGGCGCTTAGGAGCGTGTAGCCATATTTCGAGCCGCCGCCCAAGTCCGTCGCCCAGTTCCCGGGGTCCATGTAACCGACAGCGACCAGGTATCCCGGCCCCGCAAACGCAATCATTTTCCGGAAAAAAGACGCGCCCGAGAGAATCGGAATGCTTCGGAACGACTCTGGAAGCGAGGGAGAACCTGCATGGGGACGAAGGCTGATATTTGTACCGGACGCCGCTCCGTTCGAATTGCCGGCGCCAGAGATCGCGTCGGCGGAGGCGGGAGTTGGAGGAGACACGGACATAGTTAACCGAGATAAATATCTCAAATAAACTAGCATTAATGTTTTGCCCAGTCAATCATTATGCCTGGCGATTGTGCTGTAAATCCCGATGCTGTGTTGTGTCGCCGGCGGGGCCCCGGCGCCACAAAAACCGGCGAACCCTGTGCGCAGGTTACCCGTGCCGCGGCCACGGAGATTATGATAGTGTCGAAATGAAACGGAGGAGCCCATGGCGCAAGCGGGTAGCGAACAGGTGCAAGTTCAGATCAAGGCGGATGAGAAGGAATTGATCGGACAATTTTCCAACCTGGTGATGTTTCACCACACGGCGGAAGAATTCACGGTCCATTTCATCTACGTGTTTCCAAATGTACCGCAGGGCAAGCTGGTCTCGAGTGTGATCGTAAGCCCGGGCCACGCCAAACGAATCTTGCACGCCCTCGAGGAAAACATCAGGCGCTACGAGAAGCAGTTCGGCCCCATCCGCGAAGTCCCCGAGCCGACCCCTGTCCCCAACGTGGGTTTCGTACAGTAGGACGAAATTTCGCACACCTCCCAGCCGGGTGGCTTGAATAAAAGCATTGAGAAAGCCGCCCGATTCGAATGCAACACGAATCCCGGGATCCGCCGTGGAAGATCTGCTGGAAATCAGACCTGCCCTGCGGGGGAGTTCCCTTGTCGAAACATCGTCCGTGAAGTCCCCTTCGGGTCTGAAACAGGCATGCTAAATTAGACGCGGACCTAGTCTGACCGGGCTATACACTCGGGCTGGACAGGTGCATTCAGCGTTAAAGTGGAGTTTTCGAACCTGCAGGATCCCATGAAAGCCGCTTGCTCGAGTTGTGGCGCCCAGCACACCCTCCCCGATAAACAATTGGTGGGTCTCCCCCGCGTGCAATTTCAGTGTGCCAAGTGCGGGAAGAGCACCGTGATCGAAATTCCACCCAGTCCTGACGCGACTCAGGTGCTGTCGCCCCTGCCGGGATTCGCCCGCAGCGCGGGAGCGCCATGGCTTGCGGGAAGTGGCGGGGCCGAAGTGAGCTCCTTGCAATTGCCCAAAGGAAAAGCTATCGCCCTCTCCGTGATCGCCGGCCCCGCGCGCGGCCTGGTCTATCAAGTGGAGAAACCTCGTGTGGTACTGGGAAGGGCTGACGCCGATATCGTTATCAATGACAAAGAAATTTCGCGCTGGCACTGCGCCATTGAAATCAAAGGTGACATCATCCGATTGCGCGACATGGATTCGACCAATGGCACTTACTATGCGGAAGAACGCGTCCGGGTCGCGGAGTTGAAGCACCTCTCTGAATTCCGCATTGGCACTTCCGTGGTGCTGGTAAGCGTCACCCCAAATCTGTCAGCGCCTCGTTGACCCTCGCATATTTATCCACCCAAACGGAGGCCGGCGCGAGTCGCAATTGGGTAGTGACTCAATTTGAAATGAAACGTGCCCTCTCCTTCCCGAAGAGCACGGGACGGAGAGGCCTCAACAAAACCATCCGGCCCGGTTCGCAGTAGGTTTTGTAGAGGACGCCCGTTTTTGGGGCGGGCGGCTTTTCGTTGTATCCACAATTCAAACTGATGCATTACTCGCGATTGACATGACTGGTCGGGACTGCCATTCTTCGGGCAAAATAGAAGGAGCATAATGGCCGCCTGGCGCAATCTGGCTCTTCGTGTGCCCATCATCAGACAGTGGCTTGAGCGCCGCGAAGTTGAGTTTGTGGTGGGTGACATTATCATCGAAGCCCCAAAACCTCCCGTCTCTAAAAGCGTGCGCAAAGCCCTGCGCAGAAATGAATATGAAACTGCCGAACTCTATCTCGTGCGCCATCTGGTGCGCCCAGGGGACACCGTTCTGGATTTGGGATCGGGCCTGGGCTTGACGTCCATTTCGGCTGCAAAGGCTTCCGGCACCGGGCGAGTCGTCGGCTACGAAGCGGATCCCATAATCGCCCCGCTGGCGGAAAATAATGTCCGGAAAAACGGCGTAGAAGTGGAAATCCGGAACAAAGCGATTGCCAGAGAAAAAGGCGTTTGCGAGTTTCACGTCCATCGCAGTTTTCCGGCATCCTCCCTTCTTCCGTCCAAGGGATCGAAAAAAATTCGAATAGAAGCCGATGCTTTTCAGGACGTGGTAGACGAGATTCAACCCGATGTGATCGTCTGCGACATGGAGGGGATTGAAAAGGAAGTTTTCGCCGGCGCAAATCTGTCATCCGTCCATCGTTTGATTGTGGAAGTCCACCCTCAAGTCATCGGCTTGCTTGCCGTGCTCAGATGTGTGCAAGAACTGGCCGCCTCGGGACTTTCTCTGATTGAATCCCTGAGCTTTGGGCAGGTGCTTGTCTTTGATCGTGATGGCTCATCTTCCTCCATCGAACCGTTCCGATCGGATCGTCAGACGGAGGGAAATACGGCAGCGTTGCGAAGCGCGGGTATGCCATAATTCCAGCCTGCGTCGTTACATTTCGTGCTACCCAGCATTTCGGATTCCCGATGCCCGCGTTAACTGCAACCTTGATCGCCTTCAACGAAGAACTGGACCTGCCGCGCGCGCTCACTTCGCTTGCGGGAATTGCCGACGAAATTATTCTGGTGGATTCAGGATCCTCGGACCGGACCTGCGAGATCGCACGCGCGTCCGGCGCCCGCGTCTATGCGCGCAAGCTGGAGAGCTTTGCCGAGCAAAAGAATTTCGCCGCATCCTTTTCTTCGAACGACTGGATTCTTTCCATCGACTGCGACGAGGAATTGAGCCCGGAGCTGCGCTCCTCGATGCTCGCGTGGAAGCTGCAAACGCCCGACAAAAACGCATTCGCCTTTGCGCGAATGACGAATTATCTCGGCGGCTGGATCCGCCATTCCGGCTGGTATCCCGATTACAAACTATTCCTCTACCGGCGCGATAAGGGCAAGTTCGTCGGCGCTCTGCACGAGCGCATCGAGGTGGAAGGACCGGCCGGCAGGCTGAACGGCCATCTTTATCACTACACCGTGCGCACTTTTGCCGAGCACCAAGCCAAGGTGGAAGCCTATACCAACATGGCGGCCGAAAACATGTTTGCGCAGGGTCGCAAGAGCTGGCGTGCTGCGATGATCGTCGCTCCTCCCTGGACTTTTTTTCAGAAGCTGGTGTTCCAGCTGGGCGTGCTCGACGGGCGGCGCGGCTGGTTGATCGCCTGGATGTCCGCGAAATCGATCTACACCAAGTTCCGAAAACTGGGCCGTCTGCGCACAGGCGAGAAACTGACCGAGCGATCGTGGCCGAGTCCCGGCGAGGCTTGAGCGTGCGCCCTCTGGTTGTCGACCTCAGCCGGGACTTCCGCGGTGGGCAGGACCAGGCGCTTCTGCTTTTGCGAGGCTTGCTCCAGCGTGGCCATGCTCCCCAATTAATCGCGCTTCAAGATTCCCTGCTGTCACGCCGGGCGAAGGAGGCGGGCATCACCGTTCACGATGTCCCCCAAGCACGCCGCCGCCTTGCCGCTCTTCTAGCGGTCCGCAGTTTGGTGCGAAATCGTCGTGTGGATGTTGTGCATGCCAACGAACCACACGCGCTCACCTCCGCGTGGCTGGCGAGGACTCACCGTTTCGTTCCCCTGGTTGTCTCGCGCCGCGTGGAACTCCCATTGTCTCCGGATTCGATTTCCATGGCGCGATATCGCGCAGCCAGCCGTGTCGTCGCGGTATCCGATTTCGTCGAAAAATCCGTGCTGGAGAGCGGCCTGCCGTCAGACCGTGTCGAAGTGATTTTCGTGGGCGTGGAAATTCCATCCGCGGTTTCGCGCGCGGATCGCGACGCGGCGCGCAGCCGTTTCGCGATTCCGCAGGAAAGCGTATGCCTCAGCAATGTTGCGGCTTTCGTGCCTGAAAAAGGGCACGTGCTGCTGCTTCGCGCCTTTGCGGATTTGCACGCGCAGTTTCCGCAATGCGTCTTGCTCCTCGCGGGGGAAGGCCGGGAAAAAGCCAGCCTGCAAGCGCTCGCCCGCCTGCTGCATCTCGAAGACGCTGTAAAATTTCCGGGATTTGTTTCCGACGTCGAAAGCGTGTATGCCGCGACGGATTTATTCGTTTTCCCGTCGCACCATGAACCGCTGGCCTGCGCGATGCTTTCGGCCATGGCGTACGGGCTGCCGGTCGTGGCATTCGACCGCGGCGGAAATCCTGAAGCCATTGAAGACGGTAAGAACGGCATTTTAGTAAAGGAACTCGATTCCACAGCCCTCGCAGCCGCCATGGCGAGACTGGTTGCGCACCCTGATGAGGCAGCCCGCCTCGGCCGGACCGCCCGCGAAACTGTCACAGCTCGCTTTTCCGACGACCGAATGACGGAGGAGACGCTCCTGCTGTACGGACGACTCGTGGCAACGCGCGGCAGTTTAAATTCACGGAGTTGAGCGCAGTAGGGTCACCGGACACGTTTTCACTCCCAAAATGCCAAAAGCGCCTGCCATCCCGTTCCCGCGGAATGTCAGGCGCTTTTGGGTAAAACCTTACGCCAGTTGTTTGCCTTCGCGTGTCCCTCCTATCCTTGCAGCGGTTTCCCTGAGCCGACTGGGGTGTTAACCACCCACCGGCCACTGGGCTCTAGGAACTCAAGTCCGATGACGAACCCTTCGCGGTGCGGGCGGCAATAGGCCACGCGCGCGAGGGTTCGGAAATCGCCGGGCAACGATTCGAAGTTCACCGTTTCGTTGGGCCGCCAGCGGCGCACGCTCGGGACTCGCGCCCCGCGTGAACTGACGTCCTCGGTGAACGTTGTCTCCGTAGGGGAGGAGGATTGGTGCCCGGAAATATGGACAGCCACGGTCATCGGAATTCTTTTTTCAAGCCGTTCGACAGCAAATGATTGCGACATCGTTTCCCTCAGTATTCCGGCGTGCTCTCCGCTGCGGCGGACCAGCGCCCGGTTTCCTTTACAGACAGGCGGCAATGCGGGCCAGGGCTCGAATCCCGTCCGGCCTGCGCTTCATTCCATACAGGGCGCGGTCGGCGGCATCGAACAGGCCGTCAATCGTTTCGCCGTCTCGCGGAAAAACGGCGGCGCCGACGCTCACCGTGACACGCGGAAATTCGCCGTCCTTCGCCAGCCGCTCACAAATGCGCCGGCTTACGGAGGCGGCCGCATCCAGACCCGCTTCCGGCAACACCACGGCAAATTCATCGCCGCCATATCGCGCCGCAGTGTCCATGGCGCGGCAATGGATTCGCAGGACGCTTGCCAGACGGCAGATGGCGCGGCTGCCGACCAGGTGCCCGTGCTGGTCATTGATGGCCTTCAGGCCGTCCAGGTCGAACAGGAGCACGGCAAACGGTCGGCCGGTGCGGCGCGAGCGCTGCATCTCCGTTTCCATGACATTGATTAGGGTGCGGTAGTTCGAAAGGCCGGTCAGCGAGTCCGTCACGGCGAGCAGTCGGACCTGATCGAACAATCGCGCGTTATCCAGCAGCGCTCCGCCCAGGACGATGGCATAGCTGCCTACTTTCATGAGCTGGGCCGCGGTGAACGGCGCGTCGAGCAACCTCTCGGATTGCGTTGCCAGGAGATGGCAACCCACGTTCATCCACAGGGCCAGGCAAAAGGCGCTATCGACAGGGGTGGCATGACGCCGCATTCTGCGGCCAAATCCGATCGCGGCAATGGCAAACAGAATTGCGGGCAGGAAATCCCCCGGCCTGGAAAGCAGGGCCTTGGGGTGCATGACGGGTTCCAGGGGAGACCCGAAATATGCGGCGCTGGTCATGTAGGCCACCACCACGACCACAACGAGCGCGATTGCTATCTCCCGTCCCGGTTCGCGCGAGTTCGGCACCCGGCGCTCCACAATCAGGCCCGCGATCAGGACCAATGCCAGCAACGTGCGGCTCACCATCCAGGCCAGAGGCACACGCGTCTGGCTGAAGGCGCTGGAGGACAAGATGTCGTAGAAATTGAAAGTAGCGGCGGTTTCGATCACGCCGGAAAGGACGAATCCAAAGGCAAGGATCAGCGTAAGACGGTCGTGCGTGCCGCGGAACCGCACCAGGGCGTTCGCGGCATATGTGAAGCAAAGCAGGCTGCCAACAATCTGCAGGTAGGAATAGAGTATCGGCTCAGAGGAAAAGGGAAGTTGGCGCAGCCAGGCAGCCAATACCAGAAACGCCGCTCCGCCGGCAATTCCCAGCAGCCACCGAAGACGCCAACTCCAAGACCGAATTTGATTCCACACGCTCACTGCTTCCCCAGTTCAGCAGTTCCATGGGCCCCATTTCGTACTGCGTAACATAGGGGAGCAAGTTCAGAGCCCTTTCAGAATAGTTCTGGCCCATTCTGTACTTGACTGATAAAAAAGAACTTGCAAATTTGGTGAAGTAGATGACGTCCGCAGGCGGAAGGCTAGTTCCAAGAGAATGAGTAGGAATGTTACGGGGACTCCAACGGGCTTCCCAATCTGGCACGCACTAGTGGCTAATTTGACACTATGTTGGCGTCGTGTACCAGGGTTGAATTAGGAATTTATAATGCAGATGGCGCTGGCGTTAGGCCTTGGGCGGCTGCGGTGGAAGGTCACGGGCCTGCTGCTTGTCTTGAAACCCAGCGTTCTTGTGAGACCCATCGCAAAAGGGCTTGCTTGCGGAGTGGCCGCAACGGCAAAGAGCGACGGCTGTCCGCCCACCGAGGCCGTACGGCTTGCCTTCCATGTCTACGAGTTCAAGTTCCCCCTCGACGCGCAGGGGGCCGTCATTGCGGACCGTGATTTTCGTTGGTGGCATTCGCGTTCCTTTCTGACCGAAAAAACCGGAACCTTGTATCTCGCAATCAAAGCGACAACTGGGAGTTGACCCGGTTACCGCCCGTGCTTCGGCGGACGTGCGCTCGATTCCAAAAAATGTCGTCCCTGCGGATGAGTTCCAATTCCTCGGGTCTGACGGGGTGAATCTCAAATTTCAAATCTGAAATTTGAGATTGTCGGCGTTACAAAAGCCCGAAATTCCCGCGTGGCGCATGGCCTTTTTAGTATTTCGGCATCCGCGGATCGACTTCATCTGCCCAGGCCAGGACGCCGCCCTTCAGGTTCCATAGTTTTTTGAAGCCGGCCGTTTGCAGGAAATGGATAGCGTCGGCCGAGCGCTTTCCGCTGCGGCAGTGTACGACCATCTCGACGGAACTGTCGAGCTCGTTCACGCGGCGCGGCAGCTCCCCGAGCGGGATTAATTTACCATTTAAATTGCAGATCTGATATTCATGCGGCTCGCGCACATCCAGGATGAACAGTTTGTCGCCGCGATCCTGTCGCGCCTTGAGCTCCGTTGCCGTAATTTCCGATATGCCGTCCGTCATTGCCGGTGCCTCCTCGCCACGAATTCCGCAGAATTCCTCGTAATCGATCAGCTTGGTAATTGTCCGGTTCTTGCCGCACATGGGGCAATCCGGATTCTTCTTCAATTTCAATTCTCGAAAGCGCATGGCCAGAGCGTCGAAGAGCAGCAGACGCCCAACCAGCGGATCGCCCGCGCCCAGGATAAGCTTGATGGTTTCCATGGCCTGGATCGAGCCGACGATTCCGGGGAGCACGCCCAGGACGCCGCCTTCCGCGCACGAGGGCACAAGGCCGGGTGGGGGCGGCTCGGGATACAAACAGCGATAGCAAGGCCCATCCGGATAACCGAAAACAGTTGCTTGCCCTTCAAATCGAAAAATCGATCCGTACACGTTCGGTTTACCCAAAAGAATGCACGCGTCGTTCACCAGAAATCGCGTCGGAAAATTGTCCGTGCCATCGACGATGATGTCGTAGTCGCGGAACAAATCGAGCGCGTTGTCGCTTGTGAGCCGCGTTTCATACGACACGATTTCGATCGCCGGATTGAGCGCCGAAAGCCGCGCCTTGGCGGCTTCGGACTTCGGTTTTCCAACGTCAGCCGTAGTGAACGTCACCTGGCGCTGTAGATTCGAGGAATCGACGACATCGAAATCCACGAGTCCCAGATGTCCCACGCCCGCGGCGGCCAGATACAGTCCAAGCGGCGCGCCGAGGCCTCCGGTGCCGATCGTCAGCACACGGGCGCGCTTCAGCTTGAGCTGGCCCTCCATACCCACCTCGGGCATGATCAGGTGCCGGCTGTAACGCTGGATCTCTTCCTTGGAAAGCTTCACTTCCTGCTCCTGTATTGTGCCAGTCGGAATTGCCACGGACGTTCTCCTCTAAGATCCTCCCGCTATTTAGCGGGATTACTTTCTGTCTCGCGTTGAACCGCCAGCGATGGAAGGCACGATGCTAATCGTGTCACCATCCTTGGTTCTCGTATTTTCCTTGTCCAGGAAACGGATGTCCTCGTCGTTCAAGTACACATTCACGAAGCTGCGGATTTTCCCGTCTTCAGTAAAGAGGTGCTTGCGCAACTCGGAAAATGTGCCCGTCAGGCTGCCGAGCGCCTCGCCCACCGTGGCCGCGCTACACTCGATGCTGGACTGCTTTCCGGTAAATTGGCGGAGCGGCGTCGGAATCATAACCTTTACGGCCATACGGTCGTTCCTCCTTGCATAACTCGGGCGAAGGTCCGCCACTTGCGCGGAACGTTTCAAGTTAAACGTGGAGCCAGCCACCTATACCACTACATGGGATGCGCGGATTGCAACCCAGGGTTCAAGCGCGAAGCTCAGCCCTGCTTCCCCTGCCCGGCAACTCGTTCCGGCACAACCACTTCCGGCTGAAACTTCGAGCGGTCATCCTCCAACTGCCAGGACGTCAAATCCTTGGGGACGCCGGCATCCACACTCACGATTACATAGCTGTACCACGGCCAGGCATGCTCGCGGTCGAATTCACTCGGCCGGGCCGGATGGTCCGGGTGGGAATGATACCACCCCAGGAGGTCGAGTCCACGCTCGGCTGCGGCGCGTTCGGCTGCCCGAAAATCCTCCGGCGTAATCGAAAAGCGATTGCGCGGGGAATCGTCGCGCCGGTTGATCAGCGGAAAGAGGGCGCGAACCTCCCGCCCCGCGGCGTCGTTATCCGTTCCAAGCATCGCGCCGCAACACTCGTGCGGATAATCCTTCGCGCCGTGATCGCGGATTTCCTGTTCCAAATTTTTCGCCAGCAGCAACATAGTGTGTCACTTTTTCTGGATAAGTAGCACAGGCACTCTTGCCTGTGCGGTTTTGCAGGTCGCCCGCACTAGCTACCATGCCAAATTAAAACCGCGAAACCCGCACAGGCAAGAGTGCCTGCGCTACCGGAACGCGCTCCCTATACTTCGTCCCAAAAGCGCTCGCTCAGATATTTTGTTCCGGAATCCGGGAAAATCGTCACGATGACGGCGCGTTCGTCCGGCCCGAGCGACCCGGCCACTCGAAAACATCCTTCGAGAGCGGCGGCGGCGCTCGGGCTCAGCAGTAATCCCTCTTCGCGCGCGGCCCGCTTGACCAGGCGATACGCCTCTTCCGTCCCAACCTCGAGATTGGCATCGGCGAGCTTCGCATCATAAATGGCGGGGACTATTGCCGTCGCCATGTGCTTCCATCCTTCCAGGCCGTGGAAGGAAGCGTCGGGCTGCAAGCTGATGCAGCGAATCGCGGGATTTAATTCCTTGAGGCGCCGCGTGGTGCCCACGAAAGTTCCGCTGGTGCCGAGGCCGGCGACAAAATGAGTGATGCGTCCGGCGGTCTGCGTCCAGATTTCGTTGGCCGTGGTCTTGTAATGAGCGCGCCAATTGGAGGGGTTGCCGTACTGATCCATATAAAAGTAATTGCGGGGCTCGGCAGCAATAATTTCCTTGGCGCGCAGAATCGCGCCATCGGAGCCTTCATCTCCCGGCGTAATGACCAGCTCGGCGCCAAAAGCCTTGAGAATTTTTTTGCGTTCTTCGCTGGCGCTCGCGGGCAGGCAGAGTTTCACGCGATAGCCGAGCGCCGCGGCAATCATGGCGTATGCAATCCCAGTATTTCCGCTGGTCGCGTCCAGGATGGTCTGGCCCGGCTTCAATTGCCCCGAGCGTTCCGCCTCGCGAATCATTTCCAGCGCCGGGCGATCCTTCACGGAGCCGCCGGGATTGAACCACTCCGCCTTGCCATAAAATTCCACATTCGGGAAGTTCGGACCGACGCGCTCGAGACGCAGAAGCGGCGTATTTCCAATACAATCGAGTATATTGCGGCCAATGGTTCCCGTGTTTGCCGACGCTGAGGACCAAAGGGGCTTTTTTGCCGTGTTCATATGTCGCAGTATTCTGTGCTCTCTGCCACAACGCCTGGCAAGGGTTTTTTCAAATAGCGAAAGGCCACGCCGGCACCCTACAGATGCCGGACTCGCTCCATTGTATCCAGCTAATTTAGCATAAACTTCGCGGATTCTTGCTCACACCACGCCGCCCTTCGCAATTTTGCGTGCCTCGATTATTCTCCATACTCCTTCGCACTTCTCGGTGTTCTCTGTGTTAAATATTTCAAGCCCCTGACTTTTGCCTTTACACCTCATCGCGCCCCCCTTATTCTTAAAATCTATGTGGAATGTGAAAGATAAGTTTCCGGCTAAGTTGATGGATGGATTGTCGACCACAGGCTTCGTTGTGAGCAGCACGGGCGGCGTGATGCGCGTTGAAAAGTTCGGCTGCGGCGCGGAATTTCGCCGCACTTCCGACGATCACTACACGATGACGATTCTCCCGACCATCCTGCTGAACGGACAATTCGTCCGCCTCTGGGACGCCGGCTACCAGAAATTCCTGCTTACCGACGACGGCAGAAAATTTCCCGCGCACGCCGAGCAACTCGTCAACATGCGCAAGTTCAACGAGGAACTGAGAACCGCCCTCGGCGTCCCCACCTATTACAACGAAGCCCTCGGCTCAACTTCGCTCGTCTCCGTTTACGACCGCGTCAAAGGGCGTCAAGGCGATGTCCCCGACAAGACTGTCGGCGTGAAACCTACCACTGGCCACTAATTAGAATTCTTGTTGCTGAAAAGTGCATGGACCAGCGTCAACCGGAAGAAGCGTCGCGCAACTGGCGGCGGAATTGGGCGGGATCGACGCGGTGCTTGGCGGCCTTTCGCGCGCCCAGGAAAATGACCGGGACGTCATAATCGTAGCGGGCGCGAAGTTCCGGATCTTCGTCAATGTTAATTTCTGTGAGGCGGGCGTCGAATTCTTTCAGAAGGGGCGCGATTTGAGCCTTGGCCTCTTCGCAGAGATGGCAGCCGGGGCGCGAGTAGATCGTGACATCTCGCGGGGCGGCAAGCTGCAGGCGGCCGTCTTCAGTGCGCGCGTAAGTGTCCGGCGATTCGGTTGCGCGCAACCATCCGCGCTCGACCAGTTGCGACACGACACCCTTCACGATCGCGGGTTCTCCCAAACCCGAGAGGGATCGCGTTCCTGGCCGATCGAAGGCGGCAAGAATTTTTTGTTCCAGGGAATCCATCACAGGAAACATTTGTAACTCATTTCGATCTATAGCGGAAGCATCTCAGGCCGCTTCGGTTTTCTCTTCTCTGCGCCCCTCTGTGTTCTCTGTGTTAAAAGCTTTTCCGGCCTTAAAGAAGGCAAAGGCTTAACACAGAGCGCACGGAGGAGCACAGAGAAAACCGGAGACGGCTGGGAAAGTATTTTCGTCCTGGATGAAACTATTCAATTGAGAGCTTGCCGTTGCGGCTTGTGTTGCGGCGGCGCGCGTGGTACATCGGGAAGGCGAAGTATTGTGAGGATTGATATCCATGGCTGACGCAATTGCATTGATCGACGATTTATTTTTTCTGGCCAAGGTGCACGAGACGGCGAAACATACCGGCGTCACTTTGGAAACGGCGGCGACCGGCGAGCAGCTTCTGAAAGCGGCGGCGGGGAGCCCGGCGGCGCTGATCCTTGTAGATTTGAACGCGAAGCAAGGGGCGCTCGCAGCCGTCGAGCATCTTTGCGCGTCAAACGGCGCGCCGAACGGGCCAGGCAACCCGCGGCGCGTGATCGCGTTTCTATCTCATGTGCAGACGGATTTGGCGGAAAAAGCGCGTGCAGCGGGATGCACAGACGTGATGCCGCGATCCAAGTTCACACAAAATCTCGCCGAAATATTGCGCGGAGCGAAATCGTGAATAACAGTAGGACGGGCTTCAGCCTGTCTGCTTTTTTGTCGCATCAGGCAGGATTGTGGCGTCAAGCAAAATCAAAAGCAGACAGGCTGAAGCCCGTCCTACTGGCGCTCGCAGCAATCGCAGCGCTTTCGCAGAATGCGGGCGCGGCGCAACAGCAAGTTTCGGCGAATCCGGAAACGGCGCTTTCCGACGCGCTGTCCGCCGCATGCCGCCAGGACTCCCCGGCATTTGCAAATTCCTTGACTGCCGACAACGCCGCCGCCTTTCGGGCGCTTCCCGGAGTGCAGCGCACCGCGATGATGAAGCGGTTCGTGTTGCTCGATGAACCGGGAAGGGTGCTGCTTTCCACCGGCAGCAACGGCCAAAAGGTCGTGCGGTGCGAGAGCCCAAGTTTCACCACGGAAATGCGCCTCGGCGAAACGCGCGTGCGCGAAAATCTCGCCTACGTGCCGATAGAAATTCCGGTCACCGGGGAGGATCCCCGCAAGATCACGTTTGGCTTCGTGCGCGAAGGCGGAAACTGGAAGATTATCTCGGTGGGACTCATCCTGCTTGACGTGCCTTTGATGGCCACGCAATGGGAGCAGGCCGATCTGGACGCAAGCGAAGACGCCGCGATCGCCGATTTGCGTTCGGTTGCAACCGCGCTGGACACCTACCGCCGCGCATACGGAAAATTGCCCGATACGCTCGCAGTGCTGGGCCCCGCGCCGTCAAACGGAGTTTCGCCGGAAGCGGCCAGCCTACTCGACGCGGATCTCGCTGCAGGGATTAAAGACGGCTACACGATCCGGTACACGATTACACCCGCGACAGGAAATCCAACGGAGGAGGAAGCAAATAGAGCGGAGACCTTTTCCCTGTTCTCATCCCCCAAGGAATACGGCAAGACAGGCCGGCGTTCGTTTTTCCTGGATTCGTCCGGGGTCCTGCGCGGCGCAGACAGGCAAGGCGCTGCCGCAACCCCCACCGATTCACGCATCGGCCCCACCTGACACCCTCGCGTTTGCGTCACCCACATTGAAGTATCTTCTTGCCCCCAAAACCGCACCGGGGCCACAATGGGATTACCCTTCCGATATCCGCGCAGGATTGCGCGCGGGGCCCCATTATCAACTAAGCGTGCGCGGAGAAGTGTGACCCGCGCCCTTGAGAGGAAAATGTCCGAGCACTCCGACGTGCCGGTTGTGTTCCCGGCTCCACTGCCGGAAGAACCGCCATCGTCCCCGAATGCCGAACGCCGGAGCGGGGTTCGATTCCCGTTTACGGCGGCGGCAGAAGTGCTCGAACTTCGTTCGCAAACGCGCGTGGCAGGCCGCTGCTCCGATTTGAGCGCTGGCGGCTGCTATGTTGATACGCTTTCTCCATTCTCGGTAGGCTCCGCCGTACGAATCCGCATCGAACGCGATTTGAATGGATTTGAGGCGGAGGCCATCGTGGCGTATGCACACGTATCGATGGGAATGGGGCTCGCGTTTACGGCAATCAAGGTCGAGCATCAAGGCGTTTTGCGCTCCTGGATCGCCGATCTGAGCGGCGAGCAGCCTCCCAAACTTGATGTAGCCCCGGCAGGGCCCGAAGCCGGCCTGCTCGGCGCGAATGAGAAACTCCGGCAAGTCGTGAACGAGCTCGTCAATTTGATGGTCCGCAAGAAACTCATCTCGGAAAATGAAGGGGCGGGATTGTTGCGCCAGATGTTTCTCTGAAGGCGCCCGCAGGTTCTTCGAGAATTTCGCTTTATCTGAAGCTGGCGTGGGACTGGAGGTATGGCAACGATGGCACATTTGGCGATAACATGGCGGGTTCAACCATGCTGCCTCGCCGCCGCCATAAGCTTCTGCGAATCGTCTTCACCGCGCCGCTCTTGCTGACGGCCGCGACGGTCTGGGCGGGATCGTCCGCGGGAGCGGTTCCATTTCCGGGCTCGAATCAATCCACGACAACGCAGACATCGGCCTCGGAATCGTCTCTTCCCGTCTTTGAAATGCACAGCGGGTTTTGGGTGAACTTGCATCACTTTCTCTATCTTCAGGCGCGCTTGCTGAAAGGCAATTCTTCGTCCACGGAAACAGGTCGGGGAGCGGCGCAACCGGACGAGCTTCCCGTTTCGCTCATTGACTTCCCGGAGGCGGATATCCACGCGTGGCAGAGTGCGGTGGCGTTTTACTCGAAGGATTTGGCCAATCGCGACCTGCTGCTGAATGGCGACATGGAAATCATCAACAACCAGCTGTCAGCGATGGAGGCGTGCCCCGACTTGGAAGGGAAAACCACGCCACTTTGCAAATCCGGGTTGCGGCCAGATCTGGTCGAGGCGCTGGAACGCGCTGCGCCCGTTTATCGCGCGCACTGGTGGCTGCAACAGGATCGGGCCAACCGGGAATGGATCGCCCAGGTCGCGCCCATGATCCAGAAAATGGGCGTTGAGCTTTCCGGTCAGCTCGCGGAGGTATACCAGAGACCCTGGCCATCGCAGCGGCTGCGCGTGGACGTTGTGTGGTACGGAGGCGCATTTGGAGCGTACACGTCCCTCGATCCCATACACGTCACGATTTCCAGCCACGATCCGCGCAATCGAGGGGTGTATGGATTTGAAGTCTTGTTTCACGAGTCGTCTCACGCACTGGCAGGCGCGGTGACCGCGGCGATCGCCCACGAATTCCGCGAACGCGACAAGCCCATCCCGCGCGACTTCTGGCACGCGCTGCTCTTCTACACCACGGGAGAAATCGTTCGCCGCGACGTGGAGTACGGATCCATGACGCTGACCTACGAGCAAAGCATCGGCTCCTCGACTTACCTGCCCTATGCGGCGCGTTTCGGACTTTACTCCGGATCGTGGGAACACTTTCGCGGATTGCTGGACCTATACTGGCTGCCTTACCTGGACGGAAAAGTTTCCTTTGAAACCGCCATGGCGCGCCTGGCCGCGGATATGTGAATTTAGGTAGCACAGGCACTCTTGCCTGTGCGGTTTTGTAGTTCGCACGAGCGCTACGTGACACAACGACGATCGCAAAAACCGCACAGGCAAGAGTGCCTGTGCTACTCGGCGGCAACGCGCCGCAATTGTCCGGCAACGCCGAGTATGATACCCTTCTCCACTCAACTGTGCGGTTTCCTCAGTTGCGGAATCCGCCCCAGATGTCCCTCTCTGTGACGCGGTTGTGGCGCCGGTATTCCTGTGACTCCAGTGTGCCTGGCAATTGAGCGGGCCGGAGTGACTCTGCGGTTGCCTTGCCGAATCGAAGTAATTGCCAAAAGGGAGAGATCACAGAACCAATGCCGACGAAACCAGCTACCGGCAAGATCACAGAGATTAAACTTGCGCATTCGCCGGATTCCGACGATGCCTTCATGTTCTACGGCTTGGCCACGCAGAAGGTGCGGACGCCGGGGATGAAATTCTCGCACGTGCTCGCCGACATCGAGACGCTCAATCAGGCCGCCCGCCAGGAAATCTATGATGTGACGGCATTTAGCTTCGGGGCGTACCCGTATTTGCGGGACAAGTACGTGCTGCTGGATTGCGGGGCGAGCTTTGGCGAGGGCTACGGGCCGATCGTCGTCTCCCAGCACCCGATGAAGCGGGAAGACCTGCCCAAGTGCCGGATCGCCGTGCCGGGACTGCAAACCTCCGCTTACATGACGCTGCGCCTATTCGAGCCGCGCGTCGAGCCCGTGGTCATGGCCTTCGATCAAATTCTGGATGCAGTGAAGAACTCCGTGGTGGACGCAGGTTTGCTGATCCATGAGGGGCAACTGTTTTTCCCTCAAATGGGTCTGCACAAGGTCGTCGACCTGGGACAATGGTGGGTCGAACAGACGGGGCTCCCATTGCCGCTTGGCGGCAATGCGGTGCGGCGCGCCCTGGGTCCAACGATTGGCCTGCAGGTCGGGCGCGCCATCCGCGAGAGCGTGTCCTATGCGCTGG